>Ga0209526_10001597_pt1 | contig 15271 bp, 10 predicted proteins | sample JacPinW_OM2H0_M1_FD_188566 | JGI IMG/M metagenome (GOLD analysis project Ga0209526, IMG submission 188566) | Forest soil microbial communities from Algoma, Ontario, Canada - Jack Pine, Ontario site 1_JW_OM2H0_M1 (SPAdes) (version 2) | ecosystem: Environmental > Terrestrial > Soil > Boreal... | reverse complement strand
CGGCTGACCAGGTATTGGCATTGAAAGCGTCATTTCTCAGGAACTCCCAAACATCGCCGTGGAATTTATTGGTCCCCGATCGAACATTGGCGCTGATCACCCCACCTTCAAAATCCCCGAACTCAGCAGATGGGTTTTGGGTGATGACATTGAATTCCTCAATCGCGTCGGGAGCCGGCTGGTAAGCGACTTCGTTATTGTTCTTTTCCTGGTTCACGACCCCATCGAGATAATAGGCATTTGCCTGCTCCCGGTTGCCGTTGATCAAAGTTCTTCCCGAACTAGGCAGCACTTGTGCCTGGTTCAACGTCTGAGGATTGGGATTGGTGGCTCCCGGGACCAGCAGCGCCAGCTGAGTGAAATTGCGGCCGTTGAGCGGCAGGTCCTCGACCCGCTTGTTCTCGATCAGCGCCCCAATTTGCGCATCATCCGTCTGCAAGAGGGGTGCCACATCCGTTACCGTCACTTGATCTGTGACTTGCCCGACCTGAAGCTCGAAATCGATGCGCACCGTCTGCTGAACGTCCACCTTGATATTGCTGACCGCAGCGCGCTTGAATCCGGGCTGTTCGGCCGTAGCGCTATACAGCCCTACTGGAAGATTGGGCACAGAATAGTCGCCGGACGAACTGGACGTGACCGTGCGTGTTTGGCTGGTGCCGCTGTTGGTCACCGTGATCTTTGCGCCCGACACTACGGCCCCGTTTTGATCCGCTACCGTTCCCACGACTCCACCGCGCTCCTGACCCCAGGCAAGACCAGAGCTGATGCAAAGTGTTACGAGCACCAAAATCTTGCGCATACGCCCTCCTACATTGAACGCGTTTAATAAACGCGTATACTTAACCGTTGCAATAACTGTTGTCAAGCAAAATTATTACGGTGCTCAGAACATGCCGGCCACGCGGTGTTCGAAGGGGAGCGGGGGCTCCAGCTAGGCGGGGCCGGTCTGTCCTACTGGTCGAGGCGCGACTCTCGTTTCGGAATCAAAATGTAGAAGCCGTACGCCACGAGTCCGGCTTCTAACTGAAGAACCAGAATGTCTTGTCCTTGATCGGATGCCACCGGCGGACGTCCCGAACTGGTTCTGCGTAAACGCTGGAGGCTCGTTCTTGGCACCCCCCTAGGATTTGGGAGGCCTTGAGCAAATACTCGTTCGCATTGAAGACTTTGTTGCAAGTACTCGTGCGCTTCGCCGCGGATCTGGTTGGTCCCGGATTTGTGCTCAGGTTGATCACGCCGCCGGAGAACTTGCACCTGAGCTGAGCGAATGCGCTCCTTCAGTTCTTGCAAGAAGGTCTCGTACTGAGGCGGAACCTGGAATAGCGAATCGCTCATAGCACGCCCACCCTCCAGCTTGGGTCCTGGAATGCATGAGGAGAGCGCTGCCAGACAACCTGCCAACTCCACGGACGCGCAGACACAAGTTACCACCTGATTGTCAGGTTCGAGCGAAAGAACTCAAACCGTCAGAAACGATGCTCGTTTGACCGGTGTGCGATCAGTTTCTGCCCTAATGTGAGATAAACTATCGCTTGCAGTCAACCCCATTGTGCACGGATAGAAGATGAAACGCGCGGAGAGTGTTGTTGATTCTCGATTAGACCAGGTGCTGAAAGCGCTACGCCGAAATGGCGTGATTACCGTCGAGGAGATCTGTGAACAAACCGGTGTCTCAGTAGCGACCGCCAGACGCGATCTGCAGACGCTGGAGGAGCGAGGTCTTCTGCGCCGCAATCATGGAGGAGCGCAGTTGGTTGAACCGATGATTTACGAGGCGTTCCGGCACGATTCGACTTTCGATCAGCAAATGAAGACGCATTCGGACGAGAAGCGCCGAATCGCCGCAGCTGCGGCCGAGTTAGTCAAGGATGGCGAGACCATTGCTCTGACGCCAGGAACGACCACGACGGAGGTCGTACGCAACCTGCGGAATCGTCGCAACCTTACAGTCATCACTAACACTGTGAACGTGGCGATGGAACTGAGTCGGCAGAAGAACGTGAATGTTTTCGTCACCGGTGGGCACCTGCGCGGAGATTGGTTTTCCCTGATTGGCGCTACGGCATCGAGAGCGATTCGCGAATTCTATTCGGACATCGTTTTCATTGGAGCGAATGCAATAGACCCGGTGCAAGGGCCAATGTGTTACAACCCTGAAGAGGCGTATGTAAATCGTGTCATGGTGAACCACGCGCGGCAGCGAATACTTGTGGCGGATCACAGCAAGCTCAGAGCGACTGCGCCTCACCGCATCTGTTCCTTGCGGTGGATCAATGTTTTCGTAACCGACTCGGGCGCGACTGAAGACGACATCGCCCCCTATGTGAAATGCGGAATCGAAGTGATCCGCGCCTGATCAAAGGACCGTCTTCGGCCAGAACCGTTCGATTTCTTCCAGGAAGCGTTGTTTGGTCTCCTGGAACCGTTAGAAACACAAACACAGCTGCAATTAGGGAAACGCCGCCACCAGTGCGGGCAGATAGACGCTGCGGAGTCGGCAGTTCGTGCGGGGCCAGATCAGTATCGGTTCTAATGTTCATTTGACCTCACGGTTGGAATTGCCGCCATAGATGGGCAGCTAGACCCGGATTCGATATCCATTGGAATCGGTCGAGATTGCTTACGACCTGCGAGTAGAGGGGCTGCTCGTCGTCGAACCCGAAGCCGGAGTAGTTTCCCGGTTCGTGGATTTCAATCTCCGGTGCTTGGTACTTAGGATTGCGTTCCCAACGAATCGTTCCATCTGTTTCAATCCGCGCGTACCACGCTAGACCCTGGCGCTTCCTCACTTCGTCGTAAAGAAATCTGTATTCGCGGTCGCAGAGCGCACCAAAAGCGACAGGATGATCGACGTCCGCGCTGATCGTTCCGTGGGCCCAACCGGGCGGGACGATGACGATATCACCGGGGCCGGCATGGATGGCGAAACAACGACCCGGATCGTCGGCGACGCGTTCCTGCATGTAAATGAATGCATGGCCCGCCCAGACTTCATACACCTCGGGCGGAGACCATCCGCTGTGCGACGAAATCTTGTGCACATGTCCTTGGCTTCGCACCGGTTCACTGCCGAGCCGCCCCGCGGCATAAGACACAGCTCCAAACAACATCATCCGTTGACGCAGCTCGGTCTCGTCCGCGCGCCTGCCCACGTCCATGGCGATCGCATATACGGGATCGGGTCCATCGCAGTTAGGTTCGCGCAGACTGCCCCGGATCGCAGCCAGCGATCGCATTTCGGGCACAGGCCCAAACGTGTCGGCTCCGTACAGGAATCCCAGCGGATCGCTGGTAGGGGAGATAGCGAAGCCGGGATGGAAGTTTGACATCAAGTTCGTACCGAAGCGCGAATCGTGGCACACCCGCCACCATTTGAGAGCGGGCGAAGCATATATCGCTTCACGGCTGCAGGAACGATGAAGGTTTCCGCATAGTGCACTTCAAACGGTGCGAAGCAGCCATCCGGGCTCTCGATCACCGCCCCCTCGCCTTCGACTAAATTGAGCACGTGAACCCCTCCCCGCGTATCCTGCAGCACGGGAGCGGTAAACCAATGGCGCCGCGTCTCAATGAATTCACGCACGTGAAGTCCGGTACGTTCTTCCGTCCAGCCTTCGCCTTGCGCTACAGGTACTGTCCTATTCAGGAGATTGCTCTTGACCCACTCGGTGTCTCGATCCCATTGAATATTGGCCAGTCCATGCTCCAGGTGGATCGGACGCGGATGACCATCAAGTCCCAGGCGGCCCCAATCCCATAGCTTGAATGTGAATATGTAAGGGGTAGCGCTTATTTCCAGCACCATGCTGTTCGCGCCCGAACAGTGGATCGTGCCGGCGGGTATGAGGAAGTGATCGTGTTTCCGCGCCGGCCAGCGATTTACGAAGCGCTCGGCCTCGAACACGCGCCGGCCCGCCTGTGCTTCTTTTAGCTCTCGAGCCATCTGGCGCCGATTGATGCCGGAACGCAATCCGAGATACACACACGCATCAGGGGCGCCATCCAGGAGGTAATAGCTCTCGTCTTGTGTGTAGGGCATGCCGAACTTGTCCTGAATGTATTCGGTGAGGGGATGGACTTGCAGAGACAAGTTGCCACCCTGCATCGTGTCGAGGAAGTCGAAACGAATTGGAAAGTCGCTGCCGAAGCGGGCGTGGACAGCGTCGCCCAGCAACTCGCGAGGATGCTGGTACACCAGGTCGAGTGCCGGCACTTCTGCTTGGACTCCGCCGAAGTCGAAGACGAGACTGTTCTCCTCCGGTACGCAATCGAAACACCAGGCGTAATTCGGCGCTTCGGCATCCAGGCCGCAGATATTGCGCATCCATTGGCCTCCCCACGGGCCGGGGTCAAAGAACGGTACGACTCGAAAGGGACGTGAGACGGTGTGGCAGAGCGCAGCCCGGAACAAATCGCCTTCGATCAGCTTGGGCGCGGAAGGGTCCGCGGTGTCCAGAAGAAAGTCGAGGCGGCTCAAAAAGTTGCGCTTGATTCTGTCCGCAACGCGCCAATCCAGGAAGTAACCGCGCTTGTACTTCGCCGAGGGATGCGCTTCTTGATTCTCCGCGCCAAGATTGCCGATTTGATTGGAACGCTGCCGTTTCTGAATTTTCCAGCGTGGCAAGTCAGCGTAAATGAGGACCTGAGGTTCCGGCATGAGCAATGCCGTGCCGGTTCCAATCGTGAAAACCACCTTCCGATCGTGGTTCCACAGCTCTACCAGTCGCGCCTCGCGCCGAGCCCCGTCCGCGAAATCGGCGATTGTAAGGCCGTTCATACGTCCAAAGACGGGATCATCGGAGAGGTCGCGGGCCACGAGGTGTTCAATATCCTCCGGGTCTTTCCAGATGCTCGACGTGCGGGCGAGGAACGCGTGCCGCAACACGGGTTCAAGCGATTGCACAATCTCGTCTTCAAACACTCCCGGGTAGCACTCAATGGCAAAGCGGGTCGCTCCTCCTGAGATTGCCCCACTGATCCGCTGAGCGATTGCATGCCATCCCTCCCAGGTCGATTCCTCCGGAGAATCGATCGAAATGGTGGGGAGTTTATCGTAATTCGACAAGTGCTGGGTCAAGCCAAACTCCTCTCGAAGAGTGGAACAGCGCCATAGAGAGGGGCCTGATTCCCCAAGCTGGCCGCGCGTATTCGTACCCGGCCCCAAGGGGTCCACGCGTGCCGCTGGATCTGTTCGGTGACCTGAGGGAGAATCTGGTCTGCCGATTTCATACATCCCCCTCCGAATATCACTAGTTCCGGATCGTAAGCGTGAATCAAGCTGACTGCACCCGCAGCCCAGACCTTGAGGCAGTGATCGCGGACCTCGATGGCGCAGAAATCAGCGGAAGCACTCTGCCGGAAGAGATCGGCGAAGCTGATGCGCGAGAGTTGGGAGAGAGGGCTATCACGAAATTTTGGGTGCTCCGCGCAGAGCAACGGTAGGGACCAACTGGAAGCTTCGGCTTCAACGCAACCGGCATTACCGCATTTGCATGCGCGCCCTTGATAGTTGACGGTGAAGTGGCCGCCCAGACATCCAGCCTGAGCGTGTTTGCCACGAATCAAGCGCCCTTCCACCATAGCTGCACCGCCGATACCCGTACCCAGGGTTATCATGACTATGTCGTTGAATCCGCGTCCCGCGCCTGCGGACCATTCGCCCAACAACGCTACTCGGGCATCATTCTCCAAGCGCAAAGGCAAACCGAAATTGGCGCCTGCCCAGTCATGAAGCTCCACGCCTTCGTAGTCTTGATACTTGCCACTGGTAGACAGAATCCGGCAGGTTTGACTGTCCACGAGGCCACAGAAACTGAAGGCAATCCCATCGCAGCTTTCCGGCGCCACGCCGTTTCGGCGGAGCAGTGTATGCAACACGTCTTTGATCGGGTCCAGGGCGGAAACGAGACGCGAATTGTCGGAGATGGAAGTCTCCCCACAATCGACGAGAGCTCGGTTCAAGATAAGTGCGCAGGACGCGTGGCTTCCACCGAGATCGACAGCGAGCAGGTTCATGGTTGCGGAACTAGTTTTGGTTGGCCTTCGATGCACAGCAATCTGGCGCTGAAGCCGTGAAGCGCAATGGTTCGATAGTCGTGCCCCGCATCACTTGGCCAGCAGGCAAGGAACGAAAGCTGCTGGTCCCCGATGTTTGCCACGCGGTGAGCTGTATAACCAGGGATATAATGGGTGCTGCCCGGCCTCATCCACTCCACTCGTACGTTCCTGGCTTCGTCCATCAGGATCAAGGCACCGAATCCAGCTACGGTGCTGTAGTACTCGCCGCGGTTGCGTTTGGCGTGAAAGTGGCCTTGAGTCATGAAGTATTCGTCCCCAACGAGCCCCGGCTCGAGAACGGTTGATCCCCAGAAGAGGCCGCCTTCGGTCCCTTCGTCTACAGGCTGAAAAGCCTGAACACGATAGACCAACCTTGACGGATCCAGCGCAGCTAAGGCCTCTTCGTCTCCGAAAATCCCTTTCAAGCTGGCTAGGTCGCGGGCTCCTTCCACGATTGCGGTTCCTGTCAGGGCGCCAGTTAAGAAATCGACCAGCATTGTGTCTTCGATTTGCATATATTCAATCTATTTGACCGGCGGAAGCTCCACTTGACTGATGGCTCAGCAGGACAGAAACATCGTCGTAGATGCCTGGCGTCCATCGGTTCTTTTCGAAATCGGTACCGCCGCTTACGGATGGCGGCAATACTCCAGGATGTGCTCCAACTCTCACCACCAATACATTCGACCCGACCACCGGATATATGAGGTTAGGTCGAACGTCGCTGCCGTTAAACAGGGGAAATGCTCTCCAATCTCTCTTCCGTTCAACCAGACTGCGATACCGAACTGTGCCTTGGCGATTTTGAGGATGGCCTTTTCCCGCCGGGCCGGGACATCGAAGCGCGTTCGATACCAAAAGTTATTTCGCTCCTGGTGAGACACTCCGGCATTCGAAACGATTGCGTAATCGGGTAATTCCTTTCGGAAGACAAGATTCGCGATGTGCTCGTGGCTGTCGAACAAGTCGACATCAGGAAAGGTGGGCTGTGTTGAGCGCGCCAGCCCAGGCACGGGGACTTCATGGGGGAAAGATGTCGGGAGGGAGTAAGGAGAAACAGAATCCGCAATATCCCAAACGCCGTTCAGAGAAATGAGTGTGCGGGTTTGCTGGAGTTGGGCGAGTGCTGACTCTCTGCAAAAAAGAAACAGAGAGAGAAATCCAAAAAACGTGACTGGGCGGCGAAACAGCGCGACACGCATTGGAATCTCCTTCTCAAGCCGGGAGCCTACGTCGATCAAGTATTATTGTCAACCAAAGCCAATCACATCAATATATATGATTGTTTTATGTGATGGCACTCATATCCCAGCTGCCGTTCTTTTCAGTCAGGCAGGCTCAATCGAGCGTCGAATGATCGTTTATCCACATATCCATCGTTGATTATGATCGAATTGCAGCTTCAGGTTGACAGTTACGCTTGATTATGGTTAGGATTCGCGAGACATTGATCCAATCGCAGAGGTTGCTGGCCAAAAAAACGCGACGATCTATGACAGTGCAACTGTGGAGGAAGGGGTGTGCGATGACGGACGCATATTTGGATCGGGAAGTCAAGCTATGGAGATTCGGAATTGGGATCGGATTTCGCGACTACCTCGGATTAGCTGTGGTGCTTGTAGTTTGTGCCGCCACATTCAATTCGCCTCTAGCAGCACAAGTGACTACAGCCGATATCGTCGGCAGCGTCACCGACCCGAGCGGGGCGATTGTGCCCGACGCGACTGTTACCGCCAAGAACGAGGGTACTGGCCTCACGCGGAACACGAGAAGCGGGTCCACGGGTGATTATATATTTACGCTTCTCCCGCTGGGAAACTATACGGTAACGATCGAGGCCAAGGGTTTCAAGACCTCGATCTCTAAGAATGTGCTGTTGTCGGCTGGCGACCGCATTCGCGTCGACGCCAGCTTGGCAGTTGGGCAAGCCAACGAAACGATCGAAGTGGAATCGAGTGCACCGGCGCTCCAGACCGATAGTTCTTCTGTAGGGTCGCTGATCAGTAGCCGCGCGGTTCAAGACCTTCCTCTCAACGGCCGAAATATTGTCCAGTTAGTGGAACTCGCGCCGGGCATTAATCCGAGCGCCTCCAATTCGATGTCCAGCGGGAATCGTCCTGACGATCGCCGACTGGCATCGAATTACTCCGCCAATGGTCAATCGGATGAGATCAACAACAACCTGATTGATGGCATGGACAACAACGAGCGGTTTATTGGCACCATTGGGGTGCGGCCCTCGATCGATGCCATTCAGGAAGTCAAGGTACTCACTAACCTTTACACGGCCGAGATCGGGCGTTCGGTCGGCGGCGTGGTGGATCTGATCACGAAATCCGGGACCAATAATTTTCATGGCTCCGCATTTGAGTTTTTCCGCAACGATATTCTCGATTCCAATACCTGGGTCTTAAAGCCTACGCCGGGCCGGAAGAAGGCTGAGTTGCGCCAGAATCAATTTGGCGTAAGCCTCGGCGGTCCCATTGTGAAGAACAAGACTTTCTTTTTCGGCGATTACGAAGGTTTTCGTCAAGTGAAAGGTGTGACTGCCACCTCGACCGTGCCAACTGCGTACGAGGAGACACATCCTGGGGATTTCTCTGATTTGTGCAATACCTCAGGCACTCCTGGCACAGCATGTCAGGGAGGACCCATCCTTTCCGCTGGTCAACTTACGCCCATCGGTTTGAACTATCTTGGGTTGTATCCGACGCCATTTGCTGTGCCCTTGCCCGGAATTGTTAACGGTGTGGCACAGGCGCCCACGAATAACTTTGTTTTCACGACGGGCAGGACTCAGCAGACCAATACTTATGATGTCCGAATAGATCACCACTTTACAGAAGCCAACTCACTTTTCGGGCGCTATTCCTTCAATAACGTCAACACGTTAACTCCGGACGGTTTCCCGAAAGTTAACGGACTTGAACCGGGTACCGGCCGATTCGGAACCTTCCCGGGAACGGCGAAAGAACGCCAACAAAGTCTTGGCCTTGAGTATGTGCATGTCTTTCGCCCGGATCTCTTACTGCAATTGAGAGCCGGCTTCCTGCGCAGCAATATTGCCTCGCTGGCTCTAAACACTGGCACCAAAGATGCGGCGATTAAATTTGGGTTCCCCTGTACGGCTACAAGCTGTATCAACGTCGACCCGACGACCCAGGGCCTCCCCTCGGTCCATTTCACCGGCGGTTATAGCGAGCTGGGTGATGACGCGTTTGTTCCGCTGACCACCATCGACAATACGTTCCAATACTCGGGCGCCGTCACTTGGACGCGGAGCACCCATAGTTTCAAGTTCGGCGGAGGCTTGATTCGCCGCCAGCTCAATCCCAGCCAGAGCTCTTACCTGCGTGGTGACATGGAATTTGACGGCATTTTCACGGGAAATTCCATGGCTGATCTTTTAGCTGGTCAGGGCACAGTTGCGCAGCGTGGGTTTACGCTGGTTAATGGAAGAATGCGGTCTTGGGAGTATTACGGTTATGCGCAAGATGACTGGCGGGCGACTCGCTGGCTGACTCTCAATCTAGGCGTGCGCTACGATGTTTTCACTCCTTACACTGCGCGGAACAAGGCATTTTCCAACTTTGACCCATCTCTCGGCTTGCTGATTGGTCCATCATTGCCAGCGCCGCAGGCTTCTGGCCCAACGGCCGGTGTTCGAACTGACTATAGCAACTTCGCGCCCCGGATCGGCTTCGCCGCAACTCTAGGGCACGGTACCGTTGTGCGTGGTGGTTTCGGGATGAGCTACTTCCCGGAAAACTACGCCAGCGGTTCGGTCATGAGAAATGCGCCATTTAACTTCAACTTCAATTGTGGTGCGACTGGCCACTCCGGAATCCCATGCGCGGGCGCGTTTGCCACCCCCACCCAGAGCGGGTTTCTCGTGGGCGCCGGTTTCCCGGTTCCCACTTTTGACATCACGCTGGCAACTGATCCGACTAAGTACAACAGCATACGTTCTACTCCATTTGGTCAAAAGTCGAGCTACTTGGAGCAGTTCAGCTTGCAACTGCAGAAGGACTTCGCCGGGAACGTCGCCACCGTCGGATATGTGGGAAATCTCGGCCGCAGACTTACGACGCAGCCAAATATCAACCAACTGCCCTTCCCAATCGCGGACGGTGGGACCTATCCTTTCCCCACCTTGCCCGGCGTGAACATTACCCCACAGGTTAACGAAGGAATCTCGCGTTACAACGCGCTCCAACTCTCTTTGGAGCGGCGGTTGAAAAACGGATTTTCGGCCTTCGGCAACTATACCTACGCCCATAATATTACGAATGCGACGGTCATAGACGAAACCGTAAACAACGATACCAATGACTGCTTTGGTCAATGCCACGTCGATAATGGCAACGGAGGATTTGTAACCGAAAACAGCTGGAATCAATATGACTTGGGCAATGCAATCCTCGACATTCGCCATCGGGTTTCGGTAGGCCTGAACTACGAATTCCCCTTTGGTAAGTCTATGTCCGGATTGGCGGCGCAGGCCATCAAAGGGTGGGGCACAAACGTCATCTACTCCTGGTCATCAGGGTTGCCGTTCACAGTCAAAAACTCGAATGGAACGCTCAGCGGGATAAATCTGGGCACCGATCGGCCGAATCAGATTGCTTCGGTAACGCTGTCGAACCCAACTAACGCGAAGTGGTTCAACACTGCGGCGTTTGTTCCCCAGGCGGCGGGCACACTGGGCAACGAGCGGCGCAACCAGCTCTTCGGACCACCACAGCGGAACCTGGATCTGTCAATATTCAAGAATTTCCCGATCCGGGAGGCGATGAGCTTACAATTCAGGGCCGAAATGTTTAACCTGCTCAATCAGCCGAATTTTGCCCATCCTGGACTTTCGCTGGGGCAGAGCAGCTTCGGGGTAATTTCCAGCACCACTACCGGGGCTGATATGCGAGAAATACAATTCGCCCTGAAGTTCCTCTTCTAGTTGTGCCGTGCGCTAAACGCGAGGCTCGGAAGAGCCGAGCGTTTTGCATGACTCTGCGATCGATGAGGGTAGGTCCCTTGAAACGGCTTGCAAGGAGCAGGACTACTGGTCTCTGTTAAAGCCTCCGTGCACGAGCACCTGTTCAACTGAGCACGCTATCCTCGCCTCGACAAAGGAACAAGTCGAGTTCTCGGCGCGATCACCTTCCGCAAAGATCAGGCCGGAATTCGGAAGCATCTGCCAGCACAAAGGAAACCGTTGATAATTGCGATCGGATCGGTCGTTCGGAGCAAGGTTCTTGGATTGACCGTCGCGGGTGCGGCTACTGTCGGGCTGGCCACGCTCGGGTTAGCCGGCAAACCTCAGAGTCCCACCAAGCCTGCCGGTGCGGCTGGCATCTTCAAGAGCCGCTGTGCGACGTGTCACGGCGCCGACGGCGCAGGCACCACCCTGGGCAACAGTATGCAGATTCCAGATCTGCGCTCCGCCAAGGTTCAGCGGCAGCCAGACTCGGCCCTCTCGCAGGTTATCCGCGAGGGGAGCAAGAACATGCCCTCCTTCCAACGCAGTCTGGACAGCACCCAGATCGTGGCCGTCGTTGGCTTCATCCGCCGGCTTCGTCTTAGTGGCAAGACGCATGCCGCGAAATCCCTATCGACGTCGGTTTTTGGAAAAGCGCGGGTAAATCGGAATCCGGCGCAGGAACAGCGGGACTGGTCCGTAAACGGCGGAGCTAACGAGAACAATCACTACTCCGTCCTGGCGCAGATCAATCGAAGCAACGTAAAACAGCTCGCGGTGGCATGGAGCTTCGACTCGCAGGAAGAAGGTGGCCTGCAGACCAGCCCGATTGTGGTGGAGGGCGTACTCTACGGCATCACGCCGACACAGAAGGTTTTCGCCCTGGATGCCACGACGGGCAAACTGTTCTGGAAGTTTGACTCTGGCGTACGAGGGACACAACCGGACCGCGGACTCACGTATTGGACCGATGGCAAGGGCAAGCGGATCCTAGTCGGGGTAATGAACTTTGTCTATGCCCTGGATGCGGTCACAGGCCGGCCCATCTCGAGTTTCGGAAACCAGGGCCGAATTGACTTACGTGAGAATCTCGGCCGCGAGCCCGCCACTTCGCAGTCGGTTTACTTGACTAGTCCAGGAATCGTTTACAAGGACTTTCTAATAGTCGGTGGCCGGAATCCGGAAACCCCTCCTGCACCGCCGGGCAATGTTCGCGCTTTCGACGTGCGAACCGGAAAGCTGCGCTGGTCGTTTCATACCATCCCCCACCCGGGAGAGTTCGGATACGAAACCTGGCCCAGAGACGCTTGGAAGACCAGCGGCGCCGCTAACAATTGGGCTGGCATGGCGCTTGATCCCAAGCGTGGAATCGTCTACGTCCCAACCGGTTCCGCGGTGTTTGACTTCTACGGCGCGGATCGCGTTGGCGATGATCTCTTTGCGAATTGCCTGATTGCTCTGAATGCGCAGACCGGCGAGAGAATCTGGCATTTTCAGGGAGTCAGGCATGACCTTTGGGATCGCGATTTTCCCTCGCCTCCTGTCCTCCTCACGATAAATCGCGAGGGGAAGGACGTTGACGCGGTCGCGCAAACCACAAAACAGGGTTTTGTGTATGTTTTCGATCGTACGAACGGGACTCCTCTTTTCCCAATCGAGTATCACAAATATCCTCCGAGCACAGTGCCCGGCGAAGTTGCCGCTTCCGAACAGCCTCTTCCCACCCTGCCTGCGCCTTACGCTCGCCAGTTTCTCACCGAGGATCTTCTTACCGACCGAACCCCCGAGGTCCATCAGTGGGCGTTGGAAAAGTTCCGCAAGTTCCGAAGTGAGGGACAATTCGTTCCCTTCAGCGTCGGGACCGATACCGTGGTCTTTCCAGGCTTCGATGGTGGCGCAGAGTGGGGTGGCCCGGCAGTAGATCCGAAGACGGCAATCATTTACGTGAATGCGAACGACGTGCCATGGACCGGTGCACTGACGCCCAACACCGGGGAGAATAGCGCTCAGAGTATTTACTTGAACCAATGCGGTGTCTGCCACGGTGAAAAGCTGATGGGCTCGCCCCCCGCCATTCCTTCGCTCGCAGAAGTGGGAGACCGATTGGCTCCCCAGCAGATCGCCGTCACGATCAAGAGCGGAAAAGGAAGGATGCCCGGATTCCCAAACCTCTCTGACGATCAGATGTTTGCCCTGGTGACGTATCTCATGAGTGGTGAGAGTAAGGAACTCAGCAGCGGCGGACCGCCTCCAGTATCCATGAAATATCGCTTCACCGGATATCACAAGTTTTTGGATCTGGAGGGATATCCAGCGGTCCTGCCTCCCTGGGGTACGCTGAACGCCATTAATCTCAACACCGGAGAATATGCCTGGAAGATTCCGCTGGGCGAGTACCCCGATCTTGCCACAAAGGGACAGAACAACACTGGCACGGAAAACTACGGGGGGCCGATCGTGACCGCGGGTGGCCTGATATTCATTGGCGCAACCAACTTTGATAAGAAATTTCGGGCCTTCGATAAATCCACGGGCGAATTGTTATGGGAGGCAACACTGCCATTTTCCGGCAACGCAACGCCCGTCACGTATGAAGTAAATGGCCGCCAGTTTGTTGTGATCGCCGCAGGAGGCGGTAAGGATCCCAAGTTTCCGTCCGGGGGAGTCTACGTAGCTTTTGCGCTTCCACAATAGCCGGTCAATTCGATCTGCGTAGTGCAGTGGCTGCGGCACAGCTGTTGCAAGCGTGTGCTTCTTTCAAAACTGCCGTGCGAAGCAAACTGACAGGAGAACTAAAGATGACAACATCAAGGCGAGAATTCTTGATTCATAGTGGTGCAGCTTTGACTGCGGCCGCGGTTACGGCCGCCGGTCCTTTCCGGCTGAATGCCAACCCTCTGGGACGTCCCGTGGGTCTGCAGCTCTATACCGTAAAGGAGCAGCTCGAAAAAGACTATGACGGAACCCTGTCAAAAGTCGCCGCCATCGGATACAGAGAAGTAGAGATGGCAGGCTTCTTTGGCAGAAAGCCTGTCGAGATTAAGGCGTCGCTGGACAAGGCTGGTCTGCACTGCGGCAGCGTTCACAACTTCGGCAGAGGCCCGGCAACCGAAGCCATGGATTACGCGACGGCCATCGGCGCGAAGTACATCATAACATCGGTTCTTCTGCCGAACCGCTTAACTGCGGCGGGGACCAAGCTTGACTGGAACGCCTTTTCGGCAATGCTCAAAACCCTCACTCTCGATGACTACAAGTCGATTGCCGAGGAGTGTAATCACATGGGAGAGCAAGCCAAGAAAGCTGACCTCCAGCTCGGCTATCACAACCACAATGTAGAGTTCAAACCGTTCGCTGGTGGAACTGGATATGACGAGTTGTTACGTTCGACTGACCCCGAACTCGTCAAATTGGAACTTGACTGCGGATGGATGTCGGCAGCTGGTGTCAATCCGGCAACCTACATCGCAAAGTATCCCGACCGCTATCGCCTGCTACACATTAAAGACTTTAAGCTCACCTCTAAACCATCGTTTGGCATGTGGCCTGGCGAAAGCCCGGAGCCAACTGAAGCCGGTCGCGGAAATATCGACTACAAGCCGATCTTCAGCGCCGCGCAGAAAGCAGGCAACATCGAGTGGTACTACGTGGAGCAGGAGCCTCCTTACAAAGACATGCCGGCGATGGATGCGATCAAAGTCGATTACGAATACGTTCACAAGCTGGCTTAATCGTCACACGTTAGAGTTACGCTTGATCGGCAATCCGGTCTTGGCAACTAAAGCCTTGGCGAGTGCCCGCATCTTGATGTGGAAGTGGCCGGCGGTCATGAAGTACCCGTCGCCAACCAATCCGGATCCGATGAATGTTGCGCCCCCAAAGAGGCTGCCCTTGGTGTCGCCGCAGACGGGCTGAAACGATTGCACGCGATCGACCACACGCGAAGAATCGAGCGCCTCGAATGTGGCTGACCAGCGAAAATGCCCGCGAGGGCGGCGAGTGTGCGGGTGCTTTGGATGAGTGATGGGCCGGAGAGAGCGCCCGTGGCGAAGTCAACGTTGAGCGTGTCCTGTGGATGACATCGTCATTTGCCTTTACCTTGGGGCGACGAGTTCGACACGCCGGCGGCTGATGGTGGATTCCTGCTGAGGTCCTTGCGAAGGTTTTGCGATGGCTTTGAGCATGCATTTGCCGGTGGCGTCGGGAACATCGAAGTCGATGAATTGAGTCTGCTGG
>Ga0209526_10001595_pt1 | contig 15293 bp, 14 predicted proteins | sample JacPinW_OM2H0_M1_FD_188566 | JGI IMG/M metagenome (GOLD analysis project Ga0209526, IMG submission 188566) | Forest soil microbial communities from Algoma, Ontario, Canada - Jack Pine, Ontario site 1_JW_OM2H0_M1 (SPAdes) (version 2) | ecosystem: Environmental > Terrestrial > Soil > Boreal... | reverse complement strand
TAGGAAATTGTGTAATGCCAAGGCGACCATTTGGGAGAACTGGCTCATGGTCGATTCCCCGGCGTAACTCTGCCAATTGGTATTAGTAGTAAAACTTGCAGCCGTGTTAAATGATAGGTGATCGGCGACCGCCGGAAACTTTTGCGGATTCAGCGGGAGATGATCCTGCAGTCGCAAAATTCCGTAAGTGAAAATCATCGAAACCACCGAGAAGATCAGCAGAGCTACGGCATACTGAATCCAGCTTTGCTCGCGATCCGATTTCACTCCCAAAATTCGGTAAGTGAGCCGCTCGATCGGTCGAACGACCGGGTCGAGAAAAGTCTTCCCGTTCGCGTCCAAAACCTGGACGAGATACAACCCAAGCGGCTTGGTAATAGCCAAAAGAACTAACACATAAAGTGCTAGTTGAATCCAACCCGATATATTCATAAATAGCCTAAAAGAGTTTCGTTAAGCACTAGAACTTCTCCGGTCTGATCATCGAGAAGATGAGATAAACAATGAGAAGCAGAGAGATGATACCGACAACGATGTTTTCCATGGTGTGTGTTTAGACTTTCTCGCAACCCTTAACGAAGAGCAGGAGGATCCCGAAGGAGACGATAGTAAGTAAGAGATAGATAACATCCGACATAGTAAACTGAGGTAGTTGAGTGATGTTTATGCATCGTGGACGATGCGTGTTTTCCTCATTGCGTTAGTCGTTTCCCATATTGATAGGTTCTTGGGTTGCACCAAAATGGTGCATTTCGAACAAGCGACGCATATTCTGCTGGGCCGGTTCGAAATTCTTATCGAGCTTGATGGCGCGCCCGTACATCTTGCGAGCTCGATCGTGGTCTTCCTTTAGCTCGGCCAAGACGCCGGCCAGATTGAAGGCCTCGGGAGAACTATCGTTTATTTCCAGTGCGCGGACCAGGTAAGGCCGAGCCGCGTCAAAATTGCCAATGTTAATTAGCCGTTTAGCGGTGGTTAGATGAGCATCAAAATCGGAGCGATAAGTTAGCTGGGTGGATTCGTCGTGTCGTCCAATGATTTCACTAACCACTGCCCGCAACTCGGCCGGTCGAAGCGGTTTTTGCAAGAAATCGATCGCACCCAGTTTCATTGCGCGGACCGCATTCGGAACGTCACTATAGGCTGTAATAATTACTGCCGGAGTCGGGACGCCTTCTTCCCTGATCAAACGCAAGAGTTCCAGGCCATCAGTACCCGGCATCCGCAGGTCAAGAATGGCCAGGTCAAAGAGTTGATTATGCAGCAATTGAATTGCTTCTTTGGCATCGCTGGCCTCTTTCACGTCGTATCCCTCGACATCCAACGTGATGCGATAGTTCAGACGAACATTCGGTTCGTCATCGACAACTAATATCCTCTTCATTGGGCGGAGCCGGGCATAACCGGTAAATCAAAATAAAACTCACTGCCTTGCCCGGGAGAACTATTGAGACCAACGCTGCCGCCGTGAGCAGTCACGATTTCACGAGTAATCGCAAGCCCCAAGCCGACACCTTCGCGGTCGCTTCCCGGCAGACGAAAGAAACGCTCGAATAATTTGCTCTGGTATTCTTTGGGAATACCCGGACCGTTATCCGCCACTGAGAAACGGACGAAGCCTTTCCTTGGTTTCGCCGCCACGACGATAGTATCTCCAAATTTCGAGTGCTTGGCCGCGTTGGAGATCAGGTTCGAAAAAACGTGATGAATCTGGCGCGGATCGACATTGACGAGCGGAAGTCCCGATTCTGCTTGGGTTTTGAGTTTAAAACCGCGCGATTCGGCTAACGGCTCACATCGATCGATTGCCGCTTTAATGAGTGACTCTGGTGAGACGGTCTCGAATACTTGTCGGGCTTCGTTCGATTCCAGTCGGGCAAGATCTAGTAGATCGTTAATGATCCGCAGCAGGCGCTCGGAATCGTCCCGAGCAGCTAGCAAAATCTCGGTCTGCTTGCGGGTCAGTGATCCGATTCGCTCCTCTAAGAGAAGATGCAGACCCATTCGCACACTGGTGAGAGGTGTCTTCAACTCATGGCTAACGGTGGAAACAAGATTGGTTTTGACCTCATCTAACAACCGGAAACGAGTAACATCTTGCAGTACGATGACCGCACCGAAGATCTGGCCGTTTTCATCTCGCATCCCCACCACTCGCGGTAAGAAGTATTTCTCTTGATCGTCCACTCGCATGGCGATCGCTTTGTCAAAGCTCGTGGGCAGGTAATCCGACTCCCCTTTCAACGCTCGCTCCATCAGCGGAATGACGGCCTCAGGCAGTCGTCCTCGCGTTTCCGTGCTGGCCAACAGTTTTACTGCGCTCGGATTAAGAAAATTAATTTTCCCATCGGCGGAGCACGCAAAAACGGCGTCGGGAAATGCAGAGAAGGCGATCTCGGTAAGCTGGCGAGCTTGCAGGATCTGATCGGTAGTAACCTGCCGGTAGCTGCGCAGTTTGCTTGCCAGTTTGTTAAACGCTACAGCTAACTGGCCTAATTCGTCTCGAGATGAAGCTGGCACCAGCTGGTCGAGCTTGCCGTCCCCCAACTCTTTCGCGACACCGGTCAATCTTTGGAGCGGACGGACGAGTGATCGTTGCAGCCAGAAGGCGAACAAAATGCTAGTGCCAATCCCAACTATCCCAACAATGACCATTAACCGGATCGATTTGCTACTGAGAGTGCGAGCCTCCTGGTTCTGAGCCAACATGTTTTCCTCGTTGATGCGAATCACATCCTGCGCGCTGTCTTTGATTCGCGTGGCAACGGGTAGAAGCGTCTCGAAATACACCTGCCGCTTCTGCTGAAGATCTGTCAGATTCCAGAACTTGGCGATTTCCGAGCTGTAACTGGCGAATAGCGAATGCAAAGAATCGGCGAGTGCCTGCTCGCCCGGAAGCGTGACATTGTGTTCTTCGATCCGAAGGTTCTGGGCGAAAATCGGCTCGTTCTGCTGATAGAGCTGCCGTCCGCGCGCATCTTCGCCCACCAACGTGAAGAAAGCAGCAGAGTCCATTCGTTCGAGACTCTCTTTCATCTGCTGGCCAGCCACGACGCTGCGGTAGTTTTCCTTGAGGAGGAGATCGATTTTGCTGCCAAGCGATCGAAACAGAACGATGGCGTAGATACCGATCGCAGCCACCAGGAGCAGGATCGGTGCAATTCCGAAAAAGATTCGCCGCTTCATTCTTAATTCCTAGCCCGCCAATACAAAAAGGAAGTTTCATTAAGCGAGCCGCATGCCAAGTTGATCCACCAAAAGTTAACATGCTTGATATCAATCGGTTACACATCGGATGGCCCGTTGCCGAGGAGGACCAGTCTCGCAAGATGCGAGTCTCAACTCGATTTGAGATCGCATGATACGAGAACCATTCGGCGATAGCCGAATGGTGATGACAAATGAGAAAAAGGCGACCGGCCAGCTCCGACGTGCCACGCAGGTGTCGTTCTGGATCTGGCATTGTCATTTCCTCCAGTTGGCACATCTTCACTCTTATGTCGCTTACCCCTTCCAAAATGGTGGAACTGGGAATGGTGGCTGCGCACTTCGCGCTCCCGAATCCGCTCACCGGAAAGATCCTTCACCGCGACGATTTTTCAGAGAAAGACGCGTTGCTCGTGATTTTTATGTGCGCGCATTGCCCGTATGTAGTCCACGTGAAACCGGAGTTGATTCGGCTGGGGAATGATTACCGCTCACGCGAAGTCGGCATTGTCGGAATTAGCGCGAACGACCCGGCAGCATACCCTGCAGACGCCCCGTCAAAGCTCGCGAAGTTCAGTCGCGAGCTCCCGTTCCCGCTCCTGTTTGATGAGACCCAGGAGATCGCCAAGGCGTATGACGCAGCCTGCACGCCCGACTTTTTCCTTTTCGACCAGGAGCGCAAATTGGTTTACCGCGGTCAACTTGATGACAGCCGGCCCGGAAATGGGAGGCCGCTGACTGGAAACGATCTCCGCACAGCTTTGGAGGCAGTGTTGGCCGGCAAACCGGTATCTCCCGATCAAAAAGCGAGCATCGGCTGCAATATTAAATGGAAGCCGGGTAACGAGCCGTGATCAGCGGCGACTGTCCCGTTATGCTCCTGGATCTGCCGGCCGCAAGACCTCGACCGAAGCGATTCGGCTCGGCCCAATCTCAACGCGCAGTCGCCACCGTTTTCGAGCGGACAACGATATGGCGACTCCGATTTTTGGCCATTTAACAGGAGCAGCTCCGCACGAGTTTTCAGGCTAGGCAGAAGCTCGAGGCCTAATGGGACAGTCGCCGCTGATATCACTGCTTACCGCTTATCGTCCTCCGCCGATCTCCAAAATTGTTCCGGTGACATAGGAAGCCGCTGGAGACAATAACCAGATAACCCCTGCCGCGATCTCTTCCGGGAGCCCAGCTCGCTTCATTGGGATGCTCGGAGCCATCCGCTGCAGCCGGTCCGGCTCCCCCGCTGCGCCATGAATATCGGTTTCGATTAAGCCGGGCGAGACTGCATTGACACGGATATTCTCAGCAGCAACTTCTCGGGCCAGACCTATCGTAAAGTTACTTATCGCACCTTTAGTGGCCGCGTAATGCACCCATTCGCCACCGGTATCACCGGGGGAATTGCTCGGGTTGATGAGATTAATGCAGGGAAGCTCGATCAGCTGATGGCGATCAACGTGATCGGTTCCATGCTTTGTGCTCGAGAAGCGGTTAAGCGGATGTCTACTCGATACGGAAAAAGCGGTGGCGCAATGGTGAACATAACTTCACTCGCCGCTCGGACCGGAGGCAGCGTTGTTCACTAGAGCCCGAATCGGCCCTAATTCCTCTTCGGCTCGTTGAAACAGATGAATGATATCGGACTCCCGGCCAATATTGGCACCGATCGCACACGCTTCTCCGCCCCGCTGGTGAATCTGGTCAACTATCCGGTTTGCTGCCGCTTCATCGCGCACGTAATTCACGGCAACTGCGTACCCGACGTCGGCTGCCGCCAGGGCCACTGCTGCTCCGATGCCTCGGCTGGCCCCGGTAACAACCAACATTCCCGGTGTGTCGGCCATGCTGGAGGTTACGGGTTGCGAGTTGCGGGTTGCAAGTTACGAATTGGCGGCCGTAGCGCTCACCCCAACTCGCAACTCGTAGCTCCTAACCCGCAACCTCTAGAGCTTTTTCTTGCGCCGGTAGAGGGTAGCCGGATCAATTCCAAGGGTGTTGGCGGCTTCCTCGATCGTTCTCGAATTGGCTAACACCCGACGGATATGCTCGTTCTCCAGTTCTGTGAGGGTGGCGGGTCCGCCGATGCGAGGTTCCTGACGCGCGCCAGCAAGATCCGCCAGATCATCAGGTTGGATCCAATCACCCTCGGCGAGGATGGCCGCGCGTTCGATAACGTTACGCAGTTCGCGAAGATTTCCCGGCCAAGAATATTGTTGCAGAGCAGACAATGCCTCGGGCGAGAATTGCAACGAATTTCTCCCGGACCGCGCGCCGAAAAAGCGGAGTTGTTTGTCGGCGATGCGAGCCAAATCAACAAGTCGGTCGCGTAGAGGCGGCAGCGTAATCGTGATTACGTTAAGGCGGTAGAACAGATCTTCGCGAAAATCACCCTTAGCCACCGCTTCCGACAGTGTGCGATTGGTTGCAGCAATGACTCTTACATCGGCTTTCCGTGGACGGGTATCTCCGACCCGCTCGTACTCCCGCTCCTGCAGCAAGCGTAGTAACTTGGCTTGCACCTCCGGAGGTAGGTCGCCGATTTCATCCAAGAAAAGGGTCCCACCTTCTGCTGCCGCTATTTTCCCGATCGTATCGGCGTGAGCGCCGGTAAACGCGCCCTTTACATGTCCAAATAGTTCGCTTTCGAGCAGGTCACGGGAAAGGCTCGGGCAACTTACGGTAATAAATGCCGCTCTCGCTCGCCGGCTGTGTTCGTGCATGGCCCGAGCTAACACGCTCTTACCCGTTCCACTTTCTCCGAGGAGCAAGACTGTCGCTTCGCTAACCGCGGCTTTATTCGCGACCGATAACGCTTTCTGCACGAGCGGAGCCTCTGACTCTAGGTCAAATTCAGCCGATTCAGCCTGTAACCGGCTCTCCAGTTCAACTACCCGATTTTCCAATTGCCGAGTCCGTGCAATTCGGTTCAGGACCTGACGCACTTGATCGGGAGTACACGGTTTCGCCAAGAAGTCGTAGGCGCCGCGACGCATTGCCTCGACCGCGGTCTCGATGGAAGCGTAGGCTGTCACCATCACCACTGCGACATTAGGATCGCGACGAAGTATCTCCCCGAGTAAATCCAGGCCGCTTTCCTGTTGTAGTTTCAGGTCGAGCAAAATCACCTGGAAACCGTCCGCCTCGACCCGCTGCAGCGCCTCCTCACCGGTCGAAGCCGTCACTACCTCATGATTCATCGACTCCAGGGCAGTCGCCAAGGTTTGGCGAATATTCCTTTCATCGTCGACAACCAGTACGCGCATAGCACACACGAAAAACTTACCTTAATAAACGGAGCGTTTTGGGTTGTGAAGGGCACTCAATCCAAAAGCCGCTTAGTCGTTCCTAAGGCCGACAGATTAGCATAACCCGTTCAGAGGGGCGAGCCTCGTTCGATCGCGCGAAAAATCTGGACAGAAACTGCTGCCGAATATCAATTTTGATGGCGCAGCAAAGCTGCGCCCGATACCTAGCCAATTGAGAATGGACCAAACGGCCTTCAACGAAAATGGAGCGACCAAAGGTCAACCTCGATAGGTAGCAGAAAAAAAGATATGAGCACCCCCCGAACCGTTTCTTCCGGTATTCAAGGCAAGTTGTTGTGGGCTGGCGTCGTCCTTCTCGGCACGATTGCGCTCGGTGTTATTGCGTTGAGTCGCGGGGAATCGATCAATGCGGCTTGGCTAGTGATTGCGGCGATCTGCGTCTACTTCGTCGCGTATCGTTTCTACGCTCTCTACATAACCAGCAAAGTCTTGCGCGTCGATCCAACCCGGCAAACGCCTGCCTACCGCCACAATGATGGGCTGGATTACGTGCCGACCAACCAATACGTACTCTTTGGTCACCATTTCGCCGCGATTGCAGGTGCAGGTCCTTTGGTTGGTCCAGTACTGGCCGCGCAGATGGGATATTTGCCGGGTACTCTTTGGATTCTAGGCGGCGTTGTCTTCGCCGGAGCGGTGCAGGACCTCACGGTGCTATTCCTTTCCAGCCGTCGTGACGGTAAGACGTTGGGCGATATGGTCCGATCGGAGATGGGACCAGTGGCAGGTGCGATCGCATTGATCGGAGTGATGCTGATCATGGTAATTCTGCTCGCTGTGCTGGCGCTAGTCGTGGTCAAGGCTTTGGCGGCCAGCCCCTGGGGAACTTTCACCGTATTTTGTACAATCCCAATCGCGTTACTGATGGGCGTCTACAGCCGCTTTATTCGGCCAGGCCGAATAGCCGAAATGTCGCTCATCGGATTCGTCCTCCTCCTGGCAGCGCTCTTCTTCGGCCGGACAGTATCGGAGAATCCAGCCCTCGCCCCGTTCTTTAACTTCCACGGCGATAGCTTGGCATTGATGATCATTGGTTACGGATTTTGTGCTTCGGTGCTACCGATCTGGCTGCTCCTCGCTCCGAGAGATTATCTTTCGACCTTCCTTAAAGTCGGAACGATTGTTCTGCTCGCTGTCAGCATCGTTTTGGTGCGGCCGGACCTAAAGATGCCGGCGATCACTCGTTTCATTGACGGCACCGGCCCCGTGTTCTCGGGTACGTTGTTCCCTTTCTTATTCATAACCATTGCTTGTGGCGCCGTATCGGGCTTTCATTCGCTCATTTCTTCCGGGACGACCCCGAAGATGATCGAAAACGAGAACCAAGTCCGCTTTATCGGATACGGTGCAATGCTGATGGAATCTTTCGTCGCCATCATGGCGATGATCGGCGCCACGGTGATTGAGCCTGGGGTCTACTTCACGATGAATAGCCCGGCTGCCGTAATTGGCACCACGACCGCGCAAGCCGCCCAGGTTATTTCGGGCTGGGGGTTCACCATCACGCCGGACGCGATCAACCAGATCGCTCGTGACGTCGGCGAAAACAGCATACTTTCCCGGACGGGCGGCGCGCCAACTCTGGCAGTCGGTATGGCCACGATTTTATCGAACCTTTTCGGCGGCCGAGCACTGATCGGAATATGGTATCACTTCGCGATCCTATTTGAGGCTCTCTTCATCTTGACCACCGTGGACGCCGGTACGCGCGTGCTCCGGTTCATGCTCCAAGATCTGATCGGTAGCGTTGTCCCTGCCTTCAAAGAAACTAAATCATGGGCCAACAACTTAGTCGGCTCGGCGGTAGCGGTAGCAGCCTGGGGTTATTTTCTGTATCAGGGAGTGATCGACCCGCTTGGAGGCATCAATACATTGTGGCCGCTGTTTGGCATCTCAAACCAAATGCTAGCTGGGATCGCGCTTACTCTGTGCACAGTCATCCTGTTCAAGATGAAACGGCAATACTACGCCTGGGTAACTGTTCTGCCGACCGTTTGGCTACTGGTATGCACGCTCACCGCCGGTCTGCAGAAAGTAATCAGCGGAAATCCGGCAATCGGGTTTATCTCACACGCATGGAAGTTCAATGATTCGGTGTCGGGCGGGAAAGTACTGGCGCCGGCCAAGAGCATCACCGAAATGCAGAGAATCATCTTCAACGACTATCTGGAAGCCACCTTGGCGATTCTGTTCGTCGCGGTCGTGGTAGCGGTCGTTTTTTACGGCCTAATCAGCGTTCGCAAGGCATTTACTAATCCCAACGTGACTGCCGTTGAGATCGGAGCTGCAGCGCCTGCGGTAGAAGGTATCCATGTCTAACGTTCGATCTATTTTCAGTGTGGCAGCACAGACTGCTCGTCTCATGGTCGGAGTTCCCGACTATGATACCTATGTCGATCATCGGCGCACATACCATCCGGGAAAGCCGATTATGAGCTATGAAGAATTCTTCCGGGAACGCCAAAACGCCCGCTACACTGTGGGCAAAGGCAAATTTCGCGGATGCTGCTGAGGCCGGCCGTGAGCCGTAATCGGTCCGCGACAATCAGTAATCGGTTATTGCCTCTAAAGTACCTGGTCATTAGCTTGACACGTTAGTTTGATGACTGTTAACTCAATTACATCCCCCTCAAGTGTTCACCCCCCCAAATGAACTATCCACATCCCCCTAACAGGTGCGTTCTGCCCAAATCTTTCCTGGCAGCGGCTGCTGCATTTTTGTTGCCTGCCACGCTGCAGGCCGCTGGTGTCACGATCCATTTTGCCGGCGACTCTGACGTCGGGGAGGGCGGACGGTGGACGAAAGCGCTCTCGGAAGAATGGGCGAAAAAGACCGGAAACACGCTCGAATACATTAGCCGCCCTAACGACGCTTCTGCCACCCTGCAGCAGTACCAGCAATATTGGGCCGCTAAAAGTGCTGATGTCGACGTATATATGATTGACGTCATTTGGCCCGGGATTGCTGCTCCCCACGCCGCCGACTTAAAAAAATACTTCAAAGAGGACGAAATCAAAGGGCATTTCCCCCGAATCATCGAGAACAACACGGTGGGCAGCAAGCTGGTCGGATGGCCATTTTTTACCGATGCCGGCGTCCTTTATTATCGCACCGATCTTTTAGAGAAATACGGCTATAAGGAGCCGCCGAAAACCTGGGAAGAACTAGCCGAGATGGCGAAAAAGATTCAGGACGGCGAAAGAAAAGATGGCAAAGCTGACTTTCAAGGGTTCGTTTTCGAGGGAAAGGCCAGCGAAAGCGTGACCTGTAACGCGATCGAATGGGTGTACAGTTACGGTGGCGGCACGATCATCGATCCGGACAAGAAGGTCACTATTAACAATCCAAACGCAATCAAGGCGCTTGAGACCGCGAAAAGCTGGGTAGGAACGATCTCTCCGCAGGGTGTCGTGAGCTACGGCGAAGAAGAGGCTCGAAACATCTGGCAGAACGGCGGCGCAGCCTTCATGCGCAACTGGCCGTATGCCTACGCATTAAGTGCCGATCCGAAGAGCCCAATATCCGGGAAATTCGATGCGACAGGTCTGCCGAAAGGCGGAGCGAATGGGAAAAATGCGGCGTGCCTGGGTGGCTGGCAATTGATGGTCTCGGCGTACTCCAAGAATCCCGAGGTGGCTGCCGACCTGGTGCGGTATCTTTGCTCGCCGGAGGCCCAGAAGAAACGCGCGATCGACTTGAGTCAGCTTCCGACGCGCCCTGAGGTTTACAAAGATCCGGATGTGTTGGCAAAAAACAAGTGGTTTGAGAATGCACTGGCGATCTTGAATAACGCGATAGCCCGCCCCTCAACGGTCACGAAGGCAGATTATAATCAAGTCTCGACCTCCTTTTTCCAAAGCGTGAATAAGGTTCTCAGTGGAGGCGAATCGGCCCAACAAGCGGTCGCTGATGTTGAACGGGTAGCGAAGCGGATTGTAAGATAACGCAGTCAACCGGACACTCGAGCAGTGGCCAAAGAAATCGATCTCTACGCACGCCAAAAGCGCTTAGCGTGGTTTTTGATCACGCCGTCCGTTCTGGTCGTGCTGTTGATAATCGCGTATCCCACGGTCCAGGTCATTGTTTATTCGTTTATGAAATATAAGCTTGACGGGGTAACGCCGCCAAGCTTCGCCGGGATTGATAATTATGCGTTTGTCTTTTCCGACCCCGACTGGTGGCACGCGGTCTGGATCACGGTAATTTTCACTATCGTTTCCGTGATCCTGGAGAGCGTCTTAGGACTGACCGTCGCGATGGTCGCGAACTCGAAGTTTAAAGGCCGTACCTTCCTGCGCGTCGCCATCCTGGTTCCATGGGCCATTCCGACGGTTGTTTCCTCACAGATTTGGAAATGGATGGTCAACGATATCTACGGAGTCGTGAACATCATCTTAACTAACCTGCACCTTATCCCGCAAAAAATAGCCTGGCTGGCAACACCCGCGACCGCGTTGCCGGTTATTATTGCGGTCGATGTCTGGAAAGCGACGCCGTTTATGGCGCTGCTGTTGCTGGCAGGCTTACAGTTGATTCCCAAAGACCTCTACGAGGCCGGATCGATCGATGGCGCCACCAAGATTAAGCAATTCTGGGCAATCACACTTCCACTGGTAACACCTACTCTGCTCGTTGCCCTGATCTTCCGGACACTCGATGCCTTGCGAGTGTTCGATATTTTTTATGTGATGGTTGGGGGTCAAGGCAATATGGCGACGATGGCCGTCTACAATCAGCAACAGCTGATTTCCTTCCTGGACGCCGGAGTCGGTTCAGCGACGTCGGTCGTCATCCTGATTATCATTATGTTGTTTGTTGTGCTTTACACTCGCTTTAGCCGGACTAGCTTCGAATGAGTAACGCTATCAAAGAGGCCGATACCAAAGCTGTGCCTGTTCGGGTCAACAGCGCCACCAAAGAGACCGATACCAAAACTGTCGTCCTTCGGATCCTTTTCTATCTGTTGGTCGCCGTCATCATCGTTTTCAATCTGTTCCCGTTTGTCTGGGCGCTTCTTTCCTCGTTCAGACCAAGCAGTGAACTGTTCTCAACGAAACTTTTGCCAACCCAATTGACGTTGGCCCACTACCAAGCGGTATTTAAGGACGCCCGTTTTGTCGCAGGTCTGATTAACTCAATCATCGTAGCAGGTTGTACGGTTCTGATCGCTCTGGGACTTGGAAGCTTGTGCGCTTACGCTCTTGGACGCCTCCCTTTTCGTTTTAAGGGGCCGGTGCTTTATCTCATCCTGACGATGACCATGTTTCCAACGATCGCAGTGCTCTCGGGTCTGTTCGTCATGCTCAAGACTTTGAGCCTGTTCAACACGCGGCAAGGCCTTATCGTCACCTATCTGATCTTCACGATGCCGTTCACCATCTGGGTCATGACGCAGTATTTCCGTAGCTTGCCGAGAGAATTGGAGGAGGCTGCATACGTTGACGGGGCCTCCCCGTTGAAGGTGTTTTGGGACATTTTACTGCCGTTAACCGTGCCGGGCTTGGTCTCGACCGGTCTCCTCGCCTTCATTGCTGCCTGGAACGAATTCTTGTTCGCCCTCACCTTCACCGTAACGGACACAATGAAAACGGTCCCGGTCGTCATTTCGCAATTCAGCGGGAGCAGTTCTTTTGAGCAGCCTTGGGGATCGATTATGGCGGGCTCAATGGTTGTCACCATACCGCTCGTGATCCTTGTCATGATTTTCCAGTACCGTATCGTCGAAGGCCTCACGTCCGGCGCGGTCAAAGGTTAAACTCTTGTTGGAAGGTAAGGCGGGTAGAAGCGATAATGGCGGTTCCTACCTTTCAGCGATGATTCGGTAATTTTCATTGACGGTTCGGCAGTCAGTTCGGCACGATCCCGCTTCGCTCGAACGTATCCGCATTTGTCGCGACAAATTGAACCTAGCAATATTCAATAAATATGATGAAGACTTGTCCTCTTATTCGTTCCCTTCGGATGACTGCTCTCACTCTGGCAACCGCGTTTTCGATTTTTGCATTTAGCGCTCGCGCGCTGGCCGACGATTTGCCCACTTTCAGTGATCCGGACGTTAACACCTTCGTTAAGACCTACGCCCAGTTCGTGGACGACTACATTACTGCGCTGAAAGCGGCCAAGACCGGGGACAATTCGAAGCTGGCTGGTGTCCAGACAAAGGCGGGAGAACTTCAGGGCCAAGCAACTCAGGCAGCCGGAAAACTCAAACCAGACGAGTCTGAGAAGTTTCAGAAATTTGTCGCCACTTGTTCCCAAAAGATCGTCGACGCCGCGAAGTAGACTGATCACTTCGGAATGGGGCTATTAGGGTCCCGATCGATGGCCGGTGCTGCAGCGGCCCACTGAGACGGGTGCCCGATCATGAAAACTTCAGGCGATATGCGCTCAATCCAGGTGGCCAGCTTGGTGTTGGCTGTTGCCTTTTCTGTTTCCGAGTTTACCGGTCGCGCGTTCGCCGATTCGCTGCCCACCTTCAGCGATCCAGTAGTGAACACGTTCGTAAAGACCTACTCCCAATTTGTCGACAGCTATGTTGATGCGGCAAAGACTGGCGACACTGCCAGACTGGCTGGCATTCAAGCAAAAGAGTCGGAACTCCAGCAGCAACTCGCTCAGCTCACTCAGCCAAATGGAAAAGTGAAACAAGACGAGGCCGAGAAATTTCAGAATTTTCTCGCCACTTACAAAGACAAGATACTGCCGTACTACAAATATAGTGTCGCGGATGTTAATACCTTCGTTGCGAAATATGCTCAATTTGTCGATAGCTATGTCACGGCGGCAAAAACCGGTGACGCCTCGAAACTGGCGGCCGCCAAGGCCAAAGAGGAGAAGGACTTCCAGCAGCAAGCAATTCAAGCGGCCGGCAAATTGAAAAAGGTCGAGGGCAAGTTGTTTCAGGAGGATTCCCTATTTCCGGAATTTCTCACGACCTACACACAGAAGATCGCATCTTATATCGCCTTATCCTACAAATACGTCGACGAAAGCATTAACACATTTGTCGAAAAGTACTCGAAGTTTGCCGATCAGTACGTTGCTGCCTTGCAGGCAGCGAAGACCGGCGACACTTCTAAGCTGATCAGTATTCAAAATGAGGCGACGGACCTTCACACTCAAGCCGCGTCGATAGCCAAGAAGGTAAAGGATGGCGAGACAGCAATTTTTCAGAGCTTCATCACCCAGGAAATTGCGAAGATCACCGACGCCTCTAAGTAAGTCGATCAAATCAAAAGAGAACGATCAGGAGCTCTTCTTCAATCGCCGATCCGTAGCATATTTCTACGATAGCGGGTATTGATATGCCATTCCAGATCGAACCAGGAGAAACTGTGTGCGAAGCGATTCTTCGAACACGCAATGAACGTCTGGACAAGGCTATCGCCGCATTGCAGCAAAAACCCGGGCCTTCAGTCGAAGCCATTCACGACGCGCGCAGGGAGTTCAAACGATTGCGCTCTCTGGTGCGGCTTGCTCGCGGATCGATGGATAGATTGGTTAGAGTTCGGGAAGACCAAGCATTGTGCAACGCCGGACGCGCCCTGGCCCCGAGTCGTGATGCGGCGGCCTTGTTGGAAACAGTAGAAAAAATGTTCGGAACGCTGATGCCGGAGGATCGGAAAAGCCGTCGTATTTCGGCTGAGGGCCAGAAGCTGCTTCAACAGATTTGTGAAGAGATACGAGATCAAGCCAGACATGGACTGGGCCCAACGGAAATAAAAGCGACCGTAAAACTGCTCCGCGATATGAAACGGCGGGCTTGGTTGCCGAGTTCACCTGCACCCGAAGATTGGGATGCGATCGTCGGAAAGGGTCTTCGGCGCACATATCGACAAGGAAGAGCGTTGTTTGCCGTGTCCAATTCAGTGGGACTTCTCAACGCAAGTGACGAGCTTTGGCACGAAACTCGTAAAAGAGCGAAAACACTTGGGTATCAACTGCGCTTCCTGCGGAAAATCTGGCCCGGAACATTAAACGCGATTGCGGAACAACTCGAAGAGCTCTCGGAGCGGTTGGGGGAAGATCACGATCTCGCTCTGGTTCGGCTTCGACTAACTCGCATTGCGCTACCGGAGACGAACTTCGAGCCGTTTTCTGCCGCTCGGCTCAATCTGATTCGAACAATCGATCGACGTAGACGCAGGCTACAGAACGAAGCGCTGCGAAGAAGCCGTCTGATTTATTTGGAACAACCGCGCCGATTTCTTAAACGTATACATTGCTACTGGGAGTGTTGGCACGGCCAACAGCGCCAGCCTTCTACTCCGTCGCCGGGTCAACCAGCCAGTTCAGCATTAGTATAACGGTGTCGTGGGTGACTTCCTGGCCAAACCAGAGAGGCGGCGTAAACAAGCGGGCTTGAGATTCGGAGGAAAACTCAACTTCGACGACTTGGAGTCCCGCCCGCACGCCTTCGTAGACGTCCAGTTCCGCGGTAAGCCCACCGGCGATCGGGATCCGCCAACGGCGCTTGAACACGCGGCGGCCCTCAGTTAGAGGCCACAATTCCGAGAACTGGTCGGGCGCGATAGAAAGCTCGACTTCGACGCGGGTCGGTGCATTTCCACTTTTCACAGTTAAAAACCAATCCGCTCTATTAACGCGACGCAGGCGGAGTTCCACCGGTACCTCCGGAGGATTCTGAAAGACCAGGTATCCTTGTTCAATGAGAGCACCCTTCTGGAGCGATGGCGTCTTGTCCGCCATAACCAGGAATTTTCGTTCAGTCTCCATCGCCTCACGGCTGGGATGGCGGGGTC
>Ga0209526_10001594_pt1 | contig 15294 bp, 13 predicted proteins | sample JacPinW_OM2H0_M1_FD_188566 | JGI IMG/M metagenome (GOLD analysis project Ga0209526, IMG submission 188566) | Forest soil microbial communities from Algoma, Ontario, Canada - Jack Pine, Ontario site 1_JW_OM2H0_M1 (SPAdes) (version 2) | ecosystem: Environmental > Terrestrial > Soil > Boreal... | reverse complement strand
ATAAAACAGCCGTCCCAGCCACGAGCGTCTCGAGGCACCGATCACGATCTGGCTGACGTGATACTTGTGCGCCGCGTAAACAATCTCGTCGGCGACGCGCCCGGATCGAGCGGTCCGCATCACGCCGCGTGCCGAAACGCCCACTCGCTGGAGTTCGTAAAGGGCATCGCTGATCGTCGCGGCGATCTCACCTGGCTGGTGAATGTCCCATGCGAAGCCGCGGACGTAATCGCGCTCGCGCACGGACAGGACCAGGACGTCGGCATGTGATCGCCTCGCAAGCCTCGCCCCCTCAGCGATCAGAGCTTGCGACTCAGGAACAGCCTCGACCGCCAGCAGCATCGGTCCGGTCGCCGTCTCCATCGCCCGGTCACGAGCCGAAATGCTCATGGGAACACCGTATCTCGGCGCCCGTCAACGGCCCATAAACGTCCTGGGGTCCGCGGTGTCCTTGTTTATGCGCCGTTGACACAGCCAAGCGTAGGCTCGGTTCATGCCACTCGATATTTGGTTGATCGGCCTGCTCGTGCTGCTGACCGTCGGAAGCTTCGCGTACGTGTTCGGACTGAAGAAGCTGCCCTGATGGCGGGTTACATCGTGTCCGGCGTGGTGGCACTCGCCGTGACCCTCTACCTCTTTATCGCCCTTCTGTTTCCGGAGCGCTTCTGAGCCATGGTGCTTGAGGTGATCGGCGTCGCCATCACCTTTATCGCCGTCGCCGTCGGCGCCTGGTTCCTTGGCAACTTCATGGTCACGGTGTTCACCGGCGGACGGACCTTCCTGCACCCCGTCCTGCGACCGGTGGAAGTTGGCTTTTACCGCCTCTCCGGCATCAAGGAGGACCACGAGCAAGGCTGGATCCTCTACACCGTCGCGATGCTGGCGGTGCAGGTCGTGAGCTTCGTCCTCACCTACCTCATCCTGCGTCTGCAGGATCACCTGCCGCTCAACCCGATGGGCTTCAGCGGTGTCGCCCCGGACCTCGCCTGGAACACGACGGTGAGCTTTGTCACCAACACCAACTGGCAGAACTACACCGGCGAGCAAACGATGTCGTATCTCTCGCAGATGCTCGGGCTGGTGATTCACAACTTCCTCTCGGCGGCGACCGGCATTGCACTGGCCGTCGCCTTGATCCGTGGTATGTCCGCCCGCAAGCTGAAGACGCTCGGCAACTTCTACGTCGACGCCACCCGGGCCATCCTCTACATCCTGATTCCGATCTCGGTGATCGCCGCGTTCATTCTCATCTCGCAGGGCGTGATCCAGAGCCTTGACGCATACCCGACCGCGCACACGGTCCAGGGCTCGACCCAGACCATCGCCGTCGGCCCCTTCGGCTCGCAGGAGGCGATCAAAGACCTGGGCAACAACGGCGGCGGACCCTTCAATGCCAACTCGGCGCACCCCTTCGAGAACCCCAACGGCTTCACCAACCAGTTCGAGATCTTCCTCGAGCTGCTGATTCCCTTTGCGCTGGTCGTGACCTTTGGCAAAATGGTCGGCAACATCAAGCAGGGCCTCGCGATCGGCGGGGCGATGGTGGCGATCTTCGTCGTGGCGACCGGCATCGCGATCGGCGCGGAGCAGGTCGGCAACCCGGCGTTGACCGCGGTGGGTGCCGACCAGTCTCGAACGTCGACGCAGCCCGGGGGGAATATGGAGGGCAAGGCCGTTCGCTTTGGCCCGGTGTATTCGGCGAACTTCGCCGCCTCGACGACCGGCACGAGCACCGGGTCGGTCGACTCCAGCCACGACAGCTTCACGCCGATCGGCGGCATGGTGCCGATGGTCCTCATCCAGATCGGCGAGGTCGCGCCTGGCGGGATCGGAGCCGGCCTCTACTTCATGCTGGTCTTCGCCATCCTGTCAGTCTTCATCGCCGGCCTGATGGTCGGACGAACACCCGAATACCTCGGGAAGAAGATCGAATCAAAGGAGGTGCGGCTGGCGTCGCTGGCTGTCCTGATCGACGTGCTCATCATCCTGGGCTTCACGGCGATCGCGGTGCTCGCGCCGGCGGCAACCGCGAACGGAGGAGGGCCGCTCAACCATGGCGCGCACGGCTTCAGCGAGATCCTCTACTCCTTCTCCTCGCAGGTCGGCAACAATGGCAGCGCCTTCGCCGGCCTTACGGGCAACACGGTGTTCTGGAACACCTTGGGTGGCACCGCGATGTGGCTCGGGCGATTCTTCGAAGTCATCCCGATCCTGGCGCTCGCGGGCGCGCTCGCCGGCAAGAAAGTCGTCCCGGCTGGCGCCGGCACGCTGGCGACCGACCGGCCGCTCTTCTCGGGTCTGCTCGTCGGGGTCGTGCTGATCGTGGGCGCCCTGACGTTCTTCCCCGCGCTATCCCTGGGGCCGCTGCTGGAACACTTCCAGCTGGCCGCCAATCACCTGGCTCACTGATATGGAAGAAAAGAACCGTTCCGAAAGCTACCGGCGCCGGCGGCGGTCGAGCCTGCTCGACCGCGAGATCATGGTGCCCGCCCTGATCGAGAGCGTCACCAAGCTCGATCCGCGCTGGCAGGCACGCAACCCGGTCATGTTCGTCGTCGAGGTCGGCTCGGTCATCACCACCATCATCTTCATCGCCGGGCTCTTCCGCGGCGCCTCCGACTCGCTGTTCGTCGGCCAGATCACGCTCTGGCTCTGGTTCACGTTGGTCTTCGCCAACTTCGCCGAGGCGCTCGCGGAGGGCCGCGGGAAAGCACAGGCCGCCACACTACGGCGCGCTCGCACGGACACCATCGCGCGCCGCCTGGTCGGCGGGAAGGAGGAGCGCGTGCCATCCTCCCAGCTCCGCAAGGGCGATACCGTCGTCATCGAGGCGGGGGAGTTGATCCCCAGCGACGGCACGATCATCGAAGGTATCGCCTCAGTCGACGAGTCCGCGATCACGGGCGAGTCGGCCCCGGTCATCCGGGAGGCGGGCGGCGATCGAAGCGCCGTGACCGGCGGGACGAAAGTCCTGTCCGACCGGATCGTGGTCGAGGTCACCGCCAACCCCGGGGAGACGTTCCTCGACCGCATGATCCACCTGGTCGAGAGCGCCTCGCGGCGCAAGACCCCCAACGAGATCGCCCTCAACATCCTGCTGGCCGCGCTGACGATCATCTTCATGATCGCGGTCGTGACGCTCCAGCCCTTCGCGACCTACGCGGGCACGTCCGTCACGATCACCGTCTTGATCGCCCTGCTGGTCTGCCTGATTCCGACCACGATCGGCGCTCTGCTCTCGGCGATCGGCATCGCCGGCATCGACCGGCTGCTGCAGCGGAACGTGATCGCGCTTTCGGGCCGGGCGGTCGAGGCGGCGGGCGACGTCGACACGCTGCTCCTCGACAAGACCGGCACCATCACCTACGGCAACCGGCAGGCGACCGAGTTCGTCCCGGCGCCGGGGATCACGATGGATCGGCTCGTCCGTGCTGCCGAGCTGGCGAGCCTCTCGGACGAGACGCCGGAAGGCCGCTCGATCGTCAGCCTGGCCCGCCGCTTCGGCGCCGATGGAAAGCAGTCGGCCAACATGACCTTCATTGCGTTCTCGGCGAACACGCGCATGAGCGGCGTCGACTTCGACGGCCGTAGCATCCGCAAGGGGGCCGTCGACGCGATCTCGACCTGGTGTGGCTGCCCCACGCCCAAGCAGCTCCCCGAGGCCGTCCAGGAGCGGGTGGAGACGATTGCGCGCTCCGGAGGGACGCCGCTGATGGTCGCCGAAGACAACCTGGTGATGGGCACCATCCACCTCAAGGACATCGTCAAGCCGGGGATCGCCGAACGTTTTGCCGAGCTTCGCAAGATGGGGCTGCGCACCGTCATGGTGACCGGTGACAACCGGCTGACGGCCGCCACGATCGCGAAAGAAGCCGGGGTCGACGACTTCCTTGCCGAGGCCATCCCCGAGCGCAAGCTGGAGTTGATCCGCAAGGAGCAGGCCGACGGCCGTATGGTCGCGATGACCGGCGACGGCACCAACGATGCGCCCGCGCTGGCTCAGGCCGACGTGGCGGTGGCCATGCAGTCGGGGACGCAGGCCGCCAAGGAAGCGGGCAACCTGATCGACCTGGATAGCGATCCGACCAAGCTGATCGAGATCGTCGAGGCCGGGAAGCAGATGCTGATCACCCGCGGGGCGCTCACCACCTTCAGCATCGCCAACGACGTGGCCAAGTACTTCGCCATCATCCCGGCCATGTTCTTCGTCGCCCTGCCGGAGCTCGGCGCTCTCAACGTCATGCGCTTGACGAATCCGAGCAGCGCGGTCCTGTCGGCCGTGATCTTCAACGCGCTCATCATCGTGGCGTTGATCCCGCTCGCGCTCCGCGGCGTGCGCTACCGGCCGATCGGTGCCGCAGCGTTGCTGCGACGCAACCTGCTTGTCTGGGGCGTCGGCGGCATCATCGCCCCCTTCGTCGGTATCAAGTTGATCGACATCCTCATTACGGCGGTGCACCTGGCATGACTGGGTCAGAATCCATCGTTCGCTCGCTCCCGATCGAACTGCTGCGTGCGCTCCGGCTTACGGTGGTCGTCGCAGTCGTGACCGGGCTGATCTACCCGCTGGTCATCACCGGGATCTCGCAGGTCGTTTTCCACGACCAGGCCAACGGCAGCCTGATCGTAAAGAACGGCCAGCTGGTCGGCTCAAAGCTGATCGGGCAGAACTTTACCGACCCCAAGTACTTCTTTGGCCGGCCGTCGGCGACCAACAACGCCAGCGATGCGACCAAGTCGGACCCCTACAACGCGCAGAACTCGGCCGGTAGCAACCTTGCCCCGTCGAACAAGGCGCTCATCGATCGGGTCAGCAAGGCCGTCGACCAGATTCGCAAAGAGAACAATCTTCCGGCCGGTTCCCTGGTGCCAGTCGACCTCGTCACCACCGATTTCAGCGGCTTCGACCCTGACATCACCGAGGCCGGCGCGCTGACGCAGGTCAACCATGTCGCGACGGCGCGCAATCTTGACCCGGCAAAGGTGCGCGCGCTGGTCGAAAAGTACGTGCAGGGTCGTTCGTTCGGCGTCTTCGGCGAGCCACACGTCAACGTGCTCGCGCTCAACATGGCCCTGGACAACGGCGAAGCCGGGTAAAGCAGCCCCCTCCCTACCCTCCCCCGCGAGCGGGGGAGGGAATTGTTCCCCGCGAGGGGGAGGGAGAATAGGTTGGTGGCGACAGCGGTGCGCGGGCGTCTCAAGGTCTACCTGGGCGCGACGCCCGGGGCCGGCAAGACGTTCGCCATGCTCAAAGAAGGCCGGGAGCGAAAGCAGCGTGGCGAGGATGTCGTCATCGCGTACGTCGAGACCTATGGTCGTGTCCGCACCGAGGAGCTTCTCGCCGGTTTCGAGCTGATCCCGCGCAAGCGGATCCCATACCGCGGCACGGTCCTCGAGGAGATGGATCTCGATGCGGTTCTTGCCCGTCATCCAAAGATCGCCCTGGTCGATGAGCTCGCCCACAGCAATGCGCCCGGCTCCGCCAACGAGAAGCGGTGGCAGGACGTGGAGCAGCTGCGCGACGCGGGCATCGACGTCATCTCCACGATCAACGTCCAGCACGTCGAAAGCGTCAACGACGTGGTCGAGAAGATCACGGGAATCGTGCAGCGGGAGACCCTTCCCGACCGTGTGCTCGACCTGGCCGATGAGATCCAGTTCATCGACATTTCGCCGGAGGCGCTCCGCAAACGGATGCGGCACGGCAACATCTACAAGCCGGACAAAGTGGAAACGGCGCTGGCGAACTTTTTCAGGCCGGGCAACCTTGCGGCCCTGAGGGAGATCGCCCTGCGGTTGGTCGCCCAGTCGATGGCCACCTCGCGAGGCGTTCTTGCGCCGGCCGAGGACGTGCTGGTGGCGATCTCCGGTTCCGCCGGCTCCGAGCCGCTGATTCGGCGCGCGGTCCGGGTGGCACGCCGCCTCGGCGGGCTCTGCATGGTTGTGACGGTCGGCTCCGCGGGCCACGTCAACATGGAACGCTATCAGCGGCTCGCCGCCCAACTCGGTTGCTCCTTCGTTTCGCTGGGCGGACCGGACATCGCGAAGGGGATCATCGAGGCCGCCCAGCTGGCCAACGTCCGCCACCTCTTCATGGGCCAGTCCCGCCGGCGCGGTTTCTTGTCTCGGTGGGGCATGACGCTGGCCGACCAGATGATCGATTCGCTCCCCGACATCGACCTGCACGTCATCTCTCCCGAGCACGAGGCGCCGCCACCCGACGTCGAGCGGCAGCGCAGCACGCCCGAGGCCCTGCTTCGGGCGGAGCAACGCGCCGGCCGCCGGAGTGCGGACGTCCGAGCCTACCTTGGTTATGCCGATGGCTCGGGCACGACCACGGCCATGCTGGATGAGGCACGCCGGCGCCGCTCGCGCGGTACCGACGTCGTCGTCGCCGCGATCAACCCGCGCGTCTCGGCTGCGGAGCTGGCCAGCCTCGAAATGCTCGGCGGACCGGATGCCCCCGCGGCGCACGACCGCCTCGACGTCGAAGCGCTGCTGAGCCGAAATCCTGAGGTGGCGGTCGTCGATGAGCTCAACGGCCTCGATACGGAAGGACGCCTACGGGCCGAGTCGCTGTCCCGACTGGTCGAAGCCGGCATCACCGTCCTGGGCACGCTCCACCTGCTCGACCTGGCCGGCGTGCGAGAGAGTTACGCGCCGCTCCTCAAGGAACGTGCTCCGGGGTCGGCATTGCCCGATGACGTATTGACGAGGATCGACGAGCTGGAGATCGTCGACGTCACGCCGGCCGTCCTGCTCGAGCGCCTTCGCCGGGGCGAGATCATGAGCCCGGCCGAGGCGGCGCGCGCGCTGCAGGCCGAGTTCCGGCCGCAGATCCTGTCGGCGCTCCGTGAGATGGCATTCCGGTTGATCGCCGACCACACCGACCGGCGCCTGGTCGCGTACATGCGCGAGTGGAAGATCGAAGAGCCGTGGGAAGCGCGCCCGCGCCTGGTCGCCTGCATCCCGCCGCGGCGCGGGATGGAGGCGCGCATTCGGCGGATGGCGGCATTGGCCGCGCGCGTGGCGGCGCAACTCACCGTGGTCAGCGTTCGTCCGCCGAACCTTTCGGAGGAGGAGCGGCGCTGGCTCGGCGAGTACGCGGCCCTCGTCCATCGCGAGGGCGGTGAGTTCGTCAGCCTCTACGGGCGAAATGTGGCCGCGACGCTCGCGGACTACTTGCGCAAGACGCTGAACACCGAAGTCGTCCTTGGGCGCCGCAATCGCCGGTGGCGGCCCTGGGATACGACCTCCACCCTGATCCGGCAGCTCGAGGATGTCGATGTGCACATTCTCCGGCGAGAGGAAGCTACCCCCACGACAAAACCGGCTACGGCTCCGGGAGGGTAAAGCGGAAGGTCGTCTCGCCCGGCTGGCCGTCTTCCAGTGAGATGTTGCCGGCGTGCGCCTCCACCAGCCCGCGAGTGATCGCCAACCCCAGCCCGGTGCCGTCGCCGGCGTTGGACGGGCCCTTCACGAAACGGTTGAACAACCGCTCGCGCATCGCGGCCGGCACGCCCGGACCACGATCGACCACCCGGATCGTGATCTGGCCGGGTGCTTCCTGCGCGACCCGCACCGCGATCGGGGTGCCGGGCGGAGCGAAACGATTCGCGTTATCGAGCAGGTTGTCGAAGATTTGTCCGAGGCTGTCCCAGTCCGCGAGCACGCTGACGCCGGCCTGCTTTGGGTCCCACTCCACGGTCCGATCCGGTGCCGCCCGCTTGAGGCGCTCGGCGGCCGCGGCCACTGCATCGGCGACCTGGACCGGCTCCAGCGTTAGCTGTAGGGCGCCGCTTTCGATCCGCGCCAGGCTGAGCATGTCGGCCAGCAGCCGGTTCAATCGCCGGGCTTCGGTGGCGATCCCCTCGATGCGGTAGCGCACCGAGGTATTCATCTCCTGGGTCCGCAGCATGTTCGTGCTGTCGGTCAGGATCGTGCCGATCGGGGTGCGCAGCTCGTGCGAGATGGTGGCGAGCAGGTCACGGAGCTCCTGCTCGGCCTGCTGCAGGAGTTGGACCTGCTGCTCCGTGCGTGCCAGGCGCACGGCGGCCTGGGCGGCGGCCGCCTGGTCCCGGTTGAGGCGAATGAGCTCCGCATTCGCGTTGCGGAGCTCCGAGGCGAGTCCCTGGGCCCGGATCTGTGCCTGCCGCCGCCGACCGGCGAGGAAGCCGACCACGCCGGCGGTGCCGAAGAAGATGGCCAGGTTGACGAGATCCTGCTCATCGGCGATCGTCAGCGTCCGCACCGGCGGAACGAAGAAGTAGTCGACCAGCAGGAAGCTAACCGCCGCCGCCAGCAGGGCCGGCCAGAGCCCGCGGAGGACCGCGATCACCGCCACTACCGCCATATAGATGAAGACGTACTCTCGCTGGGACGTGGACGAGTGGATCTGCAGCAGGATCGCGGTCAGCGCGACCGGGGCGAGGATGGCGGCCAGCGCAACGGCGATCTCTTCGACGGTGTCACGGCTGATCACGCACACAGTGTGGCGCAAAACGGCAAGCGGGTAGAGTTAGCGGGCTATGGGGGAAGAATCCGGAGAGCGGCGGACCGGAGGGATCGTTCGTCGTGGCGTGGAGCGGGAGAACGAGGACCGCAAGCTGCTGGAGCGGCCGGAGGGCGCGCCGGAATTCCTCGAAAGCGACCCCTGGCGGGTGCTGCGGATCCAGGCCGAGTTCGTGGCGGGTTTCGACGCGCTGGCCACGCTCGGTCCCGCCGTCACCTTCTTCGGTTCGGCGCGTGTTCGTCCGCCCGACCCGATGTATGATGCCGCGCGGGCCCTGGCGGCCGAGCTCGCCCGTCGAGGCTTTGCCGTCATCACCGGAGGCGGGCCGGGCACCATGGAAGCGGCCAACCGGGGCGCTCGTGAAGGTGGTGGGCTGTCGGTGGGCCTCAACATCGAGCTGCCTTTCGAGCAGGGCCTCAACGAGTACGTGAACCTTGGCATCGAATTTCATTACTTCTTCGTGCGCAAGACGATGTTCGTCAAGTATGCGGAGGCCTTCGTCATCTTCCCCGGCGGCTTCGGCACCATGGATGAGCTGTTCGAGGCATTGACCTTGATTCAAACCGGGAAGATCGTCCACTTCCCGGTGATCATGTTCGGCTCCGACTACTGGGCCGGGCTGCGCCAGTGGATCCGCGACCGGGTGCTGGCGGAGGGCAAGATCTCACCCGGGGACCTGGACCTGATGGTGGTTACCGATGACATCCAGCAGGCCGCCGACATCGTCCAGCAGTTTTACCAGCGGAAGGTGCTCGAGGCCCAGCCGAAGGAGCGAGCCGAACCGAAGAAGAGCGACGCTCAGTGACGCCCTCGGTCGAGGTGACGTTTCTCCAGGACGGCGCGCAGCCGGCCGAGAAAGTCGCGGGAGAACTCGCCGACTTCATCGGCGCCGCCAAGCGCAGTCTCGACATCGCCATCTACGACCTGAACGTGACGGACGGCCCGGCCGACCAGGTGCGGACCGCGATCAAGGCCGCCGCCGGCCGCAACGTGGCCGTCCGGCTGCTCTACAACGTCGACTTCCCCAACCCGATCCCGGTACCGCCGCCCTCGCAGTCCGACACGGCCTTCATCGCCAGTCTGGGGGTGCCGACCAAACCGGTGTCGGGCGTTCCCGACCTGATGCACCACAAATACATCGTGCGCGATGGCGCGACGGACGCGGCAACGGTCTGGACCGGCTCGATGAACTGGACGAACGATTCCTGGACGCGAGAGGAGAACGTCATCGTCAAGATCCCGTCCCCAGCGTTGGCCGCGGAGTACGCCAAGAATTTCGGGGAGCTGTGGGACACCGGTCGGGTCGAGGGCAGCGGGAAATACGACCTCGCCGGCGTTCCGGTTGCCTACCAGGACAGTCCGGGTAAGGCGCACGTCTTCTTTGCGCCGGGGCGCGGCCGCCAGATGGCGCATACGATCGCCGACCGGATCGCGCATGCCAGGCGCCGCATCCGGGTGTGCTCGCCGGTGATCACCGCCGGGGTGATCCTGGGCACGCTCGGCGACCTGGCCCACCGGACGCATCCAGACTTCAAGGGCGTCTATGACCGCACGCAGATGGCCGAAGTGCTCGGCCAGTGGCGGGTCGATCCCCACGCGACCTGGAAGGGACCCGCCTTCCAGGCGGTGAGCGCCGCATTCCCCTTCGCGTCCAAGGTCACCACCCCCTACACGCCGACCAGCGTCCACGACTTCATGCACGCCAAGATCACGGTGGTAGACAACACCGTCTTTACCGGCAGCTACAACCTGTCGCACGCCGGCGAGGACAACGCGGAAAACTTGCTCGAACTCGACAGCGGGCCGCTCGCGGATCTCTTCGTCGCATTCGTGGACGCGGTGTATGCGCGCTACGCGCAGACCCCGGCGGCTGAGCCAAAATAGGGTCATGGCGCGACGTCATCGCGCAGCGCTGTACGCCGGGTCGCTGCTGTCGCTCGCGGCCCTGCTGGCACCGCTCAGCCAGCTTGCCAACGGGAGCCTCAGTCTGCGCATGCTCGAGGAGATGCTGGTGCTGGCGGTGGTCATCCCCCTGCTCGCCTACGGCGTCAGTCCGCTACTCTCGGGCCGCGCCGCATCGTGGATACACCCGCTCGCCGGCATCCTCGCGCTCAACCTGGTGCTGTTCGGATCACAGCTACCGGCCCTCGTCGACCTCTCCAGCAAAGATCCTCTGTTCCGCGAGGTGGCACAGGCGGTCTTCATGGCGGGGGCCTTCCTCTTCTGGTGGCCGGTGGTGCGGCCCGATGGGCTGACCGCGATTGCCAAGATTGGATACCTCCTGGTCGCCGGCGTCCCGCCGACGATCCCGGGTATCACGCTGGCGCTCTCGCACCACCTCTTCTATCACGCCTATCGCTCGATCGAGGACCAGCAGGTCGCCGGCTTGCTGCTCTTCGCCACCGCGAAGTTCGCCCTCGTCGCCGGGACCTTCGTGCTCCTCTGGCGACTGCTCACGCCTCAGCCCGATCCGCCCGATCGCGGCGACCGGCACTCGCCCGCTGGCGACCTTCCGCCTGCCGCGCCGGCATGGCTGCGGCGCCTCGACGAGGAGCTGCCCGCCGAGGCAGGGCGTCCCCGGCTTCCGGTGTTGACCAGGCGTTAGCCCGCGTCTAAATCAGGGGCCAGGGGTAGGCCCAGCGCGAGGTCGGTTCGGGGTATCGCCCTTGATCGGCGAGACGGCGCGCGCGCTGCGTGAGCGCGCGAATCTCGGCAGCCGACAGCAACGGCCGCAGGCTGCTCACCCAGCCGTCGCCGGCGATCAGCTCGCGTGCCAGGCGGTTCGCGTCTGCGCGCAGATTGGCCGGCACCTCTTCGCCCGCGAATTCCCAGATCACGGTCCGCAGCTTGGGCAACGAATGGAAGGTGAGACCGTTGTCCACGCCCCAGATGTGCCCGTCGCCGTCGAGCAGACAGTGACCGCTCTTGCGGTCGGCGTTGTTGACGATCACGTCGAACGCCGCCATGGTGCGGAAGTCCAGGGCGCGAGCCGGCATCAGTGAGAAGTAGTGTTCGCGCAGGTCGGCTGTGATGAATTGCTGGAGGGAGCCCGGACCCAACGGCCCATCGGTGCGATAGACGGTGAGCGGCACGACCTGCCAGCCGAGCGCGGCGCTGACCAGGTGGGCGGCCACCTCGCGCTTGCCGAGCGTGCCGTCCGGGAAATCATCGAGCGGCGTCTCCCCCGGAGCCGGCTTGTACACCGCGAGCGTCTCCAGGCCCCCGTCGCCGCGGACGTGGGCCAGGTAGGTGTAGTTGGAACAGTCGGGCATCAGCCCGCGCGTCTTGATTTTGCCTTCGCGCAACAGCCGCTGCTGTGCTTCGCCGCCGGGGGATGGTGCCGCTTGCGCCATCGCTAATGATGCCCGTTCAGCCGCGGGCAGACGCCGCCATCGTGATCGATGGGACCACCGCACATCGGGCAGGGTGGGCGGCCGGCGCTGATCAGGCGGGCGGCGTGGGTGGCGAGCGCCTGCATCTGCGCGAGGCTCGCCTGAAAATGGCCGGTGGCCGGCTCGTCGCCCTCATCGACGAGCTCGACCAGCGAGACCTCGAAGGCCTTTTCGTCCTGGCTGTAGGTGAGCGTCATGAAGCCGACTCGCCAGATGGGGCCGAGCGGTTGCTCGAGGGCCATGTCGGGCACGCGGCCGGCCGGCGGCACCGGCACCCGGGTAAACACCTCTTGCAGTCGTTCGGTCAGCGCCCGGAGCTGGTCCTTCTCGAGGGCCAGGCTGACCAGCTCGCCGGCGGCGCGGAGTTGAAGAAAGAACTCGCGCTTGCCCGGCTCGCCGATGGCTCCGGCGGTGACGCGCGTCACCTGCTCGAAGTCAAAGCTTTCCGACGCCATCGCTCTATTAGATAAAAATGCGGGCCGCTGGGGGAGCGGCCCGCTAAGAGGGGGGAGGGAATCGAACGCACCAAGATCTGTACCCAGTCTGCGAGCCGTTTATCCGCCGGCGGCATCGGGTCAGCACCTGAATGACCCCCGGCGGCGACCGATTCGAAAATGAGCCTGAAAGCGGCCTCAAACCGGTGCCTAGAATGAGGTGTGAGAGCGTCATTCGACCCTCGCTGGTGGCATCGGAACCTGACCACGTTCCAGAAGGTCGCCATCGCCAACAGCGCCATCATCGCGGTGGGTGCCATCACCGGCCCGCTGATCACCTTGAATTTCTCGGGACGCACCAGGCTCCCGTTCTTGATCGGGCTGCTCGCGATCGGGCTGCTCGCCATCCTGGTGGCCAACTTCCTGATCCTGCGGCTGGCGTTCAAGCCGATGCGGGAGCTGGAGTCGACCATGGGGGCGGTGCAGCCCGGGCTCGAGGAACCGCGAGTCCACGCCGACTTCTCCGACCCCGACCTCCGGCGAATCGCGAGCGTCTTCAACTCGATGCTCGACCGGCTGGAGCACGAACGCCACCTCAGCGCGCAGCGTGTCCTGCAGGCCCAGGAACGCGAGCGGCAGCGGGTCGCCCGCGAGCTCCACGACCAAACCGGCCAGGCGCTCACCCACGAGATCATCAGTCTCGACCTGTTGCTGGAACGGACGGGCGATGCCAAGGCGCGCCAGCAGCTGGAGGCGGTCAAGCGGACGCTCGAAGAAACCCTCGAAGAAGTGCACCGAATGTCGCAGGACCTGCGACCCTCGGTGCTGGACGACCTCGGCCTGGTTCCGGCCCTTCGAACGCTGGCCAAACAGCCCTCCGGCGCCGAGGTCTCGCTGCACGTCGACGGTCTGCGGGATCGCCTGCCCGCCCCGATCGAGACGGCGCTGTATCGGATCGCGCAGGAAGCCCTGACCAACACGAACAAATACGCGCGGGCGTCGCACGTCGACATCGACCTGCGGTGCCTCGACGGCCACGTGCGTCTGCGAGTCCGTGATGATGGCGTTGGTTTCGATCCGGGAAGCATCCCGGAACGGGAAGAGCCGGGGCGCGCCGGCCTCGGGATCTTCGGGATGCGGGAGCGCGCCACGCTGCTGCGGGGCACGCTGGAGATCCACTCGTCACCGCTCAGAGGAACCGAGGTCGTCGCCCAATTACCCCTGGAGGAACGCCATGCAAGTTGAGCGCCGCCCCATCAAGGTGATGCTGGTCGAAGACCACAACCTGGTTCGGGCCGGGATCCGAGCGGTGATCGACGGACAGAGTGACATCCAGGTGATCGCCGAGGCGACCGAAGGTCGGGAAGCCATCCGACTGGCCCGCGCCAATTGCCCTGACGTGGCGGTCGTCGACGTGGCGATGCCGGGTATGTCGGGGATCGAGGTGACGCGGGACATCCGTCGCCTCTGCCCGCAGACCCAGGTCCTGATCCTGACCGCGCATGACAACGAGGAATATTTCTTTCAGACACTCAAGGCCGGCGCGGTCGGCTACGTCCTCAAGAAGGCCGCCGCTTCCGACCTGATCGCCGCCATCGAAGCGGCCAGCAAGGGTGAGCCGTATCTCTACCCCTCAGTGGCGCGCCTGCTGGTGTCCGATTACCTGCAGCGCGCGCCGGAGCGAGAGACGTTCGAGCCGCTCAGCGATCGCGAGCGCGAAGTCTTACGGCTGGTAGCGGAGGGCAAGACCAACCGGCAGATCGCGGATAGCCTCTTCCTCAGCATCAAAACGGTGCAGACGCACCGCGATCACATCATGAAGAAGCTGCACATGCACGACCGCACCGAGCTCGTGAAATACGCCATTCGAAAGGGTCTGATCGAAGCCGATAGCTAACCCGCGATCTCGATCGTCAATGATCGGTTCAGGAAGCGGCCGATATCAGCGACTTCCGTCTCGATGCCGGTTCGGGTCGCAAGACCGATCGGTGCCGATAGTTCGACAACGACCTGGCCGCCACCGGCTGAACGGCGCAGGCTCCACGCCCCGATTGCCCGTCCGTTGACGACGACGGCCGGGTGAAGCCAGCCGCCGCCACGCTGCAGCCGTCGCTGGAGGGGAGGAGGCACCGCGAGGTCGCGGCGCCGATAGCCGAGCAGGTAGGTGTCGAAGGCCGGTAGCAGCCGCACCTGCGGCCTTGACGGCATGGTCAGTCGCTTGCGCCGGTCTTTGACGATGAAGCCCAGCCGTCCCTGGATCGTGACGTCGGTGAGACCGGCGCTCGCACCGGTAACGGCGGCGCGCGCTTCACGCATCGAGATGCCCGACCAGGCCGCGAGATCCTCAATCGTCGCCGGGCCATAGGCCGCGAAGTAACGGCGGGCAAGCTCGGACAACGCCGTTTCGCGGGACGGCGTCGGAGCGTGCGCCACCCAATCATCCAGCAGCACGTAGGTAGACTCCCCGTCGTCCCGATCGGGTCCCAGGCAGAGGACGCCCTGCAAGGCGGCGAGCCCGATCAGGTGAATTGGTGCTTGCGTCTTTGCGTCGAGGACCAGATGCTGACGGCGCAGTCGATCGACCAGCTCGTATCGGGTTAGTGGGCCCTCTTCCGTCAGGATCCTTCGGATCGCGGCGACACCTTTGTTCTTCAGGTCGCCGTCAAGGCCGAGCTGGGCGTGGCGGGTCGAGCCGGCGCGGACGAAGACCGGACCCAACAGCTGAAGCAACCAGCGAAGGTCCTCCGCCGCGACGACGTGCAAGGTGCCACGCATCAGCCAGGTGCGGACGATGGAGCGTTCTTCCATGAGGGCGCGGTTGACCTTCCCGGCATCGAGACCGGCGCTTCGCGCGCGCACGCCCAGGGTCGCGGCGCTCAAGAGCTGCGCCTGCAGGCCGCACACCTCGCGCAGGATGGTGGCCGGACGGGACGCAGTGGCCGTCTCCCGAGTCAAC
>Ga0209526_10001593_pt1 | contig 15297 bp, 17 predicted proteins | sample JacPinW_OM2H0_M1_FD_188566 | JGI IMG/M metagenome (GOLD analysis project Ga0209526, IMG submission 188566) | Forest soil microbial communities from Algoma, Ontario, Canada - Jack Pine, Ontario site 1_JW_OM2H0_M1 (SPAdes) (version 2) | ecosystem: Environmental > Terrestrial > Soil > Boreal... | reverse complement strand
CCGCGTGCGAAGATAAGATGAGATGAAGCAGGAAACGCAGACGGAAAAACTAAAAGAACACGAAAAGGAACGAGATTTCTTTTGCGCGGCGCGTGATGCGTTTCGCGTTTTCGCCCGCCGGTCGTCAATTATCCTCGGGAGCGCATGGTCTTTTGCCGGAGCTGTGCTCGTCATCCTCGTGTGGCTGCTTACCGGGCCCACGTTTCATTTTTCCGATACCTGGCAGCTGATCATCAACACCGGAACGACCATTATCACCTTCCTCATGGTGTTTCTGATTCAGAACACACAGAACCGCGATGCCAAAGCAATGCATCTTAAACTCGATGAGATCATCCGCGCCATCAAAGACGCGAGAGACGAACTTGTCGATCTTGAGGACTTGTCTGACGAAGAGTTGAAGAAACTGGAGGAACAATTTAAACAACTCCGTCAAGAAGCTGAGCAGGACGGAACTCGACCATCTCGCGATGTTGCGCCGGCTGGGTTGCGCTGAGAGCGCGCGTTAATCGTCCGCTTTTCGCGCTACGCCCGTGCGCAGAAAAATCTTGCCGCTGGGGCAAAGTCGAAAAATCTCGCAGTTCGAGCAATCCGGTTTGCGGGCGTAACAACGGCGTCGCCCATGCCAGATGAGCCAGTGACTCCAATTCGTCCAATGCTCGCGCGGCACCAGCTTCATCAAATCGCGCTCGATTTTTTCGGGGTCTTTTTGTTTCGTCAGGCCAAGTCGCTGCGACAATCGCGTTACGTGCGTGTCCACCACGATGCCTTCGTTCTTATTGAATGCATTGCCGAGAACCACATTCGCCGTTTTCCGCCCGACTCCCGGCAATTCGCGCAATTCTTCCATCGTTGACGGCACTTTCCCGCCAAACTTCTCGGCGATTGTCGATGTTGCCGCGCGAATACTCTTTGTCTTGTTGCGAAAGAACCCCGTCGATTTAATCGCGTTCTCCAATTCGGCCGCAGGCGCTCTGGCGTAATCTTTTACGCTGCGATATTTCTTGAACAACGCGGGCGTGACCATGTTCACGCGTTTATCGGTGCACTGCGCTGAGAGAATCGTAGCGATCAGCAACTCGAGCGGATTTCCGAAATTCAGCTCGGTGTGCGCGTCCGGATAAACTTTAGGCAAAGCTTCCAGTAGTTGTGCGACGCGTTCCCGAGCAGTCATAATTTTCGCGGCACTAGCATTCTTTGTATTGTCATCCTGAACGAAGTGAAGGATCTCACACAAGCTGATTGATCACGCTAAGTACGTTTGCGTACTCCACGCTTCAATCGTGAGATCCCTCGTTCCACTCGGGATGACACGATCTTTGATTGCCGCCTAGTCTTGCGTGGCGTAGCGCTCGAGTTTTTGCGCAAGTTCAGGCGGAACGTGCGCTATGATCAGCGCGTCATTGTCTTCGTATTTCAACTCGAGCACGTGGCCGACGCGATGAATCTCGGCAATTAGTGCGGTTTCATGTGTTGGAATTCGAAAACGCGAGCGCAACCGCCAGGAGCTAAGCGCTTCTTGCAAAGCTTGCACCAATTTATCGACGCCTTCACCGGTCCGCGCAGAGATGGCCACGTCGCCCGGAAATCGTTTCAAATACGATTCCGCCAACTCCCGATCCGCCATCTTGTCGATCTTGTTGAACACGATCAGGGTTTGTTTGCCAAAGGCGTCGAGCTCTTTGATCACGCCATCGACCGCTTCCATCTGCTCGTCCACGCGCGGATGACTAAGATCGACAATGTGAATGAGCAGATCGGCTTCGCTGACTTCCTCCAGCGTGGCCTTGAACGATTCGATCAATGTGTGCGGCAATTTTCGCAGGAACCCGACCGTGTCGGTAAGAAGGACGCGTTGTTTGTTAGGCAAAACGAAACTGCGCGTGGTCGGATCGAGCGTGGCAAAAAGCTTGTCCGCAGCAACCACGTCCGCGCCCGTAAGCAAATTCAGCAGCGTCGATTTGCCGGCATTCGTATAACCGACAACCGCGGCCACAGGCCATTGATGGCGTTTTCGTCCCTGCCGTTGCACCGCGCGCGTCTTCCGGACTGATTCCAACTCGCGCTCGAGACGCCCGATCCGCTCCTGCACCCGACGGCGGTCCACTTCCAATTGCGTTTCACCCGGGCCGCGCGTGCCGATGCCGCCCGTTTGCCGCGACAAGTGATCCCACATTCGTGTGAGACGCGGCAACAGGTATTGCAATTGCGCGAGCTCGATTTGTAAACGGCCCTCGCGGCTGCGCGCGCGCTGCGCAAAGATGTCGAGAATCAACTGGGTGCGATCAATAACTTTGCGCGCCAGTAAGGTTTCCAGATTGCGTCCCTGCGCCGGTGAAAGTTCATCGTCGAAGATGACGGAGGTCACTTGTCGATCTTGAAATGACTCCTTGATCGATTCGGCCTTGCCCTTTCCGATGTAATAGGGCGCGGTCGGTTTCTGCAATTTTTGCGTGACGGTCTCGACCACTTCGGCGCCGGCGGAATTCGCCAGCTCAGCGAGCTCCTCCAGCGAATCGCGCAAGTCCCATTTCGAGACCCCGGCTTGTTCCAGACCGACAAGAACAGCGCGTTCGTGATTCTTTTTCGGGCGTGTGTCAATCATCCCTGTTCTGCAAACGCGAGAAAAACGCGCGTTGTGAAATCCGTTTCACAGCTTCTTTGTGAGTGAGAAGCGATAAGTTCAGCGGCTCAAAATTAGTTTGCCCCCGAAACCAGGTCAACTGCCTTTTGGCATAACGTCGGGTCGCCTGTTGAATCGCCGCAGCGCATTCCAAGATCGACATCTTGCCTTCGAGTAATTCGCGGATTTCGTGCAGGCCGATCATTTTCGACGCGGTCTTGCTCATCGCCCCGGCCGCGCGCACTTCTTCGATCACGCCATTTTCAAACATCGCTTCCACTCGTTGATTGATTCGCGAATAAAGCTCTTCACGATCGCGAAAAACGAAGACGCCTTTTGGATCCACATCTACTTTCTTCCAATCGGCGATTAAGCCGTGCGTTAGCGCTTTGATGTAGAGACCGCTGCCTCCGGCGACGAGCGCACTCTTTCCGCGCGAATGAATTTCGTCGATTGCGCGCAACGCGAGCCGACGAAATTTCTCGGCATTCATTTCTTCCAAGATCGACATCGTACCGATCAAATGATGCGGAGCTTTCGCGAGCGTGGCTGCACCCGGCTTTGCAGTCAGCAAATCGAGGCCGCGGTAAATTTGAAATGCGTCCGCGCTGACGACTTCCGCATCGAGATCACGAGCGACACCAGCGGCGAGGTCGGATTTTCCGGTCGCGGTCGGGCCGACGATGAAAAAGACGCCGCGCATGCTCAGGAAACAAAATCGGGAGACGCGCGCTTCAAACGCCACGTCTCCCGATTGAAATTACTAATCTGAATTAGCTTCGCGGCTGGTGTTCGGTCGATTTCGCGCCGCTGACCACGAGCTTGCGGCCGAGGAATTCCTTATCGTGCAATTCCTCCACCGCGCGTTTGGCTTCCTCCACGGTCTGCATCTGCACGAAGGCGAAACCTTTCGAGCGCTGGTTGTGCCGGTAACTCACGACTTCCGCGTTCTGCACATGGCCAACGCCGTTGAATAGCTCGAACAGATCGCTTTCCGTGGCGTCGAACGACAAATTGCCAACGTAAAGACGCGGCGACGTGACTTCGACCGACTCAGGCTTGCGCGCCGGCCGCGGTTGCGGCTGCGGTGCGCCATTGCGCGATGCGAATGTTTGTTTTCTTGTTTCTGTCCCGTCGCCAAAAAACGCGGCGAGCCGTTGCCAGAATGTTTTCTTGGGAGCTTTCGCCGCCGTGTGTTCGTGGCGGAACCGATTGCCCCTTCGTCGGGGCCCGCCACGCGAACGGCGCGGGCGTCTCCCGGATGAATGCGAGTTCATATTGATCCTCAGTGTTTACCCAATTGCTAAAAGGGCGGAGCGCATCTGATGGTGCACTGTCCGCGGCGCTCGGGCCTCGAAGGGCCCGCAAATTGCAAGCACTCTGCCACGCCGCCGGAAACTCCGCCTCGTCATGCCGGAAATGAATTCGTTTTAAACCGCAAGCCGTCCCTGTCAGCCAACGAAGCAGCGAAGATGAAAGACCTCGCATCATAGTAAAAACTTGAATCGTGGAAAAACGGACGTTCGGAGGATCGAATCAGATTCCCAACATCTCTGGGCGGATTATCGTCTGCGGGGGCAGTCATTGCAAGCGGAACGAATAGAGCCCCCCGCTGCGTCGAAGATGTCGATCTACCGACGAATCCGATCGTCGCGCAAAGAATAGGCGCGCGATTTCAAATATTCCCGCGGCCGCTCGCCCCGGATCGGTTTCAAGAAGTGCCGCAACGCGCGGTCGCTCAATCGTGGCTCATAACCGAATTCCGGCATTAGATCGCGGCAATGCCATTCCACCCAGCCGATCTCGTCATCGGACAATTCGTGCTGCCACCGGATCGCGGGCTCGGCACTGATCTCCGAAAAATCGACCGCTGCCGCAGAATTGCCCGACCAGAATTGGCCAATCTTTGTCGGCTTGAGGACGACCTCGGAATCAAAACCAATCTCGAGGTACTCACAGACTTTTTGCATCGACGCCGACGGGTCGGTGATCAGCTGTTCAAACGGAATGACCAAACCGGAAATCTCGCCATCGCTTACGCGGCGCGCCAGTTTCGCTGCAACCCGCCAATGCGCGATGACGTAATAAACCGAGAACCGTTTTGTTTTTCTTGTCTTTTCCAAAGCGATTTGCGTGGCCAGAATCGCGCGCGGATCGCGAATAGTGACCAGAAGCTTCGCATGCGGAAAGCGCGAGAAAATTGCTTCGACGTGATCGCGATTCGCCGGCGTTTTTTCGACCCAGCGTTTTATTCCGTCGAGCGGGATGGCTAGCGCCGCTGCATAAGACTCGGCCATGAGAGCGAGAAGATCGCGCTCTGCGTTCGCGGGATCGAAGGCGGCGCGCTCGAACGTCTCGAGAAATTTCCGCTGCGGAAAACCGGTGTACTCGTGGCCTCGCCATTTCGGTTCACCGCCAAACAAGACGCGTGAAAACGATTCCGTGGTTAAATAATCGAACTGGGCCCGCCGGCCGCGGCGGCCATATTTTGTGAGCGCGGTTGGAAAGTAGGCCGTCTCTTGCGGCAAAACGAGCAGCTCGGGATGGCCGTCGAGCAATGCGGCCAACAATGTCGTTCCCGATTTCGCCTGACCCGCAATAAAACAAGCACGTTGATCAAACGGAAGATTGGACGTCATCGAATCTTAACTACTACCTCGTAGCGATATAAATACCGCGATCGGCCGACGTTCTCGACTCCGTCGTGACGGTTGACTATTCTCATTTCACTCCTGCAAGAAACCAATCAACAAACCGCGGTAAGCCGTCCTCGAATTTTGTCGATGGGTTGTAGCCGAGGAGTTTTTTCGCTTTGGAAATATCGGCACAAGTCAACGGCATGTCACCCGGTTGCTCGGGAAGTTGATTGATTTTCGCTTTTTTGCCGAGCACGTTCTCGATGGCCGCGATCAAATCTTTCAGCTGAATCGTTTCGCTTTCACCGAGGTTGAAGATGTCGAACCGCGCCCCTTCGTATTTGAGCGCGGCCATCGTTCCCTGAACGATGTCGTCGATATAAGTGTAATCGCGGCGCGTGGTGCCGTCACCGAATTGATCGATCGGTTTGCCGGCATGAATTTTTTTTGTGAATTGATGAATCGCGAGATCGGGCCGTTGGCGCGGCCCGTAAACGGTGAAGTAACGCAGAGCGACAACGCGCATTTGATAAAGATGCGAGAAAGTCGAACAAAGAAATTCACCTGCAATCTTCGTGGCGGCATACGGACTGAGCGTTTGGGTGAGATGTTGATCTTCCGAGAACGGAGTTTTCTTGGAAGCACCGTAGACCGATGAGCTGGAGGCGAAGATGAATCGCCCGACCCCGGTCAGGTGCGCCGCCTCGAGCAGATGCAACGTGCCGGCAACGTTCGTATCGCAATAAAGCTTTGGCTGCTGAATGGATGGCCGGACTCCGGCGCGCGCGGCCAGGTGCGCGATCATTTCAAATTTCTGGCGGCGGAACAAATTTCGCACCGCGTCGTTGTTACGAAGATCGACATCGTGAACTTTCACGTCGCCTGAGAAGCCGGCGATGTTTTTGCGTTTGATTTGCGGATCGTAAAAATCGTTGAAGTCGTCGATGATTTCGACGTCATGTCCCGCAGCGAGTAATTTTTCGACAAGATGCGAGCCGATGAAGCCAGCGCCGCCGGTAACGAGAATTCTCATTGGTCTTTAAGATTAGCCACAGATGAACACAGATCGACACAGATTTACGCGGCGCAGGTGCTTTCTTTCTTATCTGTGTTTCATCGGTGTTAGGCTGTGGCTCGAATGAGACTCGCACTGTCGATCTTGCTTGCGTTTGCGGTGTCGTTTGTCGCGACAATAACCTTGAAGCTGTGGCCTGAATTGACGCGGCCGAAATTCGTCGATCCGGCACTGCGAATCCCCTCGCCGCTTGAGCTCGCTTCAATTCCGACGGCTATCCGTTTTGATTTTCCGCTCGGCAGCGAAAACGGCGCGATGGCATACAACGCCCAACGATTCACAGAGAACCGCCATCTCGGCGATGATTTGAACGGGATCGGCGGCGAAAATAGCGACCTGGGCGACCCGATTTACGCGATCGCGGATGGACGCGTGTTACTAGCGCGCGATGGAGGACCAGGATGGGGCAACGTGATCATTGTACTCCACGCCTACATCGACAACGGCGAACGCAAATACGTGCAATCGTATTACGGACACTTGGAATCGATGCCAGTCCACGCGGGCGAAGATGTGCGCCGCGGCCAGCAAATCGCGACGGTCGGAACGGCCGGCGGTCGCTACTTTGCACATCTTCATTTCGAAATGCGCGAATTCGTCACGCCATTCGTCGGACCGGGCTACCGCGAAGACACGCGCGGTTGGCTCGATCCAACCGGGTTTATCAAAGCGCACCGCGGCGCGCTACTTGATGACGTGGGACGAATGCCAATTCGTTAGGTGGATCGGCCGCTCCGCGGGCGATGTTAATTAATGCGGCTTCGCCGCCAATTGTTAGGCATCGAGCAAGGGACTGCTCGATCCACCTAAGAATTGCGCCAGTGCAAGAGGAGATAGATCCAATTCACGATGAGGAGCGTGACGATACTGGCGCGGACAAAATTTTTCTCCGCAGCAGTAAGGGCTCCGATCCGCAAGCGTGGCGCACGCGCGATCAAGACAACAAACGCGTAGGCATCAAAGGTCGACAACACGCACAGAACGCCGAAAACGAGAGGGTTCCAGCGCATTGCCGCAAAAAAATGTCCGTGAAAAAATTGAATGGCTGATCGCGTCATGCCACACGTCGCACACGGATGTCCCGTGATGGTGTGAAAGGCGCATTGGGGCCAAGGTAAACCAAGAGAGAGCCAGGTGGCGGCGAGGCCTAACGAGGCGACGGAGACGCTTAGCCAGAGCAGCTCATGATCGAGTTCACCAGTATCAAAGGGCCGACGATAAAGCCGCATTGCGCCTGATCAATGCTGCGAAGCGGTCCAGGCACCGAGCGCGCCGAACATTATAGCTAAGAGCAAGCCGCCGCCGCAGCAAACGATGAGCGGAAGCAATACAGCCAGGACAGCGCGGCCGGTTTCGGTTTCATGCGCCCGCGCAAGTCCAATACAATTGATGATTAGCGCCCAAATGCCGGCGATGAGGCCGCCACAAAGCGGAATCATCTGCAGCGGTCCGGCCGAGCCTTGAGAAAAAGCAAGAACCCGGAACGTAGTCTCGAACGATTGCTTTGCGCCGCCGACGATCATCAAACAAACGTGAACGATCGCCGTGCCAATAAACAAACCGATGACGATAAGCAGCGGCAGGAGAATGATGAATGCGAGAGAGCCAATTCCCAGGCCGGCCATGGTGGCCAAAGCGTTATGGCGGTCCGCGAAAACACCGATCGACTGCAAACCCAATGAGAAAAGAAACGAAACGACCCCGCCTACGCAGCCACCGATGAGCGCGTAGATGAGCGGCTCGCCAAAACCGCCTTCACGCTTCATGGCCGTGAATGCGTCGCTTGGTCTGGTCAAAACCATCTGCAACGTTTCGATAAATGCGCCGAAAAATCCTTTCTCCTGCCGTTGATCCCATGGCAACCCGCTCCGCGGCGCGGGAGTTCCACCTGTCGATCCTGCGGCGGAGGGTGTGATTGTCGATGCTGCGGGTGCTTGCGGAGGCCGCGCCCCTGGCGCAGTTGGTGCAGCACCGATGTCGGCGGCAAATTCGGAAAACTGCGAAAGCGTCTGCCAACTTGCCATGCCTTCGCGCCAACCGAGATCGCTCGGCAGGAAACGTCCAGCACGAAGTCCTTCGCGAACCTGATCTTCAGGAAATGCGCCCAGACTGGTTGCGCCTCGGTTAACGTGGATCATCGCCATAATCTCCGCGTTTTAGTGAGGCGCGCCGGCAAAGTCAACCGTTCGTCCGGGCGAGCTCCTAGTCGAAGCGGTTCGTCTTCTCGGGCTTATCCAGTGCGCGCCAGAAATACCACGCCGCGATGGAGCGATATGGCCGCCACTTTTCGCCAAACTTCATGAGCTGTTTCGGCTCGGGAAGTTTTCTCCGACCGAAAGTCTTCGCGAAACCTTTGCGCACGCCGTAATCGCCCACTGGCCAGACATCGAGTCGCCCAAGATTAAAAAGCAAAAGCATCTCAGCTGTCCAGCGGCCAATGCCGCGCACAGTAATTAGCCGCGTGATGATCTCCTCATCGCTCATTCGAGCGAGCGCGCGTCCCGATGGAACCGTGCCGTCGATCGCTTTCGCCGCGAGATCTTTGAGCGCGGCCGTTTTATTGCGCGACAACCCGGCACCCCGCAATTTTTTATCCGGAGTCGCCAAGATGAGTTTGGGATCGAGATATTTGCGCCGTGGATAGAGCGCGCACACGCGACCGAAAATCGTGGCCGCGGCCTTACCATTCAACTGCTGATAAACAATCGATTCAGCCAGTGCGTCAAACGGCCGGAGCGAGGCCGCTGGTTTGACGTTGTAACGAATCGAGCGGGCGATTAACTCGGCGAAACGCGGATCGGTTGCGGCAAGATGTCGATGCGCCTTCTCGTGGTTCACATGTCGATCCTAGCGATTTACGCGACAACGGCGAAAAAAAATTGCTCATGCCCCCATTTTGATTTTGCTCTGTAAATGGAAGCCGAACTGCGCGTGCTGAAAATCGGCGAGACGATTTCGCTTTAAAACGCTCGACGAAAATAGGACAAATCCGATTTGTGCGAGTGAAAGGAATGAACTAAACAAGATTCGGCATGAAAAACTCCACACGATTTCTTGTTTTGATCGCCTCGGCCTTGTCACTCAGTGCGGCGTTTTCAAGTGAGGTGGAAACGGTGATTCAGGCCAAGCCCGAAGAAAAAGTTCCGATCGACATCGCCGAAATCGAGACCGGATACGTCTTTGAGAGCGACCTCAATCACGGCGGCAGTTTCGGGAAGCAGGACGAATTTCAGACGGAGTTCGAATACACGCACCGATTCCTTGTAAGTGGAAATTGGTATCTCCATACCGGCCTGGCCTACGACCGGTTTGATTTTGGAAGCACATCCGCGCCGGTTCCAATCCATTTGCAGAGAGGGGCGGTTGTAATCGGCATCGATTACATGCATGGCGCCGACATTGGCGCGTTGATTCAGTTTCGGCCCGGTTTTTACACCGAAGAACACATCGGCCTTGCATCCTTTGATTGCCCGATCACGCTTGGCCGTTTCTTCGTTTTGCAGCCGGACAAACTCTACCTCTTTACCGGGGCGACCGCTTCGTTTCTGCGCGGCGGTTATCCAGTCATTCCCCTCGTCGGAGTGGTCTGGAATCCGAATGACAAAGTTCGGCTCATGGGAGTTTTGCCGGAACCGCGTCTCATCTATTCGCCGACAGATAAACTCGATTTGTGGGTCGGTGGCGAATACGTGGGCGGCTCGTTCCGCACCGATCATCATGACAATTTCAAAGGGCCGCATGTGGCGAAACTGAGCGGCACGCAAGTCGATTTCGCCGATTATCGCGCCGGTGTCGGCTTCACCTATGATTTGACAAACGCGATCTCGCTGGATGGCGGCGGCGGCTATTCAATCCAACGCGCGTTTCTGTTTCATCGCGCCGGAGAAAATTATCGGACCGATCCCTCGCCTTACGTTCAAATCGAGTTGAAAGCGAAGTTTTAGGCAAAAATCTCACCGAGCTTTCTAGCCAGGCTTTGATCGCCGCGAATTTTCAATCGGCCAGTCAAAGACGCCCAAAAGCCGCTAAGTTTTCCGTTTGATAAAGCGACCCAGGTCTTGTCACTGGCAACAAAGGTAACGCTTGGATTGTCGATCTTGCCCCGTCCCATTTTAAAAGTTCCATCGTTGACATCGATCCACCATTCACCGCCGTTCGGGCCGCTCAATTCCCATTGATAACGCGCGTGCACTCCTTTGGCCTTGTCCGCGCGGAAGCTTGTGCGCATTCCGTCAAAAACCTGCTGGGGCGTGGTGTCGGTCCCAATTGTTCTTGAAGCGGCGTCAGCCGCGCCCAAGAACAATACCGCGGTCACCGTCGCCGCAGTTAGGCTCGCCTTGTATGTTTTCATATCCATTGCTTGAAAGAAAATCGCTTCGGCAACACAAATCGGTTTTCTTAATCCTGAGTCGACGTTGTCGATCTCATTCTTCGATCCTTTTCAGGAGAAAGGCGGCGCCCAGAAACGTGATCAACGCGCCGGCCAAAAGAACTCCAAGATCGACAAGATAGAAAGACACTCCTGCGTGATACATGTTCACCAGCCGGAAGGCCCGGCAGAAATGGGTCAGCGGAAAAATTTCGGAAATGTAGCGGATCGCTTTGGGCAATTGTTCGAGCGGCGCAAACGCGCCGGAAAGGACAAAGACAGGTAGAAGAAAGAAAACGGAAAACTGAATGGCTTGCGTCTGCGTGCGCGAAAACGCCGAGATCAACAAACCGAGCCCGAGCGAACAGAGCAGAAAGAGCAAACAAATTAGTGCGAGGGCCGGCGGTTGATAAAAGCGCACGTGAAAATGCAACAGCGCAACCAGGCTCACCACCACGATCAGGCAGATCGATACCGCCAGATACGGCAAAACTTTTCCAATCACGATTTCGCCCCGCTGCAGAGAAGTGACCATTAATTGGTAAAGCGTGCCGGCTTCACGTTCGCGCGCGATTGTGCACGCCATCAGGGTCACGGTGAGTAACTGTAAGATCAGGCCGAGGATCCCAGGCACCACGTAGTCGATGAAGCGCTCCTTTGGATTATACAGAATCTTGCCTTCAGCGGACCACGCCGTCATGAGGGAAACGAATTGCTTGCGAATCTGCACCGGCAATTTCTTGCCGAGCTCGAGCACTTCTTCGGGCAGGCTCTCGACCAAGGCGTCGCGTTCCTTCAATTGAAAATCCGCGAGACTCTGCTGGACGCTGCCTTGCAATTGCGTTGCCGTATTCGTGTCGCTTCCATCAAGATAAAGAATCACCGGATGCGGATCGCCGTTGGTCAGGGTGTCGCTCCAGCCGTTTGGAATTACCAGCGCCGCCCATACGTGGTGCTTGAGCAAATCCGATTCGTCCGCAATCTCAGGCGGTTGCTTTCGCCATTGGAAAGTTTTGTTCTTCGAGACGATGTCGATGAAACGCTGCGTGCGCGGAGTATTATCGCGATTGACCAGGAGCGCTGGCACGCTCGTCATTTCGTTCGCTTCAAACGCGTGACCGAAAATAATCGTGAAGAGCGGCGGCAAAATGAGAAGCAGGATGAGCACGCGGCGGTCGCGGTAGATGTGCAAGAACTCCTTGTAAGCGACGCTCAGAATCGCGCCTAACGATGGCCATTTCATGATGTCGATCTTTTCAAGACGGCGTCGTAACCCTGTGAGTACGCGGTAAAGACATCTTCCATGTCCGGCTCAACCCACCGTTCGCCTGCCAAATTCAAATCTGGAAAGGGCCATTGCGCCCGCCAGCTGGCCAGCAATTTTTCGGGCTCGGCCGCGTAGATTCGAAGCCCGCCGCTGCGTAATGAAACACCGAGCACTTCAGGAAGATTCCGCAAGCGCACCAGCGCGGGCATGATCGGTTCGATGTCGAGTTCCAGAAGACGCGCGCGAAAACTCGCTTTTAGCGCGCGGGGGGAGGCTTTCGCAAGCAACCGGCCCGCTTCGAGAAAGCCAACTTCGGTGCAGCGCTCGGCTTCGTCCATGTAATGCGTCGTGACGAAGATCGTTTTCCCCTGGTTGCTCAAATCATAAAGCAGGTTCCACATTTGCTGGCGATGGACCGGGTCGAGACCGGAAGTCGGCTCGTCCAGAAAAAGCAGCGGCGGATCGTGCACGAGCGCGCAGCCCAGCGCGAGCAACTGCCGCATTCCTCCGGACAAACTTCCGGCCGCCGCGTTCCGCTTGCTTTTCAGATCGGTCACTCTGAGCAGGCGGCTAATTCGTTTTTCGAGCTCCGCAGCAGGAACACGACAGGCGCCGCCGAAAAAGCGAAGATTTTCCTCAACCGTCAAATCGGGATAAAGACTGAAGCGTTGGGCGACGTACCCGAATTTTGTCCGGACCAGATGTCGATCTTTCCAAACGTCGGCCCCGGCCACGGTGGCGCTCCCACCGGTGGGATGAGTTAAACCGCACAACATCCGGATGGTCGTGGTTTTGCCGGCGCCGTTCGCGCCGAGGAAGCCAAAGATGGTGCTCGGCTCGATTGTGAGCGACAGATTTTGGACGGCATGAACGTCGCCAAAACTCTTGCTCAGCTGATTCAACACGATCACCGGCTCATTCATCTTCGAAACCTTATTGCGATGACCCGCCCACATTTGCAACCATCGGCCACCAGCGAATAGTTGTTCTGTCCATGAAATCAATGAATTGCTTTGCGCTCGCAGCCCTGCTCGTAATCGGAACATCGACGATCGTGCGCGGCGACGCTGCCGCCGAGCTGGCCGGCTTTTCCATCTTCGACAGTGTCGATATCAACGAGCTGGCCAAGAGCGACGTTAAAACGATGCACGGTCCGCCGATGGCCGGAAGATTTCTCTCCGTGCAAAGCTGCTATGTGATGCCCGGCTCGCCGGCTTATCAGATCGACGCGCTCCGGCAGTGGAATCCGTCCAAGCATCGTGAGTTAAAGGTTTTTCTTCATTCAGATCTCCCGGCCTCACCGACGGCCTCAGATTTTTCGAAGTTGAATAATGCGCCGGACAACAGCTCGGTCAGCGCGCTCGTTAGTGCTACGCAAAAGCTGAGCGCCGAGCTGCAAATCAGCCGCGAAGAAGCGAAGAAATTTTCTGCGGGCGATGCGAGCGGCGGCGGAGCGATGCCCGCCTCGGTAGCGGCATTTTGGAGCAACCTGCTCGCCGCGCGCGCGAAAGGCTTCATCTCCGGCGGGACTTCGGCGCAGCCACCCTACGACCACGGCGGCGAGGCGATTCGGGCCGGTGATGAAGTAAACAGCCTGCTCAAGCAGCAAGATAAAATTCGGCGCCAATTTTCCTCGTTTCTCGGCGAAACGGGAATTGGCCGCGACGCCGGGTCGATCAAACCGGAACTTTATTGGGAACTTCTCGATGTCGACGACCAAGGCGTGCTCACGCTGGGAGCGTCCTACGGTCGCGCCGGCGAGGGTGGAGCATATCAAGCAGCGGACATACTCTATTATGCAAGCGGCGGTTACTACGTCGCGCTCACGCTGTATCAAATGTGGCCGGTGATAGCAGAAGGAAAAGCTTCCACCTTGATTTGGCGCGGCGATATGATTTCGTCAGCATCGCTCGCATCGCTGCATGGCGTCGAGCGCCTCGGATCCGAATCGGCCATGACCAAAGATATCTCGAAAGCGATCACGCTGTTCCGCCGCGATACCGCCGGTGGGCATTAACAAATGAATTGTCGATCTTTTGGTCGATCTGCGGCTGCTCTCGTATTTTTTTTCGTTGCGGCTTCGAGCTCTGCCGTCGAAGACACCACCGATCGCTGGTTTAGTTCGATCTTTTCCCTCACTGGCGAATATCGCGCCGAGGAAACCTACGTCGGTCAAGCCGGTGTGCGCCGCGGATCGCGGACGGTGAGTGACTTCGACGAGAACGATTCGAGTCTGCGTTTTATTTTGACGCCGCGAATCAAACTCGGCGTCCTTCGGTTGGGCGTGGAGTGGGAGCGATTTTCGTTCGGCATGGGCAATACCCGGTTGCTGCCCGACACGCTGCAATCAGTCAGCCTGGTGATCGGGCTGGACACACAGCTTTCCGATTCGATCCTGGTAAGACTCGAAGCCCAGCCCGGAGTCTATAACACCGGGTTTGGTGATTTGTCGGACGATTTCAATTTGCCGTTCATCATCGGCGGCACCTACATCTACAATCCGAATTTACAAATCATCCTCGGTGTAAGTGTCGATGTTGAGCGCAAGTATCCGGTGATCCCTGCCGCCGGATTCCGTTGGAAGGCCGCCAGACAATGGATAGTCAACGCCGTCGTGCCAACACCGCGGATCGAATTTGAATGGAACAAGAGCTTAACGATTTACGGCGGAGCAACTCTGAAGTCAGCCAACTACCGCGTAGATGATAGCTTTGGCGACAAGCAAGGAAAGCCGTACCTAAACCACGCCGTCCTGACCTACAGCGAAGTGCGCACCGGCGCCGGTTTTGATTGGAAGATCTCGCCCATCGTCACTTTAACGGCGGAAACCGGCTATCAACCGTACCGAAGCTTCGACTTTTTCCGAACCAACGTGCGCTTCCACCAAGACGGCGGCGCACCGTACGGAACAATTTCATTGCACGGGGCGTTTTAAAGAGAACCTCAGCGTAAAGTTTTGTCGAGGGCGCCGATCTTGCGCGTCTCCGGCCAGCCGAAGGCGACTGCAAGCACAACCAGGATCGTGCCGATGCCGCCGCCAACAACAGAAATGACCGGGCCGAAGAGCGCCGCGGTCAAACCGGATTCGAGCGCACCGAATTCGTTCGAAGTGCCGATGAAAATGTTGTTCACGGCCGAAACCCGGCCCCGCATTTCATCCGGAGTCACGAGCTGCACAATTGAGCCGCGAATGATTACGCTCACGCTGTCAAAGGAGCCGGCCAGAAACAACATTAGCAATGAAAGCCAGAATGCCTGCGACAGACCAAAAACGATCGTCGCAATTCCAAATCCAGTTACGCACCAAAGCAATGTTTTGCCGGCATG
>Ga0209526_10001592_pt1 | contig 15300 bp, 13 predicted proteins | sample JacPinW_OM2H0_M1_FD_188566 | JGI IMG/M metagenome (GOLD analysis project Ga0209526, IMG submission 188566) | Forest soil microbial communities from Algoma, Ontario, Canada - Jack Pine, Ontario site 1_JW_OM2H0_M1 (SPAdes) (version 2) | ecosystem: Environmental > Terrestrial > Soil > Boreal... | reverse complement strand
CTGCGTTTATTTTTTTTGGTCCGGATTTTAACGAGGCCAACGAACCATCCTCGACATGCCGCCTGCGCTTCCAACAACGAGTCGAAGCCAGTGCGCCCCCTTAGTCCCTAAGAATACGATGAGTGGCCGGCCGGTGCAAATTGTCAGATCTGCGATTGGCTTCTAGACTAGGTCGTTTTCGACGGGGTTGTATGAAACCATGATGCAAACTTACATCGACAATTTGCCGACAGAGCACGCGACAACGTTTCTTTCCAAACCGCGCGCGAGTTCGGTATTTTTATCTCGCCGGTCGATGTCGGCCGTATCCCTGATTTTAGTGGGGATCGTCGGCTACCTCGATTATGTGACCGGCTACGAGCGTTCGCTATCGCTCTTTTATCTTTTGCCCATATCACTGGCCACCTGGTTTGGCGGTCTGATCGTCGGTTTGGTGATCGCGCTGCTGAGCGTAGTGATTTGGATTCTATCCGATGTGGCGGCGGGAATTCCAGTTGTGGGAGTTTGGAACGGAGCAATGGCCCTCGCTTCTTACGTGGCGTTCACCGTAGTCCTGTCCAAGTTGCGCACCGTGCTTGATGAACTGGATCGACGCGTGCGTGAACGCACGGCCGCCCTGCAGCGAGAAATCGCGGAGCGTGAGCGCCTCGACCAGGAAATCGCGACTGTCGCAGACCGCGAGCGCCGCCGTCTCGGCCAAAATTTACACGACAGCCTCGGTCAACATCTCACCGGCACCGCGCTTGCCGCTCAAGTGCTTCGAGAGAAATTGGCCGCGCGCTCTGCGGCGGAAGTTGCCGACGCGGACAAAGTGGTCCGATACATTGAGGAAGGAATCGACGCGACGCGCAATCTTGCGCGCGGTTTCTTTTCACCGGAATTGGATGCGGACGGGCTGAGTGTGGCCTTGCATGGTCTGGCTGAAAATATCTCGGAACGATTCGGAGTTGCTTGTTCTTTTAATGGCGACGATGCGATGCGCGTACGCGACGCGACCACGGCAACGCAGCTTTATCACATTGCGCAAGAAGCAGCGATGAACGCAGTAAAGCATGCCGGGGCGCGCAAGATCGATATCCACCTCTTGAAGCGCGGTCATAAGCTCGACCTAACGATTGCTGACGACGGAGTCGGATTTCCTGAGAAACTTCCGGAGCCGCCGGGGCTCGGTCTTCGACTGATGGCTCATGGCGCGGCCTTGATCGGGGGAAAATTCGCTGTTGAACGCAACCCAACAGGCGGAACAGTTGTTACATGTAATTTAACCGTCCCCGAGGAAGCTGATTGAAACTCATTTTATGAACACCAAAACATCCGCTGAGATTGCCCGTAAACGCCGCGTTTTCCTGGTCGATGATCATCCGCTTGTTCGGGAAGGACTCGCCAATCTAATTAACCATCAGGATGATCTTAGCGTTTGCGGTGAAGCGGAGGATTCGGGCGGCGCGAGGACCGGCTTCGAAAAGACGAAGCCCGACGTGGCTCTCATCGACATCTCGTTAAAAAACGAATCGGGATTGGAATTGGTGAAAAATCTGGAGAGCAAATTCCCAAACGTGGCGCTGATTGTGTTATCGATGCACGACGAAGCGTTGTACGCGGAGCGCGCGCTGCGCGCAGGCGCGCGCGGCTATGTGATGAAGCGTGAGACCACGAAAAGTATGCTCACTGCCATCCGCCGCGTCCTCCAAGGCGACACTTATGTGAGCGACCGGGTGGTGAACTTGATGGCGCGCAGGATGAGCTCGCGCAAAGCGGCGGCGAAATCGCCTGTGGAAAGATTGAGCGATCGGGAGCTGGAGATTTTTCGTCTGCTCGGCCAGGGTCGCACCACATCCCAAATTGCCGAAGATTTGCGCCTCAGCTTAAAGACCGTGCAAGCGTATTGCGCGCGAGCGAAGGAAAAATTCGGCGTAAACTCGTTGACCGAGTTGTTGCGGGCCGCGATCCGCTGGGAAGACGCGATGCACGTGAAATAAGATGCCTGCCGCGCCGTAGCGCCGCGAAGGCGGGTCGATCTAAGGAGATGTCGATCTAACGCGCTCTGGCCGGATGGTGGCGGCGGCATTCGCCAGTTGTCGCGTTGTAAAATGTAGGCCGCAGAAATGCCCGAGCTGCTCGAGCACTTTTCTCGGATTTGACTGAATATCTTCGAAGCGAACGCGGCGATAATTCGGAGACGCCGCGAGACGTTCTCCTGCCTTGATGTAGATCTGAACAAGTTCGACGCAGTAATCGAGATTATCGATTTTGCCGCCCGGCGGATCGCCAGCCGCTTGAAACTTTAGTTCGCGATCGCGAATGCTCTCCGCCGCGGCGAGAGGATCGCGAACGACATGAACGATGCGCGCGTCGGGAAAAATTTCGAGCCACGAAGGAGCGAAAAGTGTCGTGCGTGGCTCTTTCCAGCCCCACGGTGCTCCGAATTTCAACCGCGCGCGAAGCCAAAGTCCTCTCGGATTGTTTTTGTAACCAAAAATGCGGGCGAAATCGCGGCGCACGTTCGCCCGAAGGTATTCGGTGCAATCGCGTTTTCCTTCGGGCGTATGGATCGATTCGAGAAACGGCGCCGGGCTGTGCCAGGCGGCGCCGACGCGGCGAAGATATTCTTCGTGCAACTTTTGCAACGGCCGAGGTTCGCGATGGCTATCGAGATGTTGCCCGATCTGGAGTCCGAGAAGTTCCAGCGCCAGGGCCGTGGCTGTCGTTCCGGAACGATGCGCGCCAACGATAAGCAGGGGCGCACGTTGTCGATCTTTCATTCGCGCGTGGCTAGGCGGTGTAACCGAAGCGCGCGTCCAAATGTTTCAGCGCGTCCGCCGCGAACGCCTGGTCCTCCGGCGACAGATAATCTCGATAGCCGCCGACTTTGCCGCGCCGTACTTTGAACGACTCCGGATTACGCACGTCGCGAGAGCGCAAGATTTTGGAATCGAACACGCCGGCTGCTTCCAATCTTTGCATGTTGGCGAAATCCGAGAATTCGAGCGCGTATTTGAACGCTTCCGCGTCGGGCGAATCTTCGCCGAGCGTCGCGAGCAAAACGCGGAAGTTTTGCTCGGGCGTAGCGCGGAGCGATTCGTAGTGAAGGAGCGTGAAATTTTGCCGCTGTCCGAATTCCGTGAACCAGTTATTCATTGTCTTGATGATCGACACGATTCCGTAGCGCCGGTCCCGCAAGAGGTCGCCGACATTTTTTTCTTTTACGCGCTGCGGCGTTTCGGGTGCGCGATGGACCATTTGCATGTAAAGCGAGACAAAAGCGTCGCGGGGATCGCGCACCAGCAGGATGATTCTGGCCCGAGCAAGTTCTCGCGCGGGCACGAGATACTTCCCACGAATCCGGTCCCACAGTCTGCCTTTCATCCTTTGCTCGGCGAAGTCGTGCGAAAAAATTAGCCGTGGAATGGCCGGCTCGTGGTAGCGGTCCGGCCTGAGCGTGAACGGTCGTCCGGCGCGTTTACAAAAATAGGCGCAAAGAAAAGTCCGCACCCAAGTGCGTCCGCTCTTTGGTACCGAAATCACAATGACATCACCCCCGGAAAGTTCGCGGGCCCGGCTGCTGAAATTCCAGCGGCGCAGAGTGCCGCCGCCAGTTGAGGATGGGAATTCGCTAGGAACATGTGCAACTTCCCGCAGAAGTTTCACGTAGCCCCGAGTGAACCCTTCCAGCGAATAACGCTTTTCGATCAGCTCGCGGCCCCGGATCCCGAAAGTTCTCCGTTGCTCGGCACTTTCAATTAAACTGCTGATTGTTTTGACCCAGTCGTCTTGCGTTCGGGCGAGGAAACCGTTTTCGCCGTGAGTGATGATCTGACTGTTCACTCCGACATCGGATGCGACCACCGCTGTTCCCACGCCCATGTATTGCAAGATCTTGTAACCGCATTTGCCGCGCGTCCAAACCGAGTCCCAAAGCGGCATGATGCCGATGTCGAAACTGACTAGATTGGCCTGCTCGGTTTCAAGCTGCCATGGTTCGTTTTCCACGACCACGCCGTCGAGCTGAAGCGGCTTGTCGCAGATGACTTTCAGCTTCAAACCTGGGAAACGCTCGCTCAGCTGCTGCAACGCCGGCTGAATGTGGCGCAAATAAGGTAATCCGTCGCTTAATCCGAGCCAGCCGACGACCAAGCCGGGTCCGCCGGAATGCTGCTTTAAGTGATATCTTCTCAGATCAATCGGAGTCGGCAGGATGATCGCGCGCTGACCGCTGGCTTCGGCGAAACAGGCCAGGAAATCATTACCGGCGACGACGGCAGCGCAGTGGTTAAGTGTCCGCAGAAATTTCTTGAAATTTTTTCCGCGCACTGGCCGGCGATGCTTTTGTTCGCGAAACATTACTGCGTCGTCGAAATCAAAAATGATTCGTCGATTGGCGCGTTGCAGCAGACTCAGCTCAAGCTCGTTAAAGCCAATCATCTTAAACAGCACCACCACATCGTGCCGGGCCGCTTCTTTCAAGACGCGCAGGCGCTCGCCAATACTGGAGCGACGGGCCGGCAGGACCGTTACGTCGACATCGAGCTGCTTGTAGTAATCGAGGCAATCGCGCAAACGCAGTCGCGTGCTCGGAGCGTTACCATGTTCTACGACGCAAAGAGCTCTCATTAAATATCACGTTGTATCTTCCTACAACTTACTGCGGCCTAACCAAAGCTCTATTGCTTGTTGCCGATCAACGCTGCTACTATTTCGCGCACAGGTGATGCTGCGTATCAACTTGAGGATGGAACCCGGATGAAATCGACGGGGCCAGAGCGGAATATCGAAGCAGATTTGCCGGACAAGCTGCAGAAGCTCTATCGCGCCATCCTCGACTCCGCGCTCGATTGCATCATCACGATGGTGGCTGACGGCCGTGTCCGGGAATTTAATCCTGCGGCTGAGCGCGTCTTTGGCTTCACTCGTGAAGAAGCGGTCGGAAAGGAGTTGGCCGAGCTGATTATTCCCGAGCGGATGCGCGAACAACACCGGCGGGGCCTGGCTCGGTATTTGAAAACCGGCGAGGGGCCAGTGCTGGGAAAACGCATCGAGATCGCGGGCTTGCGCCGTGACGGCTCCGAAATCCTGGTTGAGCTTGCCATCACCGCGTCCAAGATCGACAGCGCGCCGGTTTTCACGGCATATCTGCGTGATATTACGGAACGCGTTCGCGCTGACCACCGGCGGCTGGCGCAATATACGATCGCAAGTTTGCTCGCCGGCTCCTGGACATTGGCCGAGGCGAGCTCACCAATTCTGCAAGCGATCGCTTCAATCGGCGACTGGGTCTTGAGCGCGATTTGGCCGCACGACGAAACAGCGGATAAATTGAGATGTCGAACTGTCTGGCATGCAGCCTCAGGACAATTGGAAAAGTTTGCCGAGCTCTCTCGTGCCACTCAATTCAAAAAAGGCGAAGGGCTTCCCGGTCGCGTCTGGGAATCGGAGAAGCCGGCCTGGATCTATGACGTCACTGTCGATCCGAACTTTCCTCGTGCAGCGGCGGCGGCGGAAGCGGGATTGCGCGGCGGGTTTGCGTTTCCTTTGTTCGCCGGGCGCGCCGTCAATGGCGTCATCGAAATGTTTAGCCATCAGATTGTCGAGCCCGATCCTGATTTGCTGAAATTGGTGGAAGCGCTCGGCAGTCAGATTGGGCTTTTTATCGAGCGGCGCCGGATCGAACGGGAATTGCAACGCGAAAAAGAGAACGCTGAGGCCGCCAATGCGGCCAAAGACCGGTTTTTGGCAACGCTCAGTCACGAATTGCGCACGCCACTCAATCCCGTCTTGATTTGGGCGGGGGGCACGGCCAATCAGCCCGAGCTCAGTCCGGAGATCAGAGAGGGTTTGCAAATGGTTTGCCGCAATGTCGAGCTGGAGGCGCGTCTCATCGATGATCTGCTCGATCTCACCCGCATCGCGCGCGGTAAATTGCAGCTTCAATTACATGCCGCCGACGCTCACGAATTACTCCGCGACGCCATCGAGATTGTGCGAGTCGATATCGAAGAGCGACGTTGCAAACTTTCCGTTGTCCTCGACGCCTCTTCTCACACCGTGATTGTCGATCCACCGCGCTTGCAGCAGGTTTTTTGGAACGTGTTGCGCAACGCCTGTAAGTTCACTTCCGAGCTCGGCACTGTCACAGTGCGCAGCTTCAACCCGTCGCCGAGATCGATCGCGATCGAAATTAGCGACACGGGAGTTGGGATCGCGCCTGAGTTTACCGAAAAAATCTTCGACGCATTCGAGCAAGTCGATTCACGGCGCGAAGGTCTCGGTCTTGGTCTGGCGATCAGCAAAGCGATCGTCGAGATGCACGGCGGCGCCATTCGCGCACACAGCGAGGGTCTGGGCAAAGGCGCAACCTTCACCATTGAAGTGCCAACATCGACATCGTCGGTGTGAGCGCGCTTTTTGCGCTCAGGTTCTTCCGGTTCCCCAACGTCGATGAAGAAAACGTTCCCCGGGGCGAGAACAGAATTTTGTCCGCGAGCAAACCGATGACGATGATCACAAGCATGTTGGCGATGACCTGATCCATCGCGTTTAATTCCCGCCCGTAGTGACTCGCGAAAGCTTTTCGGAGTCGATGGCCGAAAATTGTAGCTGCCGCAATGCTAGTCCGGCTCGGACCCTCAGCGGCAGAGACTATTTCAACGGTCGCGCCACGAGAATTCCCGAATCGCTCCGATATTTCTTCAGGTAATCTGAAAGCCGCGAATCGACGACCACGCGGCCGTAATTGTGCGGGGCCGAAGCGTGCAAGAAATGCAAAACGCCGTCGCTCGTGCGCAGCGCGAGGCCGACATGTGAAGTCGAATACAAACGTCCATCGTGCGAAACAATTCCGATGATGTCTCCGGTTTGCAATTTCGGCTCAATTTTCGCGACGCGATTTTTCGGGATTTGATAGAGCGGTCGCCGTGACACATCCGCTTCCATTCGCGCAAGCGGGCCGAGGAGCGATTTGTTCGCCGCTAGATAGCGGTAATGCCGCCACGCAACCGTCATTTCGTGCGCGGCGTGCGGCACGCCTTTGCCACCAAGCTTTGTTGTCAGGTCTTCCACCAGTCCGCGCTTGTTGTTGTCGTAGAGCCAGTCTTCAAGGTAATGCAAACGCGAGAGATATTCTCCCGTGCAGACGCCGCTCCGATAACGGTCGGCCTCGATGTAACGCAACAGTTGCTCGGGCGTCCAATTTTCTTCCGGTTCGTTGAGCATGCGCGCGAATGCCAGCGACGTCTCGAAAAACGTCCAGCAATCTAGTCCATTGAAATTTACCGAGGGCGATTCGATCCGATTGTCGATCTCGAGCGTGAATGATTTGTAACGCGTGCCAAGCAGCGCTTGTCCGACCGTGGCCGTCCGTTCGCCAATCGGCAGCGATTTCCAATCATTGCTCTTCGCTTGCGAAACCAGCCGATTGAATCGGTCCTGTCCCCTAAAAACGGTCTTGAACGGCAACCGCGTCTCGGCGGCCGTCGCCATCGAACAAATCAACAGAAGCGGAACAAGAATTTTCGAAACCTTCATTGCGCGCAGAACTGAAGTCGAAATCTTCATATGATCAACTCGATTGTGCCATGTCAGTGGAATTGTAGGGGACGCTGTCAGCGTCCCGTCTGACAAGTGGGAAGCAAACTGCTTCCCCTACAGACCGTGGACTCGGGATGACACGCGGTGTTGAACTATCGATCTAACGTTTCAGCCAATGGTCGCGCAATGAATAGGCGCGCGATTTCAAAAACTCCTTTGGCCGTTCGCCGCGAATCGGTTTCACGAAATAACGTAACGCACGCCGGCTCAGTCGCGGTTCATAGCCAAGCTCGGGCATCAGGTCGCGGCAGTGCCATTCAACCCAGCCGATTTCATCGTCACTCAACTCCCGCTGCCATCGCGTCACCGGTTCGGTGCTGATTTCGGAGAAACTGACGCCCGCGGCTGAGTTTCCCGCCCAGGAGCGGCCCACCTTTGTCGGGTTGAGAACGATCTCCGGATCGAAAGTGATCTCGAGATAATCGCAAACTTTTTGCATCGACGTTTTCGGATCGAGCGCCAGGTCTTCGTAGCCCACCACCAAACCCGGAACTTCGCCATCTCGGATTTTCTTCGCCAGTTCGGCCGCAGTTCGCCAATGCGCGACCACATAATAGACCGAGAAGCGTCTCGTCTTTCTTGTTTTTTCCAGCGCAATTTGCGCGCCCAGAAGTGCGCGCGGGTCGCGCATCGTTACGAGAAGTTTCGCCTGCGGGAAGCGCGCAAAAATCTGCGGCACGCAGTTGCGGTTGGCCGGAGTTTTTTCCACCCAGCGTTTCACTCCCTCGAGCGGGACGCCGATCACCTTCGCGTACGATTCCATCATCAGAACCAGCAAATCTCGGGTCGCATTTGCCGGATCGAACGCTGTCCGTTCGAACGCTTCGAGAAATTCTTGCTTTGGAAAACCGGCGTAATCTTGCTTGCCGCGTTTGGCTTGGAACCCAAAGAGCACGTTCGTCCAGGATTCTTTTGTTAAGTAATCGAACTGCGCCCGTCGCCCCCGCGAACCATATTTGGTCAGCACCGTGGCGAAATAAGCCGTGTCCTGCGGCATGACCAGAAGCTCAGGATGACTGTCGAGCAACGAAACCAGCAGCGTCGTCCCGGACTTGGCCGCACCGGCGATGAAACAACCGCGCTGATCGAACGGCAAATTCTGCATCGACATAATTTGGTCGCGTTGTGTTTACAAAAACCTAAATTTTCTGCGCGTGAGGACACGCGCCCCTACAGCCAACATCGCGCGAACACGATTTGTGGTTCCTTTGATCGCAAGTCAGGTGTAGAGGCGGCTGTCTCTAGCAGCAATATCATCCGATGGAACATCGCGCTCTTCCACCGTTCAGCAAAGAGGCCATTCTGGGCCGGGCGGAGGAACTGCTGCCGAATTACCGGGCTGCGATCGCAGACATCCCGCCTGAAGCCGGATTCGGCGGAATTTGGGAAAGCGAAATGTTTTTGTTTTATGCGGCGGTGTGTCCGTACGTTCCGAAGCAAATTCTGGAATCAGGTCGCGCGCGGGGCAAAAGCACGCTCACCCTCGCGCGCTGTTTTCCAAATGCGCGAATCATCAGCGTGGAGTTTGATCGACAATCAGAGAATGCGGCCGCGGCGGAAGCGAAACTGAAACCATACTCGAACGTTGAACTTCTCTACGGCGATTCGCGCGAAATTTTGCCGGAGCGACTCCAAACCGGTGACGCCGTTTTGATCGACGGTCCAAAAGATTTTCGTGCTCTCAAACTTGCCTTGCAGCTTCTGCACACTGGAAAACCTTGTGCAGTTTTCGTCCACGATTTTCCGCGGAATTCGCCATGGCGAAAATTTGTCGAGCGCAATTGGCCGGACGCTTTCTTTGGCGACGATCCGTTATTTAAGCGCTTCCAGAGCTTGGACCAGGAACGAGATCCGCGAGAAAATCCCCGGAGGCGTTATGGAGTATTTGCGTGCTTGCCGCGTGAATTACCCGCGCCCTATTGGCAATTGCGCCTGCGACTTCTCTTCGCGCGCTTCGCTTCCGTTAAATCATAGAACGCCTTCATCGGTCAGGATCATGTCCATTTCGATGTCGTGGCGCTCGGTTGGGACGGCGTCGACGAGCTGAAATGAAAAACAAATTCCGATCTTGAATGCCCGCGCGGCGCGTTCGGCCAGCAATCGGTCGAAGAAACCGGCGCCGCGCCCAAGTCGATGCCCATCCTTGGAGAAGGCAAGACCTGGAACAAAAATCAAGTCCGGTTTTTCCAACAACTCGAAGTCCGTTTCCACTCGCACGGTCGATGGAATGATCGCAACCGTTTTCGCATTCGCGGTTGCCAATTGCGCCAGCAAGGCAATATCCGGCTCGTTCGGCAGTGGAGAGAAGAAGACAATGCTCTTTGCCTGCTTCCAGACGTTGAGGTGCAGGACGCGGTCGCGAATTATCTGGGAGCGCGATTGTAGATCTTCCGCCGACGTTGCGCGCAAACGCTGTCGCATTTCCGCCCGCAACGCCGCCTTGAGCGCGATCATGTCCAACGCCTGGCTCATCGGCGGGAAACGTTTTGATTCACCCCGGCAAGGTTATATGGTTCCGCGAACGTGCCGATTCCTTTCTCGAGAAAACAAAAGATAGTCCGCCAGGCGTCTCAGGACGGCGCGAAAAGGTCGACGCGTGTGAAGTTGCGCCCAGGCAGCGATTGGACTAAGCGCAACTTTCTCACCAGCGTGCTCATTCCGACGCTGTTCACAAAACGAAGCGGCGCGCGCGCGCGGCCACTATTCCCGAAAGTAGAAGAAGGTCAGATTTGCATCACCTGGATTGGTCACGCCTCTTTTTTGGTTCAAACGCACGAAGTGAATGTCCTGATCGATCCCATCTGGTCGATGTGGCTGAAAGTGATCAAGCGACTGAAGCAGCCCGGATTTCACATTCATCATCTGCCATCAATTGATTTCGTCCTCGTCACTCATGCGCATTTCGATCATCTCGACCGGCGCACTTTGCGCCATGTTGCCGCCGATCAACCAATTGTCGTCCCGGTCGGGGTGGGGAAATTGGTGCACCGGCTTGGCTTCAACATTGTGCATGAGCTCGATGAGTGGCAGGCCATTGAACTCGGCCCCCTCAAGATTTCGATGACGCCTTGCCATCATTGGGGCGCGCGTTTTCTGGCGGATCGACATCGTGGTTTCGGCGGATTCGTTATCGCCGCGAACGGACGCACAGTTTTTCACTGCGGCGACAGCGCGTACTTTCCCGGTTTCAAGGAAATCGGTAAGCGCTACAAGATCGAGGTCGCGTTGCTTCCCATTGGCGCGTACGATCCGCCGCTTGCGCGAGAAGTGCACATGAACCCGGAAGAAGCAGTCCGTGCTTTCACCGAGCTCGACGCAAAAACGCTCGTGCCGATGCACTACGGCAGTTTCCGTCTTGGCTACGAACCGCTGGAAGAACCGCTCGAGCGTTTGCTCGAGTCCGCGCGCACTCACGGCATCGAAAGCAAAGTTCTTGTCATGACCGAAGGAAAACCAGTCGTGCTATGAAGAAGAAAACGCTCAACGCCGAACACCGAACGCCGAATCTCGAACTCAGATGTGCCCGTCCGGTTCGGACCTCTGCATTTCCGCCTATTGGGCGTTGGGCTTTGGGCGTTGGACGTTTTGTTTATTAAATGTCCGGGCCGCGCTCCACGCGTTCGGAAATCCTTGGCACGTTGTTCGCGGGAGCCATCGTTGTCGCCTTCTGCCTCGCCTTGCTTTGGCACGATCCGCTCGTTTTTTGGAACGACGATTACGAATTGTCGATCTTGCCCGTGTTCGCCGATGTCGCGCGCAGTTGGAACGAAGGTCACTGGCCGCTGCTCAGTCCGTACTCGTGGGTGTGCAGCAATCTCGCCGGCGAATTTCAATACGGGACCTTTTCGATCTTCGTAAACGCAGCCGTCGTTCTCATTTGGAAATTTCCACTGACATTTCCGCAACAGGCGGCCGCACTTTCGATCACGCATCTCTTCGTTCTGGCCGCTGGCGCGTTTCTGCTTGCGCGCGATCGCAACTTCTCTTTCCCATTGTCGATCTTTGTTGCACTGATCGCTGCGTTGAACGGCTGGATCATTTGCTGGGGCGCAAGCGATTGGTTCGGCGCGCTTGGCGCTTTCGCCTGGCTGCCGTGGGCGTGGTGGGGACTCGAGCGCGCGCTTGATCGACAACGAACGCGCTGGCGATTTCTTTGGCCGGCGCCGTTTGTCTATTTGGTCGTGACCGGCGGATTTCCGTACACGGTTTTGATGCTCGCGTTGTTGATCGCGTGGTTGTCCATCAAATCGTTAGGCCAAATGCGGGAGCAGCCTCAGTGCCACGAGTCCGAGTCGGACCGGCAGATTCGGTACGCCAAGGTCCCTCCCACATTGGCGATCTTGCCGATGCTTTTCGGTGTCGCGCTCGGTCTTGGACTTTCCGCGCCAGCGTGGCTGGCAATTTTTGACTATGTCAACGGCTCGGCGCGCACGATTCGGGACGCGAACGCGCATTGGCAATGGCTTTTGCCGCCAAGTACGCTTCCCGGGTTGATCTTGCCGTGCTGGACGGTGAAGTGGGCCGATTTTTTAACGCGCTATCTGCCGCACACCGCTACGGAACTGGCTTGTGGACTCGTTGCTCCGGTCGCCGTCATCGCTGGCTTGATTGGCCGCGGCCGCGAACTCGTTAGGCGAATTAAATGGGAGCTGATCCTGCTCCTGTTGGTGCTGCTGCTCGCGATGCTGCCGACCGTGAGCGTGTTCCGCTGGAGCTTTCGCTGGCTGCCATTTTTTCATCTCATTCTCGCGCTCTGCGCCGCCGAAGGATTGCACCACGATCTCGCGCAAGATCGACAAGTCCGCGGCCTCACCGCGCTTCTCCTTGTCGGCTTGGTCGCCGTCACTATGTCGATGTTGGGCATTGGCGGGCTTTACGCTTTTCCGCTCGTTTGGATTCTGTTGGCGATCACCGGCATTTGGACTTTCGCTGAATTCTTTTTGCGCAACGAATCTCTGCGCGCTTGGACGCCGAGTTGTGTGACCTTTGTCGCGCTGCTTGCGACCTATCTTTTTATTCCGACCAATTGCGGCGTGCCGAAGTATAATCTCGATCAAGCTTTGCTCGAGCCCGCGCCGCTTGATCCGGAGCGGCTCTATTTGAGCGTTTATCCGCCAGCGGAAAATGCTTATCGCGTGGAGAAAAAATCCGGAGCAGTCGGTCAAACTGTTCGGCCGGGTAGCACGTCGATGTGGGCTGGGTTGCGTTTCATTAACGGCTACAGCCCAATTCGACCTGCCGGCGTCGCGCGCGAATTCGATTTCGCGATTCACGGCGAGTTCAATCCGCACATGGCGGAGTATTTGCTTTGGTCGCAGGCAGCGCCGAATGGATTGCTCGCGCAGGTGGGCGTCGATGGGGTCGTCGTCGCGTTGGAGGCGGATGTCGATCCAAAGCCAGAGTCGGAGTGGCAACTTGTGGCTTCAACTGAAGAAGGCCGCGTTTTTCATCGCACCGGCGCGGCGTTCCCGCGGGTGCGCTCGGTCACGTCAATCGATTTGCGGCCTAACGAGCAATTTGCTTCTGCAACGATCTCGCGAATCAACGATTCGCGAAATCGCGTCGAGCTAGATGTCGAAGTACCGAGCGGCGACCGCCCGGCGCTGCTGACTTTTTCGCGTCCGTATTTTCGCGGTTACGAGGCGCGTGTTGGAAATGAAGAACTCGCCGTCAGTTCTTATCGCGGCTTGTTTCCAATCGTCGAAGTACCGGCAGGATCGCGCGGCCAGCTCGTTCTTACTTATCGCCCGGGATGGTTAATCTACGGCGGCATGTTGTCGATTTTGTGCGCGCTGATTTGGCTGCTCGGATTTGTCGCGGCCGCTCGTGCCCGCTTCGCATGAAGCGTCTCTTATCGGAAAAAACGGTTCTTGAGCGCTGCGAATTTGCGGCGGCGATTTTGCTGACGCTGTTTCTCGTTTTTTTGCATGCGAGGCTACTCTTGCACGCGGGACCGTTATGGCGGGACGAAATCAACAGCCTATATGTCGCGACTACCAAAAGTCTTCATGAATTTGAGACCGCACTCGTGTTCAATCCGTTTCCGGTGCTGTTCGCCGCTGTCCTGCGGCTTTGGGTGGCACTGGGTTTTGGCGGCAGCGATTTTGCTCTGCGCGTTTTTGGATTTGCAATCGGCATATCGCTCATCGGCGCGATCTGGCTGAGCTGCTGTTGGATCGACAGAAGGTGGTCGGCGCCACTTTGGCCGCTGGCAATGTTCGCGGCGCGAGCGATGACCATCAGCGATGGCGATTCGTTGCGACCGTACGGGCTGGGCATGATATGCGGCGTCTTGACTTTCGGCTTGATTTGGAAGCTGACCTTTGAGACGAACCGAATCGGAACGGTTGTCCTGGCCGCAATTGTAGCGCTGCTCTCGGTTCAATCTCTTTACCTCAACGCCTTCGTCGTATTGGGAATCTGTCTCGCCGGCATTGTTATCTCGATAAAAAGACGCGGATTCCAAGGCGCTGCCGTAATTTTTTCCATCGGCATTGTCGCTGTAATATCTCTCCTTCCATACGTTGGAGTCATCAACAGCGCTCGCGAGCTCTGGCCTTTGCAACGCGAAGAGCACGGCGTTTTGGATGCGCCGCATTCCCATACGTGGCCGATTTTTGCCGCATGCGGTTTTGCGCTAGTGGTTGTGACGTGGGCGACGCGACGTTTCCGTCATTCGTTAGGCCAGCTAGGTGACGGAATTCTTTTCGCTTTTTTAGCGGTCGCGGTCGCGGCGATTACGACTTTCGCATTCCTGTCGACTTCGGGCGTGCCCGGCGCGCGACACCTGTTGTCGTTGATGGCTGTCGCAAGTATCTCCTTTCATGTTCTCTCTGGATTACTGCAGAAAAATATCGGACTGAGATTTTTGAACCTGCTGGCGTTTCTGGCCGTCGTCACGACGGTCATTCCGGTCGCGTACCGTTGGTCAGGTTTGCGAAGAACCGACTGCGATCTGGCCGCGTTGGCTGTTGCCGAACGCTCCGACAAGAACGACTTCGCGATTGTGATGCGGTTCACGCACGCCATTAGTTTTGCGCGCTATTATCAGGGCGCAGCAATCTGGAAATCCGTTCCCGACATTCGCGATCACCGACAACATCGCTGGGACCTGGCAAGGGACGCAATGATGCATCCCGATTCGATCCGTGAAATTTTGTTGCGGATCGAATCGACATTGAAATCCAGCCAGAAAGTTTTCCTGGTCGGAAGATTTCCTCGAGCGGAATCGGCTCTGCCAGCGGCATTACCACCGGCACCTCAGAGTGGCTGGCGACTTTTCGTCTACCAGAACAACTGGGACAAACAAATTGCTTACCTGCTTCGAAGTCATGCCCTTGAGACCGACCGGGTGGCCTTCAGCCAAAAGCAATCAATCGATCCGCGCGAGCACGAAGAAGTGTTCGTATTTTCGGGATGGCGCGATTAGGCGTCTTCTATTGCGGCGTCAGCTCGCGAGCGTAAAAATTTCGACCGGTTGCTCAACGCCTTTCACTGGTTGCGGTGGTAAGGCACGCAACGAAGCCGGCCGTTGCAAAGCGTCCCGCGTTGCTTTGCTGATCAGCAACGTGGTGTCGAGGGTTTTGTTTAAACCTTCGATGCGCGAGGCGACGTTCACCGTGTTCCCGATGACAGTGAATTCCATTCGCTCCGGCGAGCCGATGCTTCCCACAATGGCAGGGCCGGTGTTGATGCCGATGCCGATGGTGATGGGTG
>Ga0209526_10001591_pt1 | contig 15301 bp, 9 predicted proteins | sample JacPinW_OM2H0_M1_FD_188566 | JGI IMG/M metagenome (GOLD analysis project Ga0209526, IMG submission 188566) | Forest soil microbial communities from Algoma, Ontario, Canada - Jack Pine, Ontario site 1_JW_OM2H0_M1 (SPAdes) (version 2) | ecosystem: Environmental > Terrestrial > Soil > Boreal... | reverse complement strand
CCCTGCCGGAGTTGCGACCGCCGCACACGAGATTTCGGGGGCTGCCGCTGCCAGGCATTTCTTCTGACCGGTGAGGCAGCAACGACCGATCCGGTTTGTTCATTGGCGCCCCTGCGCCCCATGGTGGACGAGATTCTTGCGGCCGTGAATGGACCTGCATCTGAAAATCTCGTGAAACCTGATTGGATTTATCGTCCCAACCCTGCCTGAGGTTCAGTCGATCCTGGAATTTCCTCCACTCGCATAGCCACGCGAAAAATATAGTAGAGGCCGCCAAGGAGGCAGACCGCTCCTAACGCCCCAAGCGAGTGCGGCGCGCCGAATCGCTTGGCCAAACCGCCGGCCATCAACGCGCCCAGCGGCTGTACGCCCATGTACATCGTTGCATAAACGGCCATGATGCGGCTGCGCAACTCGTCGGGGACGCGGCCCTGCACGATGGTATTGGTCGCGGCCATAAGCGAGGTGGTCGAAAAACCGACTGCCATCAGCGTCAGCGCCGACAGCCAGATGACGCGTGACTGCGAAAACACGATGAGCCCGATCGCGCAGGTCGTGGAAGTGGCGGCAATCCATTCGACCAGGCCTTTGTAATCAGTTCGCGCGGCAAAATGCAACGCACCGATGACCGCTCCAACTCCCGCGAAGCTCATCAACAGCCCGAGCCTGCGCGCCCCGCCGTGAAAAACGTCGTTGGCGAAGATCGGCAGAAACACCGAATACTGGAGACCGAGCATGCTCAAAAGGCTCAACAGCAGCAACGCGGAGCGGATCGGCCGATCGCTCATCGCGAAGCGGAAGCCCTGAATGAAGTTTTCAAGCGGCGACTCTTCGCTTACGTGGGGTTCGATCTTGTTGATCCGCATCATCAACAGCGCAACGATCACAGCCAGAAAGCTGATGCCATTCAAGACAAAACACCAACCTTCGCCAATCGACGCGATGGCGAAGCCGGCGATGGCTGGACCCACAACCCGCGCTCCGTTGAAGATGGACGAATTGAGGGCGATGGCATTCGGCAAATCTTGCTTCCCTACCATCTGGACAAGGAATGCCTGACGGATCGGCACGTCGAAGGCATTCACGATGCCGACCAAGAACGCGATGAGAATGATCTCCCAGACGCGGACGACGCCGAGCAGTGTCAGGGCCGCGAGCGCGAACGCCAGGATCAAGGACGCGGTCTGTGTCCAGATCACGCCCCGGTGACGGTTGTAGCGGTCACCAAGGTACCCGCCGAGAGAAGCTAAAAAAAGGATGGGAATCTGGCTGGCGAATCCAAAAACGCCGAGCAGGGCCGCCGAGTTGGTCATCTTGTAGACGAGCCAGAGCTGCGCGGTCGACTGCATCCAGGTGCCAATTAGCGAAACAAGCTGGCCGGCAAAGAAGAGCTGAAAATTGCGGTGTTCGAGGGCGCGAAAGCGCGTAGACACGACGAAGATGTTCCCTCACTTGATGGATCAAGATAACGAGCCACACTCACGATGCCGCGGCAGGAGTAGGCTTGTCAATAACGACACTACACTTAGCAGGAAGCCATTCCTCTGCTGGGTGTCGGAACGACATCGTCCGCGCCGGTCCGAGCAAGCCGTTTCGGTGGCTGCCTCAACAATGCTCGGGCCGAAGGGGCCGGGACGCGAATTCGGGTCGGGGGTCGCTTGCACGCGCGACAACAAACGATTGCGACGTTTGATATCGGCACGGGGAAGGTGGTCGAGAAGACACGCAGGCACGGGGCCCGAAGGGGTGCGGGATATCTACCCCGCCTCCCCTCGCCGGAGGGCGGCGGGAACCACGCCCTTGCCGCCTAGCGATCGCTCGGCAATCGCGTCGTCAGTCGCGGAGATCCCAGCGAAAGCCAAAGCTGTATGTCGGCTTGTAGTACTCACGCTGAACAACGAACTGAGGGCTGCCGTTGTAGAACCCGAAGACCTCGTTGTTCAGATTTAACGCCGAAACGATTGCCGTCCATCCCTTCCCGAGCCGGTAGCTGCCCTGCGCGTCAACCTGGAAGTGCGCGTATAGGTAATTGTCGCCGCCAGGACCCTGAACGCCCCCAGGGACTGGGGTCGGAATAATGGTGCCGTCACCGTTGGGATTGGGGCCAAGATTGTGATACTGATACACGAAGATGTTCGGGCCATTGTAAGCCAGACCAACGCGTATCGAGAGGCGACCCCGATCGTAGGTGGGACTGAGGTTCCAGGTGTTGGGTGCCTGGCGGAGAAGCGCGGGGTTGTCTGTGCGAAGCGGATCGACCCTTGTGGTCCCCGAAGTGGTGTAGCTGTAATTTCCCGAGACCCCGAGTCCACCGAGCAAACCTGGAAGGTAGGTGAAGTGCTGTTGGAAGGCAAGCTCAATGCCGGTGATGTACGCACTGCCTGCGTTCGCTGGGGTTGCCACAAAGTGGCCTCCATTGCCTCCATACGGTCCCGACCTCGTAAAGACCACATTCGTGACGATGGGATCGCTGATATCTTTGTAGAAGAAACCTGCCTGGACGAGGCCGAGCGGGGTTAGATACCGTTCATAGAGCAGGTCATAATTGTTCGCGTGCTCCGGGTTTAGCACGGCGCCAACGTTGAACGTAGACGGTGCCGTGCTCGTATCCTCCGAGACTGCGGTCGTTAATTGGGCAGGGAGGGGACGCGACAGCCCCCGGCCGTAGACCAGGCGTAGCGCCGAGTGATTATCGATGCGAAAACGCAGCGAGGCGCTAGGCAAAACGTCAATGTAGGAACCCGCAGCTTTCACGCAAAGGCCCACGCAGGGGTTAATCGAAGTCGTGTTAACGCTCAGGGTGTTAAACTGTGTGCCCTCGAAACGGACGCCGGTGACGAGCGTAAACCGACTGAATTCGATCGTGTTCATCAGATAGCCGGCGGTGACGCGCTCGATAAGGTCGAAGTTGGCGGGATTTGTCCCGTAGGAGTTGGGGGGATTGTTGGGGTCCAATATGAAATTACCCGGGTTGGCATTGAAGTACCTCTGGATCCGATCCCAACTACCCAAGGGCCCGTATGGGTATGAGCCGTCATAATAGGTTCCAGATGTAAAATTGGTAAGAAACTTACTCGTCGGCAAGTTCAAGCTCAAGGCGGGATTTGGAATATAGAAGCTTTCGTAGGAATCATCGAACTTATGGCCGTTGCGAATCCTGAAGCCGAGCTCGAATTGGCTCGAGTGGGACCCAAGATGATACTGCCTGCCCGCTGACACTTGCGCCTGCAGATTCAGCTGGCTAGACTGTCCGTGGTTTGCTTGCTCGACCTGAGTGAGTTGCATGGTATTAGGGTTGTACGCCTCGGTGTAACAGATCGGAGTCCACTGGGGGCGGAAAACGGTCTTGGTCGCAGCCGGATCGTATTGGCAATTGCTTGCGGGGAGCGTAGAGCTAAAAGTGTCAATCGACTCCCCTCCATTGATGGGATTCAGCATACGCGAGCGCGATGCGGAGAGTCCCCAGTTCAGAAAGTATTTGCCGAAAACGTGATTGCCCCCAAATAGCGCCATGGCGGTCTGGTAGTGTCCGTTGCGGATCTCGGTGGTGAAGGACGGGGTACCCGGCGCCCCGAGCGCGGGATCATTGTTGGCCAGTATGTAAGACCACCTGCGACCGGAATCCTTGAAGTCAGAGAACAGGCCGCGGAGGTAGATTACTCCGGCCGCACCCACTTTGTAATCCGCGCTGCCGCCGAAGCCGTAGCGGTTTCGGTTGTATTTGTACAGGCGAATCTCCGTACCCCCGTAATCAGGGGTGAAAGTCGTTCCCGGCAGAATCGTGACACCGGACGGTTCAATGTCGTTGATGCCGCGACCGTTGTAGTCGTAAGACCCGCTAAGGATCACCCCGAGGCGCTTCTCTGCGCCGAAGCGCTTGCCGGCGGTCACCCCGGTCTCACCGACCGGGACCGTGTGGATGATGGGCGTGAAACCTCCCGACCCGTAGAAGGAAAACGTGGGGCGGTCGCCAGCGGTCTTTGTGACGAGGTTCACGGATCCGCCTATGGCGTCGCCATCCTGGTTGGCCTGCAGAGTCTTGTTGATCTGCACCGACTCGATCAGGTCGGCCGGGACGACGTCGAGCTTCACTTGCCGCACGCCACCCTCCTGTGAAGGAATCTCGACGCCGTCAATGGTCAGATTGCTCAATCGCGGCTCGGTACCGCGGATCTGGACGTACTTACCTTCCCCCTCGTCGCGCTCAAGCGTAACGCCGGGCAAGCGACCGACGGCATCAGCAATATTCGCATTGGGAAGGCTCCTGATCACGGGAGCCGGCAGGATGTCGAGAATATTTTCCGCAGCCAGTGTTTCGTTCACGGCCTCGGCTTCGCCGTAGCCGCGTCCCGCTGTCACAACGATCTGGGTGTCTTGCGAAGCAACCGGCAAAACGGCGTACACGCTCGCCACCTGTCCGGCTGTTACTGCCACACTGGTCGCCGAGGGCGAAAACCCAACGTAGGAAACTGTGACGGTATAAGTACCTGGCGGTACATTCGTAATGGTGAATTCGCCCTGGTCGTTGGTCTTGACAGAGGTATCACCGGGGCTGAGCTTCACCGGGGCGGCCGGCAACACGTCATGGTCCGCATCGGTCGCAGTGCCGACGATCGTGCCTGTGCTTGCCTGGGCCCCGGCACTAGCAGGCCAGAGTACGCAGAGCGCGAAGGTCAATAAGAGTAAAGAATACACATACTTACGTATCATTTATGCTCCAATCGAATTCGTAATGGTCGAGCGACACCTTCGATCTCTCGATCGCGATCAAGCGCCTCGATAGATCGTGACGCGATGGCAATGGCGCTGGCGAAGCGTAGGATACAAATATGAATGGTGCATGACAGCCAGGTTGGAGTCAGATAATAGAAATACCGAACAACGATCCAATGGGATTAGCCTGGTGGTCGGGCAGATCGTTGGCGCATCCGCAGAGGAATGCTCCCCTGCGGATTGAGGGGGAGCAGGTCAACGCCCTAAAGGAAACCTTAACCGAGACACTCAGATATCTATTCGATCGCCGATGACCATCGCACCCCGAAAAGTACGCTCGGATGATAGTACTCGCGCTGGATCGGATATATGGGGCTGCCAAGGTAGAAACCAAAAACCTCGTTGCTAAGGTTTAGCCCCGAAACCACGGCTTGAAATCCCTTTCCGATGCGATAGCTGCCTTGAACGTCGTACTGCGTATGCGCGTAGAGGTATTGGTCGCCGGTCGGGCCCTTTAGCCCGAGAATAGGATCATTCGGACTAACTCCCGACTGCTGCGAATAGTTGTAGGCGTAAATGTTGGCGTCGTTGTGGCTCACGCCGAAGCGCATCGAAAACCGCGCTTTATCGTAGGTCATGCCAAGGTTCCAGGTATTCGGCGCCTGACGCAGCAGTGCCGGGTGGTCGGTCCGGCCACCGGAGAAGCCTGCGGGAAAGCTAACCTGGGACGTAGTGTAACTGTAGTTTGCGGCCACCCCAAAGCCTCCAAGGGGTCCGGGAAGAAACGACAGGCGCTGCTCCCAAGCCGCTTCAATGCCGGTGATGTGTGCGTTTGGACCGTTGATGGACTGCTGCAGCTGGTAACCGGCAAATTGCCCGGTTGTGATGGTTTGGGTCGTGTTGTAAATCGGGTTCGCCAGGTCCTTATAAAAGAAACCTGCTTGCAAGATACCCAGGGGCTGGAAGTAGTGCTCGGCAAGGAGGTCGAAATCATTGCCGCGAGTCGCTTTCAACCCCGGATTGCCGACTACAACGCTCTTGGGACTCGCGTTTGGATTGATCTGCTGGGACGGCACCTGGTCCGAGATGTTAGGCCGAGAGATGCCCATGCCGTAGGTTGCGCGAAGGTTGGTGTTCGGAGTAAGCAAATACTGCAACTGCACGCTGGGCAGCACGTTCAGATAGCTTCCCTCGCCGGTCACCGGCGAGGTCGAGACCCAGACTTTTTTATTCAGCAGGTTCACCTGATTTGCAATGTAGCTCGACTGCGTTCCCTCGAAACGGACTCCTGTTTGCAGGCGTAGTTTGCCGAAACTGATCGAGTTCATCAGGTAGCCTGCGTAGATACGTTCGCTTGCGTCGAAGTCGGCTGAGTCTGACTTCAGGTGAGTGAGGTTGGAATCAAACTTGAACGCGCCGGGATTGCTGGTGAACAGGTTGGTCAGCGTGCTGTAATCGGAGAGCGGCCCCAGCTGGTATGACCCATCATAGTAGGCGGGATTTGAGAATGTCCCGACAGCCCGCGCCAGGGTCAGGTTTGGGGTGGTAGAGTCATAGTAAATATTGTTGACGTTATATGTCTTGTGGGCGTCCCGCACTTTGAACCCCATCTCGAACGTTCCAAGATGAGAGCCTGAGGCGTAGCGTCTGGCCAGTGAGGCAGCGCCCTGAAAATTGAGTTGCGTAGTGTGCAAGTGCACAGGCACCACTTGGCTGATGGAATAATCCTGCGCCTGAAAAATGGGGGCGCCATTGACTACCAGGAATTTCGGCCTGTAGGGGTCGCTCGTATCCAAGTTAAACTGCACATTGCTAGGTCCGTTGAAGTAGGTGGTCGGGAAACCTCCTATTTGGTGTCCGCGGGAAACCGCGAATTCATAGGTAATCAATGTCGATGAAAGGTCGTGGCGCACTCCGGTTGAAACGCTGAAGATTTGCTGGTCCGGACGGCGGATGTACTCGCGGTATTGCATGTTGCCGGTATTGTCAAAAGTCGTCACGGGCCCTGACTGGGATATGGCACTGCCCGGGTTATAGGTATAGACCCAGGTGCTGCCGTAATCATGGAAATCCGAATACAGCCCCCTGAGATAGACGCTCGATGCGGCGCCGAGGCGGTAATCGAGGTTCGTGTCGAAACCGTAACGCGTTCGGTAGTACTGATATTCGCGGGTGTCTACGCTACTGACGACCGCGATGTTCTTTCCATCCGGAAGTGTGGCGGTCCCTTGGGAAGGCTCCACGTCATCGATGCCACGTCCGTTCCAATCATAGCTGCCGCCAAACAAGGCTCCGAAGCGCTTGCTTGAACCGAAGCGCTTGCCGATGGTCCCGGTAAATGCGTCGAGCCAGCGACCTCCTTGAATGGGCGTGTAGCCACCCTGGCCCGAGAAAGCATAGGTTGGACGGTCGGTTGCTTCCCGGGTGACGAGGTTGACCGATCCGCCGATGGCGTCAGCGTCCTGATTGGCCGACAGCGTCTTGTTGACTTCGATGCGCTCGACAAGATCGGCGGGGATGACGTCGAGCTTGACGTTGCGCACGCCCGCTTCTGGAGACGGCACCTCCACGCCATCGATGGTCGTGTTGCTCAGACGGGGTTCGGTGCCGCGAATCTGAAGGTACTTGCCTTCGCCTTCATCACGTTCAAGCGTTACGCTAGGCAGCCGGCCAACAGCATCGGCAACGTTGGTATTTGGCAAGCTCGTGATGACGGTTGCCGGCAACACTTGCACAATATTTTCGGCCGTACGCTCAATGTTGATAGCCTCCGCCTCGCCACGGGGCCGCTCGGCGGTGACAATCACCTGATCGGTCTGTGAAGCAACCTTTAACACGGCATCCACATTCGCCACCTGCCCGGCCTCGACTTTAGCGGTCGTAGTGAACGCCTCGAACCCGAGATAGGAAAATGTGAGGGTATATTGACCTGGAGGCAAGTTCGCGATTCTAAATTGGCCCTGGGTGTCCGATACAACCCTGTTTCCGAGCGGCTGCACCTCGACGAGCGCCCCCGGCAGTGGTGAATCAGTCGAATCCTTCACCGTTCCAGCGATCGTACCCTTGGCTTCCTGCGCATCGGCTCGAGCCAAGCCGAGCAGGCTCAAAGCAAGTGCCGTCAGAAGAATCAAGAAGAAAGTCCGCTGCATCAACCACCTCCCAGTGTGATATGAAGAGCACGCACCCCCGCCCAGGCTCGTCAGCTGTGTTGCCCAAATTGTTCCGAAGGGGCAGCCGCCTGCACAAGCTCCTGCTGGAACCGCAAGCGGCCATTTTCTGAATAGGCATGTTGGCAAGCGAATATGACAATTGAGTAACTGAGCGGTAAAAATCCAGAGACACCTGGTGATCGATCTGTGGAAACGGTGGAAAAATGTACGTAGATGTTTCTAGTCCGTCCCGGAAAACGGCCCTCCGGTGGCATTGCAATCAGCCCTGTCAGCGGCCTTCGGTGTTCGGTCGGATTGGACGCCCGGCACTGGGCTTCCCTGAAGCGTTCACCCCGCGCCTCCATCCTCGGCAAGCGTGGACAGCACGTTATTTTTTACTTGCGGGGGCCGAATGGAACGATACCCTGGACCTCAATTGCAGGCCCATAAGGATGGTTCCGGGGGAATCCCGTTCGCAGAAGCGAGGCAATCGCGATTCGTTTCTAGATCATGTCGGTGGGACAATTCTCCGATAGCCTACGAGCCGGGAAAAAACACCGGATGACACGCTGGAGCACAAAGTTAGGCGCACAAAAACAGTAGCCAATTGTCACTGAACCCGGATCGATTTCGCGCCGCTTCGGGGGTCCGAACAGCCCAGCCTTAGGCGGCCTGAGCGGAAGTCAGCTGGTTTTGGACTTTTCGAGTTCTTCGATGAGGGCGGGAACGATCTCGAATAGATCGCCGACGATGCCGTAATCGGCGACTTCAAAGATGGGCGCGTTCTGGTCTTTATTGATTGCGACGATCGTGCGTGCGCCCTTCATTCCCACCACGTGCTGGATCGCGCCGCTGATGCCGAGCGCGAGATAGAGTTTCGGCGCGACGGTTTGCCCCGAGCTGCCGATTTGCCGGTCCATCGGCAACCATCCTTCGTCGCAAATCGGACGCGACGCGCAAAGTTCGCCGCCCATCAGCTTTGCCAACTTTGCCGCCATGGGAATGTTTTCAGGCGCCTTGATGCCGCGGCCGACCGAAACCAGAATGGGGGCCTGCGTGAGGTCGACAGCCTGTTTTGCTTCGCGGAAAAGCTCGAGCGGCTTGGTACGGATCTGCGCTGGCTTCAAGTCCACGCTGACGGATTTCACCGGCGCCTTGCCGTTTGCGCGCTTCGCGGCAAGGTCCGCTCGGAATGCTCCGGCCTGAAACGACACGACCCAGGGCGCGTCTCCGGTGAACCCAACGTCTGCCACGGTGCGGCCTTGAAACATCTGGCGAACGAAAATCAGATTGCCGTTTTCGTAGCGATAGCCGATGCAATCACCGATCATCCCCTTCTGCATAGAGGCGGCAAGCTTCGACGCGAAATCGCGCACCTGATATGTGTGCGGCAGCAAGACGAGATCGGGCTTTGCGCCCTCGATCACCTGGCGCAGCGCGATCGTGAATCCGTCCGGCGTGTACGGATCAAGCAGGTCGTGCTCGACCAGCAGCACTTCATCGAGCTGCGAGGCCGCAAGCTCGTCGGCCAGCGCGGCGACACCTTTGCCAATTACGACACCGGCAAGGCTGCCTTTGGTGTGTTGGGCGATCTGTTGCGCCGCTGCCAGCGTTTCAAAGCCCACCTTGTTCCACTTGCCTTCGCGCTGCTCAGAGATGAGGAGGATTTTCATGATAGCGTCGGCTCCGCCCTGGATCCGGGCTCGAGCTGGTTGACGGCTTGCTCTCCGGGACTCGAGCGGGCGGAAGCCGTCCGCGCCTTGATCCTTTTCGGTACGGCCGGACAGGTTGCGAAAACAAATCCCTCCTGGGATCCTCCAGCAGGCTCAAAGCGAGCAACGGCATGCCTTAGGGCGTCGCTAACGCCACGACCTGAAAGGTTCTCGGGCTTCTCCCGCATCCTGGAACCCTTGTCCCAGAACGAGCCCCCTAGGTGGCACGCGGGTGGTTTTTGCTTGGTCAGGTTCGGCACAGGCTCACCGCCCTAGACGACTCGGGCTTCGTGTTTGAGCTTCTCGATCAACTTGGCCGCGACTTCTTTCGGCTGTCCGGTGATGAATTCGGTTTTCTTGGTCCTTTGCGGAACATAGATTCGTTCGACGCGCTGCGTCGGCCGATCCGGCAGCAGGCCGAGCGAGGCGCGGTCGACGGCTGCGATCTCTTTCTTCTTGGCAGTCATGATGCCCTTGAGCGTCGCGTAACGCGGCTTGTTGATGCCGGATTGAATTGTAAGGACGGCCGGAAGCGGCAGCTCGACCCACTGGAACCATCCCGCTTCGAGCTCGCGCTTCAGTTTCATGCGGCCATCGGTAACCTCGATCTGCATGATGATTGTAGCGTGCGGGTGGCCGAGCAACTCGGCAAGCAACACGCCTGTCTGGCCGAAGCCCTGATCGTCGCTCTGGAGGCCGGTCAGGATGAGGTCGAAATTCTCCCGTTGTATGGCCGCTGCGAGCGAGCGGGCGGAGCCGAGCGGATCGAGCTTGAAGAATTCACTGTCGACGATGTGGATGCCGCGGTCGGCTCCCTTGGCTAGCGCTTCTTTGATGGTTTGCTTGCACCGCTCCGGGCCCATGGAGATGGCCACGACTTCGCCGCCATGTTTTTCCTTCAGCCGCAGGGCTTCTTCGAGGGCATAGCTGTCGGGCTCGTTTGTTTCAAATCCGATGTCGGATTCGCGGATCCATGCGCCGCCTTCGACAATCGCGAGCGGAGCGTCCTTGGCGGGAACTTGCTTGACGCAGACGCCGATCTTCACGATTGCCTCCGCTTTCGGTCTACAACCAAGAGATTCTCCGGGCTGAGTGCGCCGGCACGCAAAATGGGCGCGTGCTACTTGCCCGCCCAGCGCTTAAAGAGCAGCGACGCATTGGTGCCGCCGAAGCCGAACGAATTCGAGAGCGTGTAATTGACTTCCGCGTTCCGCGCATGGTTCGGGACGTAATCGAGGTCGCAGCACGGATCAGGATGTTCATAATTGATCGTCGGCGGGAGAATCTGATCGCGAAGCGCGAGAACGCTGATCCCGGCTTCCAGTCCGCCCGCTCCACCGAGGAGATGGCCGGTCATGGATTTGGTCGAGCTGATCGGAACTTTTTTGGCGCGCTCGCCGAAGACGTGCTTGAGCGCGGTTGTTTCGATGGCGTCGCCGATCGGCGTCGAGGTGCCGTGCGCGTTCACATAGCTCACTTCGTCGGGCGAAACCTTCGCGTCCTTGAGCGCTGCCATCGACACGCGGTACCCGCCATCGCCTTGCTCGGCCGGCTGCGTGATGTGATAGGCATCGCCAGACATTCCGTAGCCCACGATTTCCGCAATAATATTCGCACCTCTCCGTTCGGCGAATTCAAGGGCCTCGAGAATCAGCACGCCCGCTCCTTCGCCGACAACAAACCCGTCACGCTCGGCATCGAACGGGCGGCTGGCGCGCTCGGGCTCGTCATTGCGGGTCGAAAGCGCTCGCATGGCAGCGAATCCGCCGATGCCCATGGGAGTGACCGATGCCTCCGATCCGCCCGCAATCATTACTTCCGCGTCACACCGCTCGATGATCTTGTAGGCGTCGCCGATCGCGTGCGCCGAAGCCGAGCAAGCCGTTGCCGTGGCGGAATTCGGGCCCTTGGCGCCGTAACGGATCGAGACATGGCCCGATGCGAGGTTCACGATCGCCGCGGGAATGAAGAAGGGCGAAATCTTGCTAGGACCGCCCTCGAGAAACTTGGAGTGCTCCCGCTCGATGATGTCGAAACCGCCGATGCCCGAGCCGATGTACACGCCGGTTGCGTTGGCGATCTCCGGCGTGACTTTGAGCTCGGCCATGCGCATGCCGAAATCCGCTGCGGCGAGAGCCAGTTGAATGAACCGGCCCATTTTCTTCAGCTCTTTTTTCTCGACCCAGTTCCGCGGTTCGAAATTCTTCACTTCTCCGGCGATGCGGCAATCGAAACCGGCCGCGTCGAAATGTGTGATGGGGCCGATTCCGCTCTTTCCGGCTCGCACGGTGCGCCACACCTCGTCGGTTCCAGTCCCGCACCCGCAGACCAAGCCAACACCCGTCACAACAACGCGGCGGTTCAACGGAGATTTCTCCTGTATCGGGATGGGACGACGGCGGACTACTTGGTTGCCTTGGCGTGCTTCTCGATGTACTCGATGGCGTCCTTCACCGTGGCAATCTTTTCGGCATCCTCATCCGGGATTTCGATGCCGAAAGCTTCCTCGAAGGCCATCACCAGCTCGACCGTGTCGAGCGAATCGGCACCCAAGTCGTCCACGAATGAAGCGGTTGGAGTCACTTCGCCTTCATCGACACCGAGTTGCTCGACAATAATCTGCTTGACGCGTTCCTCGACGCTGGCCATTCTGATTGTTCCTCCGGTATCGGCAATGTCGAACCCCCGGGGCCAAACAATAGGCGGGGGTTGTGCCCCGTAATTAACCTGCCCATTCTATGCGCGCCCTAGGGCCGGGTCAACCTGGTTGCCCAGTTATCCCCGTTATAGGAAGCAAACCTAACCCATGTGCATTCCGCCGTTGACATCGAGAACCTGGCCGGTGATGTAGGCGGCTTCGTCGCTCGCGAGAAAAACGATGGCGGCGGCGACATCGCGGTCACGGCCAAAACGCCCGAGCGGGATCAGCGTTTTCACCCTGTCTTTTATTTCCTGCGAAAGCGAATCGGTCATCGGCGTCTCAATGAACCCTGGCGCGACGGCGTTGACCGTTATGTTCCGCGATGCGACTTCGACCGCAATTGCGCGGGTGAGTCCGATCAAGCCGGCTTTCGATGTGACATAATTCGCCTGACCCGCATTGCCTGTTTCGGCAACGACAGAAGTGAGATTAATGATGCGTCCCGAGCGCTGCCTCAGCATCGCACCGAGCGCCTGCTGGGTGCAGAGATACGCGCCCGTCAGATTCGTGCGAAGCACGGCTTCCCAGTCTTCCAGTTTCATCCGCAACGCGAGCATATCGCGCGTGATCGCTGCGTTGTTGACAAGGATGTCGAGCTTGCCGAATTTCGCGAGGATTCGCTCAAAACCGGCCTTTACTTGCGCTGCATCGGCCACGTCGATCGGCACGGCGAGCGCCTCGGTGCCCGCAGCCTCAATCTCGGCAGCGAGTGTAACGAGCCTTTCTGCGCTGCGCGCCGCGACCGCAACCTTAACGCCGGCTTCGGCAAAGATGAGTGACGTCGCGCGGCCGATGCCCTGCGATGCACCCGTGACGAGAGCGACTTTGCCTTTGAGCGAAAACATTCGGATGAAAACCTACCCCACCTCGAAAGGCCACGCAACTGGTGGCCTGACCTCAGGTGCCCAAGAGTCGGTGTGAGATCGCCCCTTCTGTTTACAATGTCGCTTTGCCGCGGCGAGACCACGAAACCTCGGGAATTTCAGAAGCCTGCACAATCTAGTCGGTCGGCCCCTGCCCATTCCCTGCAATCGGTCAAGCAGCGTTGGCTGCGACGGCAAGGAATACTTGTCAAGCAAGCTCTAGCTCTCGGAGTCTTCGGCGCGGGCCTGGGTGATGCGATCGAGGGTGGCTCGCAAGCTCGCGGAGTCCTCCACGTGGAAGCAACGCACCGACCGATCTATCTGCCGCAGCAAGCCCGATAGCACTTTGCCCGGCCCGACCTCGGCGAAAATCGACACGCCGTTTTCTATCATCTCGCGCACCGAATCGAGCCAGCGGACCGGCAAGGTGACCTGGCGAATCAGCGCCGCACGCGCCTCTTCCCCGGAGGTAACGGCTTCCCCGTCTACATTGGTGATCACCGGGAACCGCAGCGGGCCGAAGGCGGTCGCGCGGAGGTCCGGCTCGAGACGTTTCTGCGCAGAGGCCATTAGCGCGCAGTGAAAGGGGGCGGAGACGGGCAAGATCACGGCACGCTTGGCGCCGCTCTGGGAAGCGACCTCGACGACTCGTTTGACCGCAGCTGCATTTCCGGATACGACCGTTTGATCGGGTGAATTCAAATTCGCGGCCGAAACCACTTCGTTACCCGCGGCCTTTCTGCACATGTCTGTCACGTCCGAGGAGGCAATGCCGAGAATTGCGGCCATCGCGCCTTCACCCGCCGGCACTGCCTCCTGCATGTAGAGTCCGCGCTCGCGAACCAGCCTCACGGCGGCGGAAAATTCCAAGCAGCCCGCTGCCACGAGCGCCGAGTACTCGCCGAGGCTGTGTCCCGCCGCGAAATCCGGCGTGATCCCCCGCTTTTCGAGTGCGCGATAGGCCGCGACCGACACCGTCAGAATTGCCGGCTGCGTGTTTTCGGTCAGCTTGAGCGTATCCTCGGGACCCTCGAAGCAGAACTTCGAAATCGGAAAACCGAGCGTGGCATCGGCTTCCTCGAATACAGCGCGCGACTCAGGGAAATTTTCAGCCAGGTCGCGTCCCATGCCGGGATACTGCGAGGCCTGGCCCGGAAACAGGAAGGCAAGCTTGCTCATAATTGATCGCGAATCCCGCCGGGATCAGCCGCGCGCGGTGAGGGCGGCGGCAGCGGAAAGCTCCTGTTCGATTTTTTCATTCACGCGCGAGCGGCAGAGTTCGGTGGCCATGCGGATAGCATTCTTGATAGCGTTGGGATTCGATCGGCCGTGGCCGATGATCGTGATGCCGCGTACGCCCAAAAGCGGCGCGCCGCCGTATTCGGAATAATCCGTGCGCCTGCGGAAGTCCTCGAAAGCGCGCTTCGAGAGCGCATAGCCGAGCTGTGACCTCAGGCTGCTCTTGATCGCTTTCTTCAGCATTCCGCCGATGTGCTCGACCAGTCCTTCGCTGATCTTGAGGGCGATATTGCCGATGAAGCCGTCGCAGACGATCACGTCCACATTTCCGCGAAATACGTCGCGGCCCTCGACGTTGCCCACGAAATTAAGCGCCGTCTGCTTGAGCCGGTTCGAAGCTTCGCGCGTCAGCTCGTTGCCTTTCATTTCTTCCTCGCCGATCGAAAGCAATGCAGTGCGCGGCCTCTTCACGCCCCAGATCGTGCGGTAATAAATCTCACCCATGACAGCGAACTGCTCGATTTGTGCCGGCTTCGAATCCACATTTGCGCCGACGTCGAGGATGATGGACACTTTCTCCTTCATGTTCGGAAATGCGGCAGCGAGCGCGGGCCGATCGACCGACGGCAGTGTGCCAATCACGAATCGAGCCACCGTCATGGCTGCACCCGTGTTGCCGGCGGTGACAAGCGCGTCGGCCTTCCCGTCGCGCACCAGGCGCGCGGCGATGTGCAGCGAGCTGTCCTTCTTGCGGCGAAACGCCTGTGACGGCGAATCGCTCATGGTGATGACCTCGGTCGCGTTAACCAGCTCGATGGGCAGGTCGCGCTGCTTGTGACGGTTGAGTTCTTGCCGGACGGTCGCCTCGATGCCCACCAGGAGAACGCGCACGTCGAGCTCGCGCGCCGCCAGAATCGCGCCTTC
>Ga0209526_10001590_pt1 | contig 15301 bp, 16 predicted proteins | sample JacPinW_OM2H0_M1_FD_188566 | JGI IMG/M metagenome (GOLD analysis project Ga0209526, IMG submission 188566) | Forest soil microbial communities from Algoma, Ontario, Canada - Jack Pine, Ontario site 1_JW_OM2H0_M1 (SPAdes) (version 2) | ecosystem: Environmental > Terrestrial > Soil > Boreal... | reverse complement strand
GATGCTGGCCAGGACCGAACCCGTGAACACAATCGATCCGCCGTTGCCCTGTTTCTTCATCTGCGCTGCCTGCGCCTTGAGGCAAAAGAACTGCGCTTTCAGGTTGGTGTCGATGATCGTGTCCCACCGCGGCTCATCGAGCGTTTCGAGAGGGCCGCCGCCCGCGACGCCGGCGTTGTTGAAGGCGCAGTCGAGACGGCCGTAACGCGCCACCGCTTTATCAATGATGGCGGGGATGCCGCCGATCTCGGTCAAGTCCGCCTGGATGAACAAGGCATCGCCGCCCGCGGCCTCGATCTCGGCTGCTACCGCCTTGCCTTGGGCGGCGCGGCGGCCGGTAAGAACCACCTTGGCCCCCTCCTGTGCGAAGAGCACGGCGCTTGCGCGCCCGATGCCCGAGGTCCCGCCGGTTACCAGCGCTACTTTACCTTTTAGAAGTCCCATAGCCGATTCCTTTATATGTTACATAACATCCAAGTCTCTTATGGATGTTTTTCGACATCTAGCAGTGGGAAGCTGATCGCGCGCTCGCTTCCCGGCGGAGGGTCTGGGAGGATGCGAGGCTCCAGCGGCGCGCCGAATTCGACGACTTGAAATGCTCTCATTGTCTGAATCTCCTGCTGGATGGAGACGCGCGCCGCGAAGGCGGTCGCGCGCCGAGCTCAAGCCCGAGGAAGTCGATCCGGCGGAAATGGGCAACGCGTTGCGTGCCACGAGAATGAGGTCGTAGCCACGGCTTCGCCGGGCGATTGGCGTAGATCGCACCAATGCCAGATGAGGCACCCGTGACGAGGGAAGGATCGCTCCATGCGAGGGCTCCAGGCTTCCGCCCTTTTATAGATGATGATCGTAATTTATACTCCAAACATTATGATCGTCATCTAATCTGTCAAGGGTCACGCCGGAAGAAAGTGAGAGGGACAATGCAGGCGAGGCGGGGAGGCGGCGGCGAATCGCGAGCGCATCGTGGAAACCGCTGCGCGGATACCTCACGAAGCGCATCGACGCGCTATAATGAACGGCGCCGGTTACACATGGCCGATTCGACAGTCACTTCGGATCGAAGGACGATCTAGCCGCGTCGATGCGGTGACTCGCGCGCTTTGCCATGGAGGCAGCTTCGCGTGATCGGGGGGTGTGTCTAGTATAATCTAAAACGCGACAATCGTTGAACACGAAGCTCTGTTTGGTTTCTGGCCGCGGAAGACAGCCCGTTGGTCAAGAGCTGAGCCACCGCATTATAGGTGGACGACGAGCCGGTCGCGGCGATGGCACTCATACTAGTCCCTCATTCCAGATGCTCTCGGCCAGGTTGCTCGCAGCGCGGAGTAGTCGTTCAATGTTCCGGCAGCCCGGCCTCGACCTCCGCCCGGAGGACTCGTTGGGCTGCCTCAAGAAAAGCCGGGCTGACATTTTTGGACGGTAGCAGGACGTTAGCCGCTGTCGAACCGGGCCTTAGCTCCATGGCCCTTGCCATAGCCGCTTTGGCTTCGTCCGGCCGGCCCAATTTCTGATAGGCCCCGGCCAGAAGGAGATGCGTGCGGCCCGTTCCCGGCGTGATCGCGATTGATCTTTGCAGCCAGGGCAAAGCCTCTTCGTTGCGGCCCATCAGCATGGTGGTCCATCCCGCTCCCAGCAGCCACGTCCAGCGCGAGACCTCCGGCGTATTGAATTGATCGGCTTGCTTGAACGTCGCCAGCGCGTCCTCGAAGCGCCCGAGTTGAATCTGCGTCATGCCCAGGTTGAAGAGAGCTAACCCGTCCCACGGGTCGAAGGTCAACGTCTTCGCGCAGGCTATGAGGCTTTCGACGAAATGGTTGGTCGCGGTAAGGAAGCGGCAATACCCTTCGAGCACGGGAAGATAGGCCGGCTTCGCCTGCAGCGCGCGCTCCAGCATCGACTGGGCGCTGCGCTCTGTCGCGGTGACATCAGCCGGATTATACCACGCCGACTGAATGCCGCGCAGCAGATGCGCGGCAAGCGCCGCTTCGAGGTCGACATTGTCGGGGTCGGCCGCGAGGGCTTTTTCCAGCATCGCTTGCGCCGCCTGGAAACGCTCCGGTGTCGTTTGATTGATGAAGGCCATTGCCTGCTCGATCACGACCTTGGCGTCGCCGGCCGACAAACCGCTGTCGATCGCGGCCGATCGCGCCCGGGAATTGAGCAGTGCGTTGATGCGAAGCGCCAGCGGATGACCCAGCCCCGCGGCGAGCCGGGACTGCTGCAGCAACGAGTCCTGGCCCACCCTGTCGACCGCAAGCGATGTCGTCCACCGCACTTCGCCGGTGGCGGTGCTGGTCATGCGCGCCTGCACCTCCCATGACCGTGCGCTGGCCTGCAGCTCGCCGCTGATCACGAAGTCCGCCTGCGCGGAGCGCGCCGAGGCGAGTTCGGGCGAAGTCGGCGCGGTTCCTGATTGCAGTGCCACGACCCGGATATTGCCGATCTTCGCGAGACCGTCGGTGAGGCGATCGGTCACGTTCGCCGCCATCTGTGCGGCTTGCGGGTCATTGCCGGCGCCGACGATCGCCGTCACGGCGATGGTCGGCGGTGCTCGCGAGAAGATGAGACCGGGCCCATAGATCGGCGCGGCGACGGCAAGGCCGACGATCGCGCCGAGTCCGGCCAGGGTGGCGAGCGCCGGGGGGCCGCGCAAGTTGAATCGAGACCGCTGCTGAGCCGAAGGTGCGGCGACGTACCGGCTCTGGCGAGAGCAGGTTCGTTCGGAGCGGCATCAACTCGCGCGACCAGCCGAGCTTGTCTTTAGGGAGCACGCGTCCCAAAGATATCAAGGCAAGAGTTCGCCAAATGGCCGCCATCAGCGAATGGACCTTTCGCGCAAGCTGACCAATCTGTTGCGGCAAAATACCAATCGGCCGCATTGAGTCGCGGCGCCGAAGCCAGATTCCGCGTCTTCAGCCCGCGGCGGGATGAAATCTGGTCTGAACAGCCGGTGGTCAAGTTTCCAGTCGCCGGCCGCACACGGAAACGGCCAATGCCTTCGTTGCTATGGAGAGCTGGAGCAACGGCCTATCATTACTGGCGAGCAGGAATAAAGATCCTCGCCCGTTATCGTCGTTGGTACTTCCGGAATCTGAATATCGCGGAACCCCAACAGCGCCCCGAGAAAGAAGAACCGGAACGGCATGTTCTGCAGCGAAACCCTGATCGTGGGCACCGGGCCGGCCGGGCGCCCCGCATAACCGAGCCCCGCCGGGGCTGCAGGTTGCGTATAGACGATCCGGACATTGGCCGGCGTAATCCTGTTGAAGATGTCGCACATTCCGGCGGTGTAGGATGACGTCGCATCGCCGCAGGCCACGCTGCCGCGTCCAAAGACGATTGTGTCCATGGCCGTGGCGTTGTATCCACCCACCCCAGTGCAAGCGCCGTCGCAGCTACAGGTGGCAGTGCCGCCATCGCAGGTCATTGTAAACGGCGGCATCGCACTTCCGGGCCGCAACGAGGAATTGACGACCGCCGCGCTGAGACCGTTGAGACCCCTCGCGACGGGGTCAGAAACCGCGGCAATTCGGGCTCCGACCTGAACGGCCTTGGCCGCCGCGTTCCATTGGTAAAACGCGAACAGGAAGTCGACCGAGCCGAGCACGAGCACGAACATGATCGTCATCATGATCGTCGCCTCGACAAGCACGGCGCCGTCATTGTCGCGAGCGAAACGCAGGACCATCATCGCGATTTTCATCCCGGTCCGATGATGCGCTCCTGATGCGATATGGTAAAGGCCGGCGGCTTGAGACCCAGGAGACCGAAAAAGCCCAATGAGGGCACGGCGAAGGTGGTGGATACGGTCACGCTTTGAATGACGGCACCGCCGCGAAATGGAGTCAATCCGTTGAAACCCACCGGATTATCAACGGAGGCGTAGGCAATCGTAACGTCACGCGTCCACCAGCCGCTGACCCGGGCGGCGTTGCCGTCGATTGCCCCCGTGGTCGCCAGATTTTTTGCGTCGGTTTGGATCGTCAGATCGTTGGGGTTCGCGGTTCGCGCAATATAGCGCGCCGCGTCGCGGATGCCGGTCGAGATCAAGTGCTGCTGGTAGAACAGCCACGAAAACTCGAACACGCCGAACAACAGCGTACACAGGATCGGCACCACGAGCGCACCCTCGACGAGCGCGGATCCCTCGGTGTTGCGCCACAGGGAGCGGAGTATTGGCAAGGGCATGGCAGGTCATCCAAGTGTCTGAACTCTACCGATAAAGTTGGACCATGTCGTGATTGACGCTGTCGGTCGGCTTGATGAGACCCAGGAATTCGACATACGGGCTGGCGCCGAGTGCGGCAGGCACCGTCAGAAAAAACCTGCCGAACCCGGCAACAGGGACATTACGCGCGTCGCTTCTCATCGTTACGGGGTTACTGCTGCAGTTGATGATGGCCGCATTGAGAACACGGCGGTATTTGATCCCGAGCGGATTACATTGAGGCGCCCCGATCTCCGTAGCTGGAGACCGGTCGCTGATATAGTTCATCTCATATTGGTAGACGCTGTATCGACTGATGGTGGCGGTGTCGGTGCAGCCGGGCGGGGGAAGCGTCTTCCCTGGTCCTGCAAAATGGGCCACGCTCCAATAGCCGGCGCAGTCCCATGTCCCGTTCCCGATCGCGATGGTCCTGTCCAGAACTTGGCCCCCCGCCGCGGCGACGATCATGTTCCGGTCGACCGGGAATGCCGCTGCATTCGCGTTAGCAATCGGCCAATTCGTTCCCGAAGGTTCCGCATTGCACCAATTCGCGTTTCCCAAGGTGGTATATCCCTTTCGAACATTCACATCGGCCACGTAATTCGCCTTGCAGGATTGAAATCCATTCGCGTAGATATCGAACCGGGTGTTTAGTCCATCCATGGCCGCCTGATCGTTGCCGAGCTGGAGATCCACGCCGCTCAACCGCAGGCAGATAGGCGGTCGCGACGCGGCCATGGCCTGGCCGATGCCAGCACCGGTAACGGGGCCGCAGGCATCCGCCGGCAAAGAACCCGTCGTCGGCGTGAGATATCCGAAATCCCCTCGGCTGAAGGCTCCGGTCTTTTTCTGAGTCCCGGCAAGCCGGATGAGTTGGCGTTGGCTCGCCGGATCATTGCTCGCGCTGACCAGGGCCTGGGTCGCCTGTTCGTAGCTCACTCCGGGCGTTTCGAAGGGATTGCAGACGAACATTGGCGTGAAATCACACACCACCTGATCAAAGCCGGCGACCGCCTGCGCTCCCACCGCCAGAACATTCGCGCCGCCGAAAAACGACGTCGGCAGAATCGTTGGCAGCCCGATCGGCTCCGCCGTGACCTCGATGAACGCAGCCTGCGTCGGATCGCTGGTCTGATTTCCCGGCAAGATCGGGTCGCTGTCGCGTGCCGGCAACGAACTCAGGAACCTGATCCGCGCGACCTGTACGTTTCGACCGGATCCGTTTCCAAACAACGACGAATTGGTGATCAGACTGTCGACCGCGTTGGTCGCACGCTCGATCGCCGTTGGTGTGCGGTCGAGCTCGGCGGCGCCGGCGAGAGCCAACGCATCGGCCCCGTTCTGGAGCTGGGTCTGCAGGCTCATGTATCGAGACCCGTCGAGCGCGAGAACCGAGACGCCGACGATGACGACCAGCATCATCGTGACGTAGGGTAGGATGATTCCGTCCGTATCGGCCCGGAACGACTTGATTGAATGTGCGATCTTCGCAGCCGTCACACGACCAAGTGAAGCTTTCCGGCGTCTCATGCGACAGCACTGATCCTCATTTCAGACGGACCTGTTCAGATAACCTCTATCCTGTTCAGATATCCTCTTATGCAGGTCGCCGCATCGGGCCCTGCGTCGCGGCCGATGGCAGCCGCGACGCGAGCCCTGATGGAGCGCAGGCTAGCCCTCATTCCTGGTGTTCGTCTTCCTCTCGTTCATGCGCGACCCTGGAACGGTCGTCATGTTTCGTTGTGAAGACGGCGATGCAGCCCTGCGTATCGCTGCCGCCAATCGAGGAGCAGACGGTGCTGGCGCCAGCCGGAACCGCCGCGTTCGCCCCGGGGATCGGAACGTAAACCTGGTTGCCATCCGGCTCGACGGCAACCGAATGGGTATTTATCGTGGCGGATTTGGCGATTGGAACGGACTGGTCCTCCCGGTGTCCGAAGGCGTCGACCACTCCCAGCAGCTGATTGGGACCAAACGCCGATGACCGTGCGAGGAAGTATTGGCCGTCACGCTCATTGAACCACACTTCGTCGGCGCCCGACTCGTTGTGGAGCACGGCAACAATCGCGCCGGAGTGCTCATTGATGATCACCGTCGAATGCTGCCCATCTCCACTGGCCCCATTGCAGCCGAGCAGGATCTGATTCTCCGGGCCGATCGCCATGCCTTGCGGTCCCGCGCAGGAGTCGTGCGAGATGATGAAGGTCTTCTCGACCTTCATGCTTTGGGGATCGATCACCGCAACGCCACCGGCCACGGAGTTGTCGCCGGGGCCGTTGATTTCCGGGATGCTGATATAGAATTTCCCGGTCCGCGGGCTCCACTGGCACTGCTCGGCGCCGTTGGTGGCTTTCGGCGTGCCGTTCGTGCCGTCAAACGTGATTTTATTTTTGATGGTGTGGCTCATGCTGTCGATCAAGGTGCCGAATGGAAACGGGGTCTCCGCATTGTTGGCCACCATGACCAGATGGTCGCGCGGGTCATAGCACATCTCGTCGACGCGGTTCGCTCCGCCGGTGGACAACGGGGGCACCACCAAGGTCCCCGATGGCCAGCCGAATATCTTGACCGTGCTGTCGCCATCGCCGGCCCAAACCTCTTTGTGGTCAACAAACAAAACCCCATCGGGCCCCGAGGTATTGTTGTTGCCGGTGGCGCCTTTGAACGTCCCTTTTCCAACCTGAGTGACAATGGCGTTGGTCTCGGTATCGACGACGTCGACCGCTTTGTTGGTACGATCGCCGAGGATGTAAAGCTTGAGGGCCGGATCGACGAAGCTGATGTCGAAGCCGACGATTGTCTGAGCGCCCAATCCCGTGACGGCCGACGTTGCCTTGAAGACCTCGTCCGCCGATGCCGCGCCCGCCATGAATGGCAGCGCGGCAACAGCGCCTGCAAAATACGCGAGCTTTAGTTTTCTGCTGAATGAATCTCTCGATGTGGTACACATCGGCCGCCTCCCTGTTTGTTTGATTAAAAAGAGATGTGCCCAGCCCGCACAAACCTTAACTAAATTTTAGTCGCCGCGCTGCATGCGAAGGTGGCATGGGAGCCATGCGGATCCATGCGTGGGATCTTTTGGTGATCATTGATCCGCGAGTCCGCGTCGCCAACTTCAATCACAAATTTGCCGTGATGCTGTCACGCCAATTGTGCGCCGCGGAAATTAGAACTCTGGCCGTGCGCGCTGCTATCGAGTTCGAGTCGTATTTGATGTGATTCGATGCGACGCAGCGTCGGTGGCACCGAGGACATGTGGCGCGAAATGTCTTCGATCGTCCGATTCGAAAGCGCGTCGCGCTCCGCAAAAATCTTACGATGGTCCGTTGCAGTGCGAACGCATCGAGACGGCGGCCCGCACTCCAAGCATGACAATTGACGGAAACGAAAGGATTTGACTCAAAGTCGAATTGTAACGCAATCTTAGCGTTAAGCTCAGCGAAGCGTCCCGGGGGCTGCTGGAACGGAACCCGGCGTGCGGCAGCAACAGTGCCGCTCGCGTCGCAAAATCAGAGAGTGATTTCCAAACGGGAGATCTCGTTATGCGCGAAGCCATCAAAGTCCTCAAAAGTTTCGCTAAAGACGAAGACGGAGCAGCCCTCATCGAATACACCGTGCTGCTGGGCGTACTCGTGGTCGCTGTCATCGCCACCATCGGTTTGGTCGGCAACTGGGTCAAAGGTCAGTGGACCAGCCTATGTTCGGCAGTCGGCGCAGCAACGAGCACGGGCTGCTGAACGTCCTGGCTGTGTCGCCCCCCGGACATAATGCTCCTGCACCGCACAACGAGGAGCAAATCGTTGGCCGCATCGCGGTCGACGAAGGCGCGTGGATTTCGGCAACTTAGGACTCTAAGGGGGCGCACGCCGGGTCGAAGCGAAACCGGGTGATCGCGGTTTCGCGGCACTGAGCGACCACGTCAACCGGGCCGGAAAGTCGGCGCCGGCGTTGTGCCGCGCTTGGTCGCAGCTAATGTAATGTAGCCATTTTGCAACTTTCAGATTTTTTGTGCCGACGCATTGGCTTGCCCGTCGAAAAATAATGGCGCGAGCTCGCTTATAATGTTGAGCTAAGGATCGGGTCGCGGGAGTTGACGATTTATTCCTGTGATTTCGTGATGAGGAAGTGGGGAGGTACGCGAACGTGCGTACTAGCAGTATCATCATTTCGATAGCCGCGGTCGTGATGGGCGCCATTGCGTCGCTTCTCGTGCTGTCATGGCTGCGAAGCCAGAGCCACGAGGCGACGCGGGAAGTTCGCGGGACGATCGTCGTTGCGGCCGCTCAGCTCGGTCTCGGCGTGACACTTACCGAGGATAACCTCGCCGAGATCGCGTGGGCCGCGACCACGCTGCCCGAAGGAGCATTCGCAACCAAACACGAACTCCTGAAGGATGGCCGCCGCGTCGTACTGGCGTCATTGGAACGCAATGAGCCGGTGCTGCGCGGCAAAATCACCTTACCTGGTCAGCCCGGTTCACTGTCATCGGTGCTCGAGGACGGCAAGCGTGCGGTCACCGTGCGGGTTGATGATGTACGAGGTGTCGCGGGGTTCATACGGCCCAACGATCGCGTTGACGTCGTCCTCATCAGGACCGAGGGGAATTCCAGCGGCTCCAGCTACTCCGATCTCATTCTGCAACTGGTGAAGGTGCTCGCTGTCGATCAGCTCACGGGCGAACGCAACGAACAGGCGACCGTTGCCAAGGCCGTTACCCTCGAGGTCACGGCGGTGGAGGCACAGAAAGTCTTGCTCGCGACAAATATCGGCAAGCTGTCACTGATCCTGCGGCAAGCTGGCACTGGAAGCCCCGAGGACAGCCGCCGGGTGACCGAGCGCGATCTTGCCCAGGGCGAACTCTCTCCACCACCACAAAAGAAGGTCGCGGCCGATCCGCCTGCGCCGCCGCCCGCCGCGATTCCAGTCCGGCGTTCCAATACGGCAACAGTTTCGATTGTGCGAGGTTTGAAACGCGAGGAATACACCGTCACGCAGGACGGAAGATCGAGAGAATAGGACGGGGTCTCCGCAACGTGTCTGCAGACCTCGGTTTTGAGTTCGCGGAACAAGAGCCGGGATTAACGCTTGCCGGGCTGGGGCCGATAACGAGGTAGGGCTTTGTGATGTTGATGAGGGTTTGCGGTTGGGCGGGGCTCGGTTCACTTGATTCTGCGTACCCCTATCGACGAGGAATCGCGATTTTGGCGTTGGCCACCACAATCGGGCTTTTGCTTTTTGCCGGTGTGCAGAAGGCCGAGGCCCAAGGCCCCCGCGCTGTGGAAAGCGAAACCAGGCCGGTACGACATGTCTCGGTAACGCTGTTCAAATCGCGCACCCTGCGCATTGACAAGCCGTTTGCGACCGCGATCATTGCCGCGCCCGAGATCGCCGACATACTCCCGATGTCGGACAGGTCGCTTTACGTTCAGGCCAAGAAAATCGGCACCACCAACATATCAATATTCGATGCGAGCATGCAGGTGATCGGGGTCCTCGACGTAGAGGTGACGCCGGATACGGGAAACCTCCGCGAAAAAATCGGCGCCAGCACCGGTGGCGGCGGCATTCGTGTTTCCAGCAATAACGGCCAGGTGGTGCTGAGCGGCGAGGCGCGGGACGCGATCGCCGCCGATCGCGCCGTGTCAGTCGCCAAGGGCTTGTCGCCCGAGACGCCGGTTGTCAACGCGATGAAGGTGGCATCGTCGCAGCAAGTGATGCTGAAGGTTCGATTTCTCGAGGTGTCGCGTTCCGCGGACCGGGAACTCGGCTTCAACTGGTTCGTCGGAAGCAATGGGCGAGGTGTCACGACTGGCGCGCAAACTCCGGTGATAGGTCAGGCCCCCGGAAGCGGAGCGGCAGGAACGGGAAGCGGAATTCCTCTGTTTACAACGATCGGCTCCCTGGCTGGATCAACGTCCAATCCATTTGGGGTCGCGATTGCAAATCTCGTCAACAAGGGCACCACCGTCGATGTGATGGTAAATGCTCTTGAGACCAAGGGCCTCGTCCGCAGGCTTGCCGAGCCTGACCTGGTCGCGCTCTCCGGCGACACGGCGAGTTTTCTGGCGGGAGGCGAATTTCCGGTGCCCGTGGTGCAACCCGGTGGCACGGGGGGCACTCCCTTGATCACCGTCGACTACAAGCGCTTCGGCGTCGAGTTGACATTCATGCCCACCGTGCTCGCCAACGGCGTCGTCAACCTGCGTTTGGCGCCTTCGGTCAGTGAACTCGACTTCACCAATGCGGTGGTGGTCTCCGGCTTTCGGATCCCGGCGCTGACCAAGCGCGAGGCGCGAACGACCATTGAGCTGCGCGATGGCCAAAGTTTCGCCATTGCCGGCCTGCTCCAGGCCAATAATCGCGGAGACATTTCGCAGCTGCCGTGGATTGGCTCCGTGCCCATTTTGGGAACGCTGTTTCGAAGCACAGGATATCAACAGGACGAAACCGACCTGGTGGTTATCGTCACGCCACACTTGGTCCAACCGGCGGCCCCGGGTCAGCAGATTGCCTCGCCACTTGATTCGCGGCTGCCCGGCAACGACGTCGATGCTTTCCTGATGGGGCAATTGGAGAGAAAGAAAAAAGTAGCGGACTACGTGAGCCATGGGGGCGACGTTCAGGGACCCTACGGTCACATCATCGAGGTCGAGCCAGGTTCGGACGGCCCCGTCTTCAAGAGGTGACGTCGCGATGTTGAGAATCAGTTCGCTCGCCGGAATTCTGGCCGGTCAGGCCGCCGTTATTTGTTGTCTCGCGTTGCCTTGGGATGATCCCTTCGAGCAATATTTCCAGCGCAAGGACACCGTTACACTCGGCGCCGGAGACGCAAAGGCAGTCAACTCTGCGACTCAGGTGATTGATCCGTGGCCGCGCTACGTAGGCAATACCCGGATCCCCGGGAATGGCGAACGCATGGTGGGAGCCGTCGAACGCTATCGTGACGTCAGCAAACTCCCCAGAGCGCCAAAGCCAATCGCACCCGAGGTCGGCGCGGCCACCAACTTTCAAATCACTGGCGGCGGCCAACAACAGCAGTAGGACCCAATACGCCGAACAATTGTATCGGATTCGTCGGCCGGCTCCGGGCGGAAGGGCCATCAGGCGACCCTGGGGCCATCCTTGGCCCTGCGGAATCATTTCTGACGTGCTCGGCACACAATCCATCCGTGGCTAACGCGGTCGGTTGAGCTGCTCCTGAAGGTTTGGAACGGTCAAGTTCGGCAGATTCGTTTGTGCTGGAGCAGGCCAAAAAGAAAATGGCCGCGGACCCGACTCCAGACATCCCGACATGAAGGTAACGATCAACGCAGCGGCGATCGACGGGGCGAAGGGGATGCGCTTGCGCCCGCGAACCTCTTGTACCTTCGCCCACCCGAATTTCACTACAATCAGGTGAATGATGATGGAAACGGCAAGGAAAATTGCAAACACGAGGGCGCATTCGATGCCGACCCAAAGGAAAGCGACCGCAAGCATTTTAACGTCGCCACCGCCCATCATGCCCTGCGAATAATAATACAGCATGATGACAAGCATGAGGATTGCGAAGCCAATATTCCAATGCATGCCGACCCACCGTCCCGACAGGACGGCAAACAATACATAGAGCCCGGCAATACAAAGCACCATTTCATTGTGGATCTTGAATTCCTTCAGATCCGTCCACGCCACATAAAACAACGTTGCTGCGGTCACGATCAGCACAATATGTGCGGAGAGCGGAGCAGGCGCCATTACCGACCGTCGCGTACCGCACGAAGATAGACAATGTGCGATGCCGCGAACGAAAGCAGCGTGGCTGCGAGCAGGATCATGAACATGCCGAGATCAGCGCCGGATGGCATCGTCATGATGGCCGGATGGTAGCTCGCTTGCGCCAACGAAGCCGCCTGCGGCGGCGATTCAACGAGATACCACGCGTAGGCCAGAAAGGTTACGTAGAGAAAACTCAAATTGCTGGCAACGAACAGCAGCGGGCGATATTCGAAAACCAGTCCTGAACAGGCGGTCACGAACATCGGCATCACGATCAACAATTGAAGGTACTGGATACTGACGTGACTGCTTAGAAGATAGTAGCTCTTCTGAAAGATCCCGAATGTCTGCACATTGACAAACCAGAGGATTTCCGAGGATGGCCAATGAGATAGTGCCCAGGCCGCGCCTTCGGCACCCAAAACCGCGACGAACAGGCAAACTGGGCCGATAACCTGCAGTTTCGCGAGGCGCGTCATCCTCCACGGCTGTAATTGAAAATGTTTTACGTTTGGTAAACTGTGAAGCTTTCGGCTTAGCGCAGCGTCGGAAAGGCGGTTTGCCGCAGACCGCGCTGCAACGCGCAGCACAATCTCCGAACCACCAGGATAGAGAGAATGGCCAAGGAGACGCCGGCAATGACGTCGATGAAATAATGGCCGCCATCGATCGGCGTCGACAGAAGCAGCAAGGCATTGCAGATAAGCGCGATAACCCGCATCCAACTGATGGCCCACAAGGCCCAAAGATAAAGAATCGCTGCGGCGGCGTGGAAGCTGGGAAACGTCACAATGCCCGTGAGCTGCCCGATCTCCAGGACCCGCAACCTGCCGTCGCGTAGAAGGGGCAAGTGTCGCATGTGGTCGAAATCGTCGACCGGATGCAAATGAGGGTAATCGGCAGGAGATAAATTCAAGAAGGAGTAGGTCCCGGCGGCTGGTAAAAACACGGAGATGAGCACGGTCACCATCACCGTCAGGAGGAAGGCCAAGCTGAATTGGTAGGCCCGCGCGGCCTTGCCGGATAGGCATAACAATATCGGAACCAGGAGCGGCTGCCATGAAAACGTACGGTAACCGAAGTTGCAGATGGGACCAAGTCCGTGCCGGTCAACCGTATTCAGATACGACCTCCAATCGAGACCCATGAACTGGTCGATCGCGAATAAGTTTTTGTCCTGCAACGGGTAGTTCAGCGAGGCCGCGATGTAAGTGAGAGGCGCGATCAGCATTGAAGCTGCAATGAGTTGCGAAAGCACGTTGGCGGCGTGTGAAACATTCGGCCATCGGGCAGACCCTTTCCATAGCAGAGCAAACGACAGCGGGGCCAGGATGCTCGCCAAACCGGCCATGATGATCGCGATGGGATCCGACGCCCTGAGAACGAAATCCGTCCTTGCCAGTACGATGACGAGCAACGCCGCTGCGGCGAACACCACGCACCAATTGATGGCGAGAAGGCGTCCTTCGACGGTTGAGTTCACGAACGGAACCAGATCAAGGATCGGCGGAGCGTTGAATAAAGCGATAGCTTGAATTGAGGAGTTTGAGATTGTTGATAATCATCGGATTGTCGGGCTCGCGCTCATAAGCCTTTAGAAATTTTTTCCGCGCGGCCACGAGATCTCCGCGCAGCATGTAGGAGTAACCTTGATTGTTGAGAATGTCGGTGGTCTCGCCGGCGAGCCTGATGGCGGCGGCGTAGGACGGTCGGCAAGATCAAAGCGGGCGAGGCGATCGTAGCTGGCGGCAAGCCCAACCCAGGCGGTTACGTCACGCGGTGCCTTCTCGACCGCGTCGCGGAAGTACTGCTCGGCCAATCCGTAGCTGCCGCGATTGAAATGTTCGATGCCCAGCTTGAGAGGCTCATCGGACCGGTAGTACTTGACCTGCTCGGGCTGTTGCACGGTCAAGGATGTCGCCGGCAATTCCACCTGCGCGGTTTCAGCGACAGTCTCGCATCCGGCCAGGGTCAAGGCTGCAAACGCCGCTATTGCCGAAAGACCCTTCACAGAATCACTTCCCACTCGCAGGTTCAATCAAACCTGCGTCCACCAATCGCCCCCGCCCAGACCGAATTGAGCGCATTTTTAGTTGCGTCAATCAAGTCCCACGCGACGGAAATTCAAACCGGCGAGCCGGTGTTGCCGCATATGCTTTGCCAGGGCTCAGTAAATCATTGATTCTATGATTTAATCCTGAGCGGATCGTGTTGCGGCGGAGCCACATGCGCCAAATTTCGAATTGCTGCTTTGGGTTTTGCGATTTGGCCCCAGGGCGGTAAAGCGCTGGGGTTCAAGCTGATCCATTTCGCTCTTGCAAAGACGGCACTGCAACATGACAGTTGAAAAACTGCCTTCCACGCCCCGCTAGTGAGGCAATACCGCCATCACCCGGAGCGCCAGCGGCAGCATCATCTTCCAACCGAGCCGCATGACTTGATCATAACGAAATCGCGGCACAGTCCAGCGCAGCGAGATCTGCAGCCAGCAGAAAAAAATGACTTTAACGGTGAATGCCACCACTTGAAGCAATGCGACGGCCCACTGCTGCACAAGCCAGACGCCGCCCCAGGGAAAATGAAATCCGTCTCGCATCAAGTAAGGAACTTGCCAGCCGCCGAAGAAAAGTGTCGTTATGAGACCCGCCGCGGTGACGATCTCGGCGAACTCGCCGGCAAAGAACATCAAAAACTTGCCGCCCGAATATTCCACGTGGTAGCCCGCGACGAGTTCCGATTCCCCTTCCGGCAAGTCAAAGGGAATTCTTTTCGTTTCGGCAACCGCCGCCACGAAGAAAAGTAAGAACGCCAACGGCTGAAGGAAAACGCCCCAACGAGGCAACCAGCCCCACAGCAACTCGCCCTGCGCCCTCGCGATTTGTTGCAATTCAAGAGTGCCATAGACCATGAGAATGCCGATGACCGATAGTCCCATGGCGACTTCGTAGGAGATCATCTGCGCTGAACCGCGCACGCCGCCGAGTAAAGAAAATTTATTGTTTGATGCCCAGGCACCGATCACGATGCCGTAGACGCCCAACGAAGCCATGGCAAAAATATAAAGAATGCCGACGTTGATATTGGCAACCTGAAGATTGATCACCCGTTCCCCTATGACCAGCACGTCGCCGAAAGGAATGACGGCGAAAGTAACCAGGGCGGGGAAAAAAGCCATGCAGGGAGCCAGGGTATGGAGGAATTTGTCTCCCGTCGGCGGAATGAAATCTTCTTTGGTAAGAAACTTGAGTGGATCGGCGATGAGCGTGTTTACAAGCCCCATGCCGGCGAAGCCAAAAATGGAAGCTCGGTTGGCGCCGATGCGGTCCTGGATGA
>Ga0209526_10001589_pt1 | contig 15302 bp, 16 predicted proteins | sample JacPinW_OM2H0_M1_FD_188566 | JGI IMG/M metagenome (GOLD analysis project Ga0209526, IMG submission 188566) | Forest soil microbial communities from Algoma, Ontario, Canada - Jack Pine, Ontario site 1_JW_OM2H0_M1 (SPAdes) (version 2) | ecosystem: Environmental > Terrestrial > Soil > Boreal... | reverse complement strand
AATTTCGACACCTACAATTCGATGCGGATTGCCGAGATGCCGAAGGTGGAATCGATCGTGATGCCGAGCGGCGGCTTCTGGGGCGGTGTCGGTGAGCCGACCATCTGCGTCGCGGGACCGGCGGTGCTCAACGCCTACTTCGCGGCAACCGGAAAACGCATCCGCTCGGTGCCGCTGCGCGATCAGAACATTTCGTTCGCTTGAGATTTTGGGCGGCGGCCTTTGGCGGCCGCCGCCCGATCACGGATGGTGCTGATGGACCGGCTGCGCCTGATGAGGCGACGAGACGTCGTTGGCGGCGCCGCGGCGTCGGCGGCTTCGCTCGTCTTGACGGGTATCTTGCCGTCTCTCTTGCCGCGTCCTGCCCACGCGCAATCCGCCGCGCGCATCGTCGTGATCGGCGGCGGTTTTGGCGGCGCGAGCTGCGCGCGGGCCTTGAGGCGGATCGATCCAAAACTTCAGGTGACGCTGATCGAACCCAACCGGACTTTTACGGCCTGTCCATTCAGCAATGAGGTGATCGCGGGCTTGCGGGAACTGAATGCGCAGCAATTCGGCTACGACAGGGTCAGCGCGCAAGGCGTGACCGTGATTGCGCAAGCCGCGGCAAAAATCGATGCTCAAAAGCGCATGATTTATCTCGCCGACGGCCAGTCGCTTGGCTATGAGCGCCTGGTGCTCGCGCCGGGCATCGATATCAGGTTCGAGGCGCTGCCTGGTTATGACGAAGCTGCGGCGATCAAAATGCCTCATGCCTGGAAGGCGGGCGAACAGACCGAGTTGTTGCGCAAGCAGATCGAGGCCATGGACGACGGCGGCCTTGTCGTGCTCGCGGTACCCGCGGCCCCATTGCGCTGCCCGCCGGCGCCTTACGAGCGCGCCAGTCTGATCGCGCATTATCTGAAGACAAGAAAGCCGCGCTCCAAGGTGCTCATCCTCGATGCCAAGGATAGTTTTCCGCAACAGCACCTGTTCGAGAATGCCTGGAAGGAGCTCTATCCCGGCATGATCGAGCGGGTGTCGCTGTCGCAAGGCGGCCGCGTCACCTCGGTCGACCCCGCGAGCAACACGATGATCACCGATTTCGGCAACTACACGGCGCAAGTGGCCAACGTCATCCCGCCGCAGAAGGCGGGCCGTATCGCCGACATCGCCGGCGCGGTCGACCATACCGGCTGGTGCCCGATCGACCCGGTCAATTTTGCCTCAAAGCTCGTGCCCGACATCCACGTCATCGGCGACGCCTGCCTGGGCGGCGGCATCCCCAAATCCGCCTCCGCCGCGAACGCGCAAGGAAAGGCCTGCGCCGAAGCGGTCGCGACCCTGGTCGCGGGCAAGGCGCCGGCGATCCCGACGCTGGTCGGCGCCTGCTACAACACGGTCGCGCCCGGCTACGCGTTCTCGCTCTCCGGAGTCTATCAGCCGAAGGGCGACATCTTCGCCGAGATCGAGGGCGGCGGCAGCAGCCCTGTCGACGCATCGCCTGACGTTCGCCGGCGTGAAGCCGATGAGGCGCAATCCTGGTACAAGACAATCACGGTGGAAGCATTTGGCTAGGTCAGTTGTTCATATGGCCGGCGCGTGGCTCGCGGCAGCGTTGGTCGCCCAGCCCTCTGCGGCAGACGCACAGGGGCTGCGGCCCTATGCTGTGGTCGGCGATGCCATTCCGGAATCGCTGACGGGCATGCCGGGTGATGTTACGCGAGGACGCGCGCTGGTGCTCGACCGCACCAGCACCTGCATCCTTTGCCACTCCGGGCCGTTTCCGGAAGCCAAATTTCAGGGCGATCTCGCGCCAAGTCTCGCGGGCGCGGGAAGCCGCTGGTCCGAAGGCCAGCTTCGGCTTCGGCTGGTTGACGCATCCCGCCTCAATCCCGCGACCATCATGCCGTCCTATTATCGCGTCGACGGACTGGTGCGCGTCGGCGCGGCGTGGCGGGGAAAGCCGATTCTGTCGGCGGAACAAATCGAGGATGTCGTGGCATATCTCGTAACGCTACGTGAGTGAGAAAGCAGAAGCGAAAATGCACAACCAAGACCATTCCACGCGCCGCCAGTTCCTCGGCCTCGCCGGTGGCGCCGCGGTATTGGGCACGGTCCCGATGGTGACGCTGCGGCCCGCCGAGGCGACGCCTGCGCTGCTGGCCGCCGCGATCAGGAACGTCGTGGGTGAGGCCGCGGTGCAGGCCGGCAAAGTGAAGCTCGAGATTCCGCCGCTGGTCGAGAACGGCAATACGGTGCCGATGACGGTGAGCGTTGCGAGCCCGATGACTCCTGATGATTACGTCCGGAGCATCCACGTCTTCAACGAGAAGAATCCGCAGCCGAATATCGGTAATTTCTATCTCGGCCCCCGCGCCGGCCGCGCGCAAGTGTCGACCCGCATTCGCCTCGCCGACAGCCAGAAGATCGTCGCGATCGCGCACCTCGCCGACGGCTCGTTTTGGTCGGTCAGCGCCGACGTCGTGGTGACGCTCGCCGCGTGCACCGAGGAGGTGATCTGATGGTATCGGCATTGATCAACGTTCCGAAAACGGCAAAGCACGGGGAGATCATCGAGATCAAGACGCTGATGTCGCACATCATGGAGACCGGCTATCGCCACACCGCCACGGGCGCGATCGTTCCGCGCGATATCATCACCGGCTTTATCTGCCGCTACAACGGCGCCGAGATTTTCCGCGCCGACCTGTTTCCGGCGATTGCAGCGAATCCCTTCATCACCTTCTTCACGGTCGCGACCGAGAGCGGCAAGTTCGATTTCGAATGGATCGGCGACAATGGTTTTTCGGAAACCGCTTCGGCTTCCATCACGGTCGAATGATATCTGCCCGCACGATAGTCGCGGCGACGCTGCTGATCGCGGCCGCCCTGCCCCTCTTCGCCAGCGAAATCCCGCCGGAGCAACGCCGGTCCGGCTACAGTTTCATGGGGCCGGATAGCAAGGCGATGCAGGACGACGATACCGCCAATCCCGGCATGCTGTGGGCGCTCGATGGCGAAAATTTGTGGAAGAGCAAGACGGGTGCGGCAGGAAAGGCCTGCGCCGATTGCCATGACGATGCGCGCGCCAGCATGAAGGGCGTGGCGGCCCGCTATCCCGCGTTCGACAAAACGCTCAACCGCCCCGTCAATCTGGAACAGCGCATCAATCTCTGCCGCACAAGGAATCAGCAAGCGGCGCCGCTCGCTTACGAAAGCCGCGAGCTGCTCGCGCTCACCACCTTTGTCGCGGAGCAATCGCGCGGACTGCCGATCACCGCCGGCACCGACCCGCAGCTCGAACGCTTTGTTGCAAAGGGACGCGAGCTGTTCATGCGGCGGCAGGGCCAGCTCAATCTGGCTTGCGCGAATTGCCACGACGACAATTGGGACAAGCACCTTGCGGGCTCAGCCGTTACGCAAGGACATCCGACCGGCTATCCGATCTATCGGCTGGAATGGCAATCGCTCGGCTCGCTGCAGCGCCGTCTACGCGGCTGCATCACCGGCATCCGCGCGCAAGTCTTTGATTTCGGCGCGCCGGAACTCGTCGAGCTCGAGCTTTATCTGATGTCGCGCGCCAACCGCATGCCGATCGAGACGCCGGCGGTGCGGCCGTGAGCGCACGCGGTGGGATCACCGCCGCCCGTAGCAGTGGAAGCCGCCATAGATTCCCGACCGGTCGAGCTCAAAGCCGATCGCGCTTCGTTCCTCGTCGCGATGCCAGATTTGCCGTAGCGGCGCGAGTTCTTCCGTTTCCAGCGGAGATTGCGTGCCGGCGGTGCGGAAGATGACGCGGACGTTGTCGCTGCCGGTGCGATCGATGGCATTCCAAAGTGCGCGAATTTCCTCCGGCGCCATCCAGTCCTGTGAGTCCAAGAGAATGACGGCATCGACCTCGCGGGCCGGGAGACTTTCCAGGAACTGCCGAAGATTGGCGTGAACCGGAATGATCAATCCCGCGCCGTTGCGCATGCGCGCAAAATGGCGGGCCTGCAGATAAGGCGGCAAGCAGCGATCGCCGGGGCCGCGATAGGCGCGATGCAGCGCCTGCCACGCAAAATAATTTGTATCGTTGGGGTGGACGTTGATCAGGCGCGAAAGCCGCTCGTAAAGCACTTCATTGAGCGGCGCGCCGCCGCCGAGCAGGGCCCGCTGTTGCGGCGGAATGCCGAGGCTGAACAATAGCGCGGGGGTTCCAGTGATCAGGCGGGCCAGCGGCGAATGAAACAGCCGATGCAGGCGATCGAGCGCCTCAATTCGTGCGGGCGAATCCGCCTCGCCGTTCAATAGTGCTTCGAGATCGATCCGGGCGAACTTGGCCAACAGATGGGCAAGGCCGATGAAGCGGCCGAGCATGCCGTGGCGATAGAAGCCGTCGGTGAAATAAGCGTACCGCGGACGCCCGATGCTGTTGCGCTTGTCCCAATAGGCGCGCGCATCGGCGTCGAGCATCAGCCACAACCGCTCGCGATAAAGCTCGGAATTGGAGCGCGACGCGGCCTCGCCGAAGAACTGCCAGAATTCCGCATAGCTCGCGAAGGCACGCAGCCCCGCGAGCTTGAGCTTGAGCAGCGACAGATGAGCCTCATTGAGATCGACGGCGTAGACCTGCGCCGGTTGCGCGGTGAGATAGGACAGCGCGTTGCATCCGCCGGAGGAAATGGTGACGATGGTCGATCCGACCGGCAACCGCAGCGCTGCGAGGTCAGCTTCGGGATCCTCCCAGATCTGGGTGTACACCAGACGACGAAACCAGAATGCGAAAAGCTTGTCCCAAATGGTCGCCTCTGCCTCGCCTCTCGTGTTGCGGACCGCGTCCGCGATAAGCTGGGTATTCATTCATCCCTCGAATCAGCAATCCGACAAGGCTATCGCCCGCTCGCTGCAGTTTTGCGACAGCAGGCAAAAGCGAAAAACTTATAAACAACCGCGCTTCGTAGGTAGATTTACGGGGGCCATTCGCAAGGCCGCCCGCTGCTGTCACACCCCTGTCGCGCGAACATCCGAAGGAGTGAGCGCGAGACACGATTCAAGAGGTGCATGGATGTCCGCCTATTCAGAGGATATCGGCGCAGATATCGCGTGGCCGGCTGAGGCGACCGACCGCATGAACCGGATGTATCGCCGGCAACGCCATATCTACGACGGCACAAGGCGATATTACCTGCTCGGCCGGGACCAGCTGATATCGGGCCTTAAGCCGGCGCTTGGCGCAAGCGTGCTGGAAATCGGCTGCGGAACCGGCAGGAACCTGGTGTCGGCGGCGCGGCTCTATCCCGACGCCCGATTTTTCGGCATCGATGTTTCAACGGAAATGCTGACATCGGCGATGTCGGCCATTTCGCGGCGCGGCCTTTCGGATCGGATACGCCTCGCGCTTGGCGACGGAACCGCCTTCGACCCCGAACGCCAATTCGGCATCGCGTCGTTCGATCACATCTTCGTTTCCTATAGCCTGTCGATGATCCCGGACTGGCGTCGTGTCGTGCAGGCGGCTGTCAGCCGCCTCAAGCCGGGCGGGGTTTTGCACATTGTCGATTTCGGCGGCCAGGAGCGATTGCCCAACGCGGCCCGCTCGCTGCTGCGGCGATGGCTTAAGATGTTCGACGTCACGCCGCGTGACGATCTCGAAAGTGCGTTGTCTTCTATCGCCGGTCATTCCCGTTCCGGACTGAAATTCGAGCGCCCGTTCCGTGGTTATGCCCAATACGCGGTGCTGACGCTCGCTGCGGAGCGAGCGACGCCGTGACCGGTTGGCTTGCACTGCTGGCGGCAGGATTGTTCGAGATCGCCTGGGCGTTCGGCCTGAAATATTCCGATGGTCTGACGAGGTTCTGGCCGACCGCTGCGACCGGCCTCGCGATCGCGCTCTCTTTCGGATTGATGGCGATCGCGCTGAAGTCGCTGCCATTCGGCACGGCGTACGCTGTGTGGACCGGGATCGGAGCGGTGGGCAGCATCCTCGTCGGCATGCTGGTTTTCAGCGAGCCGGCCGATCCGGTCCGGGTGCTATGCCTCACCCTGATCGTTGCCGGCATGGTCGGGCTCAAGCTGAATTCGCCGGTGTGAACGACCGCAGGCGGTTCAGGGCTCGCGCTTCTTGCGCAAACTCCGCCAGCCTTCCACGCCGCCGAACAAAGCGAGCGCGATCACGAAGGGAAGCAGGTGATACAGGAAGCGGAACATCAGGAGCGCCGCGATCAGCGGTTCCTTGTCGTCGCCGCCAAGTCCCAGCAATATGGCCGCGTCGAACACGCCCAGCCCCGCCGGCGCATGACTGGCGAAACCCAACAACGTCGCGGCGATGAAAACGGCGGTCAGTCGAAAAATATCGATATTCATTGCAGAGGGAATAAGCACGTACATGGCCAGCGCCGCGGCGCTGAGATCGACAATGCCGATCACGATCTGCAGCAACACCATGGGTCCGGAAGGAAGCCGCACCGGCCAGCGGCGGGTCCCGATGCTTCGGGGAGAAAGCCAGCTCCAGACCACGAAGCCGGCGATCCCCAGCAGCAGCGCTGACGCCACCAGCCGGTTGAGCGTCTGCGGCAGATAGTGGAACAGGCTGATGGCACCGGGATCTATCAGCAGGCCGAGCCCGAGCGACGTCAGATTGCCCAGCCAGAAAGTGAGCCCGGTCAAGAAGCAGATATTCGCCACATCGACGGCGCCGAGCCCGCTACCCTGATAGACACGATAGCGGATCACCGGCGAGATCAGCGCGACCGCGCCGATACCGTGCGCGATGGGATAGCTGGTGAAACTCGCGAGCGCGGCGATCCGGTACGGAACCTCTGACCGACCGATGGTGCGAAGCGCCAGCAGATCGTAGAACGTCAAGCTACCGTAGGAGACCACCACCAACGCGAGAGCGAGGGCGATCAGGCCGGAATCTGTGCGGTGAACAACCGCAAGCACTTCGCCGAAATCGACCTTCTTGAGCGCATGCGTCAGCGCGTAGATGGCAATCGCAGCGATGCCGATGCTGACGACAATACCCAAACCCCGCAGTCGGGCGCCGCTCCCAGGCTTTTTTTGCGGCACAATGACTTCCAGGGTGTCTGTGACTTCCAGAGTGTCGGTCCGATCGGGCAAGGGCGTCAACGGTCGTTGCCGCCTGATTCGCGGCGGCCGATCCACCCCAATTGACACGTTGTTGTGACAGAAGCGTTACCGGGGGAAACGAAACGCACAGCGATTCAAAGATGTTACTCGCCCATCGAAATCCCGACGCATTGTGGTCGCATCCCCTTCACGCTGCGTTTGTAAGACACGCGCAAACAAGCTTGATGTATACGAGGCAGCATGAACGCGGAAGACGATTACGATCTGACCCCCGATCAATGGGAAGCGCTCAAGTCCATCCGCGCACCCGCGGCGAACGGTCGCGCCTTGAAAGGATCTGTCGTCGACAATCTGGTCGCGCTTCAACTTGCCGAAATCACCGACGGCCGCCCGGTTATCACGCGAAAGGGCCGCAGCGTGCTGCTGCGCGGTTCGCCGCGGCTGTTGGACCTCGCGGCCTAAGGATCGGATTTTTGGCGAGCCCGGCGTCGGTAAATCGACGCCGGGTCGCGTGTCTCAAACTTATTCAGCAGGCGCCGCGTGCATCGCCGCCGGATGCGAAACGGAGTCGGTCGTGGTGCCGAGCTTGCCGAGCGCGAAGAAGCCGGCCGCCACCACCGCGTAAGCCAGCGCCACCGTCGGGGTTACGCCCAGTCCGCCGCCGATGCCGACGGCCTCGCCGTGCATGAAGCCGAAATAGGTGAGCACCGCGCCGGACAACGCAAAGGCCGAAGCCTTGACGAAATCGCGTTCGATCACGAACACGCCGACCGCGCCGAGAACGAGGCCAGTGAGGATCGAGCCGCCGCCCATCACTTCCAGCCCGTGATAGAGCACGCCTTGTTGCGGTAGCGCGGCAATGGCCGCGGTCTTGACCGCGCCGACCTTGTCGGCGGCGAGGCCGCCGACGGCCTGGGCTGCATTGATGGTCGATCCGAGCATGGTGTCGATCTGCAGCTTGGCCCACGCCGCCAGATGCGGCGTCAGCGCCAGCACGATCGCCGGCGCATGCTTGACCGGCGTGGTCTGGAATGCCTGTGCGCCGATCAGCATGCCGATATAGAGCAGGATCGGCGAGATCGCGACCACCGGCACCAGCGCCAGCAAGACCGAGATGATGCCGAACCACGCCAGCACGACCACCATGATTCCGGTCGCGGCCGAGTAGCCGATCCGTCCGCCCATCGCCTTCCATCCGGGGTGGCCGATATAGACCGCGTTGATGAACGGATTGCCCATCAGGCAACCGATCAGGCTGACGACGCCGTCGGCGGTCAGCACGCGCGTGGTCGGATATTCGTCGCCCGCGGCCTCGGCGCTTTCGACGTTGTCCATGGCCTCGACCAGGTCATAGATGCCGAACGGGATCGCGGTGACCAGGATGACGCCGAGATATTCGAACCCCGAGAACACCTGGTTGACGGCCGGAATCGGCACCGAGAAACCGAAACTCGCAAACGCGTCACCGACGCCCTTGACGCTCAAGCCGCCGAGCCCGAGACCGAACAGGTTGGAGCCCCATGCGATGATCATGCCGACGGCGATGGCGACGAGGCCTGCGGGAATTCCCTTGTAATATCTGATGCCACCGAACCAGCTCGCGAGAATGATGGCGAAGCACACCAATCCGATCTGCGGCGTCATGTACATCTCTAACGCCGGCCGCATCGAGATGAAGGTCACCGAGACGCCCGCAAGCGTTCCGAGCAGCGCCGCGCGCGGGGTGATTTTTCGGATGATGGGCGCGATGAAGCCGCCGATCATCAGGATAAAACTCTGGAAGAACACCCAGACCAGGCCCGCCGACCAGCCCTTCATTGGGTCGCCGGTCTTGATCGTGATCGGCAACATGATCACGAAGGTCACGATGAACATATGCGGCACGCTGACGCCGGAAGGCAATGCGCAGACGTCGCTGCGGCCGGACTTTTGCGCGAGCCGATAGGCGAGCCACGCATAATAGAATGTCGAGAGGCACATCATCAGGCCGAGCGCCGGCAGGATGCGGCCGAACACCAGCGAGTCCGGCATTTTCAAAACGAAGCGCAACAGGCCCGTGAGCACCAGCATGTTGACGAGAATATTGGTGCCGAAACCAAAGAAAGCATTCCAGTCGCCCGGCGTCCACAACACCGGTTTAAACTCGCCTTTGCTCGCCGTCGCTGTCGTGCTCATAATTATGCCCCTACTGCCGATTTGCTTGAAGTCTCCGGTGTCATTGCCTTGAGAACTGCAGCGGAGTCTGCGACCCAGCCGAAAATGCCGCCCTGGGCCTTGATCATTTTCAGGCCCATCTCGTGGAATTCGGGAAAGTACGAGGCGCAACCGTCCGAAAGCACGACGCAGCGATAGCCGCGGTCGTTGGCCTCGCGCACCGTGGTGTTGACGCAGACCTCGGTGGTCACGCCGCACACCAATAGATTCTCGATGCCGTATTTCTGCAGCACGTCGCCGAGTTCGGTGGCGTAGAACGCGCCCTTGCCGGGCTTGTCGATGACGACCTCGCTGTCGAGTGGATAGAGTGCGGGAATGATGTCGTGACCGGCTTCGCCGCGGATCAGTATCCGCCCCATCGGCCCGGGATCGCCGATGCGTAACGACGGCGCGCCGCGCTCGATCTTGGCCGGCGGCGCGTCGGACAGATCGGGCAGATGGCCCTCGCGGGTATGCACGACCAGCATCCCGTGATCACGCGCGGCCTCCAGCACGGATGCGATCGGCTGCACCGCGCGGGCCAGTTGCGAGACATCATTGCCCAGCGTTTCGCCGAAGCCGCCGGGCTCCATGAAGTCGCGCTGCATGTCGATAATGAGAAGTGCCGTTGCCGTCCAATCGAGATTGATCGGCTCGGGCTCCGCGACGATGGTGCCGCTGGAGGACTGTCTTGAGTTCGCCATGACCACGCGCCCCTCCGCGAGAGAACTCTCGGAAATGACGTAAGCAAGGGCCGTGCCATTGTGTACAATGCGTTTCCACGCCGCGCCGCTGACGAATCCTTCATGATTTCAAATTGTTGATCCCTGGGCGCGCGGTTGCTTAATCTCTATGCGAAGCTTTTCTGACTTGCAGTTGCTTATTCGTTGAGCGCGACATTCGCTGCGTTTGGCTTCGGAGGAGCAGTCCTTCGCCAACTCACGCCGCCGCGAGCGTCCTGCTTGCGAGCGGCGCCGAGCGGAGCGGACCACTCCCAAATTATGATCTTTTGCCGATCGGAAAAATCGGGTTTGCTGCACCTGCGGTGTTGGCTTGGCAGCCCGAGCAACGCGACATTACGTAAGGAGATCGGATATGAACGGACTTGGCGGCCTCAACAAATCGCCCGAAGGCGTCGTGATCGGGCTCGTTCAACTGCAATTGCCCGTGGTGGTGACCAAGGCTGACCTCGCGCGGCAGACCGAGCGCATTGTCTATATGGTCGGCAAGGCACGCCGCAATCTCGGCACCATGGACCTTGTGGTGTTTCCCGAATATTCGCTGCATGGGCTGTCGATGGATACCAATCCGGCGATCATGTGCACGCTCGACGGGCCGGAAGTCGCGGCCTTCAAGAAGGCCTGCATCGACAACAAGATCTGGGGCTGCTTCTCCATCATGGAGTTCAATCCCGACGGCAATCCCTATAATTCCGGCCTGATCATCGACGATCAGGGCGAGATAAAACTCTATTACCGGAAATTCCATCCGTGGATTCCAGTCGAGCCCTGGGAGCCCGGCGACATCGGCATTCCCGTCATCGAGGGACCGAAAGGCGCAAAGATCGCGCTGATCATCTGCCATGACGGCATGTTCCCGGAGATGGCGCGCGAATGCGCTTATAAAGGCGCCGAAATCATGATCCGCACCGCCGGCTATACCGCGCCGATCCGCGAAAGCTGGCGTTTTACAAATCAGGCCAACGCATTCCAGAACTTGATGGTCACCGCCAATGTCTGCATGTGCGGCACCGATGGTTCCTTCGATTCCATGGGCGAAGGCATGATCGTGAATTTCGACGGCTCGATCATCGCCCACGGCACGACGGGGCGCGCCGACGAGATCATCACCGCCGAGGTGCGGCCTGACCTCGTGCGCGAGGCACGGATTCACTGGGGCGTCGAGAACAATATCTACCAGTTCTGGCACCGCGGCTATGTCGCGGTGAAAGGCGGCGCGATGGATTGCCCCTACACCTTCATGCAGGACATGGTCGCCGGCACTTTCCGGCTGCCGTGGGAGGATCAGGTCAAGGTGACTGACGGCACCTCGTGCGGCTTCCCGGTGCCGACGCGGGTGTTTGGGGCAAAGGCGGCGAAAGCGGCGGAGTGATTTTCTCCCTCGCCCCGCAAGCGGGGCGAGGTAACTCAATCTCACGCTAATTTCCCGGCGGATGAAGCTGCGGGCGCGACCTTGTAAAAGACGGCCGGCCACGCTTGATGCCCCACAGCGGCTGCGCCAGCGTCGCGATCGCATCCGCGGGATTGTTTGCATCCAGACAGACAAGATCGGCCGGGGCGCCGACCGCGATGCCGTAATCCTCTAACCGCATCAGCCGTGCGGCAGCACCGGTGATCATGTCGAGGCATCCGGCGAGGTCGGAAGGCCGCGATACGTGACAGACATTGGCGTAGAGGTTCGCCATCCGGATCAGCGAGCCGTCGCCGTAAGGCGTGAACGGATTCAAGACATTGTTGGTCGAGATCGAGCAGGTCACCCCTGCCCTCCGCAACGGCTCCGCCGGCACGACGCCGCGCGGCACCGCATGGTCGTGGCGGCGGCCCATCAGATGCAGATCGGTCGACGGCAAGATCGTCACGGCAACGCCGGCGCGCGCCAACTGCGCCGCGATCGCGCCAAATCGCTCCGGCGGCAACAGTGACATCTGCGTAACGTGCCCGACCGCCACCCGCCCGCCCCAGCCATATTCCTCGGTCTTGCGGCAGACATATTCGATCTGCATCCCATCAATGGTCTCGGCGAGGTCGAGATGCATGTCGATCTCGGCGTCGAAGTCGCGCGCGATCGAAAAGATCCGGTCGATCTGGCCGCGCGGGTCGGTGTCGAAATAAGGAACGGCACCGATCGTTCGCGCACCCCGGCGCAGGCCCTCGATCAACAGCTCTTCGGTGCCGGGATTGTTGGTGAGCCCTTCCTGCGGGAAGACGCACAATTCCACATCCATCGCCCAGGCATAATCGCGCGCGAGCTGTTCGATCCCTTCGAAACCGGTCATGCCGATGCCCGGGTCGAGTTCGACATGGGTCCGCATGCGCATCGTGCCATGCGCGATGCAGCGCTCCAACGTGCGCTTGCCGCGGGCGTAAACATCCTCGATCGTAAAATTGCGTTTGGCGGAAGCGGTTTCCCTAACCGCTTCGGCGACAGTGCCCTCCTCGATGCGGCAACGATCGAGGATGCAGGTCTTGTCGAGATGGATGTGCGTCTCGATCAGGCCGGGAGTGACGAGGCAACCCGCGGCTTTCAGTTCCGGCCCATCAGCCGCGAGCGCTGGTGAGATGGCGGCAATCGCCGCACCTTGGATGCCGATGTCGACGGTACGAAGCGCGCGTCCCTCGAGAATACAGGCGTCGCGAATGACCAGGTCCATCAATTCACCGCTGCCGGAAGGGCCACCCAGATGAGCATCGTCCAGCCTTGTACCACGCCAACTCCGCGGCAGCCCTAAAGGGCGCCATTCTCCCGCGCCGATTCAAAGCAAACCGTATGCCAACACCGTTGCAAAACACTATGAATTTCAACACTTTCCTTGTCGACCAGGCCGCTGCTTGGCAGGCCGCGGAGCGACCGCTGGCACGCTTGTTGCTAGTCTGTGACCCGGGATTTTCTGAACCGAGGGGGAGCGTTCGATGACGACCATTACCGCCACCGCACCAGTCGTGCGAAAGCCGCTATACACATCGCTATTTGTTCAGGTCCTGGCGGCGCTGCTGCTCGGCATCGTGCTCGGAGTTGCGGCTCCGAACTTTGCCGTCGGCTTGAAAGTCTTCAGCGACGCCTTTCTGAAGCTGATTTCGATGATCGTCGCGCCGATCGTGTTCTGCGTGGTCGTGCACGGCATTGCCGGCGCCGGCGACCTCAAAAAGGTCGGGCGGGTCGGCGTCAAGGCGTTGGTCTATTTCGAGGTGATGACCACGGTGGCGCTGGTGGTCGGTCTGTTGCTCGCCTATCTGTTCGGTCCCGGCCACGGCATGAACATCGACCCATCGACGCTCGATGCCAAGGCGCTCAACACCCATGCTGACAACGCCCACAAGCTGGCGGGCGCCGGCATCGGCAGCTTCCTCCTCAACATCATCCCAACCACCTCGTTCGACGCGCTGTCGCGCAACGACGTGCTGCAGGTGTTGTTCTTCGCGATCATCTTCGGCACCAGCCTCGCTTTGGTCGGCGGCGAAAAGGGCGAGAAGATCACCTCGCTGATCGACGCGGTATCGACGGTGCTGTTCCGCGCGATGGGGCTGATCGTGCGCGTCGCGCCACTCGGCGTGCTCGGCGCGGTCGCCTATACGGTCGGACAATATGGCGTCGGCTCGCTCAAGCAACTGGTCTCGCTGGTAGCGCTGTTTTATGTCTCGGTCGCGATCTTCGTACTCGGCGTGCTCGGCACCGTGATGGCGCTCGCCGGACTGAACATTTTAAAGTTCCTGTCCTATCTGCGCGAGGAGTTGACCATCGTGCTGGCGACCGCATCGTCAGATGCGGTGCTGCCGCAGATCATGCGCAAGCTGACGCGGATGGGCGTGAAGGACTCGGTGGTCGGACTCGTGATCCCCACGGGCTATTCCTTCAACCTCGATGCGTTCTCGATCTATCTGACGCTTGCTGTGGTGTTTATCGCGCAGGCGACCAACACTCCGCTGTCGTTCGGCGATCTCCTGCTGGTGCTCGGCGTGTCGCTGATCACGTCGAAGGGCGCGCATGGCGTCCCCGGCTCCGCGATCGTGATCCTTGCTGCGACCTTGAACGCGGTGCCGTCGATCCCTGCGATCGGGCTGGTGCTGGTGCTCTCGGTCGACTGGTTCATCGGCATGGCGCGCGCGCTCGGCAATCTGATCGGCAACTGCGTTGCCACCGTCGTCGTCGCCGCCTGGGAAGGCGACCTCGACCACGCCAAGGCAAGGCAGGTGCTCGACGGCACTGAGCTGGTGGACGTGACGGCGGGATAGGGCTTCAACGCATTGATCCTCAGCGCTTGCGGAGTCCGCTTTGGTGCGCATAGCGGACTCCAATTGGACATCGCGCAAGGTCCGGAATGTGCCCAACAAGCGACATGCGCAGCGATTGAGGATGCCCCTAAAGATCGAAATTGGTGGGCAGCATGACGACGTCGCGAATTGTCATGCCGCGTGGCCGCGTTAGCATGAATATCACCACGCTCGCCACTTCGCTGGCCTCCAGCAGGCTTCCCGACTCCCTGGCTTCCTTCAGCTTCTCAGGCGGCCAGTCCGCAAGCAGTGCGCTGATGACGGGCCCGGGTGAGATCGAGCCCACGCGAATGCCGTGCTTGAAGACTTGGCGTCGCACCGTCTGGACAAAGCAGTTGATCGCCCACTTGGACGACGCATAGACCGGCTCCCATGGCGTCGGAAAATGGGCCGCCAAGGAACTCGTGACGATGATGTCGCCCGTCCGACGTTCGATCATGTGAGGCAGCACGTCGTGCACATTCTTCATCACGACGTTGACATTCAAGTTCAGCATCCGGTCGATAGCCCCAGTGTCGGCATCGACCAAGTCGCCGCCGACATACGTACCCGCATTTGCATGCAAGATGTCGAGTTGGCCAGCCTTCTCCAGGACTCTGGGCAGCAACGTAGTGCAGTCCTTTGGGTCGAGCAGGTCGATGACCAACGGGATCACTGCGTCGCCATGCTTGTTGCAGAGCGCCTTCAGCGCTGCCTCGTCGCGGTCGACCATCACCACGCGCGAGCCTGCGGCCAACATCGCCTCGGTACTCGCCAATCCGATGCCCGACGCAGCCCCGGTCACGGCGGCAACCTTGCCTTCCAATTCTCTCGCCATAGGTCTCCAGTTGCTGGGGTCACCACAACACGCGCCGCAGTATAGCAATCCCAAGCGGGGCTGAAACGAAATTCCGTCAGCCCGACTTCGTTGATGGCGCCTTATGCGCAAGTCTCGGACCGCAAATGTTTTCCGCTTTGCCTTCGAGCTCGGACCTTGCCCAATGCAGCAAGGGGGTCCCGATCATGCCACCCCGCCCGGCCGGAAATTCTCGATCAGCCGGAGCAATA
>Ga0209526_10001588_pt1 | contig 15303 bp, 14 predicted proteins | sample JacPinW_OM2H0_M1_FD_188566 | JGI IMG/M metagenome (GOLD analysis project Ga0209526, IMG submission 188566) | Forest soil microbial communities from Algoma, Ontario, Canada - Jack Pine, Ontario site 1_JW_OM2H0_M1 (SPAdes) (version 2) | ecosystem: Environmental > Terrestrial > Soil > Boreal... | reverse complement strand
TTGAAATCCGCGCTCTTGTCCAGGGTGAGCAGCCGATCGCCCCAGGATGCCGAGGCATGGCCGTGGGTCAGCGTCTCCACTGTATCGTTGACCAGCCGAGTCAGCAGCGAAGCGCCGGAATCGGTGGGCTCTTCGCCGTAGAGTCGAGGCAGGAACGGCCTAAGATCCAAGCCCGCTACCTTGTGCCGATCCTGTGCCCGCCCTGCCGAGACGGAAGAGCATCGAACGCATCGGGCTTGAACACCGACCAGTACCGCTCCTCGAGCACCTTGTCGTCGGTTCGCGTGCCGGTTTGAACGTCGATCGGCGCGACATAGGGAGTATCGAACACCTTCTGCAAAACGGTGACTATACCCATATCGGCCGCGCGATACGCGTGCCGCCGTACGTCAATGTCAGGCTCGAACGGCGAGACCGACGCGGCGATGTTCTCGGGCAGCGCATAATAGCTCGTGCGCGCGATAACATCCATGTAGACGAGGCGATAGCCGTTGCTGCGCGCGAGCATCCAGAAGAATTTCGGGTTGTAGTTGACCAGCCCGTGATTGAGCATGCCTTGCATCGGCAGATGATGGATCATGACGCCGCTCGGCGCTGCCAGATCGTGGATGACCTTGAAAGCGTTGAGCTGGTTGGCGACATGCTCTGTGGTGCCGAAATTGGTAACAAGCGGATATTTGCCCAGTGCACCTAGAGGAACTGCATCATAATTGAGATCTAGGGGTATGCTGCCGGGGCTGCCGTCTATGTCGATGGAAGAGTAGCTGAATCCGAGCCAGGCCCAAAACTCGGACGCAAGTGGCGCTCCCTCCGGGAGAAGTTCTGCCCCACCTTCACCGGTACACCGCGAACCCGGCTGCGGCAGCGGGCATGGTTGTGCAACATGAAATAGATCCCTGGCCCTATCGAGCGCTCCGCTCGCCTCAAGGAAGCTGTTTGCGAGCTGTTGAGCGCCGATTTCGATTACCGAACCACCGATCGGAAGGTGCCCTTCTTCGCGCAGTCGGATAAGCAGCTCAAGGTCAGCACAATTTAGTCCCACCAGCCGCCCCTTTCATCGTGCGAGCTGCTTTGGTTCATAGGCTTCGCTGCCCCGCGCCGCTGCTCAAAGCGCGAACGATAGATGCTGCGTCATTCACCGGCAACGCCAAAGTGAGATTTCGGGATACCCCCGGCAGCCGACGCAGGACGCAAGCGGTAGGAAGCGCGATCAATCCCGGGCACCGGGATCAGCCCCTTTTGGGTCGCGGCTTGGCGGCAAGCGTCAGCGGCCCCGACCCAGGGGCGGCTTCCCATAATACCTCAAGCTCGAAGGTGTGATGACAGTTCGGGAAAAAACGGGCAAAGACATCGGACACCAACGGTCTCTCGAACTGATGCTCGACCGTGCACGCCGCCCCATCCAACTCAATCAGCACACTTCCCTGCTGCTTGAGTTCTTCCGCAGTTCGGCCGTTTTCCGCAAAACCACGGTAAACCAGTTGAAAGTGCAAATGGCCGCGGCAGCATTGCGGCGCACATTCCAAAACAAAGCCGGGAGATTGAGCTTCCGACGCAACGACCTCATCGCCCCACGATCGCAGCCTGGGGCCAAGCGTGAAGCAGAACGGCGCCTGGAGCACGAGGAAGCTGGTCTCCGGGATCGAGCATCTTGGCATGGCGAACGGGGCCGACGGCTTGAACTCGGAAGTGCAGGTGCCGAGCTCCCGCCAGTCCGGATTCTCCGCGAGAAACTGGCGCGCCGCTTCGAAAGGTCCCGTTTGTTCGGCGTTATCCATGATGATGACCCCACCGGCGCGCATCATCTTCGCGGCAAAAGCAAGGTCGAAGCTGGCGAACTCGTATTCATGATTGCCGTCGATAAGAATGACGTCCAGCATCGTTTTGCTACGTGCAAGTTTGCTCAGAAACATCATCGAATCGTCAGCGGAGAAGCGCACAAATTCCTGCAACGCTTCCGGCCATTGGCGAATAATCGCCGGACCCCGATCGGCACCAAAGGGATCGGTCGTGTACAACACACCGTGACCGTTTTCCCAGAGTGCGCGCGCGAACACTTCCGCGGTTCCGGCAAAGTACGTTCCGATTTCAGCAACCACCTGGGGCCTGCTCATCCGCACCAATGCATATATGAAGGCCCGACATTCAGCCGCCATCAGCGACATTTTCGGGTAATGGGCGAAATATTCGCGAATTTGGTCGATGTAAATTTGCGAGGATAGTGTCGATTTTATGCTGTCCATCGTAATAGGTATGGCTGTCGAGAATTCATTATTATCAAGAATAGGTTGTAATGACCGGAGGTCTATTTTCCACAAGGGGTCTATTGCTTCGATCCCATCACCGATACTCTTGCCGTCGAGCTGGGTTTCGGTGCTGTCGCTTGTGCTGACCCCGGCGATTCTCCGGGCGAACCCCGATAGAATCGCCGCTACGTTTGAACTCATCGAATCCGAGTTATGTGAAGCATACCTCAGCGCGTCGGTAATTTTCATCGTGCCCCCGGAACGAAATGTCTTTTTGGTGTTCCTGCGCTCGCCGAGACGGCGCCATCCCCCGTTAGCTGGCTGGGCGCTGGACCTCCTCGTCCTTTCGACCCGACATCAGCGGTCGCCGCGGTAACATGTTTGCAGCGCAACAGCAATAGCCGCCCCTGAACTTCCTGGGATTCCAGGCCTCGTGCCGGATCCTTCAGTGCCTATTCCTCTGCCGCCACCGTAGATCATCTCTTCCGACGCGAGCCGGGAGGATAGGAATTTCCACTGATTCGCCTTGCTGCGCGCAGCCACACCACGACAGAGGGCTCGATTAGAAGCGGCTGTGAGCTGCTTTCAGGCCTTGATGTCACGAGGTGCGCTATCTGGTCCCGCGTGCGCCGGTGCAGGTTAGCAGTCCATCGATTTCATCCTTGCCTCCATGGACAACCAGCCGGATAGTGCCCACCCGATGGGCGAGTCGGCGGCTCGAGGTAAGAATGGGGGAAAATGCTCGGCCAGCGCAGTTGCCCGCGCTGACCGGTCTTCGGTTTCTGGCTGCACTATGCGTCGTTGTTGCGCATGGCGCTGGAGCAATGACCAATCTCCCAGCTGGCAATCCCCTTTGGCGTGTCTATTTGACTTCATTGGCCGCATTTGGGATGACGCTGTTCTTTGTGCTGAGCGGCTTCGTCATTCATTACAACTATTCGGAACAGATTACTAAATATCACTGGCGTGGCATTGGGAATTTTTTGATCGCTCGGTTTGCACGATTATACCCTCTTTACATTGTCAGTGTGCTGCTGGTGCTTTTTGAGCAAGGGGTATTTGTCAACGCGTGGTTGGGAGATGTCGCGGCGACCACCAACGTCAAATTCGTCCTACCTATTTACCTTACCATGACTCAAAGTTGGATATACGCGGTATTGGGAGAATTTTCGCTTATATACCAATACCCATCCTTATGGGTAATGCAAGTATCATGGTCAATCAGCACGGAATGGTTTTTCTATCTAATATATCCGCTCATCTGTGTTTTATTAAACAGATTTAGCCGGACGCACCTGGTCTGGGCGGTGTTGCTTACCGCGATGGTCGCATTGAGTGGCATGGGTGCGGCGTTCTATGGGGTCCACGCCATTGACCGGTTCGGAGAAAGCCATTTCGGGCCGATAGCGGGCATAACTCATGGTGAACAAGATTCGTTTTTCAGGTGGCTGTTGTACTTCTCACCCTATTCAAGGATCTCGGAGTTCCTGATCGGGTGCCTGGTCGCCGCTTTGTATCGAGGGCTGCTGGAAAACCCGCTGTCGTTACGAGAATGGCGCGCCGGGCGCACCATACCCTATCTAGCGCTAGCGCTGGCGGTCGGCTTAAACATCATTATGTTCTTGCCGTCTCACCCGTTCCCTTTCCTATCGTTCCTTCAGAGGAATTTTGGATTTGGCATTCCAGTCGCGCTTCTGCTATTCGGCCTGGCTCGCTACGAAACTCAGCTGGGTCGCACATTATCGTGCAATTGGATGGTAGCTTGCGGTGACGCCAGCTATTCGATCTACCTCTTGCATGGATTGATTATACCGAATGCTGGACTGGCTACGCTGCCGGTCGGGCAATCATCCGTGATTACGTCGATCGTGTTGGTGCGGCTGATCGTAGTGATCGTGGTGATCATCGGATTTTCGATGGTTACCTACAGGGTCGTCGAATATCCCGCGCGCCGCTTCCTGCGCCGTGTTCTCACGATCCGGCTCAAACAGCCCCGCGCCGAGCTGAGCCCCACCTTGGTCTCGAGTTGAGAATCGCCGCTGTCTCGAGCATCAGCCGCCGCTCCGGCAAAAGGACCCTTCCACGCCGCGAGCAATCCGGCGGTTTCTATGCGAGACAGTGCCGATCGGAGATATGCCGCCACCTGGTTTGGAGCAATTTTGGGACGGAGCATGAAGGTCGTCGACATCTTGAAGAGGATGGTGGGCAACATCGACTCTGCGGCACAGTCGTTGAAGCGGGTCGAGGAGAGAACCGACGCTCTTGTTGCCGGGTGTGCCAACCAGACAGATCTCTTGAACCGCAAATTCGAAGAGGTCGTTGCCGGCCTGGACAATCAATCCGATCTATTGAATCGCAAATTCAATGAGGTCATCGTCGGCCTGAACAATCAATCCGCTCTGTTGAACCGCAAGCTCAACCGAGCCGGCGAAGGTGTTGCCGTCGGCGGCGAAACCGGCAAAGGCGCTGGGGGGCGCGTAGCGGACACACCGCCGTCGCCGCGGGGGGAAGCGTCCGAGGCGACGTTGCACGAGGCGAAGCAGCAGATCCCGCTGCTGCTTGCCGAGCGGACGTACAACAGCTCCCATCCAGACTACGATGCGCGGGTGGTTCGCAATTTTCCAGGCCACATTTTCAATCAGGATCGGCCGTGCGAAAATATGGCCTTCCACGCGCTCTGCCACGCCGCGCAGGGAGACGAGGTCGCGGACCATGTGTGGGATGCGGTTCTGGCCGAGGCCCTCGTCGAGGCGGCGTCAGTCCCTCACGCAGCGCAGGTCTTCGAGCGCCGCAGCTTCATCGAACACTATACCGCTGAGCTCGGCCGCAAATATCACGCCCATTATGTACCCGGTTGGGTCAATCTCGATGATGCCCTCTTCCTCTACTGGCTCGTGCGGCGCGGGAAGCCGCGGACGATCGTACAGACTGGCGTGTGCAACGGGCTGTCCGCCGCGTTTATGATGCTTGGCCTGGTCAAAAACGGTCCCGAGGGAATGCTCCACGTCATCGACCTGCCGCCGGTATTCGATCCGAACGATCCGGCCTGGACTGTTGAGGGCAATGTCTATGGTTTCGTCATCCCCGAAGGCAAGACCAGTGGCTGGCTGGTGCCGGACGCCTACCGCGACCGCTTCGAGGTGTGGACCGGCGACGCCAAGGATCTGCTGCCCAAGATGGTCGACAAGGTCGATGCCATCGACTTCTTCTACCACGATTCCGACCATACCTATAATCACATGATGTTCGAGTTCCATCAGGCCAAACGCAAGCTCAAAAGGGGTGGCCTAGTGGTTGGCGACGACGTGTCGTGGAATGCCTCCATGTGGGACTTTGCCGACGAGTTCCACGTTCCGTCCTATAACTTCAAGGGTGCGGTCGGGGTGGCATTCTTCTGAAAGACCTGCCTGGGTCGTGGCCTGACCCTCGTCCGGGCATACGAGCGATGCGCTTCTGCGAAAGCATTCCTTATTCGTCCGTCAAACGTCACCCGCAGGGTGAGCTCTGTGAGTCGGGTTTCACCCTCGTCGAGGTCCTGATTACCCTAATCCTCCTGGCCATGGTGGCGGCTGTGGTACTGGGAAGCTTGAGACAGGTGATCGAGGCACGCACCCGCCTCAGGCCCTACCTCGACCAATCGGAGGAAACCACACTGGTCGCCAGCTGGTTTCGCCAGACGATTGGGGCTCTCATCGCCGACTACGACGACGGCCAACACCGGTTCGCCGGCAATGCCGCAGAGATCTCGGGATTGACCACCGCGCCACTGATCGGGCCGCCGGGCACGCCGACAGCGTTCCGCTGGTCTCTCAAATACGCCGCCGCCGGTGAGGTCACGGTGCTCGAGTACGGCGAGCGCACCTCAGAGACCATCCAGATCGTCAGGTGGGTCGGTCACGATGGCACTTTTGCCTATTATGGCGAGGACCGGAAATGGCACCCTACCTGGCCGCCGCTTGATACCGACCAGTCAGAATCGATCGCTCAGCTTCCGCGGCTCGTTCGTCTCTCAGGGGTGCCCAGCGACCTGGTTCCGATGACCGTCGCCGCGCCACGGGCATCCCCCGTTCCGCCGCAGCTTCGGCGGGGCTTGTTCGGCGATGTCTTTCCGGCAAACAACTAGCCGAGGTTCACCGAGCCTGCACGGCAACCCCCGGAATGGCGCCGGGGAACGGCGAGGGGGGCTCCCGAACGCGCCGATAACCTACCTGGCGAAGCTTGAATGCCGCCAGCAGCGTTCCCGGCTGGTCTTCGACGCGTATGTCGGTCTCATAAAGAGCAAGTTGATAGAGGCTGATGCCACGGGGATATCCGGTGCCATCGCTGACGGGCGTTGTTGCCGCGCTCTTCCAGCTGACCGTGTATGTTCCGAGATCGATTTTCCCCAACCCCTGTAACATCGGGTTGACGGTGGTCATCACCTCAAGAGCGTTCAACGTGACCTGAACCGTCTGGTTGGAACGTCCGACATTGTTTGCCGAGTTCAAAATGCCGCCGACGAGCGCGAATATCGCGACCATGGTTCCGGCCAGCAGCGCGATGGCGACAAGGCCCTCCAGCAGGCTGAACCCCGCTTCGCCTGCGATGGGTTGTGGCAGCGATTGCGGCGACGGCCTCAAAGCGGCTGCGGGCGGCAAAAAGGCGGCGCGAGCCGATAGCTCCTGTCGCCGCCCGGAAAGCTGAGGCGCACGGTTCCGCCGGTGCAAAGACCGTCGTATCGGAAAACGATCGCGGGATCCACGGTCAGGGTCCATCCGCGCGGGAGCTCGATTGCCGCGGCGTTCGCCGCGTCCGTGCTGCGATCGCTCGAACGCAGGAAAACCGTGTGCCCGGATCGGCGCGCTTGTTCAGGCAATTCGGCCAACGACTCCTCGAACCGCTGCTGGCCGGCGGAGAATCCGAGCCGGTCGAGCCACCCCGCCACTCTCGGAAGGGTAAACGCCAACATCAAGCCGACAACTGCAAGCGCTACGATCAGCTCGATCAAGGTGAAGCCTTCGTCAGCTCGTGGGGAGGAGGCCAACCGCATCGCCGCCGGGCTTTCCTGTTGGTCCATAACTGTACAAGGTGATGGCATTCAAGCCGCGACCCGTGGGACCGTATTGATAGGGGTTTCCCCACGGGTCGAGAGGCACCTCGCCTTCGAGATACGGCCCATGCCAGCGCAATCGCAGCTGCGAGTCGGTTGGCGCCACGACTAGCAGATCGAGCCCTTCTTCGGCTGACGGATAGCGTCCGATGTCGAGTCGCATCGTGTCGAGCGCAGTCTTGAGCATGCGAACCTGTGTCTGCGCGGTCACGACCTTCGAGCCTTCCAGTCTCTCGAAGAGGCGAGGTCCGATCAGCGCCCCGAGCAAACCAATAATCGCCAGCACAACCAGGAGCTCAACAAGGGTGAATCCATGTTGGGATCGCCCGTCTTCCGACAGCGAGCGCCTCGGATCACAGCGAAACATTGTTGACGCTCGCAATTGCGGTGAACAGGGAGATTACGATCACCCCGATCAAGACACCGATGGCGAGTATTGAGACAGGCTCGAGCAACGCCATCAGCCGTTTGATCCGGTCGCGGCCCTTTTGCTCGGCCAGAGTCGCAGCGGATCTCAGCATGTCGGCAAGGCGACCCGAGCGTTCCCCGACCCTGATCAGGTTGACGAGGGTTTCGTCGAAAATCCGGTAATCCTCGAGGGCGGCGCCAAGGGCACTTCCGCCCCGCACTGCCCGCTCGACCTGGTCAAGCCGGGCCTTGAAGCTTTCGAGACGCAGCGCGTCTCGCGCGAGCGCCAAGCTGTGCACGAGTGGAATCCGGTTGCGCAGCAATGTTGCGAGCATCGCCGTCCAACGGCCGGCCTCGGCCTCGACAACGAGATTTCCGAGCATCGGCAGCCGCGACCCGAACTCCCGCAGCCAGGCTCGAAACGAAGGCCTCCGAAACAACACCGCAAGACCGGCAATCAGCAACATGAGTACCCCGGCCACGAGCAGAATGTGGTCGCGCAGGAACAGGCCAAAGAAAAATATGCTCCGCGAAAACGGCGGCAGAAGCAGTAGACGATCCTTCAGCATCGCGGCAAATCGCGGGACCACAAATAAAAAAATGAACAGGATCGCGGCCGTCCCCATCGCGCCCAGAAAAATCGGATAGGTCAAAGCATTGCGGATGTCCTTGCGGACCCGCTCGTCGAACTGCATTTGCAAGCTCGCATCCTTGAGCGCATTGGTCAAGGTTCCGGTGGCATTGCCGGCTTCGACGAGCTGGTAGACGTATAAAGGAAATCCGGTAAGATTGGAGCGGAATGCAGCCGGCATGCTCACGCCCCGTCGCAGATCCCTGCTGAGCGCGCTCAGCGCATCACCGAAGACCCGGTAAACCGGTGACCGGGATGCGATGTCGATGGCTTCGCTCAGGCTCACACCAGCTTCGAGCAACACGGCCAGTTCGTTCACCAGACGGATACGATCATCCGGGCTCGCCCGCTTGCTCCAGCCCAGGAGCCGCCGACCGGCCTGCTCGGCAATCGCCAGAGACAGTGGCGTCAGTCCGCGGCGTTTCAGCTCTCGTAGGGCGGCCCGCTCATGCTCGGCGACGAGCTCGCCGCTGACGCTACGCCCGACGCTGCTGAGGGCACTGTAGGTAAAAGTCGGCATCGCCTGTCAAAGGTCAGAGCCCGACAGCGCCACCCGTCACCCGGAATACTTCGTCGAGGCTGGTGTCCGCTCGCCACGCCTTGGCGATGCCATCTTCGCGGAGAGTTCGGGCACCCTGCCGGCGAGCCATCTCGCTCATTTCCTGCGCCGAGGCACGCCGCAGGATGGCATCGTGCAGATCGGAGGTGACGTTGACCATCTCGTAGAGGCCCAGCCGACTCTTGAACCCCGACCCAAAGCACTCCCGGCAGCCGATCGGGCGCCGCCAGCGAGGCGGACCCTCGAAAAGTTGCGGCGAGCGCCGCCGCAGATCGTCAATCTGCCGCTCGACCTCGCCGGCGGGGTGTTCCGGCTGCGCGCAACGCGGGCACAACCGACGCGCCAACCGCTGCGCGACGACCAGCCGAACTGCGGACGCGACGAGAAAGGGCTCGACGCCCATATCGACCAGACGCGTGAAGGCGCTGAGCGAATCGTTCGTGTGCAACGTCGAGAATACCATGTGCCCCGTCAGCGCTGCCTGCACGGCAATCTGTGCGGTCTCCAAATCACGGATCTCGCCGACCATGATCTTGTCGGGGTCTTGTCGCAAAATCGCGCGTAACGCCCGGGCGAAAGTATAGCCGATATCCGGTTGCGCGTGAACTTGGCTGATCCCCTTTACCGAATACTCGACCGGGTCCTCGACTGTAACAATTTTTGTCGAGCCATCATTAATTTCCTCCAGGGTCGCGTATAACGTGGTCGACTTCCCGGAGCCGGTCGGTCCCGTTATCAGAATTATCCCGTGGGGCTCACGAATCCAATATTTGAAACCTTCGAGGTTGTCCGGTGTCATGCCGAGGCGGTCGAGCCGGAATTGCTGCCGCTCCTTTGGCAACAGTCGCAGCACCAGCGATTCGCCCCAGGTACCCGGGAGCGAGGATACGCGGATATCGACCATTTCGCCGCTCAGGCGCAAGCTGAGGCGCCCGTCCTGTGGCAGCCGTCGCTCGGCGATGTCGAGGCCAGAGATGATCTTGATCCGGGAGGCCACCGCATCGAACCGGTCACGCGCCAAGGTCAGCCGGGTCTGAAGCACCCCGTCCAGGCGAAACCGAACGCGAAAATCCCGCTCAGCCGGCTCCACGTGGATATCCGAGGCCTGCTCCTCGAACGCCTGCGCAATCAGATTGTTGACCATCTCAATGACCGGCGCCTCCTCGGCCAGCTCCCGCAGATGGCTCACCTCGTCCGAGATATTGCGCCCATCCGCAGTCCCCTGGTCTTGCACCTTTTCGAGGGCGCGATCGATGACCTGGGACGCCGCCAGACCCCAGCGAACGGGAATGGTCCCGTAGGCGGCGCACACAAACTCCTGAAGATCCGTCATCAGCGGATCCTTGGCGACGACCCAGAGGGCACCATGGGCCAACCACGGGAGCGCCTCCTGATCGACCCACCAGTCGACCGGATACCCGGACTGGGCGATCGCATCGAGATACGATGCCGCATCCCCGGGGAGATCGTCGTCACTCAGCACGGGAATATCGAGTTGAGCGCTCAATATCGGCAGCAGGCGCTCTTCCGAGAGCGCGCCGAGCCGGACGAGGATGCTTCCCAACCTCCCGCCATACCGCTCCTGGAAGGCTATCCCGCGGGCAACATCGTTATCGCTGATCAAACCCGCCTCGATCAGCAGCTGACCGATCGGTCGGACGGTGCAAAGCTCCTCACCAATCAGCAGCGCCGGCGCGGTCTTCCGGTTTGCCGGGTTCTCGGCGATTCCGACCTGTCCTTCCCTGGGATCAATCTGCATTAAAGCCCCTGCCGCGAGGTCCAACGCAATCTGCTAGCTTCTACCACTTCACCAGTGGAGCGTCGATTCCGGCTGGGGTAGCGATTCGTAACGCTTTCTGAATATGTCCGCGAGCCGTTCCGCGTTCTCGCCCGATTCCATGATATAGGGGGTAATAAACACGAAGAGCTCGCTGCGGGTCTTCGCCACTTGCTGAGTTCCGAACAAGAAACCCACTCCCGGAATATCCTTGAGCCCCGGGATACCGGCAGAAGTGCTGCTGCTGTTTTCCATGATCAGCCCGCCGAGCAACACCGTCGCTCCGTCCTGCAACGACAGCTGAGTGCTGACCGTGCGGTTGTTGATGACCGGCGTGCTCAGCCCCGAGGTCGTGTTCTGAACGGCCTCGCTGACTTCCTGCTTGATCTCGAGATCGATCTGATTCCCGGCATAGATCGTCGGCTTCACGGTCAGGATTACTCCGGTGTCTCGGTATTGGATGCTCTGAAGAATGGCGCTGGTCCCCGCCTGCTGAAGCTGTGAGCTGGTTCCTTGGCTGGTGACGATCGGCACCTGCGCGCCGACCTGGATCCTCGCCTCGCCGCCGCTGCGCGCCAGGAGCTTTGGCGTCGAGAGAACCTTCACGCGGTTGTTGCTCGCCAGCGCGTTGAGCACCAGCCGGGTGATTCCGGCCCTGTTGAGCACCGTGAAAGTGAAGCCGGTGGTGCCGATACCTGTCCCCGTGCTACGGATGATCTCATTTGGCGTAGCCCCCAGGCTGAGGATCCACTCGACGCCGAGGGTGTCGTTGTCGGTCAGAGTGACCTCGGCGACGGTGACCTCGATGATGGCTTCGCGCGCGGCTTGGTCGAGGCTTTCGATCAACGGTCGAAGCTGGGCAAATTCCTCGGCGCTGCCCTGAAAGATGATGGCGTTGCGCGCCGCATCCGTGACGATCCGCGCGGGCAGATTTCCCGGCGCGGGTCCGGTAGCGCCGGGGCCGGCGCCGGGCGGGACGAAAGCAGGAGGCAGGCCCGGCGGGCCACCCGGGGGAACCGCCTCCGCGGCGCCTCCCGCGGCGCGCTCGGCGATCCTGCCCTGTAGAACAGAGTTGAGCACATTGGCCAAGCTCTCTGCAGTCGTATTGCGGACGCCGTAGTAAAAGAGGTTTCTCTGCGGATCGACTTGCGCTACGCGATCGAGGTCACGCGCCCAATCCTCGACGTGAGACAGCGTCTTCTGATCGGCAGCAAAAACCACGAGAGAATTGCTCGGCCGCAACGAGAGTAAGACGAGCGCCCCGGGGTTTTGCAGGGTCGTGCTGACATTGTAGCCTTCAGCGCGAAGGATATCGGCCAGCTTTTCGCCGAGCTGCCCGGCGGACCAGAAGACGGGCTCGATGCGAAGGCTGCGGCGCCCTGCCAGACGCGGCTGGTCCAGAGTGCGGATCGCTTCGTTGGCGGCTTGGATGTCGTCGGGAAGCCCGAGCAGAAGGATGGCATTTGCTTGCGGCGCCGGAGACACCCGAACCTTTGTCCCGAACGCGGTCTGCAGCCATCCAGCCATATCGTTCGCCGAGACGTTGACCAGGGGCAGATATTGGTAGATCGGCCTGAGGCTTTCGGCGATCGCAGTCGTACTGCGGCCCCGGATGACGGTGGGCGACTGGGAGAGCAGGGCCTCGTTGGGAACGATCCGGGCGAGATTGTCGCTGATCAGGACGCTGACGCCGTAATCACGCAAAACCGCGCGCGTCAGGGCCAGTATTTCGTTGGGCTGGAGGCGGCGGCCCGTGCGCAATGTCACCGGATCCGTGCGCTGCGCGATTTTTGGATCGATCTCAAAGGTAAGATGAAGCGTGTCGCCGAAGACGGTGTTGATAAACGCCGGCAGCGGCATCTGCTCGATCGTCAGGCTGACGGGCTCGCCGGAGAGCCGGACCGCCGCTTCTGCCGGAATAGTGGTCTCGAGGGCGCTCGGCGGCGCCGGTCCGGTGCGGATGCGCGTCTGGCGCCCGGCGGGGCCGGCGATCAATGGACTTGTCGGGACTAGCGCCCCCGGCAACTCGTTCTTTTCCGGCAAGGTGCGTAGATCGGCTCCGGGGTTCTCGGTTGTGTATGTACAAGCAGCGACCAACAAAGGACATGCAAGACAGGCAAAAAGGACCAACCGCCGCCAATTGCACATACCGCATCATTCAATTTTTTACGAACATTCGGACCGTGTCGACGGTACCCTGGCGATCGACGGTGACGCTACTCCAGTCTACGGAACGGATGACGCTCCCATCCGGTAGACTTTCGCCTATCTCGCGCAGCTCGGCGCGGTCCGAGTTCTGACCCGGCTGACGCAGCAGGATCACCAGGCGGCGGCTCGTCTCCGTGGTGACGATGCCGCCGATCCGCCATTGAGTAGCGGTTCCGCCTCCAGGGCCCGCCGCCACGCCCGGCCCGACCGCTGCGCCGGCCACGGCCCGTTCCCCGGCCGCTCCAAACGGGCGCCTCGCCAGTAGGATCGTGCTATCGGCCGAGAGGTCGGAGGAAACGGGCTTGGGCAGCCTCCACTCCCCGGCATTCGTCGATGCGCCCGTAGCGCGGCGACGAGCGTCGTCCTCTTGCCACCATCCCAACGCAAAGGCCGCAATAGAGAGGCTTCCCATCCCCATGGCTATCACCAACTGCCGGACCGAGAGCCGCATATGCGCTATCACACCTTTGGAGCGGGGCGCAAAAACGTCCCCAGCACCATCTCGAACCGGGGAACCGGCGCGGCCTGGATTTCGAGCCGGTCGATCACCACGAGGCGGTCATTGCCGGCAATGGCCTGCAACAGCTTGAAGAAACCGTCAGCTTCGAAACGGCCGCCGAGTTGTGCCGTCAGCTGACGCAACTTCAGCGGATTGTTGGGAGCCGCATTGATGCTGGTGCGGATATCGCCGACTCGAATACCGACCTTGTTCGCTTGTTCGAGGATCCACGATTGAAAATTCGCTTGGGCGAGACCGTCCGTCTCGGCCTCCCACAAACGAGCTTCCGCCTGAACCCGCGGCAGGTCGGTCTCGATTCGCCGCTGATGCCAGAGATCGGTTTGGCCCAGTTGCTCGATGCGTGCGAGCTGACGCTGTTTCTCGTTCAGATCCCGCACGATTCCGCTATCGCGGGCATCGAGGAGTGTCAGACCGCCGGCGGCAAGGGTAAAGGCGAGCCCGATGAAGAGGACCCGCGATCGGCGATTGGCAAGATTGATGCGGAACCAGTTGCTTATCCGATTCGGAACCGCCCGGCTAAAGGAGAAGATCGCGACATTCATCAGCGTGCCGAAAAAAACGCTTTACCGCGGAGGGCGCCGAAAGGGACGCTGTAGCTGACCGGGAACGCCCTCCGTTCTACGTATATGGCGCATCCCTGCCAACCTCTGTGCTAAGGCTTCGATTTGGCGAGGCGCAGTTTCATCCGCAGGCTGCGGTCGCCCTCGGCCCGATCGGCAGTGACGTCGATGAAGCCTTCGACCGATGAATAGGTCTTGACGTAGAACAGCATATCGGCCGCGGATGAAGGCGAGAAGACTGTGAACTGAAGCTCGCCCTGCTGGTAGGACCAGGAGGCGAGCTGAGCGCCGTTGCTCGGCAGCTTCTCGGCAACCCGCGCCAGGATCGCCAGTTGGGACGGATACGGGTCGAGCTTGGCAAAGCCGGCGAGAAAATCGAAATTGGCCAGAGCGCGTTCGCGATCGGCGATCGCCGGAGCGGATCGGCGCTGAGCCTCGACCAGGCGATCCCCGAGGTCGGACAATGCCTGGGCGTTACGCGCGAGAGACCCACCGAAATACGCGTAGGCGGCAAGCAGCGCTCCGGCCCCCGCGATCGCAGCTTCACGACCGCGGCGCTCGAGCCCCAACCTCCCGCCCGAACTCGTCCATGACCGGCTGCTCCAGACCGGCTGCTCGGCCGGCGGAACCCGTGGGAGCGCCTGGACCAGCATCCCGGTTGCACGCTGAAACTCCAGCCATTGCCCCGGCGACGGCGTTTCGGCCCACCAGCGGCTTGCCGTCAATTCCCCCTCCGTCCAGAGCTGTCCCTCGACACCTTCGAGACAGTCGATCAGATGGAGCCCGTCCGCAGCCCGCGCCTGGAGCGCCGTCTCGGGAAAGACGGCAACGCGCCCCGGCCTTACCCCCGCCGCCGCCATGGCGTCCTTGACCCGAGCATCGTCCCAAACCCAGATCCGCGCCGCGTCGCCGGTCAAATGCACGTGAAACCCCGGCTCGAGATACGGCGCCCATTCGCGGGCCTTGAGCGCGGCGGCATCTTTGAGATCGCTTCGCCCGACATTGGCGAGCCGAAAACAACGAAAACCGCACAATGACCGGGCGATGACCCAGTAACGGCGACCACGCCAATTCGGCGGCCGCTCGGTCCGGTCACGGTATTGGCAAAAGAAGCGGGGGTAAGGGGAGGGCATCGGAGTTTGTTTCGCCACGGTCGCCGGCCGCACGCGGGACTTCGAGATCAAAGTCGATGGTCCATGGATGGTCCCGCGATTGCGGGGTCAGGTGAACCGCGAATCGGCGCTCGAGCGGCGCGCGTTTTGTCGAGAGCGTGATCACGAGATTATCCGCCGGAAAGGTCAAAAA
>Ga0209526_10001587_pt1 | contig 15308 bp, 15 predicted proteins | sample JacPinW_OM2H0_M1_FD_188566 | JGI IMG/M metagenome (GOLD analysis project Ga0209526, IMG submission 188566) | Forest soil microbial communities from Algoma, Ontario, Canada - Jack Pine, Ontario site 1_JW_OM2H0_M1 (SPAdes) (version 2) | ecosystem: Environmental > Terrestrial > Soil > Boreal... | reverse complement strand
GGGCTCTCGCAAAACGCCAGCACCGCGCCGCCGGCAAGCGCCGTCTCCCAGGCGCCGAGGTCGCGCCCGTCGACGAGGACGGTCTCGATGCCCCAGCGCGGCAGCAGATCGGCGACGATGTAGTGGCAAGAGCCGAACAAGGCGCGGCTCGACACGACGCGCTGGCCGGCGCGCAGCCGGCACAACAATGCCGCGAACACCGCCGCCATCCCGCTCGCCGTGGCGCGGCAGGCCTCGGCGCCTTCGATCAGGCGCAGCCGCTCCTCGAACATCGCCACGGTCGGGTTGCGATAGCGCGAATAGACAAAGCGCGACCCCTCCTGAGCGAAAGCCTGCTCCGCCGCCGCGGCCGTGTCGTAGACAAACCCAGAGGTCATGAAGAGCGCCTCGCAGGTCTCGTCATAAGGGCTGCGGGTGGCGCCGCCGCGCACCAGGATCGTCGCGGGATCCAGAGTGTCGGCGAGGTCGGGGTGTAGGACGGGCTTGGTCATCGGCGGGTCTCTCCAATGTGCGGCCGCGCCGATCCGGGCAACAAAAAACCCCGGTCCCGCGCGGGCCAGGGCTCCTTTCAGAACTCCCGACCTTTTAGCGCTTGTTTTACGTGGCCGCAAGCCGGTCGGCTCAAATCCACCACGATAAGGGTTCGTAGCCCTCGGGCTGCGCCATGTCAAGCTGCGTCAACTGGGCAGTCCAGGGGTTTCGCGGCCCTCGGCAAAAACCGCTCGTTCGCGTCGCTAGGGAATCGGGGGCGGGGGCTTTAGACTGCGGCGCGATGAGAAGCCGCCGCGATCTGTTCCCGCCGATCGAACCGTATCGCACGGGCACTCTGCGGCTCGATGCCCGCCACACAATGTATTGGGAGCAGTCCGGAAACTCCCGCGGAGTGCCGGTGCTGTTTCTGCACGGCGGTCCGGGTGCAGGCGCGACCCCGGTCCACCGGCGGTTCTTCGATCCCGAGTATTGGCGGATCGTGATCTTCGATCAGCGCGGCGCCGGCCGCTCGACGCCGCTGGGCGAGATAGCCGACAACACGCCCGCCCATCTCGTGGCCGATATCGAACATCTGCGCTCCGCGCTGGGTATCGACAAATGGCTGGTATTTGGCGGGTCCTGGGGCTCGACATTGGCGCTGGATTACGCCGAGACGCACCCGCTTCGTTGCAGCGGGCTCGTCCTACGCGGCATTTTTCTGTGCCGGCGCGCGGAGATCGAATGGTTTCTCTATGGCGTGAAGAGGGTGTTTCCGGAGGCGTGGCGCGCCTTTTCGGGGTTTCTCCCCGAAGCCGAACGCAGCGACATACTTGCCGCGTACTACCGCCGTCTGAGCGACCCGGATCCGCACATCCACATGCCGGCGGCGCGCGCCTGGGGCATTTACGAGGGCGCATGCTCGACCTTATTGCCCAACCCGGAGACTGTGGCTGCTTTCGGCGAGGATCGGCTCGCGCTCGGCTTGGCGCGAATCGAGGCGCATTTCTTCAGCCGTCATCTGTTCGCCGGAGAGTGTGACCTGATCGCCCGCATCGGGCGGATCCGGCATTTGCCCGCGGTTATCGTGCAGGGCCGCTATGACATGGTCTGCCCGATCGGCAGCGCCGACGAACTGGCCCGCGCCTGGCCCGAAGCCAGCTATGTGATCGTTCCCGACGCCGGCCATTCGGCGATGGAACCGGGAATTCGCGAGCAATTGATCCTGGCAACAGAACGAATGAAGCACCTGTAGTTTTGGTTCGGCGCGGTTTCGCTTGCGCAAGGGCGCGCGCATCTTAGGATGCGGGGTCGGCGCTTCTGGTGGTCGCGCAACAGGCGGGGGATATAACCGTGAGTAGAACCATGAGCCGGGCCGAGGCGGGGGTGCTGCTGGTGCTCGGCATCGTCTTCGTCCATCCCTCGGCCGCGCAAGTCACCTTTGGCTCACCCGCCGATCCGCCGCGCGTGGCGCTTGGTGGTGGCGCGTTCGACGTGCTGCCCAACAACAAGAAGCCGGGGAGCGGCGTGTCGGGCTTTCCGTTGGGCGAGTACCGGTTCGGCGACATGCTGTGGATTGTGGCGCCGTTCGTCGGAGCGTTCGGCACTAGCAAAGGCGCCTTTTACGGCTATGGCGGTTTCGGTTTCGACGTCAATTTCTTTAACAAATGGGTTGTGACCCCTACTGCCGCGGTCGGGTACTTCTCCCATGGCTCCGGTATCGATCTCGGGGCTCATTGCGAGTTCCGCACCGGCGCAGAATTCGACTATCGCTTCGACAATCTGACCCGCGTCGGGGTCGGGTTTTATCACATGTCAAACGCCGGCATCGGCAAGCGAAACCCAGGGGTAGAATTGGCCACCCTCGTCCTCACGGTGCCACTGCGCTGAGCGCGGCGCCGGGCGCCCATAGATTTCGATCGGGCCGCCTCTCGCCTTGACCGCGCCCCGCCTCGCGCCGATTACCCGCGCTGCGCTGTGGATTGTGCTCAGCGGGATCTGCGCGGTGATGATGAACGTGCTGATCCGCGTCGCGGCGCAGACGATGCATCCGTTCGAGGTCGCTTTCTTTCGCTGCCTGTTCGGGCTCGTGCTCGTGCTTCCCTGGCTCATCAAGGGCGGTTCGGCTCTGTTGCGCAGCCGCAACAGCGGCTTCTACCTGTTGCGGGCAGGGGTCGGGCTGGTTTCGATGGTGACCTGGTTCTATGGGATCACTGTCGTGCCGCTTGCGACGGCTACCGCTGTCAACTTCACTGCCCCTCTCTTCGCGACGATAGCCGCCGTGCTGGTCCTGCACGAGGACGTCAGACTGCGGCGCTGGAGCGCGGTCGTCATCGGCTTTGTCGGCGTGCTCGTGATCATGCGGCCGGGCAGCGAGCGGCTCGACGCGAACCTGTTGATCCTGTTGCTGTCAGCGGCGAGCGCGGCGATGAACAACATCACCGTCAAATTTCTCGCACGCACCGAGCCGCCGGGCAGGATCGTCGCTATGTTCATGATTTACCTAACGCCGTTGTCGCTGATCCCGGCCCTATTTGTCTGGCGTTGGCCGGAGCCGTCGACCCTTGGCGCACTGGTCGGGCTCGGCTGCCTCGGCACGATCGCACATCTTTCGGTTGCCAGGGCGCTCGCGGCTGCCGACGCCAGCGCGTGCGCCCCCTTCGAGTTTGCCCGGCTGCCCTTTGCCGCGCTCATCGGCTTTCTATGGTTCGGCGAAGTCACCGATGTGTGGACCTGGGTAGGAGCCGCCATCATCGCCGGATCGTCGGTTTACGTGGCATATCGCGAGGCGCGGGTCGCAAGGCTGTCGCGCCGCGGCGAGGGACGTGCACCGAGGTCGCCTCGGCGATAAGGTTTCCCGGCGCGGATCATCGGCAGGAGGAGCGCATGGAGATCGCAGGTCAGGCGGCAATCGTCAGCGGCGGAGCCTCCGGCCTCGGCCGGGCGACGGCAGAGGCGCTGACTGCGGCGGGGGCCAAGGTCACGATCCTCGACGTTAACGAGGCGTCGGCGACCGCCACGGCGCGCGAGATCGGCGGCTTAGCGATCGGCTGCGATGTGACCGACGCCGCCGCGATGGAAGCTGCCGTTGCGGCGGCGCGCCAGCGGCACGGCCCGGCGCGAATCGCCGTCAATTGCGCCGGCGTCGGCACCCCAGGTCGGATCGTCGGGCGCGACGGTCCGTTGCCGTTGGACGCGTTCCGGCGCGTCATCGAGGTCAATCTGATCGGCAGCTTCAACCTCCTGCGGGTCGCCGCGGCGGACATGACCACTCTCGACCCGCTCGCCGACGGCGAGCGCGGCATCATTGTCTCGACCGCTTCGGTTGCGGCTTATGAAGGTCAGATCGGGCAGGCGGCCTACAGCGCCTCGAAAGGCGGCATTGTTTCGCTTACCCTGCCGGCGGCGCGCGAGCTCGCGCGCCATGGCGTGCGAGTGGTGGCGATCGCCCCGGGCCTCTTCGAGACGCCGATGCTGCAGGGATTGCCGCCGAACGTCCAGGAGAGCCTCGCCGCGAGCGTGCCGTTCCCGAGCCGGCTAGGCCGGCCCGCCGAATATGCCGCGCTGGTGCTCCACTTGTGCCAGAACCCGATGATCAACGGCGAAGTGATCCGGCTCGACGGCGCCTTGCGGATGGCGCCGCGCTAAGGGACGGTCGACCGCGCTCAGGGCAGGGGCGGACGGCGGTCCCTTTCGGGGGCGATTTCGTCGATCGCATGCGCCAGCCGGATGTCGAGCTCGCTAAGCCCGCCTGCGTCATGCGTGGACAGAATCACCTCCACCCGGTTGTAGACGTTGAACAGCTCGGGGTGGTGGTCCATTTTTTCCGCCAGCAGCGCCATTCGCGACATGAAGGCCCACGCTTCGGAGAAGTTCTCGAAATGGTAGGTCTTGCGGATCGCATCGCGGTCGTCGACCTCGACCCAGCCATGCAGCTCGTGCAGCGCGGTGTGCCGCTGTGCTCCGACCAGTCTTTCGACCATTCTAACCTCCGTCAGTAGCGGGAGTGATATCATGCCGGAACGTCTGCCGCCATCGCTCGCCGAGATCGAGACGCTGGCGGAACGCGCGCTGGGGACCATCCCGCGGCAGCTGAAACGCCAGCTCGGACGCGTCGTGATCCGGGTCGAGGAGTTCCCCGACGAGGAGACCGAGGCGGCGATGGGCCTGGAAAGCCCATTCGATATCCTCGGCCTTTATAAGGGCGTGGCGCTACCGCACAAGAGCGTCAGCGATCCGCGGCCGGACCTCGACATGATCTTTCTCTACCGCCGCCCGATCCTCGATTACTGGTGCGAGAGCGGCGAAGACTTGGGGCATCTGGTGCGCCACGTGCTGATCCACGAGATCGGTCATCATTTCGGGTTCAGCGACGAGGACATGGAGAGGATCGAGTCGTCGGTTTGAGCTTAGGCAGGCAATATAGCCCCGGCGCGCGTTGAGGCTAGGCCGCCGGGCCAATACGGCCGGCGCCACATCTCTTCGATCAGGCCGGGGTTGGCGCATCCGGATGGAGCAACCCGGCGGTGCGCAAATCCGCCCACAAGGACGGCATGATCGGGTACTGCAGGAGCTTCGCGTTAGCCTCGAACTCTTCGACGCTCCGCGGCCCGGGGAGGATCGCCGCGACGGCTGGATGAGCGAGTGGAAACTGCAGCGCCGCGGCCACGAGAGGCACCTGATGACTGTCGCAGATTGCCCTTATCCTTTTGACCCGGTCGACGATCTCGGGAGGCGCCGGCCGATAGTTCCAAGTATCGCGGCCGGCGAGAATGCCGGTATTGAACGGTGCCCCGACTACGACCGATATCCCGGACCGCAGGCATTGGGGGAGCAGGTCATCGAGGGCCGTCTGCTCGAGGAGGGTATAGCGCCCGGCAAGAAGAAAGACGTCCCAATCACCCCAGTCGATCGCCTCGAGCAGAACCTCCCATTCGTTGACCCCGATCCCGATTGCCGCCAGCTGGCCGGATGATCGCAATTGCTCGAGCGCGCGATATCCGCTGTCGCGAAACGCACGCATGATCCCGGGATGCGCGTCTTTGCCGTGCTGCCGCGCACCGATGTCATGAACGTAAAGGATGTCGATCCGTGCCAGGCCAAGGCGCTGTAGGCTGTCCTCGAACGAGCGCATGATCCCGTCATAGGAATAATCAAAGACATCCTCGAAAGGCATCGGGCGCCGCAGCGCACCAGGGGCGCCGGGATTCGTCTGCGGCCGCAGCAGCCGCCCAGCCTTGGTCGCCAACACCCAATCTTCGCGGGGCAACTCGCGAAGGGCATCGCCGACAATTCGGCACGCTTTTCCGAAACCATAAAAAGGCGCAGTATCGAAATAGCGAACACCGGCCGACCACGCAGCTTTTATAACCGCCTCTCCCTCTTCTCGAGTGACCGGGATCCGGTGCCCCCCGAGAGTTCCGGTGCCGAGCCCCAGGACCGTCAGTCTGAGGGGCGTGCGCCCCACCTGGCGTGTCTCGAAGCCCTCCATACGCCTTCTCCGTCAATGCGATCTGAGACGATATCAGATTACAACCAGCCGGTGTAATCGGAGTGGCGGCCGGTCGCTTCCCGAGCGGGACCCTGCCACATGATCCTGACCTTTGGGTCAATAAATGCCGATATTGTCGTCCCGGTTCCAAAATTGCCCCAGCCCGGGGAGACCGTGCTGGGCGGCTCGTATGAAATTCTACCGGGTGGTAAGGGTGCCAATCAGGCGTTGGCGGCGCGCCGCGCCGGAGCCGATGTCATGCTTGCGGGCGCTGTCGGCCGCGACGGCTTTGCCGCGATCGCCCTCGCTTCGCTCCGCGGCGAGGGCGTCGACACGCATTTGGTGCGCGACATCGAACTCCCGACCGGCTGTGCCTTGATAATGGTGGCTTCCTCGGGTGAGAACATTATCGCTGTGGCTCCCGGTGCCAATATGGGCGTGCGTTGCGACTGGGTATCCGAAGATTTGCTCGACGCCAACACGACCCTCGTCGCCCAGCTCGAAGTCCCGCCCGGCGAAACCCAAGCGCTCATCAGACGCGTCCGGAGACGCGGCGGCAGATGTGTGCTCAATCTGGCGCCGGCGCTGCCGATCGATCTCGCGTTGTTGCCGGAAATCGATCTCCTTGTCGCGAACGAGAGCGAGGCCGCGACAATGTCGTCTGATCCAATGGGGATTGCCCGCCGGCTGCGGCAAGGACTCGTGGTGACGCGCGGCGCTGCAGGGGCGAGTGCGTTTTTCTCCAATGGCAGCCGGCTCGATTTGCCGGCGTTCGCTATCAACCCGGTCGATACGACGGGCGCCGGTGATACGTTTGTCGGGGTTCTCGCGGCGGCGCTCGATTTGGGAGGGAGCCTCGAAGCCGCGTTGCGGCGGGCCAGTGCCGCCGCGGGCCTTGCATGCCTCGCCCGCGGCGCTCAAACCGCGATGCCGCGTTCAGCGGCAATCGACGCGGCAATGGCGGGCTTGCCACCCGGTTAGGCCGGGGGCACGCAATGCTCACGAAACTCGGCTAATATGTCGATGTAGAGCTGACGCTTGAACGGGATTATCAGCTCCGGCAGGCGAGATGGCGCAACCCATCGCCAAGCGTCGAATTCCGGATGCTCGGTAGCGAGGTTTATATCGCTGTCCCGGCCGGTGAAGCGCATGACAAACCATTTTTGGCGCTGGCCCCGATAGCGCCCGCCCCATACGCTGCCGGCGAGTTCGATCGGCAAATCGTAGTGCAGCCAACCCCGGCTTTCCGCGATGATCTCGGCTTTGGCGGTACCGATTTCTTCCTCAAGTTCTCGCAAAGCCGCCTCGCGCGGGGTCTCACCCGGGTCGATCCCGCCTTGCGGCATCTGCCATGCCGGGATTGTCGGCATGTCGCGGCGGCGGGCTACGAATACCTCGCGGCGTGAATTGAGCAGCATGATGCCGACTGCGGGACGATAGTCGAGCAGTTCGTCGTCTCTGTCGGCCTTCTTCATACGATACCGTCGAAGCCGCGCCGGTTAGCGTACCGTCAGTTGACGACGCGTCCGTTGAACAGCGCGATCCCGCGCAGCATGTCGACCGCCCTGGCGAGCTGGTAGTCGGCGGGCGTGCCCATGATCGACGGATCGACAGATGTCTGCTCGGGGGGAGCGTCTCCGGAATCGTCCTTTTTCAGATCCGTCGCGGTGGCGACCTTATCGCCCTTCTCCCCCTTCTCGGGCGTTTTCTCGATTTTGGCGGCTTCGACGACGATGTCCGGATCGATCCCTTTCGCCTGAATCGATCGTCCCGAGGGGGTGTAATAGCGCGCCGTGGTCAGCCGCATCGCCCCGTGCCCGGGCAGCGGGATGATTGTTTGCACCGATCCCTTGCCAAAGGATTTCGTCCCGAGAAGGATCGCGCGGTGGTGGTCCTGCAACGCGCCGGCGACGATCTCGCTGGCCGAGGCAGACCCGCCGTTGATCAATACCGCCACGGGCAAACCGCTCGCGATGTCGCCCGGGCGAGCGTTGTAGCGCTGCGCATCCTCGCTGCGCCGGCCGCGAGTGGACACGATCTCCCCCTTGTCGAGAAAGGCGTCCGAAACCGCAACCGCCTGGTCGAGGAGCCCGCCTGGGTTGTTGCGCAGATCGAGGATCACCCCGGAGAGCTTGTTGCCGGCCTGCTGCTTTAGGTTCTTCATTGCATTGTTGAGCCCGACGTCGGTCTGCTCGTTGAAGCTGGTGACGCGAATGTAGCCGATCGTGTCGCCCTCGAGGTGGGAGCGGACCGACTGGATCTTGATTGTTGCGCGCGTCAACTTGACGTCGAACGGGTCCTTTCCCTCGCGCCGAATCGTCAGCTTGATTTCGCTGCCGATCAGGCCGCGCATTTTCTCGACCGCCTCCGGAAGGGTCATCCCCTGGACGGGGTCACCATCAAGGTGAGTTATCAGGTCCCCAGGCTTCAGACCGGCGCGGGCCGCGGGCGTGTCGTCGATTGGCGAGACAACCTTGACGAGGCCGCTCTCCATGGAGACCTCGATCCCCAGCCCGCCAAACTCGCCGCGGGTCTGGACCTTCATATCGTTGAAGTTCTTTGTATTCAGGTAATTCGAATGGGGATCAAGCGAGGTCAGCATGCCGTTGATCGCTGACTCTACCAGCGTGTCGTCGCTGACTTCGTCGACATATTCGGCGCGTACGCGCTCGAAGACCTCGCCGAATAAATTGAGCTGCTTGTAGGTTTCAGTCGAGTTGGCCGGCGGTGCTGCGCCGATGTCCTGGCGCAGCGAGAACACGAGGGTAGCGGCGGCGACCACCACCATGAGACCCGAACGCTTCATCCATTCATCCTATCGTCTCGGGCCCAATCGGCACGATGCATTGGGATATGATATCCGGCAGTACGGGCAATGATCAAGCCGAGCCACCGCGGCGAAATGGTGCGTTCAATTCGCTGCATGCCGTCCCGCGGTCGATGAGATAAGCGAATGCCCGGTCATCGCGGCGGGCGTCGTCAGACCGAGAATGTCGAGCAACGTCGGGGCGATATCCGAAAGACGGCCGTTTTCGAGGTGGCCGATTTCTGCCGGCGGGTTCACCACAACGAACGGCACCGGGTTGAGCGTATGCGCAGTATGCGGCTCGCCGGTTTCACGGTCACGCATCATTTCGGCGTTGCCGTGGTCGGCAGTAATAACCAGCGTGCCGCCGGCTTGTTCGACGGCCTCGGACAGTCGGCCGAGGCAAAAATCGATGGTCTCGACTGCTTTGGTCGCAGCGTCGATACGGCCGGTATGCCCGACCATGTCTGCATTTGCATAGTTCATTACGATCGCGTCGAACCGTCCGGAGCGGATCGCTTCGACAACTTTATCGGTAACTTCGGGCGCCGACATCTCAGGCTGCTGATCGTATGTCGCGACCTTCGGCGAAGGAACGAGGATCCGCTCCTCACCCGGAAAGACCAATTCGCGCCCGCCATTGAAAAAGAACGTGACATGCGCGTATTTCTCGGTTTCCGCGATGCGCAGCTGGGTCAGTCCGGCCCGTGAGACCACCTCGCCAAAGCTGTCGTTGAGGTTCTCGGGCGGGAAGAGCGTCGCAAGAAATCGGTTGAGCTCCGTCGAATACTCGACAAGGCCGAGAGCGGCGCAAAACGCCACCCGCTTTTCCCGCGTGAAGCCGGAGAACTCCGGGTCGAGCAGGGCAGTGGCGATCTCGCGTATCCGATCAGCGCGAAAATTGGCGATCAGCAGACCATCGCCGTCGCGCATTCCGACATAACCCGCGATTGCGGTCGGCGTCACGAATTCGTCGGTCTCGGCGCGGGCATAGGCGGCTTCGACCGCCTGCAGCGGGTCATCGGTGCGCTCGCCGACGCCGGCGACGATCGCCCGATAAGCTTTCTCGACCCGGTCCCAGCGCTTGTCGCGATCCATCGCGTAATAGCGGCCGCAGAGCGTGGCGATCCGCAGATCGCGGAGGCCGGCAACGTCTTCCTGAAACTGCCTCACATACAAAACAGCTGTCTTGGGCGGCGTGTCACGCCCGTCGAGAAAGGCGTGGACGGCAACCGGCACTCCGGCTTCGGCGAGAATGCGGGCTAGCGCGGCAATTTGGCGTTGGTGCGAATGAACTCCACCGGGGGACATCAGCCCCATCAGGTGAGCGGTCCCGCGGCTCTCCTTCAGTCTGCCTATGAAATCGCACAGTCCCGGCATGGTGGCGAGCTTGCCTTCGGCGATCGCCGCATCGATGCGAGGTAGGACCTGCAATACCACCCGTCCGGCACCGATATTGGTGTGGCCGACTTCGGAATTCCCCATCTGGCCGTCGGGCAAGCCGACATAGTGCTCGCTCGCCTGCAGCTGCGCATGCGGCCAGCGCGCCTTCAATCCGTGCCAGTTGGGCGTCCGCGCGATTTCGATCGCGTTATCGTCGGCTTTCTGCCGCTCGCCCCATCCATCGAGAATGCACAGCACAAGTGGACGGGGACGGGCATTCATCGCGGGGAAGCCTCAAGCAAATGGAAGTCTATCTCTATACGCGAAACCAACCGCGAGTAGGTAGCGTTCCCAACGCGTTTTAACCCCGGTGATAGGGGTGACCGGCGAGAATTTGCTGAGCTCGATACAGCTGTTCGAGCAGCATCCCTCGGACCAGCAGATGGGGCCAGGTCATCGATCCGAACGAGAGGGTCACATCGGCGCGGTCGAGAACCATCGAGTGGAGGCCATCTGCGCCGCCGATTGCGAAGGCGAGCTCAGGCGACCCCCGGTCCCGCCAAGTGGCGATGCGCTCGGCCAGTGCGCGGCTGGACCACTGGACTCCGCGCTCGTCGAGGGCGACGAAAGGGGCGCCGGCCGGTAATGCGCCGAGGATCAATTCGCCCTCGCGGGCTTTGAGTTGCACCGGCGGAAGAGAGCGCCTCTCGTCCACCTCGACGATTGCCGGGGGCGGCACGATCCTCGCGGCGTAGAAAGCCTGGAGTTCCTTGAGCGGGCCGCTGCGCAGCCTGCCAACAACGAGAAGGCGAAAACGGATCGGGGCGTTCCGGCTACAGGCGAACGGCTTCGCTGTCGAGCATCGCCGAGCCCCACATCTTTTCGAGGTTGTAGTAGCTGCGGATTTCGGGCCGGAACAGGTGCACGATCACATCACCCGCGTCGATCAGCACCCAGTCCCCCTGCGTCTTCCCCTCGATCGAAATCCGGGTGCGCCGGGAGAGCACTTCGTCGAGGTGCTCGGTCAATGCCAGCACCTGACGCGTCGAACGGCCGCTGGCGATCACCATGTGGTCGGCGATCGTCGTCTTGCCGGCAAGATCGATCGTAACAATCTCCTCCGCCTTGCCGTCCTCTAGCGTCTGTACGATGAGGCCCAGGATTGTCGGGCGGGTTTCTATCGGTTTGGTGTGGGGTAACAGGGCAGCTATGGTCGACAATTCGGGTTTTTGCTCCGCAAATCTATTCGATGGGATTTTCTTTCGCTGCGACCGAATTCGGGTCGCCGAGCGGTCATCCAGGCGCGTGTGAAAAAATGCCCAAGCCGGTGGTTCCATTTCCGCCAAACGACGCTCGTCCGAACCCGCAACACGGTATCGGGCAAACCGCTTCGCAGCCAATCCGGAAAGCGCTTTCAGAGAATAGGAAGGACGGTCGAATACAGCAATGGGCACGGTCCGAAAGATCTCGGGCCAGCGCTCCCAACGGGGGATCTGCACGAGGTTGTCACCGCCCATCAGCCACACAAATCGCAGCCGGGGAAAGCGGCGTCGCAACGCCTTCAAGGTGTCGGCGGTGTAACGCGAAGATCCCAGCCGGCTTTCGATATCGGTGACGAGTATGCGCCGGTCGGCTTCTGCAATCCGGCGAGCCCCTTCCAACCGGACCGGGAACGGGGCCATGCCGTCGACCGGCTTCAACGGATTTTGCGGCGAGACCAGCCACCAGATCTGGTCCAGGTCGAGGAGTTTGAGCGCCAGCTCGCTGATGTGCAAATGCCCGCCATGGGCCGGATTGAACGAGCCGCCCAGTAGCCCGATGCGGCGATGCCGCCCGGCAGGCGGTCGGACTTCCGGCCGAGCGCTCAGGGGCGCACCTGCCCGGTACCGCGCACCAGATACTTGTATGTCGTCAGCTGCTCGGCGCCGACCGGGCCGCGCGGCGGGAGGCGTTGCGTCGAGATGCCAATCTCCGCGCCCATGCCGAACTCGCCGCCATCGGCGAATTGTGTCGAAGCGTTCACAAGCACGATCGCGCTGTCGACTTCGCGCAAAAAACGCTCGGCCGCATTCCCATCTTCGGTCACGATCGCGTCGGTGTGGTGGGAGCCATATTGGTTTATGTGTGCGATCGCTCCGGCTAACCCATCGACGATCCGAACCGACAGGATCGCGTCCAGATATTCGGTGCGCCAGTCTTCCTCTGTCGCCGGCAAGACGGCCGGATAGATTGCCCGGGTCTCGGGATCGCCGCGCAACTCGCACCCGGCGGCGCGTAGATCACCGAGGATCGCGGGCAATTGATCCGCCGCGACCTCGCGGTCGATCAGCAGGGTTTCCGTGGCTCCGCAGATCGAAACCCGGCGCATTTTCGCGTTGAGCACGATGGCGCGCGCTCTGTCCGGATCGGCCGCCTTGTCGACGTATGTATGACAGATGCCTTCGAGGTGCGCGATCACGGGGATGCGGCTCTCGCGCTGAACCCGCTCGATCAGAGAGCGCCCGCCACGCGGCACAATCACATCGATGTACTCGCTCATGCCGAGCATCAAGCCGACGGCAGCACGATCGCGAGTCGGCACCAGCTGGATCGCCGCTTCCGGCAGACCAGACGTGCGCAGGCCTTCGCCGAGCGCCGCGACCAGCGCCCGCGACGAGTGAAAGCTCTCGGATCCGCCGCGCAGGATTGCCGCGTTGCCCGATTTGAGGGCCAACCCGCCGGCATCCGCAGTGACGTTCGGCCGGCTTTCGTAAATGATGCCGATGACACCCAGAGGCACCGCGATCCGTCCTATGGCCAGACCATTCGGCTGCGTCCACTCCGCGAGGAGACGGCCAACCGGGTCGGGCAATGAGGCGATCATCTCGAGCCCGGCTGCGATCCCCTCGACGCGTTTGGGGTCGAGGGCAAGCCTGTCGCGCGACGCCGGGGCGAGGCCCCGGTCCTCGGCCTCGGCGAGGTCCCGGGCGTTGGCGGCCATGATCTCCTCGGATCGCGTCCGCACCGCCGCAGCCGCCCCTCGCAGTGCCGCGACTTTATGCTCGGCCGCCGCAAGGGTCAGGGCGGCCGCGGCTTGACGAGCGCGGCGCCCGATCTCGGCCATGACGGCCGGCAGATCCGGCTCTGCTGTCATTGTCCGCTCGCGTCTCAGCGCCTCGGTTGTCATCAGGGTTCGGTTACCACCAGATCGTCGCGATGAATAATCTCGTCGCGTCCACGGTACCCGAGTATCTCGGCAATTTCACCACTCTTGTGACCGGCGATGCGCCGGATATCGGCGCTCGAATAAGCCGAGAGGCCACGGCCGGCCTCGATGCCGGAGCGGGTGCGGATGATCACCGCGTCGCCGCGCTCGAAGATGCCCTCGACAGCGACGATTCCGGCCGGCAAGAGGCTCGTGCCGCGCTGCAGCGCTCGAGCCGCACCGTCATCGACGATCACCGCGCCGGACGGATTGACCGCACCGGCGATCCACGCTTTGCGCGCCGACCGCGGCTCGCCCCGAGGCAGGAACAAGGTTGCCCTGTCGCCTGCCTCGAGGGCGGCGAGCGGCCCCGGCGCGGCGCCGGTGGTTTTCCCTTTGGCGATCAGCATACGGCAGCCGGCGCTCATCGCGATGCGGGCGGCGGCGATTTTTGTCACCATGCCGCCCGAGCTGTAGCCAAGCGGCGCCTCACCCGCCATCGCCTCGATTTCGGGCCCGATCTCGCAAACCAGCGCGATATGCCGGGCATTCGGGTCATTGCGCGGGTCGGCGGTGTAGAGCCCGTCGATGTCCGACAGCAGCACCAGCATGTCGGCGCTCGTCATCTGCGCAACGCGCGCGGCCAGCCGGTCGTTGTCGCCAAAGCGGATCTCGGCGGTGGCGATCGTGTCGTTCTCGTTCACGACCGGAACCGCGCCGAGCGCCAGCAGCTGGGCAAAGGTCGCTCGGGCGTTCAGATGGCGGCGGCGTTCTTCCGTATCTTCCTGGGTCAGCAGGATCTGCGCAACGGTGATGCCGTGGCGGGCGAGCGCCTCCTGGTACGCGTGCGCGAGGCGGATCTGTCCGGTGGCTGCGGCGGCCTGCTTCTCCTCCAGTCGGAGCCGCCGTCCGGAGAGGCCGAGATGCCGCCGCCCGACGGCGATCGCCCCCGACGATACGAGGATCACCTCCTGACCGCGCGATCGAAAGCGGGCGACGTCGTCGGCTAACCCACCGAGCCATGGCCGGCGCACCTCGCCGTCCTCGGCCGCTAAGAGCGCCGACCCGATCTTCACAACCAGCCGCCGTGCCGCGACGAGTGCTTGGGCAGGAGTGGGAGGAGGGTCGCGCATCGCTGCGCTCACAACGGATGAACGAGAGTGCTCGCCTCCACCGTGGTGTCATCCTTAGCTGCACGTTCCGCCGACACGGCCGCCAGCACAGCCGCTACCACGTCCGGCACGCCGGCGCCGGTGGCGCCGGACAGTGGATGTATCTCAGTGCCCGGCCGGACCGCCTGCTGCAGCTGGCGGCACTTTGCGCCCATCGCCTCGGGATCGAGTGCATCGCACTTGTTGAGCCCGACGATCTCCGTTTTCTCCGCAAGGCCGTGACCATACTGGGCGAGTTCTTCGCGGATCGTGCAGTAGGCGCCGACGACATCGTCGAGAGTGCCGTCGACCAGGTGAAGAACGACGGCGCAACGCTCGACGTGCCCGAGAAACCGGGTGCCGATGCCGGCTCCCTCGCTCGCCCCCTCGATCAGCCCGGGAAGGTCGGCTAAGACAAACTCCTCGTCGTGCTGCCGCACGACGCCGAGCTGTGGTTTCAGCGTCGTGAACGGGTAGTCGGCGATTTTGGGCCGGGCATGGGTGACCGCGGCGAGGAAGGTCGATTTGCCGGCGTTGGGCAAGCCGACGAGACCGGCATCCGCGATCAGCTTCAAGCGCAGCCAGACCCAGGCCTCGCGGCCCGACCAGCCGGGATCGGCCCGACGCGGCGCACGATTGGTCGAGCTCTTATAATGCGCATTACCGAAACCGCCGTCGCCGCCCCTGAGAAAGACGAGCCTTTCGCCAGGGCGGGTGAGGTCCGATAGCACGATCCGATTTTCTTGATCCATGATCTGGGTGCCGACCGGAACGCGCAATACGAGATCCTCGCCGCTTGCTCCGGTGCACTCGCGGCCGGCGCCC
>Ga0209526_10001586_pt1 | contig 15315 bp, 15 predicted proteins | sample JacPinW_OM2H0_M1_FD_188566 | JGI IMG/M metagenome (GOLD analysis project Ga0209526, IMG submission 188566) | Forest soil microbial communities from Algoma, Ontario, Canada - Jack Pine, Ontario site 1_JW_OM2H0_M1 (SPAdes) (version 2) | ecosystem: Environmental > Terrestrial > Soil > Boreal... | reverse complement strand
GTCGCCGCTGCCCCGCCCGTGCAGCGCACTGACCGGCTGCGGCTCGCCGAGCCCGAGGGACCACAGGGCCGCGGCAGCCGACTCGCCCGGCATGTCATCCACCTTGTTCGCGGCGACGACGACCGGCTTGCCGGAGCGGCGCAGCACCGCCGCGACGGCCTCGTCGGCGTCGGTCACCCCCACCACGGCGTCCACGACGAACAGCACCGCGTCGGCGGTGTCCACGGCGAGCCGGGCCTGGGCGGTTACCTGCTCCGCGAGGGCGCGGCTGGCCTGGCCTTCCTCGGAACCCGGAGAAGGCTCCCAGCCGCCGGTGTCCACCAGGGTGAACGCCCGGCCCCGCCACGCGGCGTCGTAGGCCACCCGGTCCCGCGTGACGCCCGGGACGTCCTCCACGACTGCCTGGCGGCTGCCGAGGATCCGGTTGACCAAGGTCGACTTGCCTACATTGGGCCTGCCCACCACGGCGACCACCGGAGCCGGGACCCCCGGGGCAGCCTGGTCGAAGCCGTCACTGTCGAAGCCGTCACTGTCGAAGCCATCACTGTCGAAGCCATCACTGTCGAAGCCGTCACTGTCGAAGCCGTCACTGTCGAAGCCGTCACTGTCGAAGCCGTCCGCTGCCGGGTCGTCGGCGCCGGGGGCGGCGCCACCCGGGCTGTCCTCGCGCATGGTCATCCCGTCCACGCGGCGTTCGCCCGCTGCCGGGCCAGGCCGACGATGACGCCGACAACCTCGTCCAACCCGAGCGAGGTGGAGTCGATCTGCACCGCGTCCGCGGCCTTCGCGGTCTGCGGGGCATCGATCCGGTCGCGGCGCTGCTGCTCGGACTGGGTCACCTCAAGCGTGGCGTCGGGGTCGGCGGCCAGGTCGGCGCTTCGGCGGCGGGCCCGGACAGCCTCGCTTGCGGTGAGGAACACCTTGATCGGCGCGCCCGGTGCGACGACTGTGCCGATGTCCCTTCCCTCGGCGACGATGCCCTCACCTGCCCCGCACGTCGCAGCGATGATGTCCCGCTGCATCGCGATCAGGTGCGTGCGAACCTCTGGGACGCGCGCGACGGCGCTGACCGCGTTGGACACCTCACGGGTGCGGATCACACGGGTGACGTCGGTGCCGTCCACCGTGACCGCCGGGGCGTCCGGGTCCGTGCCCACCTCGATGGCGGGACGCCGGGCGTGCGCCGCCACGGCCGCCGGGCTGGCGATATCCACGCCCTGGCGGATCATCCACCAGGTCAGGGCCCGGTACATGGCGCCGGTGTCCAGATAACGCAACCCGAGCGACCGGGCGGCGCCACGTGCGGCACTGGACTTGCCGGATCCAGCAGGGCCATCCACGGCGATGATAAGGCAGTCACTCACGAGGGCGATGCTACCGGCGCACTTGGACTATCCAGGCGCGGGGCTATCCACGCACGGGCCATCCGTGGGCCGCCAGGGCCTCGGTCAGCGGGGCTACGGCCCCGGGTCGGACCGTCAATTCGGCCACTCCCACTGGCAGTCCCGGGGAGTGCTCGATGCCGATGTCCTCGATATTGACCCCGGCCTGGCCCGCCGCCTCGAAGAGCCGCGCCAGTTCACCGGGCAGGTCGCGGATCACGACCTGGACCACGGCGTCCGCCCGGGCGGGCGAGCCCCGCTTGCCGGGAATCCTGGCCACCCCGGCGCAGCCCTGGTCCAGCAGGGCAGCCAGTACCTTCAGCGCCGCCGGGTCATCCCGCCCGGCAGGGTCCGCGGGCGTTTCCGCGGAAACGTTACCGCGGGCGTTTCCGCGGAAACGCGGGGCCGCTCCCGGCTCAGCCAGCCCAGTAGGGCCCCAGTCCGGTCCGGCCGAGCCCTGGTCCGGTCCGGCAGGACCCCGGTCCAGCCGGGCCGGAGACACCGCGGCAGGCTGGCCTATAGGGACCACCTCCGTCAGTGCCTCGGCGGCGGCGGCCAGGTCGGCGGCGACGGCCGCGAGGATCTCGGCCACCGGCGCCGCATTGGCGGCCAAGATCTGCGTCCACAGCGCCGTGTCTCCGGCCGCGATCCTGGTCACGTCCCGCAGTCCCTGGCCGGCCAGGGCGAGCGCGCCGTCGCTGGAATCGGCTAGCCGCGCCGCCATCGCGGCGGAAACCACATGCGGCGCATGCGAGGTCAGCGCCACCCACCGGTCGTGTTCGGCGGCACTGGCCAGGACCGGCTCCGCGCCGCACGCTCTCGCCAGGTCAACCACTGCTGCCACGGCCGCCTCGGAGTTCTCCGCCGCGGGGCAGATCACCCATGGCCGGCCGAGGAACAGGTCGGCGCGGGCCGCGGCGGGGCCGGAACGTTCCCGCCCGGATAGCGGATGTGCGGGCACGAAGCTGGACAGGTCACAGCCGCGGGCCCGGGCGGCCGCAAGCGGGAAGCTCTTCACGCTCGCCACATCGGTGTACCAGCGGGCCAGGTTCCGCGCCTGCGCCTCGGCGAGAGCGGGTGCCACGGCAGCAGGCGGTACGGCCAGCACGGCAAGGTCGGCGGGACCCCCCGCGGGCTCCTCCCACGGCTGCCCAGCCAAGGGAAGCAGCGTGCCCGCGCCGATGTCCGCCGCCAGGCGCGCGGCGGCCGCGTCACGGTCGGCCAGCCACACATCCGCCCCCCGTTCACGAAGGGCGAGCGCCACCGAGGTCCCGATCAGCCCGGTGCCGATCACCACCACGCGGCGGGGGCCGGTCCCCCGGGCTGCCTTCTGCGTCCCTCCGGCGTTCACTGGGCGATGTCCAGCCGCAGCGCCGCCGCACCGCGCAGGTACACGTGCTGCAGCGCCGAGCGTGGCTGGCCGGTCTCCACGTGCATGAGCAGGCGGACTACCCGGGGCATCGCGCCGGGCACGCCGATCTCGGACGCGCACAGCAGCGGTACGTCCTGGAAGCCGATCTTGCGGGCGGCGAGCGCGGGAAACTCGGCGGTGAGGTCCGGGGTCGCGGTGAACAGAACGCTGATCACATCGTCGGTGACCAGGCTGTTCCGCGTCATGACCTCGGAGACCAGTTCGGTCGTGCCCTCCAGGATCGCGGCCCGCTCATTCGCGTCAATCTGGACCGCGCCACGAATCGCCCTGACCGTCACCAGCCTGCTCCTTCATGCCGCTTCCTCATGCCACCCCGTCCCAGTTTTCCCCTGGGTCACTCCCGTTGACCAGGTCTATATCAGCCGCGGCGCCTCCTCCGGCTCGCTGGCAGCACGCCCGGTACGGGCTTTCCCCAGGCTACAGACCGACCGCGGCGTACAGGTCACCTATTTCCCTGGTGCTCAGCGCGCGGGTGGTGCCCGGGCGCAGCGAGCCGAGCGCGACCGGCCCCACATGTGTGCGAACCAGGCGGCTGACCGGGTGGCCAGCCTCAGCCAGCATCCGCCGCACGATGTGCTTGCGGCCCTCGTGCACCGTGATCTCCACCAGGGCCCGCGACCCAGCGCGCTCGATGACGCGGAACTTGTCCGCGCTGGCCACGCCATCCTCCAGCTCGATTCCGGTCATCAACCTGCGGCCCAGGTCCCGGGGCAGCGGTCCAGACACATCGGCCAAGTACGTCTTGAGCACCCCGTAGCGCGGGTGGGCCAGGCGGTGCGCCAGGTCACCATCGTTCATCAGCAGCATGAGGCCTTCCGTGTCGTAATCGAGCCTGCCCACGTGATACAGCCGCTCGCTGTGATCGCCGAGGAAGTCGGCGATCGTGGGCCGCCCGCGGTCATCCGACATGGTGGTGAGAACCCCGGCGGGCTTGTTCAGCGCCAGGTAGACGAGGTCCTGGCGAGCGGGAATGCGCCTGCCGTCGACCCGGATGATCTGCTGCTGCGGATCAACCCGCGCCCCGTACCTGCGGACGGTCTCCCCGTCCACCTCGACCCGGCCCTCGCCGATCAGCTCCTCACAGCGCCGGCGGCTGCCCACCCCGGCGGCGGCCAGTACCTTCTGCAGCCGCACCCCACCCGGCACGTCGGTGAGCGTGTCCCGCTCGTCGTCATCGCCGCCCGGCTGGCTCCGCTGTCCGTCAGGGGCTCGCGGGCTCATCAGTGGCATCCTCGGGGTCTTCAACGTGATCTGGCAAGAAGGGGGCGAGTTCGGGCAGGTCCTCCAGGCCGGCCAGGCCCAGGCGCTCCAGGAAGTACCCGGTGGTCCGGTAGAGGATAGCCCCTGTCTCGTGGTCGGTGCCCGCCTCCTCGACCAGGCCACGCAGCCCGAGCGTCCGCATCACTCCGTCGCAGTTGACGCCGCGCACCGCGGACACCCGCGCACGGCTCACCGGCTGCCGGTAGGCGACCACCGCGAGCGTCTCCAGCGCGGCCTGGGTCAGCCGGACCTCCTGGCTGTCGCGTACGAATCGTTCCACCACGGGCGCGCATTCCTCGCGGGTGTAGAACCTCCAGCCGCCCGCCACTTCACGCAGGTCGAACCCGCGCCCTTCCGCCGTGTACGAGGCCGCCAGCTCGTCCAGCGCCACGGCGATCTCTTCCCGCGGCCGTTCGAGCACCTGGGCGATCACGATCTCCGCCACCGGCTCGTCCACCACCAGCAGGATGGCCTCCAGGCAGGCGCGGAGCCCCGGGTTGGCCTGACCGTCCGCCCCGGTCACCCCGCCCTCGTCGGCGGCCCACCCACGCTCCCCGGCCGTCGTGCGCTCCCCGGCCCCGGGATCCGCACTCCCCGCACCGGGGACCGCGTGCCCGTTGTCCGTACTCACTCGCTGCCCTCCTGCGCTGACGCCTCTGGCGCGTCCGGTTCCGCGCCCGGTGGCTCGTGCCTGGCTGGTGCCCAGGTCACGTAGAGCTCGCCGAGCGGGGTGATCTGCTCAAACGAGACGTTACCTTCACGGTAGAGCTCTAGCAGCGCCAGGAAGCGCGCTACCACCTCGTATGTTCCCGCGCAGTCGGAGGTGAGCCGCCGGAAGGTCGCCCGGCCCAGCAGGCCCAACTGCCGGGCCAGTATCCCGGCCTGCTCCCGCACGGAGGTCTGCGGCGCGTGGATGTGCTCGGTGGACACCACCGGCGCCGGGCGCGGGGCCAGCGTCCGGGCGGCGATCACCGCGAACTCCACCGGGCCGAGGCCGAGCAGCACCTCGGGGAGCAGCTGGGCGAACCGCGGCTCGACCGGCACGCGCCGCGCGAACCTGCGTCCCTGGACCGTCATCCGGCCCGCGAACACGGCCGCCACCTCCTTGTAAGCGCGGTACTGCAGGAGGCGGGCGAAAAGCAGGTCCCTGGCCTCGAGCAGAGCGAGATCCTCCTCGTCCTCCACCTCGCCCGCGGGCAGCAGCCTGGCTGCCTTCAGGTCGAGGAGCGTCGCGGCGACCACGAGGAAGTAACTCGCCTGGTCCAGGTCCCATCCGTCGGCGCGGGCCCGGATGAAGGCGATGAACTCATCGGTGACCTGGGAGAGCGCGACTTCCGTGATGTCGAGCTTGTGCTTGGAGATCAGCCCGAGCAACAGGTCGAACGGGCCCTCGAACACGTCGAGGTGCACTTCGAACGCGCCCGTCCCCTGAGCCTGGGGGCCGTCACCGCGTGGATCAGCAGCATCGCCGGACTCGGCCGTCACCTCGCGGATCACCCGGGGCCCGACCGGCCGGGGACCCAGGTCACGTCCGGTCCCGCAGGCGCCGGGCCACCAGGCTGGTCGCGCCGTCGGCGTCCAGGTCCGCGAGGATCACGGCGATCGCCTCACGGACCAGCCGGCCACGGTCCACCGGGATCCCGTAGGCGCGCAGGGCGAGCCGGGCGCGCTCCAGATCGAGAAGCTCGCCCGCGGACAGGTAGACGGTGATCTTGTGTGGATGGGACTCGCGCCCGCTCGCGTGGCGGCCATCATCGGCGGACGGTCCGGGCGCCGCGGGACGAAGCAGTTCGGCGATTCCCGGCAGGCTCACCCGCCGTGAACGGGACCCGCGCGCCCTGCCTGCCGCCACCGCTCCAGCACCTCCCTGGCGAGCTCCCGGTAGGAACTCGCTCCCGTGGACGCAGGGTCAAACCGGGTGATGGGCTCGCCGGCCACGGTGGCGTCCGGGAATCGCACGGTACGGTTGATCACCGTGTGAAAAACCTTGTCGCCGAACCCCTTCACCACCCCGGCGAGCACCTCCCGGGAATGCAGCGTCCGCGAGTCGTACATGGTGGCGAGCACCCCATCGATGCCGAGCCTCGGGTTGAGCCTGCTGGACACCTTGTCGATGGTCTCCATCAGCAGCGCGACCCCGCGCAGCGCGAAATACTCGCATTCCAGCGGCACGATCACGCCGGCCGCGCAGGCCAGCGCGTTGAGTGTGAGCAGGCCGAGCGACGGCTGGCAGTCGATCAGGACGATGTCATAGTCCGGTATGAGCGGTTCAAGCACTCTGCCCAGCACGAACTCCCGGCCCACCTCGTGGACCAGTTGGACCTCGGCTCCCGACAGGTCGATGTTGCTGGGCAGCAGGTCCATCCCGTCCACGTTCGTCTTGAAGACGACGTCGGTGGCCCGCAGCCCCCGCTCCATGAGCAAGTTGTAGATCGTGTACTCGAGCTCGTGCGGCTGGAAACCAAGCCCGACAGACAGTGCGCCCTGAGGATCGAAATCCACCAGCAGAACGTGTCTCCCCTGCTCAGCAAGGGCCGCGCCGAGATTGATGGTCGTCGTGGTCTTGCCGACTCCGCCCTTCTGGTTGCACACCGCGGCAATGCGGGCGGGACCATGGGTCAGGAGCGGTTCCGGATCGGGAAACACCGGCAGGGGTCGCCCGGTAGCCCCGATAGCGCCGGCCTCAAATTGGATCGTCTCGGGCCCTGCCACCATCTGCTGCACCTCCCCGGCGGACTGCGCAGAATACCTCCGCTGAAACCCGGACTCTAGGGCCTGCCTCCGCCCGCGGCAAGCCGACTCACCGTTTGCGGCCTATCCGAGCGCCCGCGGATGCGCTGCCGAGTACACCTCGCGAAGCCTGTCCACCGTCACCAGGGTGTAGATCTGTGTGGTGGTCACCGATGCGTGCCCGAGGAGTTCCTGCACCACCCGCACGTCCGCACCGCCATCGAGGAGATGGGTGGCGAACGAGTGCCGCAGGGTGTGCGGTGACACTCCGTCCAGCCCGGCCTGGGCCGCGGCCGCCTTCAGCACGGCCCAGGCGCCCTGCCTGGTGAGCCGGCTGCCCCTAGCGTTCAGGAAAACCGCCGGGCTGGCGGACGCGCGGCGGGACGCGCTGGCGAATGTCGGCCGCGCGCGCACCAGGTAAGCATCGAGCGCCTCGCGGGCGTACCTGCCCACCGGGACGATCCGCTGCCTGCTGCCTTTCCCGGTGAGCCGGATCGTGCTGGGCAGGCGGGTGGCCTGCCCGCCCTCGTGCCCGCCGGGCTGCGTCGGCCCGGTCAAGCCGAGATCGTCGACATCGAGGCCGACGGCTTCGGATATCCGCGCCCCGGTGCCGTAGAGAAGCTCCAGCAGCGCCCGGTCGCGCAGCGGCCGCAGATCCCCCGGGCCGCCACCGGAACCCGCGGCGGCGATCAGCCGCTCCACATCGGGCACGGCGATGGCCCTCGGCAGCCGCCGTGGGGGCGCCGGCGGCCGTACCTGGCTGGCCGGGTCGGCCCCGGCCAGGCGTTCGGCGGCCGCGAACGCGTGCAAGCCACGCACGGCGACCACAGCCCGGCCCGCCGAACTCGCGGCGAGGGGCATGTGCTCCTCATCACCCTCGCGCAGCCCGGCCAGGAACGCCGCCACATCCTCTGTCGTGACCTCGCCAATCATGGTCCGGCCCATGGCGGCCAGAGCAGCCTGGTAGCGCAGCAGGTCCCTGCGGTAGGCCTCCAGCGTGTGGGCGGCCAGACCGCGCTCGACCGTCAGGTGATCCAGGTACCGGCTGACCGCGGCGTCCAGGCTGGTCAGCGGAGCACCTCGGCGACCGCGGTGTACGGCAGGCCGTGCGCATCGGCGACCGGCTGGCAGGTCAGGGCGCCCTCGTAGGTGTGCAGCCCGGCCGCGAGAGCGGGATCTGCTCGCAGCGCGTCACGCCAGCCCCGGTTGGCCAGCTCGACCACATACGGCAGCGTGACATTGGTCAGCGCGTACGTGGAGGTATGCGGGACCGCGCCAGGCATGTTCGCCACGCAGTAGAACAGCGACTGGTGCACCAGGTACGTGGGCGCGGCATGGGTCGTCGGATGCGAGTCCTCGAAGCATCCGCCCTGGTCGATGGAGATGTCCACGAGCACCGATCCCGGCTTCATCCTGGACACGAGATCGTTGGAGACGAGCATGGGCGCCTTCGCACCGGGCACGAGTACGGCTCCGATGACGAGGTCGGCATCGATCACCGCGCGCTCGACCTCGTAGGAGTTGGAAGCGACAGTCTGGAGATGGCCCTGGTAAATCGCGTCCGCGGATCGTAGCCGGGCCACGTTCTTGTCCAGCAGCAGGACCTCGGCCTGCATGCCGAGCGCGATCGCGGCGGCATTCATGCCGGAAACCCCAGCGCCGAGCACGACGACCTTGGCCGCGTAGACGCCCGATACGCCGCCCATGAGCACACCCCGGCCGCCGCCGTCCCGCTGCAGGTGGTGCGCGCCCACCTGCGGCGCCATCCGGCCCGCCACCTCGGACATCGGCGCGAGCAGCGGCAGCGACCGGTCTGGAAGCTGGACAGTTTCATACGCGATCGCGGTGGTGCCCGCGCCGAGCAGTGCCTCGGTGCAGTCCAGCGACGCAGCAAGATGCAGGTAGGTGAAGAGAACCTGATCCTTGCGCATCCGGTGGTACTCCTGCGCCACCGGCTCCTTCACCTTCAGGATCAGGTCACCGGCCTGCCAGACCTCGTCAGCCCCGGGCAGAATAGCCGCGCCAGCGGCCGTGAAGTCCTCGTCGGGAATGGACGAGCCCGTGCCCGCGTCGCGCTCAACGAACACCTCATGGCCTGCGCGCACGAGCTCATGAACGCCGGCCGGGGTGATCGCGACGCGATACTCGTGGTTCTTAACCTCTTTGGGAACGCCCACTCTCATGGCTGCAAGCCCTCTCTTCATCCCTGCCGCACGGCCCCGTTGCCGTGCGGCGCGAGTCCTGGCCGACCCGCTGCCCGCGGATCAGTGCTCGGGCGCGTCCGGGCGGCGGAGCGCCATGAACCCGATCTCGCTGGCGGCATACGCGGACAAGATACCCACACCGGTTACGCCATTGTGCAGGTCACCCGCCAGAAACCGGGCTACCGCCTCCTCCAGCGGAACCCACTCGACCAGCAGATGTGCCTCTTCGTGCTGCGGAATGTACTCGCGCTCGGATTCCGGGACCAGACTGAGACCGCGGGCGAGGAACATGCGTATCCGCTCCGTGGTGATCCCCGGCGAGGTAAAGAAATCAGCGAGGACGAGCCAGTCCTGCGCCCGGTAGCCGGTCTCCTCCAGCAATTCCCGCTCGGCGGTCGCCAGCAGCGGCTCGCCATCCACGTCACGCAGCCCGGCGGGAAGCTCCCACAGCAGGCGGCCGACCGGATGCCGGTACTGGCGGATCATCAGGATCCGCGCCGCCTCGTCCAGGGCCACCACCGCGACGGCTCCCGGATGCTCGACCACCTGCCGTATGGAGACATCGCCGTCCGGCATCCGGACCGTGTCGCTGCGGAGCGTGACGATGGGGCCCCGGGCGTCCTCGACCGAGGAGATCACCGGCCATTGCTGCGGGACGTCCAGGAACCGGGCCGCCTGGGTGTTACTCGCGTCAGGTACTCCTGCCGCGCGGGCCTCATCGGGGATCATGCGCTCGCGGCGGCCCGGCGGCCGATGCCGCTCGCGGTTACCGATCGCGCATGCTCCATCGCCGCCGCGACCAGCCCCGTGAAGAGCGGATGCGGTCTGGTCGGGCGGGACAGGAATTCCGGATGCGCCTGCGTGGCCACGAGATAGGGATGAATGCTGCGGTCCATCTCCACGAACTCCACCAGCCGCCCGTCGGGCGACACGCCGGAGCAGATGAGCCCGGCCTGTTCGAGCATCCCGCGGTAGGCGTTGTTGACCTCGTACCGGTGCCGGTGCCGTTCGGAGACGACGTCCGTGCCGTACAACTCCCGCACCAGCGATCCTTCCGCCAGCACAGCGGGGTAGAGGCCCAGCCGCATCGTGCCCCCCATGTCCCGCTCTCCCGCGACGACATCCTCCTGGTCGGTCATGGTGGCGATGACCGGGTGTGGCGTCTCAGGGTCGAACTCGGCGCTGTTGGCGTCGGGTAGCCCGGACAGGTGGCGGGCGGCCTCGATGGCGATGCACTGCAGGCCCAGGCACAGACCGAGCAGCGGGATGCCATGGGTGCGTGCGTGCTGGATGGCGCCAACCTTGCCCTCGATGCCGCGAACGCCGAAGCCACCTGGGACGAGCACACCGTCCACGCCCTCGAGTTGCCGCGCCGCGCCCTCAGGGGTCTGGCAGTCATCGCTGGTCACCCACCGGATGTTCACCCGCGCGTCGTTGGCGAAGCCGCCCGCCCGCAGCGCCTCGGCGGGCGAGAGGTACGCGTCAGGCAGATCCACGTACTTGCCGACCAGCGCGATCGTGACGCTGCGGGCAGGCCGGTGGACCCGCCGCAGCAGATCATCCCAGTCACTCCAGTCAACATCACGGAACGGCAGGCCCAGCCTCCGCACCACATAGGCGTCCAGGCCCTCGGAGTGCAGCACCTTGGGGATGTCGTAGATCGATGGGGCGTCGACCGCCGAGACCACGGCCTCCTCGTCCACGTCGCACATCAGGCTGATCTTGCGCTTCAGCCCGTCGCTGATCGGCCGGTCACTGCGGCACACGATCGCGTCGGGCTGGATGCCGATGCTGCGTAGCGCCGCGACCGAATGCTGGGTTGGCTTGGTCTTCAACTCGCCGGACGGCCCGATGTAGGGCAGCAGCGACACGTGCAGGAAGAAGCAGCGATCGCGGCCTATCTCGTGCCTGATCTGGCGGATCGCCTCAAGGAACGGCTGTGACTCGATGTCGCCCACCGTGCCGCCCACCTCCGTGATGACCACATCCACGGCGGGGCCGCCCATCTCCATGATGCGTGACTTGATCTCGTTGGTGATGTGCGGGATGACCTGGACCGTGTCGCCGAGGTAATCGCCGCGGCGCTCCTTGGCGATCACGCTGGAGTAGATCTGCCCCGTGGTGACGTTCGCCGACCCCTTCAGCGGCGTATCGAGGAACCGCTCGTAGTGCCCCACGTCAAGGTCGGTCTCCGTGCCGTCGTCGGTGACGAACACTTCGCCGTGCTGAAAGGGGTTCATGGTGCCCGGGTCGACATTGAGATAAGGGTCCAGCTTCTGCATGGTGACGCTCAGCCCGCGCAGCTTGAGGAGTCGCCCAAGGCTGGACGCTGTGAGGCCCTTGCCGAGACTGGAGGCCACGCCCCCGGTTACGAAGAGATGCCTGGTCGAAGCTTGCCGTGATGATTGCGATGCCGCAGCCAACTGAAGGCTCCCGTGGTCGGTTGCGATGCGGGAAATCCCGCCGGTCCACGGACCATCAGAATATCAGCCGACCGATATTCCCCTGCGCAGCGACACAAAATAGGTCCGCACCGTGCGCCCCGCCCCTGCTCACATGACCCGGGAGGTGGTCGGCTCGCCGTCGGTCGCCGGACTCTGCCCACCCTGCGCCGCCGCCTCTTCCTGCTCATCGGTCTGGCCGAACCGGGCTAGTGCCACCGCGCAGACCACGGCGAGGATGAACCCGAGCACGGCGACACCGGCGAGCCCTCGGCGCGTGTGGTCGCCGAGGAACAAGACGCCCACGATGGCCGGCGGGATGGTCTCCACCAGCACGACTGAGGCGGTCGCCACGGTCACGCTGCCGCCTTCCAGAGCAGTCGCGTAGAGCATGAATGACACGATCCCCGCCGCGGCGAGCGCGTAGGCGGCGGGATCACGGACCAGTTCATGCGGTGTGAAGCCGGGCAGCACCCGGGCCGCGACGGCCAGGATGCCGTACCCGAGTCCCGCGATCCCGCCGAGAACCGGCGTGCGGGCCGGGCCCTGCAGCCGGGAGGCCGCCACGCCAATGATGGCGACGCCCGCGACGGCGACGATGAGCGCCAGCTTGAACTCCGGGCTGATCCCCGTCGCGCCCTCCGCGCCGGCCGACGATCCGAGCAGCCCGACCCCGACGATGACCCCGGCCACCGCCAGCCACTCACGCCACGCCAGTTCGATGTGGATCAGCCAGGACGCGAACACGGCCGTAACCGCCAGGTTCGCGGCGATCATCGCTTGCACCGCGAACAGCGGCATCCGCCGCAGCGCGACAAGTTGGGCCAGGAACCCGATCAGGTCAAGGCCGAGGCTCGCGACAAAGCGCCACTGGTGCAGCATGCGCACCACAAGACCGGGATCGACACCGCCGAGAGCGCTGCCTGACGGCCGGCCGTCCGCCGGACGGCGACTGGCCGCACGCACCGCCACTGCCTGCATAACCGCAGCGACCCCGTAGCAGAGGGCGGCCACCACCGCGGCCACCAGACTGGCCAACACAACTACGACCCTACGCTGAGGGTTTCCTGAAGAGACACCAACGTAGGGTCAAGCCGCGCAGCTTCTGCTGTCAATTGGGATTAATTATGACTAAACGGTCATATTTCCCTATCACTGAGCGGTCGGCTGGCTGCCGACACCGTGCCGCAGCAATCCGGCCCGCGCCGCGCCGGGATCGGTGAATAGCACGACGGCCATGCCCAGCCGGGCCGCTCCGGCGATGTTGTCGGCCCGGTCGTCGACCAGGACGACCTCGGCAGGCTCGGCGCCCATCACGGCCAGCGCGCCGTTGAAGCACTCCGGATCGGGCTTGGCCGACTTCAGGAAGCAACTGAAGATCAGGTGCTCGAAATGCGCCGCGACCGGCAGCCCGCTCACTGCCTCCGCGACATCGGCCGGCGCGTTGGACAGCAGCGCAAGTCGGTGACCGGCCGCGGCCATGTCTTCGATGAGCGCCACGGTCCCCTCCTGCAGGTGCATCCAGGAGGCAATGTCCAGGCGGGCCAGCTCCGCGATCTGGGCCCCGTCGAACGAGCGCCCGAGATTACCCGCCACGCGCTGCCAGTAGCCCGCCGCATCGAGCACCGCGCGGTCATAGTCAAGGCGGTACGGCCAGTACGCATCGCCGAACTCCGCCACGGTGCAGCCCGCGGCCCGGGCCAGCCGGGCCAGGTCCTCCTCGGGCTGCGGATAGCAGATCACGCCCCCGAAGTCGAAAAGCACCCAGGTCATGCCTGGTCTCCCGCTCGCCTGCGGGGCGCTTTAAGGCGCCGCCTTCCCTCGTCGCTCGTACCTCGCTCCTCAGTCCAGGCGGCACCGCGCCCCTCCGGCTCGCTCACTGGTCCCTCAGACAGCCATCCACGAGCGTGAAACCTATCAGCGCGGCTCAGTTCACCGCAGCGCCCCGCTCAGCCCGGCGTCCAGCGCTCAGCCCAGCGTCCCGGCCGGCCGTGCCTCCCATATGGTCCACAACGGCCGGTATCCCATCCGCTCCACTTCGGCCAGCCACCTCCGGCCGCCCCGCTTCCGCAGGGCACACTCCATTCCCCGGCGGAGGAGCCGATTGCCTATTCAGCGCATTTCGGCTCATAACAAGTACGCCACATGATCAAAATGCCATTTGGAACCCGCCGGCATTGCCTGCAGACGCGGCACATAGCATAGTGCTGACGGCCATTTTATTTATCGGCAACGTTCTATTTATCGAACCGTGATGGCACTCGGCTTTCGCATTTTCGGGAGGCGGCTTGGCGGCCGGGTTGATCTTGACGAGAGCGCCGGCAAGGTGTTCGTAGTCTGGCCTGGCGACCGGCCCGAGGACCTTGATCCTTACTGGCCGTGGTAGCCGTTGGGCCACGTGACTATGGTGGCCGGGCAAGCCAGGCCCGCAGCGCAGGGGCCGGCTCCAATGACGGAGCCGGCCCCTGCGGCGTTTTGGGTAACCCGATCACGCGTAGAGGTACCCGAAGGGATCGCACAGGTATTCGTAGAACGTCGACTCGCTTTCGCGACCGCATTCCGCGCAGTCGAACCGCCGGCCGCCGTCCTTTCCGCGCACCGTTACCCACTTTCCGGCCTTGCCGGACAGCACCGCCGCCAACTCCGGCACGGTGTGCCATCCTCGGTCGACACCGGTCTTGGCCAGGTCGAGGATCGTGGCACGACGGCCACATCCGGGACATGTGATGTCGGCCACGGTGAAGGTTCCGTGGAATTCGTCGACCGGCAGGCCGAGATACCGGGCGAGTTCCGCCATCTCCGATGAATCCATGAACCGGGTCGGCCCGTTAGGCTCGAGGGACTTGATGAACGTGATGAGGTCGTCGGCGCTCGGATCTAGTTGATACGTGCGCGTCTGGTCGGGCCTGTTCTCCATGAGAGCTTCCAGCTCCGCGACTGTCCCGAGCATCGCAGCCATGCCGGTGCCGTCCTTTCCCTTGTCGCCGCCCAAAAGAGGTCTTGCCAACATCACGGCTGTGGCGCTCAGGCGGTTCAGGGTGACCGGCCTGGATGAGCCAGCGCGCTCGCGGGCGGCAGCAGGCCTGGCGTCCCGCGCGAATCGAGGGTTGGCTGCGAAGATAGATCGTCATAGCGACGTCGGCCAGGTCGTGAGTTGCGCGCGGCGATGGGAGAAGAGTGCGGTGAAAAGCACGTCGTGGACTGCTGCGGCACCGTTCCTTTTTGTTGGCCGCGAGGACGAACTCGCCTGCCTGCACTCGGTATGGGAAACGGTGAGGGGCGGTGCGGCTCGGGTCGTCGGAATCGAGGGTGACCCAGGCATCGGGAAGACGCTGCTTGTCCGCCGTTTCCTGGCTGCCGCCGGCCCGGCCGCTGTGGTCTGGGCCAGCGGCGATGAGGCGGAGGCGCAGTTGCCCTGGGGCGTCGTGTCGCAAATGGCCGGGGCCCTCCCTGGGTGGCCGGACGGCTCCGCTGGCTCGTCATGGGACGCGCACTTAGAGCCCATCTTCGTCGGCCAGGCGCTCGTCTCCCGGCTGCAACGGCTTCAGAACGCGATTGTGGTCATCGACGATGCGCACTGGGGTGACCGGCTCTCGATGGCGTCGGTGCGCCTGGCCGCCAGGCGGCTGGCCGCCGAACCCGTGATGCTCCTGGTGACGTACCAGCCCGCCGGGGCGACCCGCGGTATCGGCGATGGGCATCCATCCCCCGGTCTGGATGATGGATGGCGCCGCCTGTTCGACTCGGATCGCGGTGAGCGCCTGACGCTGACCGGGCTCCGCGCGGCGGATCTGATGCGGCTGGCCGTCGCGGGTGGCCACCCGGGCCTCTCGCCGATCGGCGCCGCCCGGCTCCATGAACACACT
>Ga0209526_10001585_pt1 | contig 15319 bp, 9 predicted proteins | sample JacPinW_OM2H0_M1_FD_188566 | JGI IMG/M metagenome (GOLD analysis project Ga0209526, IMG submission 188566) | Forest soil microbial communities from Algoma, Ontario, Canada - Jack Pine, Ontario site 1_JW_OM2H0_M1 (SPAdes) (version 2) | ecosystem: Environmental > Terrestrial > Soil > Boreal... | reverse complement strand
GGCAAGAGTTCATGCACGAGCTTCGCCACTCGCACCTCGGCTCCGGTATCTCACCGCGATCACCGAGCGTTCGCGAGCGCCTGAACGCGGCCTACCTCGCTGCTACCAGCTCCTCGTAGCGGGCCAGGAAGTGCAGTAAGCCTGCGGATACCCCGCCACCACGTTCCAGACGCAGACTCAGACCGTGCGAGGCTACCGGGCACCGGACCAGCGCCGCGTCTTGGGGCGTCTGAGGACGTGCTGGACGAAGGGCTGACCCAGGAACCATCAGCGCGCAGATCGGTCCGCGCTGGTGGCCGCCTTGAAGCCGCGCCACCTAGCGTCTGCACGGGCGCTGGGCACACCAGGAAAGGAGACCTCAGTGAACATCACCCGAGTCGCGCAGCCAGGCCGGCTGCGGCTCATTATCGCGGCTGTCATCGTGGCCATTGCCGGCTTGGTCATCCCGCTCAGCCAGATCGCGTCGGCCCGTACAGCCGAGACTGCCGCCGCGGGTGACGGCCCTAAGCCCAGCATCGTGCTGGTGCACGGAGCGTGGGCCGACAGCGGCAGCTGGGACGGCGTCACCCAGCGGCTGCAGGCTGATGGTTACACCGTGTACGCGCCGCCGAACCCGCTACAGGGCCTGGCCTACGACCCGGCCTACCTGGCGGACTTCCTGCACAGCATCTCCGGTCCCATCGTGCTGGTGGGGCACTCCTACGGCGGGGCCGTCATCACCAACGCCGCCACCGGTGACCCGCAGGTCAAAGCCCTCGTTTACGTGGACGCCTTCGCGCCCGCGCAGGGCCAGAGCCTCGCGCAGCTGCTCGCCGCCTATCCCGGGTCGTGCGTGGTGCCCGCGAACCTGAATGTGGTCCCGTTCCCTGGCGCCCCCAGCGGCGTGGGCGACGCCTACATCAAGCAGAGCGTGTTCCCCAGCTGCATGGCCAACGGCCTGCCAGCTAACGAGGCACATGTGCTCGCCGCCACCCAGGAGCCGATAGCGACGATCGCGCTAGCCCAGCAGACCGGTGTCCCGGCGTGGCAGACCATCCCGTCGTGGGCCGTGGTCGGCACCGCCGACCACGCCATCCCGCTGGCGTTGCAGCTGGCCATGGCCAACACGGCGCACGCCGATATCACCAGGGTCGACGCGCCGCACCTATCCATGATCTCCGATCCCGGTGCCGTGACGAAGGTGATCCTGCAAGCCGTCCGGGCGACCTCCTAACCTAGGCCTTCCGCCTAAGGCAGCAACCGGCACGGCCGGCAGAGGATGCCTGCCGCGCGGATCCGCGCGGCAGGCATCACCTGCCGGCGGCATCCGCGTAGCGGTGTCTCCATGAGGAGTGACGCGCAGGACCCGAGCGCGGAGGCGGGGGCGTGCGATGTGGTGGGCCGTGAGTCCTCCGTAGATCATGGACGGTGGCGGGGGAGCCGGCGTTCAGGCCCCGACGGCGATCGCGAAGACGTGCAGGTTGAAGTTGGTGGGCAGGGTGACCGACGCGACGGTTTTGACTGAGCCGTGCAGAGCCCGGTGAGAGCGCCGATGCGCGTCCCGCCCGCGCGCGCCGTCACTCGCCGAGCAGGGAAAGGGCGATGCTTGAGGCGTCCCCCTTCCGCAGCCCGGTGAGCCACGTCACGGTGACGCTGAGCACGGTGAGACATCCGGCCGCCACGAATACGGGCCTGGGATCGTTGCCCCCCAGCCCGGCCAAGGCCCCGGCGAGAACGCCCCCGACGAGGGTGACCGCCTGCCCCGCCAGCCGCCAGGAAGCCGTGACCCGGCCGAGCAGTTCCCGGGGGACAAGGACCTGCCGCAGGGCGCGCATTGTGACGCTGGCTGCGATGACCGCCCACGTATAGAGCAGGTTCCCGGCCAGGAGCACAGGCATTGCCGTGGCCGCGCTGATCAGGATCAGGGCGATTCCCGACGCCGCCGAGCAGAGCGCGACGACCGGCAGGGGGCCGAGCCACCGGCACAGCAGGCTGGTGCCGGCCGCCCCCAGCAAGCCGCCGGCCCCCCCGGCTGTCACGACGAGGCCGACCTGCCCGGGCGGCAGGTGAAGGGTATCCCTGGCGAAGAAGATGATGAGCTTGTCAGCGCCCAGGCACAGGTTCAGCACCAGCATGAACAACAGCAGGGTGAACAGCAGCCGGGTGGCGGCCAGGTACCTGATCCCTTCGCCCAGCTCACGCCGCAGCGCCCTCCACGAAGCGGCTGACCATCCCGGCTGGTGCGCGGCCTGGTAGGCACCCCGAACGGCGGCCAGCGAGGCGAGCGAGACAAGGAAGGTCAGCGCGTCGATCAGCATCGACACGTGCAGGAGCCCGGCGGCGGCCAGCAGCCCCGCTGCGCTCGGCCCGATGATCTGGCCGCTCTGGTGGGCTGACTCCAGCCACGAGTTCGCCGGTACCAGCCGGGGACCGGCGAATACATCACGCACGGCGACGGTCAGTGCAGTATCGGAGAACACGGTCACCGCACCAGCCGCGAACGTCAGCGACAGGATCAGCCACGCGGAGACCGGGCGCGAGCCCGTCAGCGCGAAGAGCGCGAAAAAGATCACCATCCGGATGGCATCGCCGCTGATCAGGAGCGGCCACGGATCGAGCCGATCGACCAGGATCCCCGCCGGGATCCCGGCGGCCAGGTAGCCGACGCTACCCGGCAGGGACGCGAGCACCGCCATCACCGGACTGCGGGTCAACTGCAGCACCAGCAGTGGCACAGCCAGGATGGCGAGCCCATCACCCAGCATCGACACGGCCTGCCCGCCCAGGAAGACCCGCCGTCGCAGCATATGTTTCATCCTGGCCCGGCACGCGGGGGCGTCAACGGCAGCGGCCCAAAGATCGCGTTCGGGCTTACATGGTTTTAATGGGCTTGCCGCGGCGCCGGGTAGCTGGGTCGCGCCCGGTGCTTATGGCACGGGGACCAAGAGGCGGTCCGCGCCGGTGTAGACGTTCATCGAGCCGCCGCGCAGGAAACCGATCAGGGTCATCCCGGACTCCTCCGCAAGCTCGGCGGCGAGGGAGGACGGGGCCGACACCGCGGCCAGCACCGGGATGCCCGCGACGAGGGCTTTCTGGGCCAGTTCGAAGGACGCGCGCCCGCTAACCAGCAGAACGCATCCCGCCAGCGGCAGCCGCTGCTCGCGCAGGGCCCAGCCAACGATCTTGTCCACTGCGTTGTGCCTGCCCACGTCCTCGCGCAGGGCGAGCAGGCGGCCATCGGCCGTGAAGAGCCCGGCCGCGTGCAGTCCGCCGGTCCGGGCGAACACCCGCTGCGCCTCGCGCAGCCGGTCCGGCAGCCGGGCGAGCATCTCTGGGGACACCCGCACCTGGTCGGCGGACACGTCGTAGCTGGCCCGGACCCGGATCGCGTCGATGCTGTCCTTGCCGCAGACGCCGCAGGCGCTGCTGGTCAGGAAGTTCCGGCGCAGGCCGGCATCGGGCAGCGTGACGCCGGCGCCCAGCGTGACGTCGGCGACGTTCTCGTCACACATTTTGATCGACGTGACATCCGACGGTGACGCGATGACACCTTCGCTAGCGAGGAACCCCGCGGCCAGGTCGATGTCGTCGCCCGGGGTTCGCATCGTCACGGCCAGCGGCTCGCCGTCCACCCGGATCTCCAGCGGTTCCTCCACCGCGAGCAGATCCGCGCGGGCGTCCTCGCCCGGCCCCAGGGGGACCCGGACCCGCAGTACCCGCCGCCTGGCCGTCCTGCCGGTCATGACCGCCTCCCGCACATCTCGCCCCCATGAGGCTAACGGCCAGGCCACCAAGCTCGCGCGGCCGACCCGACCATCATGGCGAACAGGACGAGCCCGGCCAGGACGTAGCCGTTGCCCGCGAGGAGCGCCAGTCCGTGCCAGTGGTATTCGCTCGGCCGGACACGACTGTACGCGGCGGCGTGCGTTCCGGGGGCGTACCAGATGAGACCCCACGGAACCAGGGGCGCATGGCTGCGCCACAGGCTCGGCCACGCGCCGAAGAGCAGAGCCACGGTGGCCAGCAAGGCCCACCCCGACCAGCGGGCCAGCCCGCGGGCCCGCACGGCCTGGTCCGCGAGGACGGCGAGAATCGGCGCGATCCAGACCCAGTGATGATCCCAGCTGACCGGCGAGACGAGCAGGCCAGTCAGTGCGCAGGCAGCCCAGCCCTGGGCCGGACGCCCCGAATGATGTAGCAGGGCCGCGGCGGTCAGCCCGAGCACGAAGGTGGCGGCCGAGACCGCCAGCCACGCTGGCGTGGCCGCATTCACGTCGCCGGCCAGCCGGGTGATCACGCCCCGCAGCGACTGGTTGGCCACGAATCCGACGAATCCGGTCCGGCCAGCGCGCAGGAAGTCCGGCCCGAGCCACCATGCCGCCGAAGCCGCGGGTAGCACGGCCCAGCCTGCCGCGACCGTGACGGCGAGGGCCGTCGCGGCCACCGTGGCCTGGCGGAACCGGCCGGTGAGCACGAGGTAGGGGATGAAGATGAGCGGGACGAGCTTGATGCCTGCCGCGAGGCCGATGCCCGCACCCTGCCACCATCTCCGTGACGGCTGGCACAGATCCCAGACGACGAGGACCATCAGCAGCAACTCCACCTGGCCCAGATGGAGGGTGCGCTGGACGGGCTCGGTCCAGAAGGTCACGGCCCCGATCGCGCAGACGATGCCGAGCCGGGCCCGGCCAGGCCAGCCAAGCGCGCCGAACGTCATCCAGACCGTGACCGCCAGGGCCAGGATGCTGGCCCCGGCCATGATCCATTTCAGGGCGATCCAGGGGAGCACCGTGGCGGCTGCGAAGAGCAGCGCGGCGAAGGGGGTGTAGGTAAACCGGATCCCTGGAGCGAGCTGCCAGCTGTAAAGCGTCGCGGAGTGATGCCGCGTGATCAGCCCCGCATCGTGGTAGACGCGAAGGTCGTAGCCGCCGAGCAGCGCGCCGGCCGGATGGGCGGCCACGGTGAGCGCGTAGGCGGATACGGCGACCGCCAGCGCCGCGACCCCGATCAGCAGCAGCAGCTTGCGCCGTCCTCGGGCGGCTCGCGCCGTGAGGCGCAGCGGCGCCAGCGGCTGGGGAGTGAGGCACGGCGAAGCGGGCTGCGGGACCGCGGGCTGCGGCGCGGCGACCTCCGGCTTGACCAGCGCCACGAAATGATTCCTCCTGGTGCGCGAATCCGGAGCTCACATCCCGCGCCACGCCCGCGTTCCAGTTCCGCGCTGCTTGTTCCAGCTCCGCACCGACCCCGCGGTATCACGTAGCGCACTCAGAGAATAACGAGAAGTAGCGGCTGAGGTCCCGCTTAGTGGCCGACTCGGCCACTTCTTCACCAGGACCGGCCCGGCTCTCTTAGTCCCGGACCAGCTCCGGGTCCACTTCCGCCTGCTGCGAGGAGGGAAACGGCTCCAGCCACCGGCCAAGCCGGGGGAGGGCCCGGGATTGCCGTGCGAACAGCGCGGCCGCGATCATCGATGCGAACAGGATGAGCCCCGCAAAGACGTACGCGTTCCCGAATATCACCGCAAAGCCGTTCAAGTGCTCATGGAAGGGGTGCTCGCCAGGCCCTTCGATAAGCGGCAGCACTCCACGGGGGGCTAGCGGGCCCTCGCCGGTTACCTGCCCCGGCCAGTCGAGGAATACGGCCACCAGTGCGGCCGCTGCGAGGCCCAGCAGCCACCGGCGGGCTCGGTGGGCGCGCAGGGCAGCGTCGGCGAGTAGCGCCAGAACGGGGACCATCCATACCCAGTGGTGGTCCCAGCTGATGGGGGATATGAGCAGGCCGGTCAGTGCGCACAGGACCCAGCCGTGGACCGGCCGTCCCGACCGGTAGAACGCGGCCGCGGCCAGCAGGCCGATCACCCCGGTCACGATCGCGGCGCCCAGCGCCCCGGGCGCGGCGGCGTGCGCGCTGCCGGCCGTGCGGGTCAGCAGGCCGCGCAGGGACTGGTTGGCCAGCGACGCCACGCCGCCGGTCCGGCCGGTGTTCAGGAAGTAGCCGGTCAGCCACCACTGCTTCGAGGCGCGGGGCAGGACGGCGAACCCGGCGGTCATCGTGGCGGCCAGCACCGCCACCGCGACGCCGGCTTGCCGGAACTTCCGGGTCAGCAGGAGGTAGGGGATGAAGATGAGCGGCACGAGCTTGATGCCCGCGGCCAGGCCGATGCCGGCCCCCTGCCACCACCGCCGGGAGGGCTGGCCCAGGTCCCACACGATCAGCGCCATCAACAGCAGCTCGACCTGGCCCAGGTGCACCGCGCGCTGCACCGGCTCGAACCAGAACGCCACCGCGCCCAGCAGCAGCACCGCGCCCACCCGGCGCCGGCCCGCCCAGCCGAGCTGGCGCAAGGTCATCGCGATCGTGGCCACCAGGGCCGCGACGCTCGCCCCGGTCATCAGCCACTTCGCCACCGTCCACGACATCAGCGACATCGCCGCGAACAGCGACGCCGCGAACGGCGTGTACGTAAACCTGACCTGCGGGCCGAACTGCCAGGAGTACAGCGCCCCGGGAGAGTGCCGCGCCACCAGGCCGCCATCCCAGTAGACCCGGAAGTCATACCAGTTGATCAGCGAGCGTCCGGGATGGACAAGGATGTAGAGAGCGACGGCGAGCACACAAGCCAGTGCACCGCCGACGACCAGCCGGGTACCACCCGGGCGGCTGATCCGCCGCACGAGTTCGCCTGGACTCGGCCTTCCCGTAAACACCGATATTCCTTTCCTGGAGAAAATCTACACGCTCCAGGACGCCGTCCCGGGTAGAGCTGATGTATGTCCCTTTGCCAGGACGAATGCCCCACATAGAAGATGCCCGACGGAAGGTAAAAAAAGTGCCCGATAGGCAAAGATTTGACAGGTGACCTTGGTGGGCTGCCGCTGGGCTCCGCTTGATGAACGGCTTTGCGCACGTCATCGTGCCCTAGCTGCTGAACAAGCTTCCGTGCGCGGCCGGAGCCGAAGGTGGCCATGCCTGGAGCCCGGCCCGAGGTGAGCTGACGCGCTGCCGCGCCGTGTCTCCGGAACCGGAGCAGGCCAGGTCCCCCGAACAGGAGCAGCGCAGGGGATGCAGGGAGCAGTTGCGCCCAGGTGGCCCGGCGTCCTCGCGGCCTGGCCGCCGTCACCGTTGCTGACCTGGGGATTGATGGCAGCTCGCCGCCATGGCGTCAGCGAAGAACAAGGGTGGCCCCCGCCGCTGGCCTGAGTTCCCCGATGACCGGCGCGCCTGGGATCTCACCCGCGATCAGCAGTCCTCCCGAGGTCTGTGCGTCGGCCAGCAGCAGCAAGTCTTCCTCGGCTACGTCGCCGAAGTCCGCGTGCGGCATGACCCAGTCCAGGTTCCGCCGCGTCCCGCCCGGGACGTATCCCGCGCGCACCGCCTCCCTGGCGCCCTCGATCAGCGGCACCGCGGAAATCTCGAGGACGGCGGATACCCCGCTCGCCCTAGCCAATTTGAACAGGTGGCCAAGCAGCCCGAAACCGGTGACGTCGGTAGCGCAGTGCAGGCCTCTGGCCAGCGCCGCACGGCTTGCATCCGCATTCAACGTGGTCATGACCGAGACGGCTTGCTCGAACACTTCCCCGGTTGCTTTGTGCCGTGAGTTGAGCACTCCCGAGCCGATCGGCTTGGTCAGGCTCAGTGGCAGCCCAGGCGCGGCCGCGTCGATACGGAGCAGGGCGTCCGGATCCGCGAGTCCGGTCACGGCCATGCCGTACTTTGGTTCAGGATCATCGATGCTGTGGCCGCCCGCCACGAGGCAGCCCGCCGCATGCGCGGCGGCCAGGCCACCGCGGAGCACCTCGCCCGCGAGTTCGGCCGGCAGCTTGGCGCGTGGCCAGCCGAGCAGGTTCAGCGCGACCAGTGGCTCGCCTCCGACCGCGTACACATCGGACAGCGCGTTCGTCCCGGCGATGCGGCCGAACGTGTACGCGTCATCCACGACCGGGCCGAAGAAGTCGGCGGTGGCCACGATGGCCCGGTCGCCGCTGATCCGCACCACGGCCGCGTCGTCGCCGTGGTCGAGGCCAATCAGCAGGTCCCGCCGAATGTCGCGTTCGGCAGCGTGCTCAGGGGCATCGTGTACAGCGGCACCGTGTTCGGCGGCATCGTCGGAGAGCAGCCGCGCGACCACCTCCTCCAGTTCGCCGGGCGGGATCTTGCACGCGCAGCCGCCGCCGCTCGCGTACTGGGTCAGCCGGACACCCGAGGCTATGGTCATGCTAGGAATCTAGCGGGGAGCCGCCTTGTGGCGGCGCCCGGCGCGAGGTAGCTTGCCCGGGCGGAGGTGCGAATGACCACCAAGACACTCCAGCAGCGAGCGGAGATAGAGGCGGCGATCGAGGGCCGGACGCTCTGTGATCAGCTCCAGGTCACCGCGGAGCGCTCGGGCGACGCGCCCGCCCTGTCCGACGTAGGCGAGAGCGGCACGCAGACCATCACGTGGGCACAGGCCAGGGAGCAGGCCCTGCGGCTGGCGGCCGGCTTCATCGCCCTCGGCCTGCAGCCCGGCGAGCGGGTCGCCCTCATGCTGCCGAACCGGTCTGAGCACGTGCTGGCCGACTTCGGCGCGGTACACGCGGGCGGCGTGCCGGTCACGTTTTACGCCACGCTCGCCGCGGAGCAGGTCGGCTTCGTAGCCGAGGATTGCAGCGCCCGGATCGCGGTGCTGGACGGCGCGGCGGAACTTGCCCGCTGGCAGCCAGTCCTGGCCCAGCTCCCCGCGCTGAAGAAGATCATCGTCCGGGACAGCGCCGCCTGCCCTCCCGGCGATCTCTACCTGTCGTGGGCCGACTTCGCCGCGCTGGGCCGCGAGCGGTACGCCGCCGAGCCTGAGGCGGTGGCCGGGCGGCTGGCCGCCATCACGCCGGATGACCCGGTCACCCTGCTGTACACCTCGGGGACCACGGGCAGCCCCAAGGGAGTGCTGCTCACCCACCGCAATGTGCTGTACGAGGTGACCGCGGCCGAGACGATGGGCACTGTCGAGTCGGGCGTCCGCTGGGTGTCCTACCTGCCGCTCGCGCACATCGCCGAGCGCATGTTCAGCATCTACCTGCCCGTGATGACCGCGGGCTACGTGAACTTCTGCCCGGACCCGACGCAACTTGTCAGTGCGCTCGGGGCGGTCCGCCCGACCGCGTTCTTCGGCGTGCCGCGGGTCTGGGAGAAGGTGCAGGCCGGTATCCAGGCACTGCTCACCGGGGAGCAGGACTCGGGCCGGCGGGCGGCCGTCCAGGAGGCCATGGATGTGGGGCGCAGGTACGTGGAGAGCGGCCAGTTCGGCCGGACCACGCCGCCCGAGTTGGACCGCGCCTTCCGGCAGGCCGACGAGCAGGTGCTGGCGCCCATCCGGTCCCTGCTCGGCCTCGGCGAGGCGGCCGTGGTGTCCAGCGCGGCAGCGCCGCTGCCGGCGGACGTCGCGGCCTTCTTCGCCGGCCTTGGCATGAAGATCCTCGATATCTACGGGATGACCGAGACGACCGGCGCGTTCACCAGCAACTCGGCGTCGGAGTTCAAGGTCGGTACCGTCGGGCGGGCGTTTCCCGGGATGGAAATCCAGATCGCGGCGGACGGGGAGATCCTGGTCCGCGGCCCGCTCCTGACCCCCGGCTACCTGAACCGGCCCGATCTGACCGCCGATCTGATCGACGCCGAGGGCTGGCTGCACACCGGGGACATCGGGAGCCTGGATGAGGACGGCTTCCTGTCGGTAGTGGACCGCAAGAAGGAAATCATCATCACCGCCGGCGGGGAGAACGTGCCGCCTGCCGTCATCGAGAACCTGCTCGTGGCGCACCCACTGGTCGGCCAGGCGCTGGCTTTCGGGGACCGGCGGCCGTACGTCGTGGCCCTGCTCACCCTGGACGGCGCCGTCGCACCGGCGTGGGCTAAGGCGCGGGGCGTTCAGGCGGGTTCGCTCGCGGAACTGGCCGGGGACCCGGCCGTGCTCGCCGAGGTGGGCGAGGCGGTCGCCGCGGCCAACGACCGGCTGGCCCGCGTCCAGCAGGTCAAGCGGTGGCGGCTGCTGCCCGTCGAGTGGACCGCGGAGAGCGAGGAACTCACGCCGACGCTCAAGCTCAAGCGCCGTGTCGTGCACGCCAAGTACGCCGACGACATCGACACGCTCTACGCCGGCGGACGCTATGTCGACTAAAGAGCGTCCGGCAATAGGACTGCCGGGCTCGCGGCGCCCCGACGACGACCGGCGGCCCTCTCACTCGCCCCCATAGCTCCGCTATGCGGGCTCGCTCGGCCCTGCCGGACCGCCGCCTGGATCGCCGCTCGCTGATCCAGCGCCCTATTGCCGGACACTCTAAGCGATATTCGTCCCGTTGCTGAGCACCTGGAGCTCGGCGATCCGCAGGAAGCCCGTCCCGGTCCCGGGGGTCGGGCTCGTCATGGTCAGCCTGACCCGACCGGTGCGGACGCGGTCGAAGGTGAGCGTGGTCGGCTGGTTGGACGCGGTGGCCATGACGATCTGCAGATTCTTCACCGGGACGAAGTCATGGCCGTCCCAGTACGTCACCGCGATGGAGGCAGGAAGGCTCAGCGTAGAGCTGAGCGTGAAAAACACTGTGATCGCCGAGAACTCCTGCCGATCCGGCCACGAGACCGACACCCATTCGCTGGCATGCGACACGCTCACCGCGTGCAGGTTGGCCGTGCCCGACTTGTTGTAGTAGTTCGACCATCCCGTGGTCAGATCGCCATCCAGCATCGCCGCGGGCAGCGTGTCCGGCGCGCCCGAGTAGCTCGCGTCGGCCATCGGGGTGGCCGGGCTGGCGGCTTCGGCGGTCAGGGCCGCCGGGGCTCCAGCCGCCGCGCCGGCCGAGACCGACGAGATCACCGCGGCTCCCCGGTCCCCGGCGGCTACCGAGCGTAGTGTCGCGCTGGCCCGGCCTAGCCCGGGAGAACTCGCGGTGACCGTGATGTGGCCGGCTTGCCGGGTGGACCGGACGACCACCAGCGCCTTGCCGTTGAAGGCGGGCACGGATGGCGCCTGGTAGCTCTGCGCGTTCTCCTGCTGGCCGTTGTCAACGCCGGCGAGCGTGCCAGGCCCCTCGACCCTGAACTTGACGAGATTGCTGGCGTCCGGGACCACCACGCCGTCGTGATCGGTGACTTCGACGGTCAGGAACGACAGGGATTTCCCGTCCGCCGCGATCTCCTGCGTGTCCGGGGTGAGAGTCAGAGCCCGCGGCTCTCCGGCCGTGTGGATCTCGTCGCGGGCCACGACACGGCCATTCTGCGTCGCCACCGCCGTGAGCCGGCCGGGCTGGAAGGGCACGCTCCAGGTGAGGTGGAGCTTGCCGGTACTGCCGTTGGGGCTCGTGTAGCTGCCGGACGGATAGTTGTAGTCGTCCCCCGTGGGCTCGGTCGTCTCCAGGTACTTGCGCCCGAAGGTGGTGACCTTCTGATCGAACGATTTCGCGCCGAGCGACTTGCCGTTCAGGAATAGTTCCACCGTGGCGACGTTGGCGTAAACCCAGACCGCGACATCCTGGCCGGGGGGGTAGTCGGTCCAGTTCATCGGCAGGATGTGCACCATCGGATCCCTGGTCCACTGGCTTTTGAACAGGTGGTAGAAGTCCTTGGGGAACCCGGCCGTGTCGATCGCGCCGAAGAAGGACGCCTTGACCGGGAAGACGTCGTAGGGGGTCGGCTCGCCGATGTAGTCCTGGCCGGACCAGAGGAACCCGCCCGCCCAGAACTCGCGGTCGCGGTCCTTCTTGAGTTCGTATTCCCCGCTCATCGTCCAGGACGCCAGGTTGTTGTCGTAGGACGAGGTCGCGCGCTTGCCCGGCGTGTAGTTCTCCCCCGTGTTGAGCAGTTGCGGATCCTGGTAGACACCCCGGGTGGACTCCTCCGACGACGTCTCCGAACAGAAGAAGAACTTGCCCGGATACCGGGCGTGCAGCCCGTCCATGGACGTGGCCGTGTTGTAGTTGACGCCGAGCCCGTCAAGCATTTGCAGGATCTGATCCTGCGGCGACCCCGCGCGGGGCACGCTGCGGTACTTGTCCGAGCCCATGACGACGGGACGCGTGGTGTCGATCGACCTGATGTCGGCGATCAGCTTCTGCGCGATCCCCGGGCCGCTCGACCGCCCCGTGTCCGGAGTCTCGTTGCCGATCGACCACAGCACCACCGATGGCGAGTTCTTCGACGCGTTGACCATCTCCTTGATGTCGGAGTCGCTCCACGCGTCGAAGTAGAGGTGGTAGTCGAAGGCCACCTTCCCGCTGTGCCAGCAGTCAAAGGCCTCGACCATCGTCACGATGCCCAGCCGGTCGCAGACCTGCACGAGTTCGGGGGCAGGCGGGTTATGCGCGGTGCGCAGCGCGTTGGCGCCCATGCTCTTCATGAGCTCCATCTGGTGGGCCAGCGCGTCATAGAGCACGGCCGAGCCAACCGCACCTTCCGTTGCGTGCAGGTCCACGCCATAGATCTTCAGGGCCTGGCCGTTGAGCGAGAAACCAGCGTTGGGGTCGAAGGCGAAGTACCTGATGCCGAACTCCGTTGTGGTGCTGTCCACCACGGTGCCGCTGACCGAGAGATCGGTCTCCAGGCTGTACAGGCTGGGGGAGTCGGTGGACCAGAGCGCGGGATTGGTCACTTTCATGGTGATGGTGGCGCTTTGCGTCTGCCCGGCGGCCACGCTGACCGTTGAGGAGCCCCGCGCCACGGTCTTCCCGGCCGGATTCTTGATGGCGGTCGCTACCTGCACCGATGCGGCCGCGGAGCCTTCGTTGGCGACATCCGTCTGGACCTGGACTCCCGCGTACCCGGACGCGATCGTGGTCTGCAGGTCCGGCGTGGTGACGAACGTGCCGTGCCGGGCGACATGGACGGGGTCGGTGGCGACGAGGTAGACGTTGCGGAAGATGCCGCTGCCCGAGTACCACCTGCTGCTCGGAAGCTGGTTCATCGCCTGGACCGCGATCACGTTGGGCGTGACCCCGTCGGTGTGCGCCAGGCCGGTGATGTCGTAGCTGAAGCCCGTGTACGCGTACGGATGGTTACCGAGCAACTGCCCGTTGAGGTAGACGTTTGAGTTCATGTAGACGCCGTCGAACTCGACTGAGACTCGCCTGCCCGCCATCGACGACGGGATCGTGAAGTGCTTGCGGTACCAGGCCAGCCCGCCCTGGAGGAACCCGGTGCCGCTGCTCGTGGTCGCGGTCTGAACGGGGGTGAGCTCAATACTCCAGTCGTGCGGCACGTCGAGCGTCCGCCAGCCGGAGTCGTCGAAACCCGGGGCCTGCGCGTTCGCGTACGCTCCCGTGGGATCCGTGATGCCGTCAGCGTTGACGAGGGCGAACTTCCAGTCCTGCCCGAAATCGGCCGACCTGGCGCCTTCCGCCCGGGCCGTCATCCGGGCCTGGGCCTGGCCGGCGCCAGCCATCCCGAAGACCGGGGCCAGGGCGGCCACGCCCAGGCCCGCTCCCGCACCACGGAGTACCTCACGGCGGGATGGGCCGCCCGCCTGGGCTGTGGCATCGTTCGCCGGGACGGAGATCACAGGTTTGCTGCTACGTTGCCGCTCCATGGCTCCTCGCTCGTGAGATTTGCGAGAGTCGCCCGTCCACTAGATCGAACATGTTCGTGCACATCTCGCCACAGGACTGAACAGCTTCTGACATATCGTCCCGTTCCGGGATGGAATGTCAAGGCCCGTTGCCGCGAGCGGCGCGATGTGAAAAGGCCGTGCCCTCCGGCCGGCCGGCTCCGGAGCAGGAGGCATGGACCCGGGGGCGCCCCGCAGAAAGCCTGGAAGGCACCCCCGCAACCGGATTACAAGGGTCTAGCGCGGCCCAGCCCCGGCCCGCGCGGCGCTGGTCCCGCTGTCAGCCGGCGCACCGCCAGCCGGCGCACCGCCAGCCGCTGAGTCATGACCGGCCTTATCAGCGGCTGAGTCATAGACGACTGGGTCCTCAACGGCGGCGTCATCGGTGGCTGTATCGCGGGTGGCACGCCTGGCGTCACGGCTCTCGGCGAGCCTGGCGTCGCGGACGGCGACGACGGACAGCCGGCCGATGACGATCCCGGCGACGATCGCGATGACCACGCCCAGGCCGGTGAAGAAGCCGATCTGCTCAGCGGCCCGCGCGACCGTCCCGCCCACCGGCGACCCGATCCCGGACACGGCCCCCTTGTTCCACAGCGGGCTGAGGGTGCTTCCCACCGCGAACCACGCACCGGCGAACGCGGCGAGCCACGCGCCGAACATAGCCATCGGACGGAGGCTGGTGACCAGGACGATGAGACCGCCGACGATGGTGGCAGCGCCCGGCGCGATCTCCAGCCAGACCCGGCCGGAGGTGAGGTACCACGCGCGGTCCGGGGTGTAGGCGTAGTGGAAGTAGGGGCCGACGAGGGGAATCAGCGCCCCCCACGCGCCGAGCACGATGAGCAGCACACCGCTGAGGGCACCGCGGCTCCGGGGCACTCGCAGTATCCCAGCCATTTGGATCAACTCCCTGTAGTGCAGATGGACTGTGCAGCGCCGCCTCTACCCGGGGATGCGACGGTTAAGCACGAACTTCGCCAGGTAAGGTCACGCACGTGGATGCACGCCGCCTCGTGCCGCGCACCGATGCGGTGCTGGCCGACCCACGGCTGGCCGCGGCGGCGGTCAGGCTGGGCCGGGCTCAGGTGAAGGCCGCAGTCGCCCGGGCGCAGGAGCAGGCCCGGGCCGGCCACATATCGCCGGACGCGGTCGCCGATACCGCGGTGGCAGCGCTACCCGTCAGGTCCGCATCTCTGCACCCCGTGATCAACGCGACCGGGGTGCTGCTGCATACCAACCTCGGCCGGGCGCCGCTGTCGGAAGCGGCTATCCAGGCGGTGGCGGCGGCGGCCGGCTGGACCGACCTGGAATTCGACCTTGACTCGGGAACCCGCGGTCGGCGGGGGAGAGGCGCCCTCGCGGCGCTGGCCGCCGCCGTGCCCGCGGCCGAGGCCGTGCACGTCGTGAACAACAACGCCGCCGCCCTCGTGCTGGCGGCGACCGCACTGGCGGCCGGCCGTGAGATCGTGGTCAGCCGCGGTGAGCTGATCGAGATTGGCGACGGGTTCCGCCTTCCCGGCCTGCTGGAATCGACCGGTGCGCGGATTCGTGAAGTCGGCACTACCAACCGGACGACCGTAGCGGACTATGCCACGGCGGTAGGCCCGGCGACGGGGTTCCTGCTCAAGGTCCACCCGTCGAACTTCCGCATCGAAGGCTTCACCGCCCAGGCCAGCATCGCCGAACTGGCCGGCCTCGGAGTGCCCGTGGTCGGCGACATCGGCTCTGGGCTGCTGGCTGCGCATCCGCTGCTGCCTGACGAGCCGGACGCCG
>Ga0209526_10001584_pt1 | contig 15324 bp, 16 predicted proteins | sample JacPinW_OM2H0_M1_FD_188566 | JGI IMG/M metagenome (GOLD analysis project Ga0209526, IMG submission 188566) | Forest soil microbial communities from Algoma, Ontario, Canada - Jack Pine, Ontario site 1_JW_OM2H0_M1 (SPAdes) (version 2) | ecosystem: Environmental > Terrestrial > Soil > Boreal... | reverse complement strand
GCAAATGGGTTGCTAACCTGAGTTCGCTGGAATGGATAACACCGCCGCCTCTGGCTGTCCGCTCGCGCATTAGCTTGGTCACGGAGCTTTTCGGGCATCGCTTGAAAGCGGCGTACGAGATCGTCTCGCTCGCTCCCGCAGAGCGTCTGGTAATGCGGGCGGAGCGCCCATTCCCGATAGAGGTGAGGTACACCCTCGAATCCATCACGACCGCGAGTACGCACATGGCCGTTCGCGGCCGAGCCGATCCCGGGGGCCTTTTGCGTCTCCTTACCCCGATGATCGCCGATGAGCTCCGCGAATCCTACCGCGGCGATCTGCTGCGGCTGAAGAGGATACTCGAAAGCGAACGGTCAGGCTCGGCTGCATATTGATCCCGCTGCCGGCACACCGATTGGGCCGCTCCAGGATTCTCGGAACGCATCCGGTGAAGGCCGCGGGGGAGATGGGGGGAAACTGAAAGGCCGAACGGCCCTCATTCGATTTGAAAATTGGTTATTTTCACAATCGGCGCCCATTGCCGCAGGTCCTCGGCAAGCGATGCCGCAAAATCCTGCGCCGATCCACCAACCGACTCGAACCCGATCCGGGTCATGTCAACCTTGATGTCATTGGAGCGCAGCGCTTGATTCACGGCGGTGTTGAGCGTTGCGACGACCTGCGGGGGCGTGCTCGCCGGTGCGAGCATCCCATAATGCGTGACTACGGTCACATCCGGCAGTCCGGCTTCGATCATGGTCGGTACTTCGGGCTGTTCCGGACGGCGGGTTGGACTGGTGACCGCGAGCGGCCGAAGCTTGCCCTCCCGGATCAGAGGAAGCAGGGTCGAGCCGGCACCGAAATTCATGTGAATTCGGCCGCCCAACAGATCCGAAATCGCCTGCGAACCTCCGCGATAAGGAATGCTGACGATATTGGTCGCTGTGACTGCCTTGAACAGCTCTCCCGCAAGGTGGGGCAACGTCCCCTGACCGAATCCGAAATTCAACTTCCCGGGATGCCCCTTCGCATAGGCCACGAGCTCCGGCACCGAACGCGCCGGTATTGCCGGTGCAATCACCAGCACGAGTGACGAGCTTGCGATGGCCGCTATAGGTGCGAAGTCCTGCAGCGGGTCATAGCTTATGCTGGCGTTCCCGAGCGCAGCGATAACGTGCGTCGGGGTATTCGAGAACAGGAGCGTGTAGCCATCTGCCTCGGAGCTCGCCACGAGCTTGGTCCCGATCGAGGTGCTGCCGCCAGGGCGATTTTCTACCATAACCGGCTGGCCGAGTTGGGCGGACAGATAAGGCGCGAAGAATCTGGCGATCACATCGTTCGGAGATCCAGCGGTATACGGCAGAACGACTTTGATCAGCTTGGCGGGATAGCTTTGCGCGTGGACTGGAAACGCCGCGAGTGCGACCGCAATTGCCGCAAAGACATCAGCCCAAGCTCGGCACCGGGACCGAAAAGTATTCCTCACCGTGCGCGCTGCGCACGTTGAGTCTCCATCCCGACCATTCGCCCTCACCACGCATCTCCAGATCGAGAGCAATAACCTCGGCCAAACGGAACGCCTTTTCAGGTCCGGAAAAAACCCGGCCTCGATAGTCGTACTGGGATTGGTCCTGTCCGACCAGATCGAAAAAGTATTTCTCCATTTGGATACCTCAGGGCGGCTGTCGGTGCTCCAAAAGCTAGCGGCACCGTTTTGACGTCTGGCTAATGCAATCATTAAATATTGTCACTGACTGGACCTTCTGGTCGCAAACGGCGTATCTGATGCGTTCATATCGGAGCGCAGCATGTCCAGCTGTCGAATACTGATCGCCATTCTCTTCTGCGCAGCCATGGCCAGTTGCGGTCAAGGGCAAGGTCCCGCTGGCCCAAAGGGCGATCCAGGACCGGCCGGTCCGCGCGGCGAGAAGGGCGATCCCGGTCCATCTGGTCCCGCTTCGGGGATTCGGGTCGTCAAGGCCGATTGCGATGCGCGCGGCTGCACGGTGCAATGCCGTGATGACGAAATGTTGCTGACGGCGTATTGCGGACCAAGGCGCAATGCCGCAGTCATTCCAAGCGAGCGCTCGGCGACCTGCCGCAATCCCGTGCCGGCCAACAATCCGCTCGTGGCTGCATGTGTGAAAATGCTGCCGCAATAGATGGGTGATGGACGAATGGCCGCAGCGCACGGCCAAGGTCGTTTGCGCATTGGGATCGACACCGGCGGGACCTTCACCGACGTCGTCGCGGTCGACGCCACTTCAGGCGAGATGCGTGTGACCAAGGTCGCGAGCACGCCCTCCAATCCCGCCCTTGCTCTGGTTCGCGGAGTGAACGCAATCCTGGCGGAGGTTGGCGGATCGCCTGGTGATGTCGCGGGAATGGCGCATGGTACGACGGTAGCCACGAACGCACTTCTGCAGGGCGATATCAGGGGACTCGGCCTGATCGTGACAGCAGGCTTCCGCCACATCCTGGAGATCGCCCGACAGTCGGTGCCGGAGGGATACGGCAACTCCTATTTCTGGGTGAAGCCCGAGCGCATCGTGCCGCTCTATCTGGTGCGCGAAGTCGGCGGACGGCTGAACTTCCGCGGCGAAGAGATGCGGCCGCTCGATGAGGACAGCGTGCGCGCGGCCGCACAGTTTTTCCGCAGCAGGCGCGTGCACGCGGTCGGTATCTGCCTCTTGCATTCCTATGCCGATCCGGCGCACGAGCAGCGCGTTGCCGAAATCATCCGACAGGAATATCCGGACTGCACGCTCTCGCTTTCAAGCTCCGTGCTGCCGGAATATCGTGAATACGAACGTGCGATCACCACTTTGGTCGATGTTTTTGTCAAGCCGCACATGGAGCGCTATTTGCGACGCGTGCATGAGGCACTCGGCAACGGGCTTGTAGAGAAGCCGTTTCTGGTGATGCAGTCGAGCGGCGGCGTTGCCAGCGCAGAGCAGGTCGTGAAGAAACCGATCACGACCGCGCTGTCGGGTCCGGCCGCGGGCGCGCTCGGCAGCGCCGTGGTTGCAGAGGTCGCAGGCTTCTCTGAAGTGGTGACGCTCGACGCCGGCGGCACCTCGACGGATCTCTGCCTGATCGAAGCCGGCCGTCCACATGTGACCAACGGCGGCGCAGTCGGGGACTTTCCCGTGCGCACCCCCATGCTCGACATCAAGACCATTGGCACCGGCGGAGGCTCGATTGCCTGGATTTCTCGCGAAGGACACCTCAAGGTCGGGCCCAAGAGCGCTGGCGCCGAGCCCGGCCCCATGTGCTATCCAAACGGCGGAGCCGAGCCGACCATCACCGATGCGAATCTGGTACTGGGCCGAATTCCGGCAGCCCTGATAGGCGGAGGGGTCGTGCTTGACGGCTCGCGGTCCCGGGCAGGTCTCGCCGCGCTCGCAAAACGGCTTCCAGGAGCCATGAGCGCTGAGCAACTCGCGCAGGGCATCGTCGAGATCGCCAACTGGAACCAGGCGAACGCCATTCGCCAGATGACCATTCAGCGCGGTATCGATCCGCGAGGATTCGCGCTCCTTGCCTTTGGCGGTGCGGGGCCCGCGCAGTCGCCCGCGGTGATGATTCTGCTTGGAATGCAGGCCTGCATCGTCCCGCCCAATCCGGGGAACCTCTCCGCGTTAGGGCTTCTTGCCGTCGATTGGCGCACAGATCATATCGTGACCAGAGTCATGCATGAGGACGCGATCAATCCCGCCAGCGTGGCAGCGCTCTACGCCGATCTGGAAGAGCATGCGCTGGCAACCCTTAAGGATGACGGCATCGCTCCCGAGCGAATGCGGATCGTGCGGGAAGCCGACATGCGCTATAGCGGGCAGTCGATGGAGGTGAGAGTCGCCGCGCCCGCAGGCGCGGTGGATGGGTCCTTTCTCGACAGCCTCATCCAGGGCTTCCACGCCGCCCATCTGCGCACCTTCGGCTACAACTATGCCGGCCAGCAGAAGGTCGAGCTGGTAAATTTCTGCGTCTCCGGCTTCGGCCTGATCGATCGGCCGCAACTGCCCAGAATCGCGGAACAGGGTGACGCGGCTCCGGCGTGCCGGTCAGTGCGGCCGGTCTATTTTGATGGCGCATTCTGCGACACTCCGGTCTACGACCGTGCGGTGCTGCGAGCGCATGCCCGGCTACACGGCCCGGCAATCATCGAGGAGTTCGGCTCAACTACGGTGGTTTTTCCCCAGCAAGAGCTCACAGTTGATGCACATGGGATCCTTGTGATCCGCCCCTGCGCAGGGACGCTGTCCTGAGTGGTGCAATGAGTACGCATCAGGTCGACACGCGGGCAGCATCTCGCGCCGAGCTTCCCGCAACGCCCGGAGTCGACCCGATCGTGCTGCAGATCGTGGAAGGCACGTTGAACTCGATCGAGGCGGAAATCGAATACGCGATCGAGCGCACGGCGCGCAGCCCCATGATCCGCGAGGCGCATGATTATCGCGTCGGGCTGTTCGACCGCCATTGCCGCAAGCTCACCGGCCGATCCTATTCCGCCATGCCCAACGCAGTGGTGCGCGATTTCCCGATCGAGACCATGCGGCCGGGAGACGTATTTCTGATGAACGATACTTATCTGAGCGAGGGCAGCATCGGGCACCTGCCCGATCTTTGCAGCACCGTGCCCGTATTCCATGGCGGCGAGGTCGTGGCCTTCATCCAGGCGTTTGGACACCACGACGATATCGGCGGGCGCGTGCCGGGCTCCATGCCGGGAACGGCGACCAGCGTGTTCGAGGAAGGGCTCCTCGTTCCCCCGGTCAAGCTCTACGACGCAGGGCTGCGCAATGAGGCGGTATTTGCCATCGTCAAACGCAACACGCGCGTGCCGGAGATGCTGGCGGCTGACCTCGATAGCGAGGTGAAAGCCTGTGTGATGGGCGCGCGCCGGATGGAAGGCTTGTTCGCTCGGTTCGGACGCGAACCAGTTGAGAGTTGCTTTCAGGCGATTCTCGACAATTGCCGCGACATCTATCGTCGCGAACTCCTCCCCAAGATCGCGGACGGCGAATATGCCTGGGAGGACTATGTCGAGCACGACGGAGTAAGGGAGCCCAGACTGCACCGGCTCGCCCTCAAAATGATCAAGCGTGGTGAGCACATCACGCTCGATTTCTGCGGGACCGATCCGCAGTCGCCCGGTCCAATCAACTGGCCGGCGGATTACGCAGATGGCGCTTTCCTGATCAAATGGATCGCTCCCATTTTGCGCAATCTCGCGGATACGCCTGAGCGAGCCGCCGAGATCCACGTCAACGAAGGTGTGTGTGAGGTCTTCGACGTCGTCTTCCCGCCGAAGGGCACGCTGATCACCCCGCGATGGCCGGCAGCCACCAATGCGCGCTCCTTCGTGCTGCTGCGCTGCCTGGGGCTGCTTGCCGGGGTGGTCGCGCAAGCGGTGGATGGCCGCATGCCGGCCGACCAGGAAACAATCCGATACACCGGGTTTTTCGGCGAGGATGTCGAGGGCAAGCCTTTCCTATCACGTGAAGTGCTCGGCGGCGGTTCGGGCGGCCGCTATTATGCCGACGGCAATGATGCGATCCACATCGTCCCGGATTCCCGCAATCAACCGGCAGAATACACAGAAACCCGTTTCCCCTTGCTGGTGGAGAAGCTTGCACTGCGCACGGACTCTGGAGGGGCTGGCAGGCGGCGCGGCGGCCTGGGCTATGAAAAACATTATCGTGCGCTGGTCGACTGCCGCACGATCGTGACCGCCGATCGGGTGCGGCTCGGCTGTTATGGGCTCAACGGAGGCAAAGCGAGCCGGCCGTTCTGCGTGACCGTGGATGTAGAATGCGCGCCGCGCGATCTCGGCGGGCTTGTTGACGGCGAGCCGGTGCGCAAGGGTCAGCTCGTACGCGTGGTGACGACCGGGGGCGGCGGCTGGGGAGATCCGCTCGAGCGGGAGCCGGAGCTCGTGCACCGCGACGTGATCGAGGGCAAGGTGTCGCTTGGCGCAGCGCGCGATGAGTATGGCGTAGTGCTCCTTGAGACCGTGCCTGCGGAGCTCGATGTCGATGCGGCACGCACCACGCGGCTGCGCGACGAATTGCGGGCTCGACGCGGTAGTTCTCCTCTGCCGATGATCAATCGCGGCGAAGGGTACGAGCGGATGTTGCAGAAGGGAAAATGAGGCTGGGCAACGATGGCGATCGAAGTTGCGAAGGTCGAGCTCAAGAACGTGCAGGATGCGTCCGGGTTGGAGGCATGCATTGCGGCCGGCCAATTCACCGCGGACGAGGTGATCGCGGTCATCGGGAAGACCGAGGGTAACGGCGGGGTCAACGACTTCACCCGCATTCTGGCGGATCAGGCTTTCCGTAAAGTGCTCGGGAACCGGGGAAAGAGGAGTGAGGCGGAAATCGCCAAGATACCGATGGTCTGGTCCGGCGGCTGTGACGGCGTCATCACTCCCCACGCGACCGTGTTTGCCCGCAATGCGAAATCAGGTCCATCAACCCAAATGCGCCTTGCCATAGGAACTGCGATGAGCGCAACCCTCCTGCCGGAGGACATCGGCCGCCCTGCCATGGTCGAAAAGGTGGCCCAAGCGGTGAAGGCCGCCATGGCGGACGCCGGCATAAGCGATCCGAAAGACGTGCATTACGTGCAAACGAAGACGCCGTTGCTGACGATCGAGACCGTGCGCGATGCGGAAGCGCGTGGCAAGCACGTCGCGTGCGAAGTCCACGAGTCCATGGGCGTATCGAACGGTAGCACGGCGCTGGGGATCGCGGTGGGGCTGGGAGAAATCAAAATGCCGCGGCCCGAGCAAGTCTGCAAAGATCTCGATCTTTATTCCTCGGTCGCGTCGTGCTCGTCCGGCGTCGAATTGAACGAAGCGCAGGTGGTCCTCCTCGGCAACAAAGCTGGCGCCGGTGGGCGCTTCCGCATCGGCCATTCCGTCATGCGGGACGCACTCGACGTGGATGGCATCTACGACGCAATCCGCAGCGCTGGTCTCGATCTGCCGGAGCGGCCGCGGGCCGGCGATCTCGGCGGCCGTCTCGTGAACTGTTTTATCAAGTGCGAGGCCGACCGGCGCGGCACCTTACGGGGGCGCCGGCAGATCATGCTCGACGATTCCGACGTGCATCATCACCGGCACTCCAAGGCAGCGGTGGGAGGCGTAGCGGGTGCCGCGATCGGGGACCCCGCGGTGTTCGTCTCCGTGGATGCGATGCACCAGGGTCCGCATGGCGGCGGGCCGGTGATCGCCATTATCGACGCCGGAGAGCCATGAAGAGAGACAGGCACGATCATTGCTTGTTAGCTCGCGGCGGAACTAAAGGAGATTGCCATGAATGGGTTTGCAGCGAACCAGTGGCGCACCATGGGCGCGTTGGCCATGCTGGCGGCGCTCACCGCGCCCGCCGCGGCGCAGGACAAGGTCAAAGTCGGGGTTTTTCCCGTGAGCTCTACGCTCCCCTATTTCGTGGCGGTCGAGCGCGGGTTCTTCAAGGAGCGGAACATCGAAACCGAGATGGTTCGGCTGATCGGCGGTCCGCCCAACGTGGCGGCCATGATCACCAACCAGATCGACGCTTCGGCGGTACTGGTGACCATCGAGGGAATGAATGCAAACATCAAAAAGCCCGGAGTTGCAATGTACATCTCGGTGAATAGTCAGAATCGGACGTACCAAATGGAGCAGTTCGTCGCGCGCAAGGGATATCATGCGACCTCGCTCAAGGACCTCAAAGGAGCAAAGATCATGTCCGCGCCCGGCCCGGCAAATGTCACCATGGCGAAAGCAGCGCTTGCGGCGGTCGGGCTCAAGGAGGGTGACTACAGCATCGATCAGCTGGATATGGGCCAGCACGTCAATGCCATGACGGCAGGCACATTCGATGCGGGCTATACGCTCGAGCCCAATGCCTCGACCATGCGGAAGCTCGGCGTCGCGACAACCATCGAAGCGGGGGTCATTGCCCATTACGTGCTGGGAGATCCCGACGCCAATGCTTTCGTAGGCGGTTGCGCCCTCACCTCCGAGTTCATCAAGAGCCGTCCGGATGTCGCCAGGCGGTTCGCAGCCGCATGGGAGAAGGCGGTACGTCTCATCAATGAAAACCCTGCGGAGGCTCGCAAGCATCTCGTCAAGAATACTTTCACTCCGGAAGACGTGGTCGATACGGTGCCGATGATCCGCTATTTCATGGCCAAGGACTTGTCGGACAAGGACAAGGCTGATTATCAGAAATTTATCGACTTTTCGGTAGAGACCGGAACGCTGGAGCAGAAGGTCGACGTCACGAAATATTTGCAAGCGTTCTGAGCAGGCCGGCAGCGAGCGGGAGGGCGAGCGCTCTGCACGCGAATAGAGGGGATAAGGGAAGCGGCACTGCCGTTGGCGATGCTACCGCCGCTCACGTCACCATCCGCGGTCTCTGCAAGCGCTTCAACGACGCCGTCGTCTACGACCGCTTCGACCTCGACATCCCACGCGGGAAGCTCGTCTCGATCTTCGGACCGAACGGCTGCGGGAAGAGCACGCTCATCAACATGATCGCAGGACTGATCCCGCCCGACGCCGGTGAAATCCTGTTTGCCGGCAAGCCGCTCCGCGACATAAAATTCGGCTATGTGTTTCAGAACTATCGCGAAGCTCTGTTTCCCTGGCTGCGCTCGATCGACAATATCGAATATCCTCTGCGGTTCATGAAGTTGCCGAAAGCCGAGCGCCGCGCGCGTACCCGGCGGCTTCTCGCCAATCTGGGCGTCAAGATCGATCTCAACCGCTATCCCTATGAGCTTTCAGGTGGACAGCAGCAGCTCGTCTCGATCATGCGCGCGCTTGTCGTCGAACCGGAGATTCTGTTTCTCGACGAACCGTTCTCGGCGCTCGACTACGAGATGACTCTGTTCATGCGCGATCAGCTGCAGCGCATCTTCGTCGAGACCGGCACCACCACGGTGCTCGTCTCGCATGATCTGGAGGAGGCCGTCTATCTCGCCGACCGTATTCTGCTGCTGTCGCGGCGGCCTGCGTCGATTGCCGATTATGTGCATTATGACGCCGCGCGCCCGCGCACCGATGCGACCCTGTCGGAGCAGCATTTTGTTCTGGTCAAGGCGCATTGCCTCGATGTTTTCCAGCGCGAGGTTCGCAAGGGCTGAAATGAGAAGGGTCCGTTTTGATCCCTATCTTCCCATCGTCGGGGTGATCGCGCTCATCCTGATTTGGTATGTCGCAGTCTGGTACGAAGTCGTGGATAGGGTGCTGCTGCCTTCTCCCTCCGATACTTTCCAGGCGCTCTGGAAGGGAATGACCGGGGGTCGGCTCAGTTTCGATTTCTGGCGAACGGTCGAACGCACGACCTTGGCGACACTGATCGCCGCCGCATTCGCCATCCCGCTCGGCATCTTTCTAGGCGCGTCCGAGAAACTCTACCGTTCGGTCGAATTCGTTATTGACTTCTTCCGCTCGACGCCCGCCTCCGCAATGTTTCCCTTGTTCCTGGTACTGTTCGGGGTCGGCGACGAGACCAAGATCTCGGTAGCCGCATTCGGCGCCGCGTTGGTGATCCTTTTCAATGTCGCCTACGGCGTGATGAATGCGCGCAAAACCCGGCTTCTTGCCGCCAAGGTGATGGGTGCATCGCGGCTTCGCGTCCTCACAGATGTCATGCTGCTGGAGTCATTGCCGCAAACATTCGTCGGCTTGCGCAACGGTGTCTCGCTCGCGCTGGTCATCGTGGTCGTGGCCGAGATGTTCATCGGCTCGACCGACGGGCTGGGCCAGCGCGTGTTTGAGTCGCAGCAACTGTTTGCAATGCCCGATATGTATGCTGCGATCTTCGCAGCCGGCGCGCTCGGTTACGGCCTCAACCTGCTGTTTCTCCTGATCGAGCGCCGGTTCGTCCATTGGTCGGGCAAGTGAGCCCGACGGGAATGGACGACCCCAGCCTGGCGCCGTCTATTTGCAGACGGGCTGTCCGTTGACCACCGCAGCGGTTTTTCCGGGCGGACACCCTTTCGGAGCCGCTGGAGGCGGAGCGGGCCGTGCGATCGCAGCTGCGGGCGCGGGCGCCGGTGCTGCAGCGGGCGCCGGAGGTCTCGGCGGAGGTGGCGGAGGCGGCGGTGCCGGTGTGACCACCCTGGCCGGTGGCGGCGGTGGGGGTGGCGGCGCCACCACCCTGGCCGGTGGAGGCGGCGGTGGCGGTGTCACCACCCTGGCCGGCGGCGGCGGCGGTGCCGGTGTCACGACCCGGGCCGGCGGGGGCGCTGCCGGTTTGGGCGGAGCGGGCGGCGGAGCCGACGGTGCAATACTGGCGGACGGATGTGGTGCCGCCGCTTTGGGTGGGGTGATCGGCGGCGTCACGTGAGCCGCGGGCGCCGGAGAGGATGGCAATGGTTTGGCGGCGGGCGTCGCGGGATGTGCTGCCGGGTTGGATGCGCTGGAGGGGGGCGTCGCCGGTGCTGAGGGCGTCGCCGGTGCTGACGCCGAAGGCACTGACAACTTCGTGCCTGGCGCTGAAGGATGGCCCGGACCCGCCGGCTGTCCTGACGGTGAAGCGGGCGGAGTAAGATTTGCCGCAGGCGCCGAGGCCGGCTTGGGCGCTCCACCGGATCCCGTGCCAGGCTTTCCGCCACTGGCTGGGGCCGGTATCGGTGAACCCCCCGGAGCTATGGCAGCCGAGGGTGATGTAGCCGAGCCCGGGGCTGTGCCGGGCGGCTTACCGCTTCCAGGCGCGGGTGTGGCCGCGGACGGGAGCGGTTGACCTTGCATCCCTGGGAGGGGTGCGCCTGGAGAAGGCTTGCCGCCGCTGGCTGGCGACGGCGACGGTGAACCCCCCGGAGCTATGGCAGCCGAGGGTAATGTAGCCGAGCCCGGGGCTGTGCCGGGCGGCTTACCGCTTCCAGGGGCGGGCGTTGCCGCGGAGGGGAGCGGTCGACCTTGCATCCCCGGCAGCGGCGCGCCCGGCAATGGCTTCCCCGCCGGGGCGGAAGTGGGCGACCCTGCGTTACCCGCTCCGGGTGTCTGGGTCTGCAGGGCAGCCTTGTGCGCCACCGACGGTGGCAGCGATGGTCCAATCGCGGCAACGGGCTGCGCACCCGCTGGGGCACCGCCTTGAGCAGGTGCTGCTGCTTGTGCTGGCGGCTGGATGGTCCTGGTCTGGCCGGCCTGGTTGGTGACAGTGACCGTGTTGGTCACGTTATTCACCACGACCGTATTGTGCACGTTATTGTAGATGACGTTGTTCGGCGGCGGCGGGGCCACGTATGGCGGCGGCTGCACCCATACCGGGACAGGTCGGTAGACCGGGATCGGCAGCACGAAGATTCCGACCGGCGGCGGGGGCGGCGGCAATACGATGAATTCCGGCGGCGGCGGCGCCAGAAATACGATTGGCGCGGGCGGTGGCGGCGCGAAGCCAAAATCGGGATCGTCAAAGACCAGAACCGGCCGGCGGATGTAGACGATCTCGTCCGGCGGCGGGGGCGGAACGTCGTAGTCCACGAGCGCAAATCTCGGCGGCGGCTCAAATGCCGCGCGGAGGTACGCAAGGCGCCGGCGGGCATCCCACGCATGTGACCCCTCCGGGTACCTCCGCAGATATGACCAGTAGGCCGGCGGCGTATCTAGAATGCGCGTACGCCGCCACGTGATCGCCTCGCGCCGTGCGGCGATAATCGCCCGCACCCGTCGCGCCATGGGATCATCGGGATATGCGGCAACAAACTCCGTGTAGCCATCCATCGTATCTCGCTCCAGAGCCACGATATAAGCGTCCGGAGCGCCCAACTCGCGGATCGGCCGGGCACGAATTTCAGCAGTTTGCTCGGCGGAAATGGCAGGAGGCGGCGCGTCAGCCGCTCGCTCGAAGAATACAACCTGCTCCTGCACCTTGGATGCGTGCCATGGCACTTCCGCACCCGCCGTCATGTCGTTGACCCGCAGCCTTGCGCGCTCGAACACCACGTCGAGCGGCAGCCCGCCTTCGCGGATCATTTCGGCCAGCGCTTGCGCATAAGGCCCGTAGGGGCCTTGTCCTTCGGGAGCAACGGTGCCGGGCGCCGCATTGAAGGCGACAAGAAGTCCTGGGTCCGGATCGACCAGCGCGAGCCCGCCCGCGATCGGCTGCCCGGATTTGGCGTATGGACCAGCACGCGCGGCGTCCAGGACGACGATGCTCGCCTTGAGCTTCAACGCGGCGAGCGGGCGACTGTAGTCGGAAAGCCTGATCGCCTCGGAGGCTATGTCCACATCGCTCGGGATCCGCGCATCGATGGGAACGAAATAGTTCTCCCCTTCGAGCTGGAGTCCATATCCACTGACGTAGATGAATACGACGGTATCAGGACCGGAACTCGTGGCCTTCTCGACGAAATCCCGAAAGGCGTGACGCAACGAATCCTGATCGAGATCGCGCGCGCCAGCCACGTCAAACCCCGCAGCCTGAAGAGTCTGGGCGATCAGCCCCGCGTCGTTTGCGGGCGTGTTGAGCGCTCCGGCTTGGTAGCCGGCATTTCCGATGACCAGCGCGATGCGCTTTTCCGCGTATGCCGTGCCCGGCATGGCGGCAAGCCCAAAGGCGAGCAGCCCGAACAGCGCGGCCGTGATCATGCGCGTGCGTGTCATGAGAGCTCCATCAAAGCGGGCGAAGACTCGCGAGCGTGCTGGTATTACGCAACAAAACCGCTGAACCTTATCTGAACAGAAGAAGCCAAGACTAAGGCAGGCTGCGGACAGCCGAGTTCCACGATGGGTGAGCTTGGCCCATAGTCACGCCGAGTGCGGTAGCCCGGCTCGATCTCTTGGAGGAAGAAGCGCCGCGATGGTCGTTACCCTGAGGCCGATCCCCGGTATTCCGCTGGTGCGCCCGCGCGACGACCTCGCCGAACTCTTGATCCTTGCGTGCGAGCGCCAGGCAATCTCACCCAAAGAGGGGGACGTTCTCGTGCTGGCACAGAAGGTGGTGTCAAAGGCCGAGGCGCGCTACATCGACCTCGCGACGGTGGTGCCATCTGCCCGTGCCCAAAGCCTTGCCGCAGAAGTGGAGAAGGACCCGCGGCTCGTCGAGGTCATTTTGGGAGAGTCGCACCGCGTGGTGCGCCGGCGGCCAGGCATTTTGATAGTCGAGCACCGGCTCGGTTTCGTCATGGCGAATGCCGGTGTCGATCGCTCGAATGTCGACCCCGAGGCGGGAGCGGAGCCCGTGCTGCTGTTGCCGCGCGATCCGGACGCCTCTGCTGCGACTCTGCTCGCGCGCCTCTCGGCGCATTTCGGCAAGCCGTTGGCCGTGATCATCAGCGACAGCTGGGGTCGAGCGTGGCGCCGGGGTACCGTGGGGGTCGCGCTCGGAGCGGCGGGGCTTCCGGCCGTGATGGATCTGCGCGGCCGTCCCGATCTGTTCGGCCACGAGCTGCGCGTCACCGAGACCGGATTTGCCGATGAGATCGCCAGCGCAGCGTCCCTGCTGATGGGGCAGGCGGCCGAAGCGACGCCGGCCGTACTCGTGAGCGGACTGTCATGGTCCGCCGCATCCATGCCGGCGAACGCTTTGCTTCGTCCACCGGAAGAAGACCTGTTCCGATGAGTGCGCAACGTGGGAGGGTGGTCGCCATCTCCGGTGGGATCGGCGGGGCCAAGCTCGTGCTCGGGCTCAGTCGCATCATGCGGCCGGAAGATCTTGTCGTCATAGTCAACACTGCGGACGACTTCGAGCATCTCGGACTTGCGATCTCGCCCGATCTCGACACGGTCATGTATACCCTTGCGGGGCTCAATGATCCGCAACGCGGATGGGGCAGGCGAGACGAATCATGGAACTTCATGTCCGCGCTCGCTGCTTTGGGCGGCGAGAGCTGGTTTGCCCTCGGGGATGCTGATCTAGCTACGCATATCGAGCGAACGCGAAGACTGCGCGCTGCCGAGACCCTGTCGAATATCACCGCCGATTTCTGCCGGCGCCTGGGCATTGCGACGCGAATTGTGCCGATGAGCGACGACAAGGTGCGGACCCGGCTTGAGACCGACCGCGGCTTGCTCGAGTTTCAGGATTATTTTGTGCGCCAACGCTGCGCACCGGTCGTTCTGAAAGTGGTATATGCGGGCGCCACAGGCGCGCGGGCACACCCTGATGCAGTCGCAGCCTTGCAGGATTCGCGACTGCGAGCGGTGGTGATCTGTCCCTCCAATCCGCTGTTGAGCATCGAACCGGTGCTTTCTTTATCCGGCATCCGGGACGCCCTTGCCCGGCGCGCAGCTCCGGTCGTTGCAGTGTCTCCCATCATCGGTGGCCGTGCAGTAAAAGGTCCAACCGCGAAGATGATGGCTGAGCTCGGGCTTCCGGTTACGGCTGTTGCGGTGGCGCGGCACTATGGCCACCTGCTCGACGGCTATGTTCTCGACCATGCGGATGCAAGCGATAACATCGAGCTTAAGATCCCGGTCGTGCCAACGAACACCCTCATGCTCAGTCTGGAAGATCGCGAGGCCCTCGCACGCACCGTGCTCGCGCATGCCGATAGGGTGGCGAAAGCAGCGGGCTGACACCGATCGACATGCAGCGTGCCCGCAAGATTTGTGCAGTAGTGCCGGTTAAAGAAACGGGCCGCGCCAAGCAGCGGCTCGCGCAAATTCTCACCGGTCACCAGCGGCAACTGCTCGTGCAGGCGATGTTCGAGGACGTGCTGATCGCTTTGACTCAGACCACCGGTCTTGCCGCCATCCTTGTCTCCACGGCCGATCGCGGAATCGCCGCCATCGCAGACAGTTACGGCGCCCGAGTGCTGGAGGAAGCAGCAACAGACGGACATTCCGCGGCGGTAGCAGCGGCAGCGGCCAGGCTCGACGCTGCGGGCTACGACATGCTCACCCTGCCGGCCGACATTCCGCTCGTGCAGCCCGAGGACACCAGCCACTTGCTGCTTGTTCACCGCGAGGCGACGCAATACGACTCGCGGGGTTTCACCATCGTGCCTGCGCGGGACGAACGCGGCTCGAACGCCGTACTCTGCTCGCCAGCACGCGCGGTGCCACTGCAATTTGGCGAGAACAGCTTTTTGCCTCACCTCGCCGCCGCAAAAGGACGCGGGATCGAACCGGTGGTCGTGAAGTTGCCGCGCGTTGCCCTGGATGTTGATACACCCGATGACCTAAAGCTCCTGCTGCAGGAACGTGCACCGACGCGCACACATGCCCTGCTCACGCTATGGGACCAAGCTCCTATACACGCGGTCGGTCCGGAGTAATTCGGGGCGCCAAACCTGCTCTGGCCCCTGGCGCAATGCTCAAGAGCGGCACTGGCTAAAGCATAAGCCGCACCATTCGCCCCTTTCACAAGGCCTTGTAGAGTCGCTCGTCATACAGAGCGC
>Ga0209526_10001583_pt1 | contig 15326 bp, 12 predicted proteins | sample JacPinW_OM2H0_M1_FD_188566 | JGI IMG/M metagenome (GOLD analysis project Ga0209526, IMG submission 188566) | Forest soil microbial communities from Algoma, Ontario, Canada - Jack Pine, Ontario site 1_JW_OM2H0_M1 (SPAdes) (version 2) | ecosystem: Environmental > Terrestrial > Soil > Boreal... | reverse complement strand
CGCACCGACGGTGGCAGACTTGGCATGTTTCGCGGGGCGTGGGGCAACAGGCGCGCGGGCGCCGGCGTCTCCGTGAGGGAGGGAACCGATGGTCCACCGCCGTCTATTGACCGTGCTCGCAATCGGTGCTGTGCTGGGAGGCGCTTCGGCAATCGGCGGCGCCGCCGGGCCGGCGCAGAGGCCGTTGACTGGCCAGCAGATCGCCCAGAAGATCCTGGCTAAAGGCTACCAGCTGACCGCGCCTGTCAGAGCCGGCCTGGAGATGATCGCCCGCGGCGACCGGCAGTTTAGCAGCGGAGTCTCGATCAACGGCGCAGACCAGGGAGCGGCCGCGGCGAGGACAAAACAATCCGCCGGCGGCACCCAGGAGAACCGTACCGGCCTGGCGAATGTTCTCGTGAACAATCCAGCCGAGGACTCGCATCAGGTCGACCAGACGACCCAAAGTGAGACGTCCGTGGCGGTGCACGGGAAGAACGTGGTCGTCGGTTTCAACGACTCCCAGATTTTCCTTCAGCCGTTTATCACCGCTGCGAGCAATCTGACCGGGTATGCGTACTCGACCGACGGCGGCAAGAGTTTCACCGATGGAGGCGGCCTTCCGAATCGGCCCGGCGAGCAGAACCTGGGCGACCCCTGGCTCGGCAGCGATCGGGCGGGAAACTTTTACTTCTCAAACCTTGTGATCTCCATCGATCCGTTCCGCGGCCAGAGCTTCGATGTCGGAGTGGCCAAGTCGACCGATGGTGGCAAGACGTTCAGTTCGCCCGTCAGGGCTGATACCCAGCCCGAGGCGGCCGGCTCCTACAGCGCCGACAAGGACGCGCTCGCGGTCGGACGCGACCCGTCCGTGGCATCGCGCGACAACGTCTACGTCGCCTGGGACGACTTCCTCTTCGACCCCACCACCTTCACAGCCACTAACGGTTTGCCCGTCGCCCACTCGTATGACGGCGGCGCAACCTACCAGGTGGTCTACGCCAGCAAACTGGTGCAGCCAACGACGTGCTCTTTCTCCCAATACATCGGCGCCAACCCGATCGTTGCCAGGGACGGCACCCTGTACGTGGCCGCCGAGAAGATCGTCGAGAACAACGACGGGTGCGTCTTCCCGCCACCGCCGACAAGCTTCAGCAACGTGATCTTCAAGTCGACCGACGGCGGCCAGAGCTTCGGGCCGGAGACGCTCATCTCGGACGTCACGTCGTCGTCACCTACTGGGCTGTTCAAGCTCGGCGAACACCAGTTCATGCGCAACCTTGAGTTCCCGAGCCTGGCGATCGATCCCGCCGGGAACGTCTACGACACCTGGAACGACGGCCGGACCGGCAACAGCCACATCATGATCGCCAAGTCGAGCGATGGCGGACAGACCTGGGGGCCGGCCAGTCCCGTCACGACCGGCTCGAACGATGAGATGCAGCCCGCCCTCAGTGCCGATGGCGCGGGATTGCACGACCTGTACTACAAGCGAAACGCCGACAACACACTGGACGTCCTGGTAGCCAATTCGGGCAACGGTGGCGCCAGTTGGTCGTACCAGCGAGTGACCAGCCAGTCATTCCCCGGTGTGTACACGTTCCCGCAGTTCGACCCAGTCATCGCCTTCGCCTACATGGGTGACTACATCACCAACGTGAGCGACGGCAGCAACCAGTACTTTGCGTGGGGCGACAACCGGAACACGGTCACCAACTTCCTGTGGCCGCAGGGCCGACGCGACCCCGACGTCTTTTTCGCGAAGCGGGCTCAGAAAAACAATGAAGGTGGAGGCGACTAAGCAGCAACCTCGACAGATTTGACGGAGAGCGGCCTGCCATCGGGCGGGCCGCTTTCTTAACCGATCGTCAGGGAATTGGGCGGCAGACCGAGATCGGGAGTGGAATGGCGTTCGACATGCTGCCGCGGTTGCCGCGGGCACTCACGTAAGCGGGCAACAGCCTGCAGGCGGTCGGCGGCACGCTCGAACGGAATGTCCCATCGGGGCGCGCCGCGACCTGCCAGGCCGCGCGTCCCATCCGCCCGCTGACCGTGATCGTGACCAGTTCGTCGGCCTTGAAACCAGCGCCGCACATGGAGGCCCCTACCGTGATAGGCGGGACCACGGCGGCGACAGGCTGTGCGCACACGAGGATGCGCGCGTGGCCGGCCTGCGGACCGATCGGTTGGGGCGGCAACAAAACCGGGCAGCCGATCGGGTTTGCGGTAATCGCGGGGCATTGGTTCGGACCCAGTGACGGTTTTGTCAGCGGCTGTTGCGTGCGAGCCACCTCTGGCTTCGAGGACGTGGCCTCCGCCTCGGGGGTCGCCGTGGCGACGACCGCGGCTCCGCTAGACCGGGGGGTCGAGGCCGAGTTTAGACTGACCCCGGACGCCGACGTGCAGGCGGCCGTCAGTAGCCCCATGAGCAGAACTGCACTGAGAGTGGCGTGCTTGGTCATGGCCATAGGGTTATAACGGGGCACGGCGGCTCCGCATACGCCGTGGGCACCCTGGACGAGTTAGGACTGAATACGCTGCCGGCCGCTGTAGACGTTCAGGCTGCGACCGCGGAGGAATCCGATCAGGGTCTGGTTTGACGCCTGGGCCAATTCCCGGGCCAGGCTGGAGGGTGCGGACACCGCAACCAGCACTGGGATCCGCGCCTGGAGAGCCTTCTGCACGATCTCGAACGAGGTCCGTCCGCTGACCATCAGGATCAGGCGATCGAGCGGAAGGAGTCCCCGCTGGACGGCATGACCGATGACCTTGTCGACCGCGTTGTGCCGTCCGATGTCCTCCCGGACCACCACCGGCTCGCCTTGCAGGGTGAAAAGGCCCGCCGCGTGCAAGCCGCCGGTGCGGGCGAAGATCGCCTGTTCTGACCGGAGCCGCGCGTCGAGACCGTAAATGATCTCGGGGTCGATGACCAGGTCGTCGTCGGGCAGAGGCGGCGCCGACTGGTGGATCGCCTCGATGCTGCTCACCCCGCAAAGGCCGCAGCTGGACGCGGCGAGAAAATTCCGTTGCCACCGGCGGTCGACGCCGGGAGCACTGGGCGCCAGGTCGACGTCGATGACATTCTCGAGGTCGGGATGCTCACCATTCGGGAGGACCCGAATCGCAGTCACGTCGGCCGCCAAGCGAATGATCCCCTCACCGAACAGGAAGCCGAGTGCCAGCTCGCGCTCGTGGCCACTCGTCCGCATCATGACGGTGAGCGGCGTGCCGCCAATCCGGATTTCGAGGGGCTCCTCGCCGGCGAGCTGGTCCTCGACGCGGACGCCGGCCTCGCCACCGTAGCGGAGCACCCTAGCCCGGTGCGAGCTTCGCTGCGGCTCCGTCATCCCTCGATCCTAGCGAACATCCTCCCAGCGGAAGGCGATGGTGCCGCCGCTGAATGACACCCGGTAGCCGGACCTGACCAGGTAGGGCTCGACCCCGCTGTATAGCGGAATCAGCCGGTAGTCGGCGAGCGCGACCTGTTCGGCAGCCTGGTAGGCCTTGATCGCATCGTCCCAGGTCAGCGCGGCCTTCGCCTGACCCAGCGCAGCATCGATCCGCGGGTCACTCAGGTGAAGGTTGTTGAACTGGGCGTTCGACGCGAGCAGATTGTCGAGAACGTCGGAGGCATAGGGGAAGTCGGCGCTCCAGGTGTCGATGAACAGGGGCAGCTGGTCGAGCGCCGCGCGGTTGAAGAAGTCGCCGGTTGGATGAAGGTTGACCGTGCGCCCGGTCGCACTGCCGATCTGGTCCTGCAGGTCTTTAGCCACGCGTCCGACCGTCGAGTTCGTGGAGAAGTAGAGGCCGATCTGCCCCGGGAAGCCTGCCTGGTCCAGACCCGCTCGGGCGGCGACCGGATCGAACGGGGTCAGCGGTCGGCTGAGGTGACCCGCCACACCAGGCGGAATCAAGTCAGTGGCCGGCGCCGCCAGCATCGACCCGAACAACGCCAGGTCGGTCAGCCGAGCTCGGTCGATCGCCTGCGCGATCGCCATCCGCTCCGGTGGCCCATAGCCGCTGCCGGCCACGGTGTTGAAGCCAAGATAGGTGGTTCGAGTATTGGCCACCCTGTGCAGCTGCGACAGGTGCTGCGGGTCACGCGCAAAGGCGAGCAACTGTGGGCCCGTAAAGCCGTGGGCAATGTCCACGGCGCCGCTCGTGAACCGGTCAAGCCGCTTCGCCGCGTCGGGCTCGATCTCGACGTCGACCTTGCGCACTTGCGGTCGGGGTCCCCAGTAGTCGGAGAAGGCGCTCAGGTGCAGACCGTGACCGCGGTCCCACTTATCCAGGTGGTACGGGCCGCTCCCGGACGAGGCGGCTCCGTTGAGGCTGGGGTCGGTCAGCCAGTACGGTGGGAACGCGAGCCGCGTGAGCAGCGAGCTGTCAGGCTGGGGCAGGCGCACTACGAGCGTCTTCGGGTCGATCGCCTGCACACCACTGAGCGGGTCTCCCGGGTAGCGGGCACCGAGTGGCGCGAAGAAGGTCGTCAGCGGGCTGGCGGTGCCGGGCGCCAGCGCACGCGTCCAGGCGGCGACGGCATCCTGGGCCTGGACGGTTGCACCCGATTGGTACTTTGCGGCGCGCAGGTGGAAGGTATAGGCGCGGCCAGAATCGGCGATCTCCCAACTCTGAGCCAGGGCCGGCACGGGACGGAGAGTGGTGTCGAGTCGGGTCAGCCCCTCGAACAGCTCGGCGCCGATGGCGAGCGAGGTGGGGTCGTTGATCAGCGCCGGGTCGAGCGTCTGCGCATCTTCAGCTTCACTCAACTGCAGATGGGCGACGCGATTCGAATTCGGCGGCGAAGCGGAGGCTGACGGTGTAGGCGTGCCCGGGAGGTTGCACGAGCTCAGCAACAGCGCCAGCGCCAGCCCCACCGCGCAGCTGGCGCGGCCGACCATTTTCCCGATACTAGCAAGGTGTTGCGGCGCCAAACACCCTTCCTGATCGCGCTCCTGGCGGTGGTCGTCTGGCTCCTCCCCGCGTCGCCGGCCAGCGCGGCGGCTATAGCCACCCTCGTGAGCGGGACGGTCGTTCCGCACAACCCGGCGATGGATGGCGTGGTGCGACTGGATCTTCAGGTGCGAAACGACACGGCGAGTGCGTGGGCGACCGGTGACCTCGTCCACCTGACCTGGAAGAGTGCCGACGGCAAGCCGGTCTCGGTCGACACTCGCCAATTGGGTCAGGCCGTCGCTCCGGCAGCCAGGGGGACCCTTACGCTCGTAACCCTTTCCCCCACGGCGGTCGGCGACTTCACGCTGACCACCGAGCTCGAGACGCACGGCAGCAAACTCCAGATCGGCGATCCGACCGTGTTCCATCTCAGCGGATTCCTGTTCAAAGGCCTGGGCAACGGCCATGGGCTCGGAATGAGCCAGTGGGGGGCCCGAGGACGCGCGGCCGCCGGCGACGACTACCGGAAAATCCTGGCCGCGTACTACAAGAGCAGCCGCATCGACAACCGCGACACGTCAGGGACGGTCCGGATTGCGTTGACCCATGGAACGATCGACCTGGCGCGCCCGTGGCCACGGCTGTTCGGTCCGATGCCATTCGTCGCCGGGCCGGTGACGGTCGACGGACTCCCAAGGCTGACGGCGGGCGCCGGCGCGCTGCTCGGGTTCGACACGGATCCCGGTGGGCGGCCGGAGGTTTTCCTGCAAGCGCCCGACGGTACGCGATCGGCGGCGGTGGTCGTGGATCATACCCTGACCATTCATGGCACGAGCCCGGCTGGGATCCGCACCAACATCCTGGAGACGATGGGCGGCGACTTCCGAACCGGTGCGGAGCAGTGGCGATATGGAGGCAGCTTGCGGATCATCCCCAAGGGCGGCGCGACCGTGCTCCCGGTGAGCGTGCTGCCGATCGAGGACTACCTCAAAGGCGTCGTCCCAGCCGAGATGCCACCCTACTGGGGTGTGGAGGCGCTCAAGGCGCAAGCGATTGCCGCGCGCACCTATGCGATGCGAAAGATCGCCGCCGTCGGCGGCGGTGGTGACTTCGACCTCGAGGGAAACCAGTTCGACCAGGCGTATAGCGGACTCACCGAGCAGGTGCAGGCGAGCAGCGACGCGGTCGACGCGACCAAGGGCCAGGTGCTCACCTACAACGGGCAACTTCTGGAAGCTCTCTACATGGCCTCGGGTGGGGGGCACACGGAAAGCAGCGAGTACGGCTTCATCCACTGGAATAACGGACTGAAGCCCGCGGCCAGCCTTCCGTACCTGCGCGGGATCCCCGATCCGCTGGATCGCGCGCCGTCATGGCAGGTGGGTCCGTTTTCCCCTAACGATGCCGCCCAGATCCTGCGCAACAACGACGAAGACCTCGGCGACCGGCTGGTCGGGATCGACATCCTGCAAAAGGGACCGTCCGGGCGCGTGCTGGGTGTGCGCCTGCGTGGGAGCAGCAAGACCGATGAGATCAGCGGCCCGGTCCTGCGCGCCTGGTTCGGTCTCCCCGACACGCTCGTGCAGATCGTCGGCGGCGGCTGACCCTACCAGTTACTGACGACGTAGGTGCCGGCCATCTTGTCGTGCCAGCCCTGCTTCTTGGCGTCGATGCCGACCCAGATGATGCCTAGGCAGAATGGAATCGACGCGATGATCAGACCGACGAAGCGCACCAGGGCGCCGGTCACCGAAAGGAGCGAGCCGTCCGTCTTCACGACCTTCATGTGCAGCAACTGCATGCCGATGGTCTGCCCCTTCCCGTAGCTGGACCAGAAATACAGGAAGTAGGTGATCTCGATCACGAGGTTGATGCCGGCCCTGGTCGTGGCGTCCGCGTGCAGGATGGCCGACCCAAGAGCCAGGGATGGTAGGGCGATGATGATCCCGTCGATGATGTAGGCGATCGCCCGCATCCAGAAGCCTGCCTTGGGGGCGTTCTCGGCGGTCAGCGGCTGCCCGCTGGCGGGAGCCGCCCAGGCGGCGGCGCTGGAAGCAAGCTGGGCAGCCGGCAAGGCGTTCGTGGGCGGCACCCAAACCTGTGGCGCAGGCGGTGCCGACGACCCCGCGGTTGGGCCGCAGATGTCACAGACCTTGCTGCCGATCGGCATGGCGCAGCCGCAGCGTTTGCAAACGGCCATAGGCGTATATCGAGCTCAGCCAACCAACCTTCTGTGACGGTCGTGCAACAAAAACCCCGCCGGCGTCCGGCCGGCGGGGTGGTCGGTGCCTTCGGCGCCTAGTTCTCCAGCGCCTTCTTGAGCTGCTCCGTATCGCTCGCGATCCAGGCCTCGGTTACCTTGCCTTGATCGTTCACGTGAAAGACGAAGACCTGATGGTCTTCGTAGGTCTTTCCGTTCCGCGAGACGGTGGCGGTTACGAGCGCCGCCACGTGGCCGTCACTCGCGAGGATATCGTGGACGTCTTGCTTGATGTTCTGGAACGTCTGCGCGTACTCCATGATGTTGGCCAGCGTCGCTTGCTTGCCCTTGAAATCGCTGCCGAACTTGGTCGAGCCGCGCCCGTGCCAGACGGCATCCTCGGTGAAACTGTCGCCGACCGTCTGTAAGTCACCACGCTGGAATGCATCAAACGCCTGGCGCACACGTTCGACCTTCTGCTGGATGCTCAATTTGGTTCCGGCTTCCGCCATTTCGCCCTCCTTTGAGCCCGTTCGGGCTCGACCCGGCGACGGCCGGGATGACCACTCCTCAGGTCCGACTATACCCCTCCCTTTCGCCGATTAGAGAGTGTTAGACGCGGCCGCCGCAATATAATTCGTCATCCCTTGTGAAGACGAGCCCCGTTCGAGCTGACGTCGACGCTTCCCCGATCTACGAGCTCGTGCTCCAGATCATGGTGTTCGCGGGCTTGGAAAATCTCGAGACCTTCGACGTTGGCCGCGAATGGGCGGACCGAGTCCGGGCGCGCTGTTCGCCCCAGTTTCTTCGGACGCTCGATCGCCTCGGTGGCGCATTCACGAACATCGATCAGCTCATGGGGATCCAGGCGCTCCACCCATCGCCTGGTGTCCAGGGTTTTGTCCGCCGCTTGGAGCAGCTCACGCCGCAAGAGGTTCTGCTGCACCTGACCGGTTTCCACGCGGAGCTCCACCCGGAGCCGGTCCGGGCCACCATCCTGGCCGCCGCTGCAGGGAGCAAGCGGTCACTGGCTGCGGCCGCCAAGGCGCTCGCGGCCGACATGCCAGAACGGCAGGAAACGATCGCACGGCTGCTCGCCACTCCGGCCGCCGACCTGAAGCAAGCCGCGTTGGAGGTGATCACGGAGTGGTACGAGCGGATCTTCGCCGAGGACGAGCCCAGGATCCGCACCATGCTGGCGGCCGACGCCCGGGCCAAGCGGGCCCTTCTCGGCACCGACCCGGAGCGTTTGATCCTCATCGCCACTGGCATCCGGTACGGCCTCAAAGATCGGTTCACCAAGGTCCTTCTCGTTCCCACGGTGGTCATGCGGCCGTGGGTTGCGGTCATGAACTACAAACGCCTGCGCATCTACGCCTATCCTGTCGTCGACGATCCGACATCGCTCGAGATGGCCCGGCAAGGGCTGGCCCGAACCTATCGGGCTCTCGGCGATGAGGCCCGGCTCGGCATTCTCAAGCTCCTGGCGGACCACGCCCTGACGATGGAGGAGCTCTGCCAACGATTGGAGCAACCCGAGCCGGTGATGCGAGCGCACCTGGCCGTCTTGCGAGCCGGCCGGATCGTCCAGATCAACTGCGACGAGCGCATCACCTACCAGCTGCGCGGCGACATCATGCGGGTCATCGGGCAGCCGCTTCAGGCCTACCTCAAGCTGTCGGCGACCGCGTCCTGAAACGAGAGGAGCGGCAAAGCCGCTCCTCTGCCAGTCGACGAGTTGCCTGGGCGCACGTTACTTAGCGCTCTTCAACCACCACTCCGAGAAGACGCGCGTATCTCGCCCCTGGTCCACGTAAATGGTGTTGTCGCCGTTGCCGGCCACCACGTTGGCGATGTTGCCACTCCAGGCCATGGTGGTGCGGTCAGCCCAGAGGTAGTAGGTCACCAGGTCATTCCCGAGGAGCTGCTGGATCTGGTTGAAAATGGGCTTCCGAGCCGCTTGGGTCGCGGCGACAGTGCTCTTGACGGTCGACCGTTCCTGATCGATCAACGCGTCGAGCTGGGGGTTGCTGTATCCGGTCCAGTTCTGTCCCTGTTTGTGCTCCGGCTGCAGCTGGCTCGAGTGCAGCGCGGTGTACTCGTCCGGGTCGAGTGTCAGGCTGAACCCGGCAATCGCGACATCGTACGTCCCGTCGAACAGGGGCTTGTAGAACACCTTGAAGTCAACTTGCTCCGGCTGGAGGTCCATCCCGATCGCTTTCACCTGGTCGGCGATGATCTGCACGGCCTTGAGCCGGTCCGGTTTGCCGGCACGAACTCGCAGTTTGTACGAAAACTTCTTGCCGTTCTTGGTCGCGATGCCGCCCGAGCCGATCGTCCAACCCGCCTGCTGCATCAGCGCTTTTGCCTTGTTGACGTCTTGCTTGTACTTCACCTGCGCGTTGGCGTCATAGGCCCAGGACGCCGGCGTGATATCGCCCCAGAGCGGAACCCCGGTGTTTCCCTTTGCCGCCTGGACGATCGAGTCCTTGTCCAGGGCGTAGGCAAAGGCGCGGCGCACGAGCACGTCACTGAATGGGTGGCCCGCTCGCTCGTTCATCCGAACGTCGATGTACTGCAGGTCGGCAAACGAGTGGTTGATCAGGTTGCTGGCGGCCTGCACGCGCTGGACCGCGCCGGCGCCCGCTTCAGCGACGGTCGGCGTCCATTGAATATCGCCGTTGATGATCGCGCTCGTGGACGCGGTCGCGTCGGTGATGACGCGGCCCACCACCTTGTCGAAGTGCGGCCGTCCCGCAAAGTAGGTGTCGTTGGCGACGTAGTCGATCTCCTGGCCCGGAACCCAGCGGTCGAACTTGTAAGGGCCACCGGTCACCGTCGGCTTCTGGCTGACCGGGTCGGTCCGCTGCTTCGCCGGGTCGATCTTGCCGTAGACCTCGGCCGGGGCGATCCACCCCACCAGGTTGTTGGCCAGGAACGGTGCGAAGGGCTTCTTCAACGTGAACTTCACCGTTAGGGTGTCGACGCTCTCGACCTTGTCGAGCGAGCTCCAATCGAACCCCCCGTCGGTGTCGAGGTTGGGGTCGGACTGGATCTTGACCGTGGTCACGACGTCGTTGGAGGTGATCGGGCTTCCATCGCTCCACCTGGCGCCGGATTTCAGCTTGACGGTCCAGACCGTGCCATCCGACGAGACCTGCGGCATCCCATCCGCGAGGTCGGGGACGACGTTCAGATTCTTGTCGGCCGAGTACAGGTTCGGGAACATGAACGCCAGCGCCCGGGCCGACGGGAGGTCGCCCGCGACGAAGGGATTGAGGGTCTGCGCGTCGGCATCGAGCCCCCAGGTGAAAGTGCCGCCGTTCGTTGGTGTCGGGCTCTGACTGCTCGGGCTCGCGCAGGCCGCGAAGAGCACGCCTGCTGCAGCTGCGGTGGTCAGCACCCTGGGTAGTCGTCTACGGTTTGATGCGCCCATGTTCGTCAACCTCCCATCGGGTAGATCTGATTCCCCGGTTCCCCGAATGTTTGGTCTACGGTAGGGAGGCATTATTAGCCTGATCGAGAATTTATTAACGTGTGTTAGAACCGCCGTGGGCCTCGACGACGCGATACCCTTGGGCTGGCGGGATGAAGACCAGCTGCGAACAGTGCGGCCGTCAGCTCAAGGCTAATGAGGAGGCACGCGTCTGCAGCTACGATTGCACTTTTTGCCCGGCGTGCGCAACGGGAATGAGCAACGTCTGCCCGAACTGTGGCGGTCAATTGCGGCCGCGACCCACGCGCCTCTAGTCGGTCGCCATGCCAAGGAGGTAACCAGGTGAAACTCATGCCGCTGTGCGAGATGGAGATGCACTACACGTGGACGGACTACGTCGACTATGGCGTGGGCGGACAGTACGTCGGAACGCTGGAAGGGACCGTCAAGGGCGATCGCCTGCGCGGCACCCTCAAATCGGTGAACGTGCCGGCGAGGCGCCCGGACAACGTCAACTGCCCGGCTTTTCGCGGCGTCATCGCCACGGAGGATGGCGCCAAGATCTACTTCGAGCTCAACGGCATCGCCCTGCTCAGGGCTGAGGACAACGCGCGGATCTTCACGACGTCGCTTTCACTCCGCACCGGCGACCCGCGCTATGCCTGGGTCAACGACACCGTCGGTGCCGTCGAAGGCATCCTCAACACGACGACGGATCAGGCGATCGTTCGTGCCTTCGCCTGCCAGAACGAACTGGCGACCGTTCCCGTCTAAGAGCTAGCTTTCGCCCTTGCCCTTTCCGGCGACCGGTTCCTTCGGCGGCTTCTCCGGCTTTTCCGGTTTCTCGGCCTTCGGCTCGCGTTGCTTCTGGATCGGGGTCAGCTTGATCTGACCGTCGGCCAGCTCGACCAGCACCGAGTCGCCCGCGCTGAACTTCGTGGTCAGCAACGTCTCGGAGAGCGGGTCCTCGATCAAACGCTGGATCACGCGCCGCAGCGGGCGGGCGCCGTAGATCTTGTCGTACCCCTCCTTGGCCAGGTAGTCCTTGGCCTCGGCGGTGACCTCGAGCTTCATCTCGTGCTCCTCGAGCCGCTGGGCGACCTTGATGACCAGCAGCTCCACGATCTGCCGCATCTCGGCCGGCGAGAGTGCCTTGAAGACGACGACCGCGTCGACCCGGTTCAGGAACTCGGGACGGAAGGTCTTCTTCAGCTCGTCCATGATCTTCTCGCGCATCTTGCCGTGCTCTTTCTCTTCCTGGGTGGTGCTCGGCATCGACGGTTGGAAGCCCATCGAGCTCGTCGCCTGCTGCAGGTTCGAGACGCCGATGTTCGAGGTCATGATCACGATCGTGTTCGCGAAGTTGACCTGCTTGCCTTTGGCGTCGGCGAGCCGGCCGTCCTCCAGGATCTGGAGCAACATGTTGAAGACTTCCGGATGCGCTTTTTCGATCTCGTCGAACAGCACCACCGAGTAGGGCCGCCGCCGGATCGCCTCGGTGAGCTGGCCGCCTTCGTCGTAACCGACGTAGCCGGGCGGTGAACCGACCAGCCGGGCCGTCGTGTGGCGCTCCATGAACTCCGACATGTCGAGCCGGACGATCGCGTCCTCGTTGTCGAACAGGAAGCGGGCGAGCTGGCGGGCCAGCTCCGTCTTGCCAACGCCAGTGGGCCCGAGGAAGATGAACGAGCCGATCGGGCGGCGCGCATCCTTCAGGCCGGCACGCGCCCGGCGCACCGCCTGCGAGATGACCTTGACGGCGTCGTCCTGGCCGATCAGGCGGGCGTGAATGTCTTCCTCCATGCGGAGCAGGCGAGTCGACTCCTCCTCGACCAGGCGCGACACGGGGACGCCGGTCCACGAGCTCACGATCTCGGCGATGTGTTCCTCGTTGACCTCCGGGACGGTGGCGCCGAGCTTGTCGCGCCACTCCATCTCTTCCTTGACGTACTTGTCCTTGAGCTTCTTCTCCTTGTCGCGGAAGGACGCGGCGGTCTCGTAGTCCTGGTTGGCGATCGCCTCTTCCTTCTTGATCTGGAGATCGCGAATCTCCTTCTGCATCGTCTTGAGGTCCGGCGGCGTCGTGGTCAGCTTCATGCGAACCCGAGCCGACGCTTCGTCCATCAGGTCGATGGCCTTGTCAGGCAAGGAGCGGTCAGACACATAGCGCACCGACAGCTCGGCCGCTGCCTTGATCGCCTTGTCTGTCACGGTGACGCGGTGATGCTTCTCGTAGAGAGCCTTGACGCCGTGCAGGATGGAGATCGTCTCGATCAGCGAAGGCTCGTCAACGAAGACGGGCTGGAAGCGCCGCTCGAGCGCGGCGTCCTTCTCGATGTACTTTCGGTACTCGTTCAGGGTGGTGGCGCCGATGCACTGGATCTCGCCGCGCGCCAGGGCGGGCTTGAGGATGTTGGCGGCATCGATCGCTCCTTCCGCCGCGCCCGCGCCCACCAACGTGTGAAGCTCGTCGATGAAGAGCACGACCTCTCGACTGGAACGGATCTCGTCGAGGATCTTCTTCAAGCGCTCCTCGAACTCGCCGCGGTACTTGGTGCCGGCAACGAGCGCGCCCATGTCGAGCGTGAGCACCCGCTTGCCGCGCAGCGACTCGGGGATGTTGCCGAGCACGATCTGCTGGGCCAGCCCCTCGGCGATCGCGGTCTTGCCGACGCCAGGCTCCCCGATCAGCGCGGGGTTGTTCTTGGTCCGGCGGGACAGGATCTGGACTACCCGCTCGATCTCGGTCTCGCGGCCGATCACCGGATCGAGCGTGTTCTTCGCGGCCAGGTCCGTGAGGTCACGGCAGAACTGGTCGAGGAGCGGGGTCTTCGACGGCTTCTTGGCGGTGGCCGCCTCTTCGTCGAGGCCGCTTTCGTGAAGCAGTCGGTCGATCTCGCCCCGAACCTTTTCCAGGTTGGCGCCGAGATCTTCGAGGACGTGGGCGGCAATCCCCTCACCCTCGATCAAGAGGCCGAGGAGGAGGTGCTCGGTACCGACGTAGTTGTTGCCCATCCGGCGGGCTTCCTCGAAGGAGATCTCGATGACCTTCTTGACCCGCGAGGTGGGAATGATCTGCTGGATGATGATGCGCTCGTTCCGCCCCAGCACCGACTCGATGGTGGCACGGACTTTGTTGATCTCGACCCCGAGGTTGTTCAGCACCTTGGCGGCGAGGCCTTCGCCTTCGCGCAACAGCCCAAGGAGCAGGTGCTCGGTGCCGATATAAGAGTGGTGCGAGCGCTCGGCCTCTTCCTGGGCCAGCGTCAGGACTTTCTTCGCTCGCTCCGTAAATCGCTCAAAGGGGTACAACCAAAATCCTCCGACTAAGTTCTCTGCTACCTATTACGATACCCGGATTTTCGCAAGACTTCCCATCTGGAACTGCGGATCGATCCGCTTACTAAGACGTTAGGGAGTTACCACTGCTCGGGTACGGCTAAACAATCGTTCTCGGAAGCATAGCGCAAACTCGGCCTGAATACGCGCCAAACTCTAATAATCCCTTAGCACAGGAGACCGCCGATCGACCCCTATTCTTGCGGGGCGGCGCTAACCTCTGCGTAGATCGGCTGGCGTACCGGCTCCGGAACGCGCTCGATCTCACCCGGGTAGTCGGATGGCTCCGTCTCCTCGAGGCGGCCACCGGCCGGCGGTTCCTCCGCTTGCTTCAGCGAGAGACTGATCCGGCGGCGGCTCCGGTCCGCCTGGAGCACCCGCACCTTCAGCTTCTGGCCGACCTGGACGACGTCCTCTGTGTGCTCGACGTGCTCCCAGGCCAGCTCCGAAATATGCAGCAGACCCTCGATACCGTCGCCGATCTGGAGAAAGGCGCCGTACTTCTTGATCTTCGTGACCTCGCCCTCGACGATAGCCCCGGGCGGGAAGCGCTTCTCGATGTGATCCCACGGGTCCTGGCCCAGCTGGCGGAGGCTGAGGGAAATCCTCGACGTATCCGGATCCAGCTTGATGACTTTGACCTGTACGTCCTGGCCGACCTGGAGCACATCGCCGACGTTGGCGACCCGATCCCAGGAGAGCTCGGAGATGTGGATCAGGCCGTCCGCAGCACCCAGGTTGACGAAGGCGCCGTAGGTGGTTAGTCCGGAGACCTTGCCCTGGATCTCGTCGCCGATCTTCAGCTTTTCGAAGAGCTCGCCACGCTGGCGGGCGCGGTCCTCGTCGAAGGCCGCCTTCTGGCTGACGATCAGCCGGTTCCGCTTACGGTTGACCTCGAGGATCTTGACGCCGATCCGCTGGCCGACCAGCTCCTGGAGGTTCGAGCTATAGGTGCGGGAGACCTGGGAGGTGGGCAGGAAGCCGCGCAGGCCCAGGATGTTGACGATCAGGCCGCCCTTGTTCTGCTCGCGGACCTCGGCATCCATCATCTCGCCGGAGACCTGCTGGTCCTGCGCCTTTATCCAGACGGACTCGGCGCGGGCACGGCGCAGCGACAGGACGACGTTACCGTCCTCGTTTTCGGGCTGCAGGACGAAGACCTTGATGTGGTCCCCGGAGTGCAGGTCGGGCGTTCCGGCCTCGCGGGTCCCCAGCTCTCGGCTGGAGATGACCCCCTCAGATTTCGAGCCGACATCGACCAGGACCTCATCGGGATCGACCCGAACGACGACGCCGTCGATGATGTCGCCGTGGGCTAGGCGCTTATTAGAAGCCTCCTCCTGGTTGAGGAACTCCTCCATCGTCGCGGCGCTTCCGTTCTGCGAGTCGGACGAGTCCTGAGAAAGCTCGAAATCAGACAAACCAGTAGGCCACCACCTTGTGTTATTGGAACTCGTTGGTCGTCAAGTTGTTAGC
>Ga0209526_10001582_pt1 | contig 15328 bp, 20 predicted proteins | sample JacPinW_OM2H0_M1_FD_188566 | JGI IMG/M metagenome (GOLD analysis project Ga0209526, IMG submission 188566) | Forest soil microbial communities from Algoma, Ontario, Canada - Jack Pine, Ontario site 1_JW_OM2H0_M1 (SPAdes) (version 2) | ecosystem: Environmental > Terrestrial > Soil > Boreal... | reverse complement strand
TATCGTGATGGACGGTCAACGAGAAACCTTGGCCGCTCTGAAAGCTGGCCCTGGAAAGGATATCTGGCTATTCGGTGGCGGATCGCTCTTCCGTAGCCTCGCCGAAGACGGACTCGTCGACACGGTTGAAGTTCGCATTGTCCCGATCCTTCTCGGTTCGGGAGTTCCGTTGCTGCCGAGCCCGGGGAAGCGAATCAAATTATCCCTCACAGCTCACACAGTACACAGAACAGGCATTGTGTCTCTGGAGTACGCGATTATCTAAACTTCGCCGGGATAAACCCTCGCTGTGCGGACGCTGAGCGGGCCGGTGTCGCGTACGTCGAGCATCGTGCCCGAAACCGAATACGACGGCCCATGGTTTGGTTCTGCTGGGAGTCCAATCGCAGATCCATTTGAGTGCGATATCAGATCGATAGGCGAGAGATTTTTCATTCTGGACTCAGTGTATTTTCCGCAGCCCAAAGTCGTCCAAGACCTCTTCATCACGAATTGATAGACACTGGCTATCTCGTGACACTTGAACAAGCCCAGTCGGAGATTTTCCAACCCACGCGCTAGGCTGTCACGACAGAACGGCATGGAGGCACCGGAAAGCCCTAGAAGGCCTTGCAAGGCCGTACAAGTCGTGGAAGTCATCATCACTGTCAGGTTTTGCGGGGCGTTGTTCAGCTGGTTAGAACGCCTGCCTGTCACGCAGGAGGTCGCGGGTTCGAGTCCCGTCGCTCCCGCCATTTCATCTGCCTGCCGGTCCTGGATGAGGGACCAGCACTTCCTGCGCATGTATTGGCAGACTTGGGACAAGCCAAGCGAACAGAAATGTAGCAGCCAAAGCTCCAGCTAGTTGCGCCACGATGAATAGTGGAGCGTCGGCTGGTCGAATTCCCGCAAACGTATCGGACAACGACCTCGCAATGGTCACCGCCGGATTGGCGAAGGACGTGGATGCAGTGAACCAGTAAACAGCGGTGATGTAGCTCGGCGACCGCGAACGGTACGACACCCGAGCGGAAGCGCGAGCAGCCCCAGATCGCCGACAAAATAGTCCGAAGGTCGCCACGAATTCGCTCAAGACGAGCGGCCATCCACCCCGAGCGTGGGCGAGATCGCAAATGCCGAGTCCATTTCCGCGACCGGAGAGACGGTTCAGATGAGTTCCAGTCGACCAATTTATAGGGCGACACCGTCACGAAGTCGCTGATTCCGTCCTGGTCCGCTCGCGCTCGAACAGGAAGAGTAATCAGAAATCAAACAGGCCGATATCAAAATGAAGAAAACGTATCAGCAATGCGTGACCCTTCTCTTCGGAATCGAGAATCCCGCCGCAATCAGCCAAACGAGGGCTGGGAATCGAGCGAGGGGGAGGAGTGGCGAGGCTGAGGGAAACAGCATGCTGATGCTTGACAGCTCGGCAATAACGGCGACGATCAGTCCGAACCAGCAGAGCCACGGTGGCATCAATCGAAACGCTAAAGACGGCACAGAAACTCCCGCGAGCAGCAGACCTAGAGTCGCAGTGTGGCCGAACCCGCCAGTACTAAATGCTAGGAGTGAGGCGACACGCATCGCCCCTAGATCGCTCGCAACAGCAGGCTGTGACAAGGTCCAAGTCGCAAGAGATGACATCCCCATGAATATCAAGCGATTGCTTGTTGGTGGGGAAGGCGACGATCAGCGTGAAGGGAACTGAAGCGCCGAGAAGAACTGCGCCAACCGCCACCCATGGATCATGGAGTTGTACCCGCTGTCAGACCGAGAGCGAGACCGCTGATAGCAAGGGAGGCTTGCAGGATGGTGGCGCGCTAGTAGCTGGGCGCGAACTCGGGCAGGGCTAGCTCCGGGCCGCACGACATGCGAGCTGGATGCTCTACGAAGTTGACGTAAAGCGCCGCACCACAGAACAAACCCGCGCACGCGGTCGAAAAAATGAGCAAAAGCATGTGCAATCCACCGGCGCTGCCTCGCCCCGGCCCACCCCAGCTTCAATCTTGTATGGGCCCCGCCCAGTTCACGAGTCGTCCGTGAACCACCCAAGTCCCCGACGCTCAGCTGCCGTAGAGTACTCTAATTGAAATCGGGCCTTCGGGTGCAAGTGTCCTTTCTTGCTGTCGGTCGATCATCCTTTGCCTTCATCGGCTGATGGACCGTAGATCGCGGGCACCTTCTCTTCGTTTAGCCGCAGATATACGGTCAGTTGTCCGCGATGGTGCGCCATGTGATTGAGCACACCGTCGCGGATCGCGACATAGCGCGGCTGCTCGCTCATCAGTTTGCCCGCGGCCAGCATACGCCACTTGGTGTTCAGCAGGCGATCGTCCGTGGTCTCCTGTAGGACCTCGCGGCCCTTCTTTAGGCTGGCCTCGAACTGCTCCAGCAGGTCGCGCCGCGTCTTCCACTCCCGCGGCCTGAACTTCGGACCCCCGGGCGGATTGATGTCCAGCTCGTCCATGTTCACCACCATGTCGAGCCACGCCGGGATGGTGGCCACAATCGTTGCCAGATAACCGAGTGGCATCGACTTCTCATGTGGCTTCCAGTCGTTCTTTCCTTCCGGGACGCGTTCTAGCGTCTTACGGATCCCAACCGCCTCGCGGTCAAGTTCAGCCAGCAACAGTTCGGTAATCTTCATTGTGCATTCTCCCTGCCTCCGATCTTAGATGCACGGTGCTGGAAGGTTGGATTCATGGAGTACTTCGGTACACTCCTGTGATTAGACGCCTCGCCGGTTGACTAGCCTGGCGCGCGTTTCAACGCGCCAAGGATAAAGGAGCTTTCAATGAGCCAAACACTGCAAGAGAAGAACAAGGCGCTTGTTCTGGAGGCCTTCGACACATTGTTCAACAAACGAGACTATGCTGCGGCCGAACGCTATTGGTCCCCGAACTATATCCAGCATAGTGCTCATATTGAGCCGGGCCGCGAAGGTTTGTTCAATCTCATCAGAAGCATTCCACCCACTCTGAAGTATGAGCCAGGAGTCATTGTTGCGGACGGCGATTTTGTGATCGTCCACGGCAGATTTTCAGGCTTTGGCGCGCCCGTGAACTGGATCGCAGACTGACATTCTGGTTATGTCGGCAACTCGCCCAGAACGACGGTTGAGTATCTCGACCGCTACCTCAGCACCGCGAATCGTGACGCTCCAGGGAAAGGATGCACCATGGCGGCGCTCGCTGCCGACATTCGGCACGAGTCGCGGGTGAGAGGCACGTTCGCCGCGCATGTAAAGGCCATCATCGAAAAGATGGTTTCCAACTTTTCCTGGCGATCGAAACATTCCGCACGAGGAGACACGATTCGCATGCTGTCTACCATAGTGGGAGCTCTGATCCTGGCCCGAGCCGTAGACGACGAGGCATTCTCGAAAGATATATTGCGGGAAGCGCGACGCGGACTCCCATGAGAGGATCGATATTTCCTCCTCAAGATCGACCGCTCCCCGAATTTATTTCGGCGATCAAGCCACCGTGCTTGTAACACCAAGTCAAGAAGTTCACTCATAAGCAGCTCGTAAATTACGGCTTGACCACGTGCGCCGAACCCCATAGCGAGCCCGGATCGGCTCGATCTGGATAGACCTCCAGCATCTTGTCGTAAAGTTCTCGCGCCGTCGTCGTCATCTCGGCCACGCGCTCGAAATCGCGAATGTACTGCGTCTCTTCAATGATTCTGGGGCTGTCGTCTTTCTCGGGCTTCTTATGTCCGGCGATCACCGGGCGCGGTTTGAGCGTCTCGATTGTGTCGAGCTCAGCGATCCATTCCCTGCGCGTTTGTACGTTTGATTCCATGAGATAGAGGCGAACGTCGTTGTAAGCGGCATCCCCGGCGACCACCAAACCGACAGACGGGACGTGCAGACACGTCGTATGGTCGGTATCTGTATGCCCAACTTCGACCACAACAAGGTTACCGCCTTCGAGATCGATCACATTTCCCTTGAGCTCCTCGGCAAGTACGAGGCGCTGCGGAATCTGGCCTGGAAAACGCACGTTCCAGAAGCTCGCGACCTATTCTGCCGCGGTCTGCTGGCGCATGACCTTCAGAACTTTGGGCGTTGCAACCGCTTTGGCATTGGGAAACCGATCCAGGAGAGCTCCGATGCCAAGGAAATGATCGCCGTGGCCGTGGGTGATATAGATCGTGGTCAGGTTCTTGCCGCTCGCCGCGACCCACTCCTTTACGGCGCGTGCCAGCTCGACTGTGTAAGAAAGGCATCGACGAGAACAGCGTCCCGTTTGCCATAGATGAGGGTCGCCGATGCGGGTGGCCGACCATCCATGAACTGGCTCGGTTACTGGTCATAAGGGCGTTTGAACGAAGCCGCTAGGCGGCAGACGCTTCCATCCTTCTCATGGGTCGGGATCTTGTGGGGCGATACGATGCGGGAAGTATATCCCTCGAATCGCAGCCTGCACCGGGAATGTGACGGGTTACCCATTTGTAGACCAGTTCACAAATTCAGAGCGTGGGTTGGGTATCCATCGATTGACATGAATCTGGCTTTTTAATAGGGTTGGAATCCGATGACCCGAAGCCAGCAACCTGCATTGACACCCTTTGCCCGTCGGGATGATCGGCCTCGGCATCCTGCTCTGGTCTACGGCGATTTCGCGTTGGTGTGGCAGCCCGTCGCTCCATGGATCCCAGGCCGGACGGTTCTCGCCTATGGTTCGGGCCTCATCATGCTACTAGGTGGTGTTGGACTACTTTTAAGAGCCACGGCGACATGGGCGGCTCGCATCCTGTTCCCATATCTCATCGTCTGGCTCCTGCTGAAGGTGCCCGCTCTGCTGGTGGCGCCACAGATGGAAGCTGTTTGGCTTGGCTTTGGCGAGCTTGCTGTGCTTCTGGCCGGAGGATGGGTTTTGTTTGCCAAGCTGGCCGGGCTGCGAGAGGGATCGCCACTGACATTCGCCACGGGCGAGAACGGCATCCACCTCGCACGGATGCTCTTTGCGGTTTCTCTCATACCGATCGGGCTCTCACACCTTGTGTATGTAGAGCAGACTGCTGAGCTGGTACCAGCGTGGCTTCCTTATCGTGCTGGCTGGGCCTACCTGACCGGCGCCGGACAGATCGCCTGCGGTCTCGGCGTGCTGTTCTCGATCTTTCCGCGTGTGGCCGCGAGGGCGGAAGCGGGCATGATAAGCCTCTTTACGCTTCTCGTTTGGGGTCCTGCGATTCTGGCCTCCCCGACAACACGGCTGCCATGGACGGCGTTCTTCATCTCATGGGGAATCGCGTCTGCCGCATGGGTAGTAGCCCAAAACATCGCACCGAAGCAGCCTGCCAAGGTAGATGTATGACCGCCGATCCTATCGACTCTATATTTGGCTAAGCTCTTCTGTTTTGTCATTTGCGTCGAATATTGCAATTCCAAGAATCCAGGCTCAGACTCCGCGTATTCAGGCCACATGGGTGCCAGCTTATTCTTTTGGAAACCCTGGAGACATTTGGCCTTGGTTCTTTTTGAAAGTTTGCCATGCGCATACGCACGGCAATTCATAATTGGTACTCTTAAACGCGCTTATCGCAAGCGTGAGCCGAATTCTGGATGTCGTCCACCCCGAAATTGGAAACTGCACTAGCAAAACAACAAGAAGAATGATGATTGGGAACGATCGAGCAGAGTACTATCTGAAGACTTTCGGTATGCCACGATTGCTACTTCCTTCGTGTTGTTTTACGCTGATAGCGCCCGGCTGGGCGTTTGCATGCTGTTTGCGTACCACCGTTTACTTTTCGTTTTTGCCCGGTCGATCCCCCCAATAATAAGGACAGTTCTTCGTGACTCAAAACTATTTTGCCTTGCGCATCGCCGGACTGCAGCCAACTGAAGCACTCTTTGGGTAATCGTTTCGCGCACACCCAAAGCCCGGTCCCGTCTCAGACGAGAATCTTCAGACGATTTCGCTGCGCATTACAGAACAAGAACAGGTGTCCGCTCAGAGGTTCGCACAACAATCGGTCGCGTACCAGGCCCATACAGGCCCTCGAAACCCTTGCGCATGTCCGTGGCTCCGGCCGCCAGATAGATCCGTGTAGCTGTTCCAATCCAAACACGGCTTACACCCGCTCCAGCACACTCATCAAGAGCTCGAACGTGTGCACATCAAAATCGCGCTGCACTTCGATCTGACGCCCGCTCGACAACACTACGGCCAGCCCGCAACTCGCTTGCTGCTCCGCCGGCGGTTTCCTGATGGCCAACTCCACTGGCACCAATTTGCCGTCTGCGGAAGCGTTTCTCGTCTTCTTCTTCCACCGCCGCTTCTTCAGATGGCGATCCAGCGTGCTGAAGCTCAAACCTCGGCTCTGGCAGAACTCGCTCCACCGCATACCGCTGTTCACAAACTCTGACACTAACTGCCGAACCTCAGCTCGTGTCCGTCGCCTTCGTGCCGCTACCTGCTGTTCTCCCTTCATCCATCCAACTTGAACACAGACTCTACTTATCGAACAGGTGTGTTGCTCGGACGCTTACGTCAAAATCAGGCCGCCGCAGCCAATTGTTCTCCTTTTTCAAGGATTCCGCAGAACCGCAGCCATCAAATTCTACACATGACAATCGAAAATCAAGGGCCTCAGTACAAAGCCAATGTGAGCTAACTCCATTGGGCCCATCCCCGTGCGCTTGTATCCGGCTCAGGCCTATACATGCAATCCGGGCGGTGTTGATTTCGAACCTCTCTGCCGTCGTTTGCGTGCAATCATTCGTCGGAGAGACATCAATTGAAGAAAACAGTTTTGCTTTTGGCAATGACAGTGGTCATTGCGGTGTTCACCGGGTGTAGGAATCAGGTCGCTATCAAGCGCTTGGACGGTACCACGATCGCGGCCGCGGAAATCGATGCAACGATAGAGCGGCTGATGAAGGCTGCGGAGGTCCCGGGCCTAGGAATTGCGGTGTTGAACGACGGAAACGTCGTCTACCTTAAGGCTTACGGAGTCCGAGACAACGAGAGAAATCTGCCACTAACCGTGGATTCGGCGATGTACGCCGCGTCATTCAGCAAATCGGTATTCGCTTACATGGTGATGCAGCTCGTGGAGAAAGAAAGTCTGGACCTGGACAAACCCGTATACCAATATTTGCCGAATCCCCTGCCGGAATACCCAAGTTACAAAGATCTTGCGAACGATACGCGTTACAAGCAGATCACGGCGCGCATGCTGCTGAGCCACACCAGTGGATTTGCAAATTGGCGTCTGCTTGAAGAGGACCGCAAGCTGCACATCCATTTTGCGCCGGGTTCGAGGTACGTGTATTCGGGCGAGGGCATCGTTCTGCTGCAACTGGTAGTGGACAACATCACGAAGAGGCCTCTGGAAGAGCTGATGCAGCAGCTCGTGTTTCAGCCCTTGGGTATGACGCGGACCAGCATGGTTTGGCAGGACCGGCTTAAGGCTGATTTCGCTAACGAACATGACGAATTTGGACGTTCACTCGGCGCTGATAAACGAACCGCAGCGGAAGCTGCGGGGTCGATGCAAACAACGATTGCGGATTTCAGGCGGTTCATACAAGCGGTGTTGGACGGAAAGGGATTGAGCAAACGGAGCCGAGAAGAGATGCTTAGCCCACAAATCCAAATCAAATCCAAGCATGAGTTCCCAACGTTTGACGGATGAAAACAAAGCTCTCCGTCTAAGCTACGGACTTGGATGGGGTCTGTATTGGACGCCATACGGAAAGGCGTTTTTCAAGGAGGGACATAGCCACGGTGAGATGAACTACACCGTTTGCTTCGACACAAAGAAAACGGGGATCGTCATATTGACGAACAGCGCCAATGGTGAGGGGATCTATAAGGAGCTCTTGGAGAGCTCACTCAAGAACACGTTCACTCCTCTGGAGTGGGAAGGTTTTACGCCTTACGACCAGCTACCGCCACGGACCCCACCTAATGAGCACAATGAAGTGAGCGTCGATCCGAAAGTATTGGAAAAATATGTGGGGAGTTACGGACAGCCACCGAACCTCATCCTGACAATCCGACGGGAAGGGAACCACCTGTCTATACAACAGAACGACGAGCCAAAACAGGACCTTTTCCCAGAGAGCGAAATGCAGTTCTTCTCGAAGGTAGCCGAAGATGTGTTTACATTTGAAGGTGACAGCCGTGGCCGTGTAACTAAGATGATCTTGCACACCGACGGCAAAAATATGCCGTTTAACCGGATCGACCAAACCCGCGCAACTAAGCTGCGGCCCGGATCAGCTCGAAACTGAAGGGTAGGACTAGCAAATTCGGATGGTTCCTAATAAAAGGAAGGTCAAGAGAAATATTTCCCCCTCGAGCTCGACGCCGCACTTTTTTGTCTTGGCATTCGAGCCCCGGCAAGTGTTCGAAGGCACACACCGAATGGCGCCGTTACAACAACAGAGAGTTCTGCACAAACTCAAAACCTACCTCAAAAGGGGCGCCCTTTTATAATGCGTTGCAGGCCGCCTTTGCGGTCCGTTGACATCAAATGACATCAAAACAAACGCACGCTCTTAGTGCCATTCCCACTTGGGTACTCCATTAGAATGACGAGGTAGAAGGCGGTTCATCGCAGCCGAGTGATGAAGTCCTCCTGGCCGGGCTCGGGCCGTGTGGCCTCGGGTATCCTGGAGCTTTGGCTCGCCTTCGGCAACATTGATCTTGGCTGGGCGGAGGTCGAAATAGGCAATGTTGAACAGAGCAGATCCAACAGTGCCGCGCACGCTACATGTTGGGCTTCTTTCTGGGAAGCCTTCAGCTGATGGTTTCTGTGGAAAAAATCTATTTGATCACAGTCCACGGGTAAACGTCAGAGGAAGCACACGGTTTACGGGTCCGAGTCCGCAGCCAGCGTCAAAACGCGGTGGTGGTCTAAAGGGACCCACGCTTAACGTTGCGCGACTTCACCAGCAAATTCTGCGGCGCAACCACTGATTTCGCCAATTATCCCCATCCAGCCGTTTGTAAGACCAGCTTTCGTTCCAGAAGGATTACTTCCCGTTTGCCCGTCATCCGCTCACGGTCGGCGACCCGCGGCGGATGAGCATGCCTACGGATAACCGACAATACATCCGTGTGGCTGGGGCAGTAGCATGGTGGAGATCTGATCGTGAGGTAACTACTATGAGGGTCACTCAGAACGAAAAGGCAGCTCGCTTCCGCACGCTTCACGACGGCCCTGGCGCCTTCGTAATTCCGAATCCATGGGATGTCGGCTCCGCCCGCATTCTCGCCGGCCTTGGCTTCCAGGCATTGGCCACATCGAGCGCTGCCTGCGCCTCTGCTTTTGGTCGAAGGGATGGCGGGCTGACGCGAGATGAGGCGCTGGTGCACGCGCGCTTGATTGTCGATGCGACGGATTTGCCTGTCTCCGCGGATCTGGAAAAGGGATTTGGCGACGCGCCGGAAGTCGTGGCAGAAACGATCCGGCTTGCGGCCGAGGTGGGACTCGTTGGATGCACGATCGAGGATGCGACTGGCAACCAACACAGTCCCCTTTACGATGTTCGCTTGGCTGTCGAACGGATTGCTGCAGCCGCGCAGGCGGCACGTGCACTCCAGTTTCCCTTTATCCTGACTGCGCGAGCTCACAATTTCCTCTACTCCGCCCCGAACCTGGACGATACCATCAGCCGTCTTCAAGCCTTCGAAAAAGCAGGAGCCGATGTGCTTTTTGCCCCCGGCCTGCCTGATCTCGCCGCTGTGGGCGCAGTATGTGCGGCGGTGTCGAAGCCGGTCAATTTCATGGTGGGAATCAAAGGGAAATCATTTTCCGTGCGTGAACTCGCTGCGGCCGGAGTCAGGCGTATCAGCCTTGCGACCTCGCTCTATCGCGCGGCAATGACTGGTTTGCTCGACGCTGCACGCGAGGTGAGCGACACAGGCCACTTCGGTTTCCTCGACCGGTGCGTGACAACGCTGGAACTAAACAAACTCATGCGGATCTGACCGCGCTGTGGACTAGAAATGCTTTCGGTTGCCTCCGTCCGGATGATCGGCAACACTTCCATAGCTAGATTGGAAAGGATTGCCTCTTAATTCAACAAGCTATCGACGCAAGTGCCGCCTGAACCCTGGCTTTTCCCTTCGTACACGATAACTTCGCCGCCCGAAGGTCAACGGATCTGCCCCACTTCCCGAAGCGTGGCAGAGGCAGGCATGGTTGCGACGCAGATCGTGTCAACTGCGCCCAGCTGAAACCGGCATTGCGCGACTAGACTACATGGTGTAATATTCGCCGGCCCTGTCGATTACGAAAATTCTTTAGGCCCCCGGCCCCACTCGTTCCAATCAGTCAAACGGCAAGTAGCGATGCAAAAGATCCTCGCCATTGTAGCGATGGCTGTCTTCAGCTTCGCCCTGCCCAGCGTAGCTATTGGGCAGGAATTATCGGCCGTGCCCTTCCTCGCGCGAAAGAGGAAAGGCACGACGTTACTATCAATGACGGAACCTTTGCAAACCAAGAGGAGGCAGCAATGAAAAAGGTCAGGCTAGTTCTGTGCCTTGTGTGTCTGCTGTCGTGGGCCGCCCTGGCACAGGTAAAGGTGGATATCCAGTGGAAGTGCAACAAAACGTCGAATCAGCCGAGCATTGAGGTCGGCGACAAGCCGGGACACGCCTACGCGGTGGACCAGATCAACTGCACGGCCACCAAAGGCGAAATCGAGGGCGTCAAGATTAAGTCCGGTGTTGGCACTGAGTTTATCGAAATCAAAGGCGACAAGTTCAGCGGCCACGGCGAGTTTGTGCAAACCATGGACGATGGGGACAAGAATTTCTACACATATCAAATGATGGGCACGATGAAGGGCGGCGCGTTGCAGGCGGGCACCGACAAGTGGACTCTGCGTGAAGGCGGGGGAAAATCAAAGGGCGCCAAGTCCAACGGTACCTGCAAGGGAACGGGCAATCCGGATCAATCCGCCACCTGGGACTGCACCGGAGATTATACCGCGGCTGAGAAGAAGTAGAGCGGCATGTCTGCGCTGCGGGAGGGCAGGGGTACGCCTCGCATTCGCCAGGAAATGTGTGGCCGATATGTTTGCTCGGACCGGAAGGCGTGTCCTGGTATGAATCTTTCGGCTCGGTAGGGCAAGCATTTTGCAGAAACCCCACTTCTCGCGCAAAAAGACGCGCGAGAAATGGGGCAACCGTCGGTGTCGGTACCGACTCTGGTCGAGTATGAAAACGTTCAGACTTGAAACGCAGCAAAAGAAATATGCGGAGGACAGCGTGAAACCATCACTCTTGTTTGTTGGGGTAGCGGCGACGCTAATGATCGCCTGGTTCATCGGGCGTGTTCAGGGCCAGCAGGAGCAGGGCAAGGGCAAAGAAAAAGTGATCTTCGTCTCCGCCGATCAGGCGAATTTCCATGAAACGGTCAAGGGTGTCTCCATGGCCACTCTCTGGGGGGACGCCGATGAAGGAGCGCACGCCACATTCAGCAAGTTCGCGCCGGGATTCGATGCCGGGATGCACACCCACACGAACGATGTTTGGATAGTCGTCTTGAAGGGCGCCTATTTGTACAAGGACGACGCGGGGGAGAAACGCGTAGGGGCGGGTAGTTTCTTACGGGTTCCCGGTGGAAAGAAGCACTGGAGCGGCGGCGATGCGAAAGAGGGAGCGCTTTTTTATGAAGAATCGTCCGGCAAGTTCGATTCGATCCCTGCAAAGTAGACACGCTTCGTCTGTTACCCACCTTTCGCAAAGGACGGCGAAAGGTGGGGCACCCGGCCGACATGTTTAGCTCGGACCCGCCAATATCCTTCTGACAATGACTGAATCGAAAGGTGCTGATATGCCACCCCGCAGAGCTTCTTCATCTGTAGTTGCGGTGCTGATTGCACTGATTGCTCTGGTTGTTTGCGTCACAACTTTCGCCCAAGCCCGTTATGACTTGGTGATCCATGGCGGACGTGTCCTCGATCCCGAGACCTCGCTTGACGCTGTTCGCGACGTCGGTATTCGCGGCAACCAGATTGCCGCCATCAGCGAGCAGCCGCTGGCTGGGACGCGCGTCATTGAAGCCGCCGGTCTGGTCGTCGCTCCCGGCTTCATCGATCTTCACCAGCACGACCAGACCGCTGCAGGCTACCGCTTGAAGGCGATGGACGGCGTGACCACCGCGCTGGAGCTTGAGATTGGCCCGCCCGACGTGCGTAAGTTTCTCGACCAGCGCCGTAACGCCGCGCTCATCAACTACGGGACGAGCGCCAGCCATCCCTGGGCGCGCGCGGCCATCTTGGGCCGAGCCGGCATCCGCCAGGACGACGTCGTGCCGGCCTCCGGCCCCGCGACGAATGAGCCAGCCACCCCGGAGCAGGTCCAGCGTATGCAGCAACGCCTGCGCGACGAAATCAACGCTGGCGGCCTTGGGGTCGGCATGGGTATTCAATACACGCCCGGGGCGGGACTCCAGGAAGTCATCGAGATGTTTCGCGTCGCCGCCGAACGCGGCATGCCGGTGTTCGTGCATAGCCGGGGCGATCGTGTCGAATCGGTCGGCGAGGTCATCGCTGCGGCTGCGGTCACCGGTGCGCCGTTGCATATCGTCCATATCAACAGCAGTTGCCTACGCGAGGCTCCCGAATGCTTGCGCATGGTCGCTGGCGCGCGCGGCCGCGGACTGGATGTGACCACCGAAGCCTACCCCTACATTGCCGGCATGTCGCAAATCAACTCGGCGCTCTTCAATTCGGGCTGGAGGAAGAAGTTCGGCATGGACTATTCCGACCTTATGATTCCGAACACGGGCGAGCGCCTGACCAAAGAGCGCTTCGAGCAGCTGCACGCATCTCCGCAGCTGCAGCCCATCATTATGTTCAACAACACGCAGGCGGTGGTCGACCAGGTAGTTGCCAATCCCCTGACCATGATTGCCAGCGACGGCTTCCCCGGTCATCCGCGGAACGCGGGCACCTTCGGCCGCGTCTTAGCACAATACGTGCGCGAACGCGGCTCCATCACCCTGATGGACGCTGTACGCAAGATGTCATACATGCCCGCGATTCGCCTGGAGCGATGCACGCCCGAAGCCCTCAAGAAGGGACGCGTGCAAGTCGACGCTGATGCCGACCTTGTAGTCCTCGATCCAGAAACCTTCCGCGACCAATCCACCTTCGAGAAGCCTGATGTGCCCAGCACCGGCGTGCGCTATCTCTTGGTCAATGGAACCTTGGTGATTGACGGTGGCGCCGTCGTGCCCGGCGTAGCTCCGGGTCACGCGCTCGTTGGCGCTCCGGCACAATAAGTGGTGATTGGGTGCGCGTAATTATAGGCTGCGCAGCACTTTCCAGCGGATGCGACGACTCTGGATGGATTGTCGGCAACTCTTCCACAATACCGGTTATGGAAGAGTTGCCGACCATCCGGGAGCTGGCCGACTGTGCCGTTGCTTCCTGAACTGTAGTCGAAAAGTGCGCGGATTCAATTGCAAGATCAATTGTCCATTTTGGGCACTCCCGAACGACTATCTTACGTACCGAGCAGTAGTGCACCGTTCCGGAGGGAGCAATGAAATATCTGTGTATGGTTTTCTATGACGAGAAGAAGCTGAACGCGCTATCCGAGAGCGAGTCGCAAGCCCTGGATGACGAAAGTCTGGCCTATGACGACACTCTCCGGAAGCACGGCCACTTTGTAGCGGCTCAAGCGCTGGAATCCGTTCACGCGGCAACAACAGTGCGGCTTCGAAGCGGCAAGGTGTCAGTCACCGATGGGCCTTTTGCCGAGACCAACGAACAGATCGGCGGCTTCATTCTAATCGAGGCTAAGGATCTGAATGAGGCCATCCAGTTGGCCTCGAAGATCCCGTCAGTCCGCCTCGGGGGCGTTGAAGTGCGACCCGTCAAGCCATTAACCAGCAGTAGACCAGATAAATAAACACAAAGGAGGAGATCGATGTGTCCCGCATGTATCTAGTCCCTGGTCCTGGCGATCGCTGGCGCAACTTCGATTGGAGCGGTGAGCACACTCGTGGCGCGAGGTTTCGCTCGTATCGCGAGGCAAGGAAAATGCAACAACCTGAGTCAAAGGAGGCAATCCGTTATGATCACGAACCTGCTCGAGCGCCCGAAGGTCGTCTCGCGAGCTGAATGGCTATCAGCCCGCACGGAATTATTGATCAAGGAAAAACAGCTGACCCGTCAACGGGACGAGATTGATCGACAGCGCCGCGAGTTGCCCTGGGTCAACGTCGAGAAAAGCTATATCTTCGATGGCCCCGATGGACAACAGACCCTGGCAGATCTCTTTGAGGATCGGAGTCAGCTCATCGTGTCCCATTTCATGCTCGGTCCCGGCTGGAAAGAAGGCTGTGTGGGCTGTTCCTTCCGCTCGGATCATGTCGACGGCGCACTGGCCCACCTAGAGCACCACGATGTGTCGTTCGTGACGATTTCGCGAGCACCGTTTGCAGAGATCGAGGCCTTCAGAAAGCGCATGGACTGGCACTTCCGCTGGCTCTCGTCGTATGGCAGCAACTTCAACTACGACTATCACGTGTCGTTCACCAAGGAGGAAGTCGCAACGGGAAAGGTCTATTACAATTACGAATCTCGCGGATTCCTGAGCGAGGAACTGTCTGGCATTAGCGTGTTCTGCAAGGACGCGACCGGCGAGGTCTTTCACACCTATTCCACGTACGGGCGGGGAGACGAAATGCTGGACACCACGTACATGTATCTCGACCTCACGCCCAAGGGCCGCATGAAACCGGTCCTCACTACAACCTGGGCGACTGGGTGCGACACCATGACCGGTACGACGTGGCGGGCGTTGTCGATGCGGGCGGGCGCTTTGTGGCTGCCCAGCCCTCGGAGGGTTCGTGCAGGTGCGGGGATGGAGCACATCTGACTGCGTGCCACCAGGCTTCACCGTCCGGTACTGGCAGCCGCTCCAGATATGATGGAGTCCGATCAGGAGCCGCCAATCGGCCTGCAGCGGAAAGGCGAGGATGGTGCCGATCGAGTGTGCGAGATTGTGCTGGTCGTGGTCTGGTTGGTTCGGTGGAAGAAAAATTCTTGTAAGTTCTAAAACCAATTCACGCTACGCTGTCACTCCAAGGCCTGGGAGGACCTGGAAGGCAGCACAAGACACTTTAAGGCATGGAGGTAGTTTCGCGGGGGCGTAGTCAGTTGGTTAGAACGCCTGCCTGTGACGCAGGAGGCCGCGGGTTCGAGTCCCGTCGCTCCCGCCACTTTTTGGCTGGGCTGCATTACCGCTTCATGGACGGCACGGACTGCTTCCGAACGTTGCTAGACTAGTGTAGTGTCCGAGAAATAAATAGGCGAAGTGTCCAATAAATAACTTTACAAGTTATGCGATTTGCATTACCGTTG
>Ga0209526_10001581_pt1 | contig 15329 bp, 14 predicted proteins | sample JacPinW_OM2H0_M1_FD_188566 | JGI IMG/M metagenome (GOLD analysis project Ga0209526, IMG submission 188566) | Forest soil microbial communities from Algoma, Ontario, Canada - Jack Pine, Ontario site 1_JW_OM2H0_M1 (SPAdes) (version 2) | ecosystem: Environmental > Terrestrial > Soil > Boreal... | reverse complement strand
AGCCCGGCAGGAAGCCGTAGCCGTGCCAGCGTGGCGCCGGCTGTTTATGAGCCCGCGCAGCCAGCGCGCCGACCGGCAGCAGCGATAGGACGATAGCAATCGACAGAAACACGAGGCGCGACATAAGCAGACCATAGACGGCCGGCTGTTGGGAGGCGATTCAAATCCGAGTGCACAGTGCAGCGCAGCTGCTTCCGGTTCGCTTGCGAAACGACCGCTTTGCGCCGGAAGCGATCCCTCCATATCGCTCATCATGAAGCATCGAACGGGGATCATTCAACTCAGCGCGTCCGGCTAAGTTTTCTCTGACCGTCTCGCCTTATTCCCGATGACCGGCGGTTTCGGCACTTTGCCCGTTTCCACCGGCATTTGCTTCAGCCGATCGACAAACCATCGGCCGGCGGGGCCAGGCGGTGACTTGGTCTGCCACACCGCCGACATCGTCAGAATCAAGCCATCCGGAGGCACGTCCTCGATCGGCAACACGGAAAGGCGACCCTCTTCCAAATCCTTGCGCACGGCATGCAATGGCATTCCGCCCCAACCCAGACCGTTGAGCAAAAAATGATGCTTGGCGAAGAGGTCAGCAAGCCGCCAGACCGTAGGCGACATGACGCCGAATTCGCGTCCCGAGGATAGCTCCGACCTGTCGGTGAGAACGATCTGAGTATGTTTTCCAAGAACTTCCTTGGGAATCTTGCCTCGGTAGGAGGTCAGTGCGTGATCACGAGCGGCAACCATGAGAAACGCGATACCGGGCAACCGCTCATAGGTCAGCGTATCCGGAATCACCGGGAGTGATCCGACGACACCGATGCTGCAACGGCCGTCAAGCACGGGTTTAATGGCTCCTCCGAGCGCCTCGACATAGATGCGGAGCGCCACTCCCGGGTATTCCTGCCGAAACTCCTTGGCGACTTGGGTAATCGCGTCGATCGGATAGAAGACGTCAATCACCACGGACAATTCCGGCTCCAGGCCAACCGACATGCCCTTCGCCCGGGCCTTCAGCAAGTCGACCCCGGTGATGATGCTGCGAGCATCGCCCAGAATGGCCAATCCCGCCGGGGTGAGTTTGGGATAGCGGCCAGAGCGGTCGAACAACTGCACGCCAATCTGTTCCTCGAGATTGCTGATTGTCTCACTCACAACCGACTGCGCGCGCAACAGCTTGCGGGAGGCGGCAGAAAAGCTTCCTTCATCGACCGCTGCGATGAACGTGCGCAACTGATCGAGAGAGACAGCGTCAAGCATAGGACCTACCTATCGACTAAACCGATGCTAAAACGCTGGATGCTACTGCCCAATTGGCGATCATATCAACCATCGAGGCCACGCCATTCGACTCGTGAGCGTTTTCCAGCTTGCGAACGACCAAGGCCTTCACCAGAGCGGGGAAGAGGTACGATTCGTCAACGTCAGGTGCTCGTTTCGGCTCGAGGCAGCTCTCGCCTGCCCGACGACAACCCCTCAACAAGAAGCCGGCCTCCGGCTCTGGTCAGAGCGCCCATTGATCCTCTTGGTCGCTCCAATCGCTTTTGTTCAAGCGCCGAGCTATCTCCTCGCTCATCGCGGGATCGGTGGCTACCGCGATAATGACGCCTTGCTGTGTGACGATCTCGCGGCCTCTTACCTCGACCGGGAAGTGTTCCGATCGGAGCGGCAAGCGTCGGTCGGACCTGTCCCGGTAGTCCCAGGCCCCGGTCATACGTTGAAAAAGCTGAACTCCACCTGATCCAAACATTGCTCTCCTCCATAGTGAGTCTACGACCAGGCCAATCCCTCCAATCCTCAGCGTCTTGCGCGTGCCAAGACACCCTGGTTGTGCAGTCGGCGGCCGATATCGGCGATGTTGCTCTCCCCAATTCGCAAGGAATCCGCGTTGGTATGCACGGAGTAGTGGCCGGTCACGAGGTCGTAAGGGTGCTTGACCGCAGAGCCGAGGATGAAGCCGGCATCGGAGAGCGCTACGAACTCGATCGCCTGATCGCCCTCCTCGAATACGGCGACTTCGCCCATCGATACATGCTCCGGCGTTGTCACGATCCCCTGGTGCGATGCGATCCAGGCGACGTCGTGCCCGTTGGTCGGGTGAAAGGTCCAGCGCTCTCCGGCTTTGAGGCACACATCGAGGTAGGTGATGCCGCGAGGCGACTCGACAATGCTTTTCACGCCGTCGTATTCGCCTGCGATAACCCTCGCGGGACCGGCAAAATGGAAGTCGGAAGCGCCAAGATATTGGCTTTGGGGTTCGGCAAGTTCGAGCTCGGGCGGCATCGCGACCCAGAGCTGAAAGCCCTTGATCCGCTCCTTGCCGAACATTCCGCCGGTATGCCAAACGCCACTGCTGGCGCGCATCCACTCGACACCGCCGGTCTCGATGACGCCTTCGCGGCCGGTGGTCTCCTTATAGAAAGCTTGCCCGGACAAAATTAGGGTTAGAGTCGCAATTCCCGAATGGGGATGAAAGCCGAATTTTGGTGCCGTCGCGGGATCGGCGTCGAAGTAGTCGAGAAAGACGAACGGCTTGATCCGTTCACCAACGTCGCCCGGACTGACCAGCCGGGTCAGGCTCCCATGCGAGTGTCCACGCGTGCGCAGAGCAATCTGCCGGGAAGTCCCTTCAGCGCGTATCGAACGCGTGAACACTGCATCGGTCTTCATTTTCGTTCTCCTGAGGTTTGGCTATGTCTAGGTTTCAAGGCTCAGCCCTTGACCCGGTGAAGCAAGGCAATGAGTTCATCGCGCCGCAAGTAGACAACCACCGCGTTGAGGACTCCCAGGACGATCGCCGGGACCGGGCTGGTGTGCAGGACGAACACATGGGTTGCCACGGCACCTACCATAGTGCCTCCGAGCCACAGCGCACCGATCGAAGCCAGGCCAGGAATGAGCAGAGCGACGGCGCCGGTCACTTCCACCACGCCGGTCACAACGCGGAACCACTGACCGAGTCCGATCTGCGCGAACAAGTCGACCATAAAAGGCACGCCGGCCAGTTTGGCGAAGCCTGCGGCAAGGAAAGCAGCCGCGACGATACCCTGCAAAGTCCAGGCGCCGATGCGACGCGTCGAACGAACTGATTGGATAGAAGCTGCACTCATGTTGATCTCCGTTGTGTATGAGGTTGAAAGTGAGGAGAACCTAAGATGCCGACCGTCGTGGCAATAGCCGATTTATTCAGATGATATCCATCGGTATGGCCGATATATCGCCGTGCCAAAAACCCGGAGCGATGGATGTTTCCGCACGGCCGTAATCGCGAGATCCCTCGGTGGCGCGATACAGCAAGGCGCGCACGCCTGTTCGGACGTGATGCGCCCTCAGGTGGTCGCGATGCGAGCTTGAGCGTTGTTTCCATGGAGGGGGGACTGGCCAGGTCATTCGCGGAAGGCGTCGTTTTACGTCGGCGTATTGCGGCACGGACGGCGGAAGCCAATCTCGCTCATCCACGCACGATCGACCCCCGCGAGGGGGTCGATCCTTTCGGCCGTGTGAAGCAGACATAGGCCCGGAAATAAATAGCCGCTATGATTTGCCCGCTGGACCGGGGCGATGACGGACAACGCCGCGCGCCTTACGCGGCCGTGGCTGCCTTAAGCGCGAGATAGTCGGTGTAGCCCTGCGCGGTGCCGCCAAAGAAGCTGGCGCGATCCGCTTCGTTCATCGCTGCACCGGCCTTCAACCGTGCGACGAAATCCGGATTGGCAAGGACCATCTGGCCGTAGGCTTCCAGATCGGCCAACCCCGAAGCCACGTCAGAGCCGATCTGGTCGCGCGAACGACCGGGCCGGTTCAGAATGAGCGATTGCTTCCACCGCGCACGTATGTCGCCCACCAGCTGCTCGTCGCCGGTATGCAAGATGTGCACGTAAGCAAGACCAAGCTTGTTGAGTTCGGCCACCAGATAGCGGTAAAGGGCCGGGCCTTCCGCGCCTTCGTCGATCCCCCACATGGTGATGCCGGGTGAGAGGCGGATGGCGGTCCTGTCCGCGCCGATTTCCTCGGCAATCGCCGTGACGACTTCGACGGCGAAACGGGCGCGGTTCGCGATGGAGCCGCCATATTCATCGGTGCGCGTGTTAGCGTTTGGGGCGAAGAACTGTTGGACGAGATAGCCGTTCGCGCCGTGAATCTCGACACCATCAGCGCCGGCCTCAATGGCGAAGCGCGCCGCAAGGCGGAAGTCGGCGACGGACCGGCGCACTTCCTCCGTCGTCAGTGCGCGCGGTGCGGGAATGTCCTGCATCCCTGTTGCCGTGAACATCTGACTCCCCGGCGCGATCGCGGAGGGCGCTACGGCTTGACGATGATGCGGCGTGTTGTCGGGATGCGACATACGTCCCGCGTGCATGATCTGGATGAAGATACGGCCACCCTTGTCATGCACGGCTGTGGTCACCTTCTTCCAGCCTGCGATATGCGTGGGCGTGTAGATGCCGGGCGTCGCGAGGTAGCCCTGTCCGTCATCCGAAGGTTGAGTGCCTTCGGTGACGATCAGGCCGACGCTGGCGCGTTGGGCATAATATTCGGCGGCCAGTTCTCCCGGCGTGCCGTCGAACTTGGCGCGGCTGCGGGTCATCGGGGCCATGACCAGACGGTTTGGCACGGTATAGCGTCCGACACGGACGGGCTTGAATGATTGGTTCATAGTGTTCTCCTCGAAAGGGCTTGGATTGCTCATGGGGAGAAAACTAAGAAATGCAGCGTAGTCAGATAAGCCAGCTTATTCAGATGAGATCCATCGGCATATCAGATACAACGTCGGTGGATTCATCCTGGCATCCCGAGTAAATGGCGCACTGTCAGCCCAGCTCCGCGCGACCTTGGTCGAATGACTTGAAGGCAGCGCGCAGGCGAAGACTCTTCCGCTATTGGGGACGTAACCGACGTCGATAGTTTACGAGCGACTGCTTCGCGCCATAAGCGGTCGTTCCGTGCGATGACAGAACCTTAGCGGTCATTGGGGATGTCGAATGACGCCCACACAAAGATCCGTGAGCAACTAATTGTCAGGCTTTATACGTGCGTTTCCCGTTGGAGGGAGATCGGCGATCCCTGACGGAGCATGGAAGCTGGGAGGCGAGTCTTGCCCAGGATGAGGTCGGCGGCTTTTTCGGCGATCATGATCGTCGGTGCGTTTGTGTTCGATGAGGTGATATGCGGCATCACTGACGCATCACAGATTCTGATGCCCTTGAGACCCCGGAGCCTGAGTTCCGGGTCAACGACCGCCATTTCGTGCGTCCCCATGGCGCAGGTTCCACAGGGGTGATGATCGGTCTTGCTGGTCCTGACGGCATAATCGGTGAGTTCGGCTTCGTTTGCCGTTGCCGGGCCTGGCATGCGCTCGGCCAGGATAAAGGGCGCAAGCGCGGGCTGCCGCAGGATCTCCCGAGCCATCCTTAATCCTTCGAGCGACATCGACCGGTCGTGGGGATCCTCCCAGTAGTTCGGGTCGATCAGCGGCATCGCCAACGGATCCGCGCTTCCGAGGCGAACGGTGCCGCGGGAGCGCGGCCTGAGGAATGCCGAATTCAGGGTGACGCCTGCATTCTCGAGTTTCTCAACTCCGGCCTCGATCCCAGAGCCGAGGCCGAGATGGAATTGGATGTCGGGCCAGCAGGCTGCCCTTGCCGCCTCGTCGGCGTACCAGAATCCGCCCGTCTCGAAGAGCGTGGACGCGACCGGGCCGCTCTTGAACAGGAGATATTCCAGCCCCGCCCATAGTGTCCGGTGCAGCTTAGCGTAGCCGTCATAGGTGAAATCCCCCTTGCACTCGGCGATAGCGTAAAGGTCGAGATGATCCTGAAGATTTTCGCCGACGCCGGGCAGGTCATGCACAGGCTTGATGCCGACGGACTTGAGATGATCCGCCGGCCCCACGCCCGACAACAGGAGAAGGCGTGGCGAACCGATCGCACCCGAGGTCACGATAATTTCCCGATCGGCGCGAACGACCTCAAGAGGCCCGCGATCCCGCGTCATCTCGACGGCCACGGCGCGCCCTTTCTCCACGACGATGCGCGTGATGTGTGCGCGTGTGAGAATGGTGAGATTAGACCGGCCGCGCACGGGCTTCAGGTAAGCCGTGGCCGTGGAGCAACGTCGCGCATCGCTCACCGTCACCTGATAATGTCCGACGCCCTCTTGGCGGGCGCCGTTGAAATCCGGATTGTAGGGAATTCCGTATTCCTGCCCCGCTCGCAGGAAGGCTTCACTGATCGGCAGCGGATTGATCGGAACCGATACACCGAGCGGCCCGCCGCGCGCGTGATACGCGTCGACGAAGCGTTGGTTGTCTTCGGCACGTTTGAAATAGGGCAGAACCTCATTGTAGCTCCAGCCCGTCGCAGCCCCCGCAGCCCAGGCGTCATAATCCTGGGGATTGCCGCGGGCATAGACTTGGGCGTTGATGCTGGAGCCACCCCCGAGCACTTTCGCTTGCGTATAGCGGAGCGCGCGACCGCCGAGGTGACGCTGCGGCACTGTTGAAAAGCCCCAGGCTGCTATTCCCTTCGTCATCTTGGCGAAGCCGGCCGGCATATGGAACAGCGGATTGAGGTCGCGTCCTCCCGCCTCGACGAGGAGCACGCGGATGGTCGGATCTTCGCTCAGATGATAGGCGAGAACGCATCCGGCTGATCCCGCACCCGTGATGATGTAGTCGTAGGTCATGGGATCTGCCCTCAAATCGTCGGCCATCAGAATCGCGGAATGGAGAGCCCGCCATCGACGGCGATGACACTGCCGGTCGCGAAAGCGAAGTCGCCGCAGGCGAGGTTCGCGACGACAGTGGCCACGTCGCCGGTCTCGCCCCAGCGTCGCGCCGGCACCAGCCCGGCAGCGATGCGCTCGTCATATACTTCGGCAACTTTCGCCGTCATCGCGCTCCGCACGATGCCGGGGCGCACATCGAAGACGCCGACGCCTTCGGACGCGAGCCTGAGCGCTAGGCCACGCACCCACATTGCGAGAGCAGCCTTCGACATGCAGTAATCGATGCGCTCGGACGAGGCGAGTTCAGCCGACACCGATGTGATCGTCACGATCGATCGCGGCGCGTCGCCGGGCGGTCGCGAGAGCATGGCGCTGACCACGGCCTGGGTCAGAAAAACCGTGCCGCGCAGGTTAACGGCTATGATCCGGTCGAAATTCTCTGGCTCGAGATCGAGGAGATCGCCCCGCGCGACAGCGCCCATGCCGGCATTGTTGACGAGACAGTCGATGTGACCGAATTCGGCAAGCGTCCGTTCGACAAACGGCGTGTGCGTGGCGAGGTCGGCAATGTCGCCTGGCCGATAGAGCGCCCGACAGCCGCGGCGGGCGAGGTCCTGCAGCAATACCTCGCCCTCCGCCTCGGGCATGAGATCGGTCACGGCAAGATCGAAGCCCCGCCCGGCGAGCGCTTCAGCCGTGGCGCGGCCGATACCCCGGCAAGCGCCGGTGACGATGGCAACGGGCCGGCTCGTCATGCGACAAACCTGGTCGAGACGATGTGATCGGCGACGCGCAGGGCCTGCGCCGCGATCGTCAAGGCCGGGTTGACCGCCGCAGACGAGGGCATGAAGCTCGCGTCAACCACAAACAGATTAGGGTGGTCGTGAGCTCGGCAGTATGGGTCGAGCGGCGCCTCAGCCGGGTCCGTGCCGATGCGCACGGTGCCGCACTGATGCGACGGCGTACGGCGATCGAACGCGCGCGCGAGCACGATCGGGAAGCCCGCAGCACGAAGCCGCTCGCGCAATTTCGCGACCAGGGCAAGATGCGAGGCCCAGTTGCTGCGTTTCCAATCGAGTCGGATCCCCGCTCCGTCGAGTGTGACGCGGCTATTGGGATTGGGCAGATCCTCGCTCATGGCGTAGAAGTCGACGGCGTGTCGACTGATCCAGTTCAATGCGAATTCGGGAATCTGACGCAGATTGGCCTTGAGGATTTGACCAGTTACTCGACCGAGCAGTTGGATGTTGCCAAGCGGCGGACCGCCTGCGCCGTCGTCGACATAGAAATCATTGATACCGAACGTCTTCTGATAAATGGAGTCATTGATCGTTCGCGGGTCGACAGCTAATACGGCTGACGAGTTGTGGTTCATGAAATGCCGGCCGACCTTGTCGCTTCTGTTGGCAACGCCGCGCTCCGAGGACCGCAGCAGCAGCGCAGCCGAATTAACCGCGCCGGCGGACAGCACGATCAGCCTGGCCTTCAGCGCGTGCCGCTCGCCACCAATGTCGCATTCAACGCCTTCAACACATTTGCCGTCGGGCGCCATGATCAGGCGCTGGACTTTCACCCCTGTCTGCAGAGTGACGTTGGGATGGGCGAGCGCGGCAGTAAGACCGCAAGTCTCGGCGTCCATCTTTCCGGTCCGCGCATCAGGAAACGCGTCCCAGGGCGTGGCCGCGCGTTTCATCCAGGCACGGATGTCGACACCGAGCGGGAGCGACGCCGGGTGCAGTCCCGTTTTCCGCAATCGTTCGCGGGTTGCCGCGATGGCCGGTTCGTCAGGGATGGCCGGCAAAGGATAGGGTGCGGAATGGCGTGGTTCCGTGGGGTCGTCACCGAGCGCACCGCAGACGCGATACAAGCTCTCGGCCTTTGTATACCAGGGCTCCAACTCGTCGTAATCGAACGGCCAGCCTGAGGTCGTCCCTTCTGCGTGTGCGATCGGCCGGAAGTCGCACGCGCGGTATCGGATCAGGACCGCACCGTAAAACTTGCTGTTTCCACCGACATAATAATAGTTGCCGGGATTGAACTGTTGATCCGCTCCGTCTGTCCACGTCTCGGTTGGGCGATAAAATCCACGTTGAAAGATGGCCCGTGCGTCGCGTGTTTCGGGAGTATCCTTCAGCTGTTCGCCGCGCTCGAGAATGACGATGCGAGCCCCCGTCGGCGCGAGCCCGGCGGCGAGCGTCGCGCCACCCATGCCTGATCCGACGATGATCACGTCGGGGCTTGAGGCATGGTTCAATACGGTTGGCTCAGACAAGGGAACCTCGCGACAAGACGTTCGTGGCAGTGACTAACTGTCCCCATGCCCGGTCAGCAACAGGGGCTGGCGGCGGCAAATGGCTTAAATTCGATGCGTCGTGGCCGGGTCGAACAAGACTGCCTTGTCGAGGTTCAGTGCAAACACTTGGCTCTGCCCGACACGAATGTCGGAATCCGCCCGCATCCGCGCGGTAACCTCCTTGCCGGCAATCGAGGTGACCACGAATGTGTCCGATCCGGCTGGCTCGACAATCTCGACATCGCTCGTGAACGTCGTGACGCTCTTCGATTTCGCGTTCACACTTTCGGGATCGCTGACAGCCTCAGGACGAATGCCGAAGATGACCCTGGCGCCCTCGCTAAGCTTTTCCACGTTAGCGCTCGTGGGAGCAGGAAACGCGATCGGAACAGTTCCCGCGCGCTCGATGACGACCGAGGCCGCGCCGTTCGATCGGGAGACCCTGCCTTCCAGCAGATTCATCGACGGCGAGCCCATGAAATCGGCGACAAATAGATTTGCGGGCGTGTTGTAGACTTCATATGGCGTGCCGACCTGCTGAAGCTCGCCGTCCTTCAGGACGGCGATGCGCGTCGCAAGCGTCATGGCTTCGATCTGATCGTGCGTGACATAGACGATCGTCGCACCCGTTCGCTGGTGCAGGCGCTTGATCTCAACCCGCATATCGACCCGCAGCTTGGCATCGAGATTGGAAAGCGGCTCGTCGAACAGGAAGACGCGGGGCTCGCGAACCAATGCGCGCCCCATCGCGACGCGCTGGCGCTGCCCCCCTGAAAGCTGGCTCGGACGGCGCTTGAGAAGATGCTCCAATTGGAGCGTCTTCGCGACCTCTGCAACGGCCTTTTCGCGTTCGGGCTTCGCCACGCCGCGCATTTCCATACCGAACGCCATGTTCTCGGCGACCGTCATGTTGGGATAAAGCGCGTAGGATTGAAATACCATCGCAATGTCGCGCTTCGAGGGGTGGAGATCATTGATCCGCTGACCTTCGATACGAATCTCGCCGGCACTGATCGTTTCCAGACCTGCAATGGTGCTGAGGAGAGTCGACTTGCCGCAACCCGAGGGGCCGATCAGCACGAGGAAACCGCCCTTATCCAGGGTCAGGTCGATACCCTTCAGGACCTCCAGCGAGCCAAAGCGCTTGCGAAGCCCGCTTATCTCAAGGAACGCCATGTTCTATCCTTTCACCGCGCCTGCCATCAGCCCACGCACGAAGTAGCGCCCTGCGACGACATAGACGAACAAAGTGGGCGCGGCGGCGATGATGGCCGCAGCCATGTTGACGTTGTATTCGACGACCCCCGTCGAGGTATTGACGAGGTTGTTCAGCGCGACCGTCATCGGCGACTGGTCACCGGCGGCGAAGGTCGACCCGAACAGGAAGTCGTTCCAGATGTTCGTGAACTGGTAGATCACGGTGACGATGATGATCGGCATCGAGTTCGGCAACAGGACGCGCCGGAAGATCTGGAAGAAGCCCGCGCCGTCGATCATCGCCGCCTTCACCAGTTCCGTCGGAAACGCCTCGTAGTAGTTCCGGAAGAACAACGTCGTGAAGCCGAGGCCATAAACCACATGGCAAATCACCAGGTTGACGGTCGGATTGCCGAAACCGAATGAAAAGCCGGTGGCGTCAATGAGCTGATTGCCGATCTGGCCTAGCAGTCCAAGGATCACCGCCATCGGAATGATGACGGATTGGAACGGGATGAAGCAGGCGAACAGCATCATGCCGAATACGAGCTTGTGGCCGGGAAAGCGCCATTTGGTGAGGACATAGCCATTCAATGCGCCGAGCAGCGTCGAGATCAGAACCGCCGGCACAACCATCTTGATTGAATTCATGAAATAGCCGCTGATCCCGGCCGTATCGGAGACGCCGATGGCGGCTTCTCCCCAGGCCCTGGTCCAGGGGGCGAACGTTGCCGATTTCGGCAGCGCAAACATATTGCCGCCGGTGACTTCGTCGAGCGGCTTCAACGACGTCATCACCATCACGATGAGCGGCACCAGATAGATGACCGCGAAAAAGAACAGCAGCCCGTAGATCACAACCCGCGTGATGACGGATTGGCCTGAACGGGGTCGAGGCGGCGGAGCAACGACAAGATCTGCGGCGGTCATTGGCCCTTCTCCCGCAGTTCCGAGTAGAGGTAAGGAATCATGATCGCGGCGATCGTCATCAGCATGATGACCGCGCTGGTGGAGCCTACCCCCATCTGGTTGCGCGTGAACGTGTAGGAATACATGAAGGTCGAAGGCAGCTCGGCGGCCCCGCCCGGGTTCTTGCCGGTGACGGACAACACGAGATCGTACGATTTGATCGCCATGTGGGCGAGCACGATGATGGCGGAGAGAAAGACCGGCCGCATGATCGGGATCACGATCCGCCGATAGGTCGCATAGGTGGAGGCGCCATCAATTTGCGCAGCCTTCAGGATCTCGCCGTCCACTCCCCGAAGGCCCGCGAGAAACATCGCCATCACGAAGCCGGACGACTGCCAGATACCGGCAATCGCGACGCAATAGATCATCATGCGGGGATTGACGACCCAATCGAACTTGAAGCTCGTCCAGCCCCAATCGTGGACGGCTTTTTCGAGCCCGATGCCCGGATCGAGAAAAAGCTTCCACGCCGTGCCGGTGACGATAAACGACAGCGCGAGCGGATAGAGATAGATCGGGCGGAGAATGCCCTCGCCGCGAATCCTCTGATCGAGCAGGATCGCCAGCGTCAGGCCGAGCACGAGACAGAAGACGATATAGAGCCCGCCGAAGATGCCGATATTGACAATCGCGGTGTACCAGCTCGACGGCGGGTCGGTCTCGAACGTCCAGTTCCAAAGCTTTTCGTAATTGGCGAGGCCGATCAGCTTGGTACTCGCGAACGCCCTCGAATTCGTAAAGGACAAAAATACCGTCCAAAGATTGAAGCCATATACGAAAATCAAGACGAGCAGGAACGACGGCGCGAGAACGAGCTTCGGCACGAGACCCTGAATGCGTGCGCGCAGCGCGGGGCTCGGCCGGCCATCGGTTACGGCGACCGGAGCGATCGTTACAGACATGCATATCTCCCGTCAGCTCACGGCAGCGCCGCTCGCTTATGCACTGTTGCCTCGATGGTCATTGCGGAGCGGATGCATCGCACCAACCAACAAGCCGGTTACTCATGCCTCTCTCCGATGACGGAGAGAGGCATGTTCAGGAACGCACTATTTGGCGTTGTTCAACGCTTTGACGAGTTCGGTCACAGCGGCATCAGACGTCTTGATCTCACCATGGAAGAACTTGGTGACGACATCGTCATATGCTGCAGCAACCGCCGGGGGCTGAGCGTAATTCTGCGCCAGCGAGCCGACAAAGTTGCCGTTCGCGTTCGCAGCCTTGACGTCAGCTATGCCCTTCTTGCCGCACATGTCGAAGTCGGTATCAGGTACGTCCATGCGGGCCGGCACCGAGCCCTTGATGACGTTGAAGGCGGATTGGAAGCTCTTGCTCATGGTCGCTTCGGCCATGGCGTTTTGTGCCGCCTTGCGATCGGCGGGCACATTGAAGATGGCGAACATGTCTGAGTTGTAGATCACCGCGCCGTCGGTGCCCGGGAAGCGGTAACAGATGAAGTCCTTGCCGGCTTCCTTGTTGGCCGCCCGGAATTCGCCCTTGGCCCAGTCGCCCATCACCTGCACGAGCGCGTCGCCCTTGATCACCATGGCGGTGGCCAGGTTCCAGTCGCGGCCGGCATAGTTCGGGTCGGTGTAAGTACGAAGTTTGGCGAGGTTGTCGAACGCCTTCTTCATGGTGTCCGACTTCAGCGCAGATTCATCGAGATTGATGATAGCCTTCTTGTAGAACTCGATGCCGCCGGTGGAAGCGATAACCGAGTCGAACATGGTGGCTTCCTGCCAGGGCTGACCGCCGAGCGCGAGCGGAATGAGGCCCGCCGCCTTCGCCTTGTCGAGCAGAGCTACGAAATCGTCGAAGGTCTTGGGTTCCGTGCCGCCGATCTTCTCCATCGCGGCCTTGTTGAGCCATATCCAGTTGACGGAGTGGATATTGACCGGAACGGCATCCCACTTGCCGTTGGTGGTCGTGAACTTCTGCAGCGCGGTTGGGACGAGCTTGTCCCAGCCTTCCTTGGTCGCGAGCGCCGTGATGTCGCCGAGCTTGCCGGCTTCCGCATAGTCGAGCGCGAAATAGCCGAGAATCTGGGACGCGGTTGGCGGATTGCCGGCTGCGACCATCGCCTTCAGTGTTGTCATGGCGCCCGCGCCGCCGCCACCGGCAACGGGCACGTCCTTCCAAACATATCCTTCCTTGGTGAGGTCTTGCTTCAGGACATTTAGCGCGGCGGCCTCGCCGCCTGAGGTCCACCAGTGCAGCATCTGCACTTCTTTGCTGTCGGCTGCGTTTGCGGTCGTGGCAAAGCCGAGAACCGAAGCGGCCATCGCGCTAGTCAATAACAGACTACGAAGTTTCATGTTCTACCTTCCAGGGCATCTTCTCCCACCGGATTCGGTCCGGCGCCGTTTCTAGAAGCCTTGATTTGGCTTCCGATCTTTTGGTTCAGGTCAGGTCCGTGGGAGCCACCAGCTCATGCACGGGCCTTCGTGAACATGGAACGTTTTTTCCTCGGTGTCGTCGGCGACAGCGCCCTGTCCGAGCGCAAGCTCCGCGGTCCGGTCTTTGAGCAATACTGAAGCGAATGCGCTCACGGCTCAAGGTCCTTTCAGATGTTGCGGAACGTCGGCGCGCGCTTGGCACGAAACGCCGCGACACCTTCGGCCAGGTCTTGTGTCGTCGCCGTCAGCCCGCCCGCGAGCCCCTCGATCGGTGCATCCATGTCCTCGCCTTCGGCAAAGTTGATCATCGCCTTGACGATCTGGACGGCGATGGGACCGCGCTTGGCGATATCGGCAGCCATGGCCTCTGCACGCACCAATCCCTGACCGGGTTCTGTGATCTCATCGATAAGGCCTAGCGCAAGCGCGGCCTCGCCCTCGAACAGCTGTCCGGCCAGCGCCATGCGGCGAACGACCGATGCGCCGAAACGACGGACCAGCCGCTGCGACCCCGACCAGCCAGGCGCCATGCCGAGGCCCGTCTCGGGCAAGCCCAATTTGACGCCGCGCTCGGCAATGCGAAAATCGCCGGCAGCCGCCAGTTCCAGGCCGCCACCGAAGGCGTGACCCGTTAGCGCAACGACCAAGGGCGTACGTAGCCGCGCGAGCGCTTCAAACGCGCGATGACCGGCACGTGTCCAGCTTCGCCACATGTCCAACGGCGGCAGTGCACCCCAGGCGCCGATGTCGCCGCCGGCGCAGAATGCCTTGCCTTCGCCACTCAGGATCGTGACGCGCGCTTCATCCGTCTCGTCGATCGTACGAGCCGCATCGGCAAGCGCGTGGATCATGGCCTGATCGAGCGCGTTGAGCTTGTCGCCGCGCTTCAGCGTCAATCGCGCCAGCGGGCCATCGAATACGAGTCGGACGAACGGAGTCATTGCACTGTCTCCATGGCCGGACGCAGCTGCAGCCTGATGGGCCCGGGATGGAACAAATTCGCATCCATCGTTTTCAGCTGCGGAGCGACCAGGAGCGGGAATTCCGATTGCGCCAGCACGTCACGCTCGAGATTGACGCCTGGTGCGATCTCCAGGACGGTCAGCCCCGCTGATTCCAGCCGCATCACGCAACGCTCGGTGACATATACAATCTCCTGCCCTTGCTGAACAGCACGGGGGCCCGAGAAGGAGATCTGCTCGACGGCTTCGACAAGCTTCTTGACCTTGCCTTCGCGCGCGATGTGAAGCGCGCCATCCCGGATTTCGAGCGCGGCACCGGCAGTGAAAAACCCCGAATAGACTATTTTCTTCGCCCGCGCCGTGATGTCGACAAAACCGCCGGCTCCGGCCGTCACATGAGGCCGCAATCCAAGCTTGGAGACATTCACGCAGCCGTGGCGATCGATCTGCAGGAAGGACAACAACGACATGTCGAAGCCGCCGCCCTGGAAATAGGTAAATTGCGCAGGTGACGGTACGATCGCTTCCGCATTTGAGGCGCAGCCGAATTGGAAGTCCAGCAGGGGAACGCCACCGACAGCACCCTGTTCGATCATCCAGGTCACGGCACCGTGGTGACCCTCTTCAATCAGGATGCGTGGCACATTGGCAGAAATACCGAAGCCGATATTGACAGCATCGCCATCGCGGAGTTCCTGGGCAACGCGACGCGCTATCGTCTTGCCCACCCCAAACGCCGGCACCTCGAAGGTCGACAATGGGCGAAAGATTTCACCCGATATCGCGGGA
>Ga0209526_10001580_pt1 | contig 15342 bp, 12 predicted proteins | sample JacPinW_OM2H0_M1_FD_188566 | JGI IMG/M metagenome (GOLD analysis project Ga0209526, IMG submission 188566) | Forest soil microbial communities from Algoma, Ontario, Canada - Jack Pine, Ontario site 1_JW_OM2H0_M1 (SPAdes) (version 2) | ecosystem: Environmental > Terrestrial > Soil > Boreal... | reverse complement strand
CCGGCCTTGGATCGTCGAGCGCCGGCCGGAGCGCGCCGCCCCCCTCCGGGGGCCTGGACGAGCTCTCTCTGGATTCACTCTCCTTGGACGAGCCGCTGCAGAGCCCGTTGGTCGTGCCGCCGCCGCCGGACCTCCACGAGCCTAGGACCGGGCCGCTCTCCCGGTCGAACGTCGACTTTTCCGGCGGCGGCGATTGAGCCGGCGCGGTGGCAATGGCGCAGAGCAATAAGAGAGCTACGTTTCGGATCGACAAGGGACCTTGATTTTATGGGCGAAGCCGCGAATCACAACTCTACAACTACAGAGGCAGCCGTGTCGGCTGTGATGCTCTTCAAATTCGGGGCGACATACCCTTTACTACAGAGCAGTCAAATCCGTCAGAATTTCCCGCATGTGCCGGATCGGCGTTGAGTAATGACCTTCGTCCTCTATGAAGCGCGTCATGCAGTTCGGTAATCGCTTCGCCACCTGTTCGGCCGTGCGAATTGAAAACGCGCGGTCTTGGTTCCCATGCCAAAGCCGCACCGGTACATCGACATCTTCCAATGCGAAGCCCCACGGTTGCGCGTAAATCTCAGCATCCGCCAGGACTCCGGCGGCCGAAGCTCGCCAGGCGCGGCGTTGACTCTCGAAACATGCTTCAAAAGCAGCCGAGTCGCGCAACGCCGCGGCGTCGCTCGGTCGCAGCCATAGCAATTTCAACAACAACGGATGCGCTCCCTGCGGCGGCCGCAGCGAGAGAAAGGGGCGCACCAGATGGAAACACGTTCGAGAGAATCGCGGATACTTCCCGTAACAGCGGAGCATCAGCCGATAAAGTCCGAGCAAATCTTGTGGATCTTGTAATTCGGCGATCGGCGGTGCGCCGCTTACCACCGCCATCGCGCGAACACGCTCCGGCATTTTCCATGCAGTCGCATAAGCGTATGGGGCGCCGCCCGAGATCGCGAGGATATGAAACCGCTCGATTTGCAAATGATCCGCCAATTGCTTGAGGATGTCCGGCCAATCGAGCAATTTCCGTTTCGGCTGAAAAGTCGAATCGCAGATGCCCGGTCGATCGGGTGAAATAATTCGCACACTCAGATTGCGCGCATCCGCGTCAGTCAGCTCCGCCATCGTCCGCGAACTTGGCCAGCCATGAAAAAAGAAAACTGGCAGACCCGCAGCATCGCCGTATTCGGCATGCGCCACATACCCACCATGACGGAGCGAGAGCAGTTTGCAGTTATCTCCACGCATGACGAATTTTTACAAACCGGAGCCCCTCAAAATCCACTTTGCGGCCACGCTTTGCGGCTGTAATTTTGCACTCAAGAGTATTTCGATATTCGTATTAATTGTGATGAACGAAAAACGACATCCACCAGCGGGCAAGATTTCCTTGCATGGCAACGGCATGGGCGTGCCGTCTCCTGAAGATATCGAACGGCGCGCTCGCGAGATCGCGATGATCGATGAGCGCAATCCGGACGAGTTCACGGATGCGGATTGGAACCAGGCCCGAGAGGAATTGAGGGGCGCCGAAAATCATGAGCCGCCAGAAGAAACTGCGGATAACGCCGAGGTGACCGAAGAATGGGAGATGGTTGCGGGTTCCAAAGGTCACCGCGCTCCGCGTCCCGGCACGGAGGACGACGAAGCAACGGTCGGCGAGAATCTCGTCACGGACGGGTTGGAAGAGGCCGCGCACGATCAAATGCTCGAGGCGCGCAGGGAAGAACTTGAGCAGGAGGGCGGAATTACTTGAGTTCCACTGTGGCGGCGACTCTAGATCTTGCTCCGGCCGCGCCACCGCGTTCCGCGGCGGCTACTTCGCGCGCGGACAATTTGCTCGCGCGTTTTCATGAAGTCCGAAATTTCACGACGCTTATTTGCGAAGGACTTGCCCCGGAGGATTGCGTCGTCCAATCGATGCCGGAAGTCAGTCCTACCAAATGGCATCTCGCGCACACGACCTGGTTTTTTGAAACATTCATTCTGAAAAAATGGATCACCGCCTATTCGCCGGCAGTTCCGGAGTATGCATATCTTTTTAATTCTTATTACAATGCCGCCGGCGATATGCATCGGCGCGACCTGCGCGGCTTGATCTCGCGACCGACCGTCGATGAGACGAAACAATATCGTGCGTCGATCGACTCGCACATGGACAATCTCTTGGCGGATGCTGACGAAGAAACCCTGGCGGAACTTGAGTCGCTCATTACGCTCGGCGTTCATCACGAGCAGCAACATCAGGAGTTGCTCATCACCGACATCAAACACGTCTTTGCTCAAAACCCGCTGCATCCTGAATATCGTGAACGCAAGATCGATCGGCCTGAGGCAGACAACATCGGCATAGCCCCAGTGGATTTCATTGAGTTCGACGAAGCGATCGTCGAGATCGGTCACAACGGTTCCGGTTTTTCGTACGACAACGAAAGGCCGCGTCATCGCGCGCTGGTTCCGGCATTTTCGCTCGCCAATCGGCTGGTTACGAATGGCGAATATCTGAAATTCATGGACGACAACGGTTACGCACGCTCCGAATTTTGGCTGTCGTTAGGCTGGACGACTGTGAACGAGCAGCGTTGGAGCGCGCCGCTGTACTGGGAGAAACGCGACGGCGAGTGGTGGAATTTTACGCTGTCGGGTTCTCGGCCAGTGGACGAGAGCGAGCCGGTCACACACGTCAGTTACTTCGAAGCTGACGCATTTGCCAATTGGGCGCACGCACGATTGCCCACGGAATTCGAGTGGGAACGCACCGCTGCGAAAATCGACATCGACGGAAATTTCGTCGAGAGCCAGCGATTTCACCCGAAACCTTTAACCGCGCCTCCGCGAGACCAGCGCCTTCAACAGATGTTCGGCGACGCCTGGGAATGGACGCGCAGCGCGTATTCGCCGTACCCGGGTTATCGCGCTGCGCCAGGCGCGCTCGGGGAATACAACGGCAAGTTCATGTGCAACCAATACGTGTTACGCGGCGGCTCCTGCGCCACTTCCCGCACGCACATTCGCAAGACTTACCGCAATTTTTTCCAACCGGATAAACGCTGGCAGTTCACGGGAATTCGACTCGCGCGCGATCTGGCATGAATCCGCAGCGCATCCGCGCGGCGCTGTTGGAGACTGCGCCCGCCAAATCAAGTTTCCTCATGGAAACCATCGCCGGTCTTTCGAGATCGCCACGCACTTTCCCGTGTAAATTTTTCTACGACGAGCGTGGCGCGCGGTTATTTCAGAAAATCTGCGAGCTTCGCCAATACTACATTACCCGGACCGAGCTGCAGATTCTGCGACTGCACAGTGCTGAAATGGCGGCCGCGCTCGGCGAAAAGGTCGAGCTGATTGGTTTAGGCACCGGGGCTGGAACAAAAACGAGAATCCTTCTCGAAGAACTACATGACCCGGCGGTTTATATTCCGATCGACATTTCAAACGAACAACTCCGGAAATCTACCGCGCGATTCCGGCAAATGTTCCCCAAGCTGGAAATCCTGCCAATAGCCGCGGATTATCTCGAGCCATTCGAATTGCCTCTGCCGAGAAAACTGTCCGCTCGCAGCATTGTTTACTTCCCCGGCTCAACCATCGGTAATTTCGAGCCAGATGCGGCCACGGAATTTTTGCGGCGTCTTGTCGATCTTTGCGGCGAAGACGGCGGCTTGCTGATTGGCGTCGATTTGCAGAAGGATCGACGAATCATTGAGGCCGCTTACAACGACAGCCACGGGATTACTGCAGAGTTCAATTTGAATTTACTCGTGCGGGCAAATCGTGAGCTGAGTGCCGACTTCGATCTCAACGCGTGGCGACATCGCGCCCTTTACAATTCAAGCAAGGGCCGAATCGAAATGTACCTCATCAGCGAATGTGACCAACGGGTGCACGTTGAGGATCGAGAGTTCGATTTCCGAGCGGGCGAAAAAATCCTGACCGAATATTCATACAAATACACGCCGCAGGGTTTCGCCGCGCTTGCGCACAACGCCAGATTTCAATTCGAAAAATTGTGGGCAGATGACGCGCGCCTGTTTGGCGTTTTTTATTTCACAGTGCGCGACTAAATGTAGCGTATGCGTCCCGCTTGCGATCTACTTCGGGTCGCAAGCCAGAGGCTTGCGCTACTTTAATGAGCGCGCTCGTTCAACTTATCGGTGTTGCCAAGCAGTACGCTGATACGCCGGCCCTGCATCCGACGAATCTTTCCATCGAGCGCGGCAAAACCACCGTGCTGATCGGCCCGAGCGGTTGCGGTAAATCTACCCTCCTTCGTCTCGTCATCCGTTTAATTGAGCCTGATACCGGCAACATCTATTTTGATGGAACGCAGATTACCCTCGACAACATCGACATGTTGCGCCGGCGCATCGGCTACGTAATCCAGGAAGGCGGGCTGTTCCCGCACCTGACCGCGCGTGCGAACATTCTGCTCATGGCTCGGCACCTCGGAAAATCAGAAAGTGAAACAAAGCCGCGACTGTCGGAGCTCTGCGAGTTGACGCGATTTTCGGAAAATTTGCTGCCGCGCTATCCGGTCGAACTTTCTGGCGGTCAACGTCAGCGGGTCAGCTTGATGCGGGCGCTCATGTTGTCTCCGGAATTACTCCTTCTGGACGAACCGCTGGGCGCGCTCGATCCGCTCGTACGCGCATCGTTGCAAAAGGATTTGAAGGAGATTTTCGCGCGCTTGCATCAAACCGCACTGCTAGTCACGCACGATCTGGCCGAAGCCGCTTATCTCAGCGACGAAATCGTGCTCATGAACGAAGGCCGTATCGTCCAGCAAGGGTCAATTGTCGATCTTCGAGAAAAGCCGGCCAGCAATTTCGTTTCCGAATTCATCAACGCACAACGGACCCTCGCCCTCGCATGAAAAGGCCGCACGATCGAGTGATGGCGGGGGGCGGTCTGTTCCTACCATTCTTGATTCTCTTCGCGACTGCGCTGTCGGCAGCTGCGCAGCCGGTCATCATCGGCTCGAAGAAATTCACCGAGTCTTATGTGCTCGGCGAAATCGCAAAGCGAAAACTGACCGACGGCGGCATTCCAGCAGAACATCGACAAGGAATGGGCGGGACGATCATCCTTTGGGAAGCATTACGGGGAGGACAAATCGATATCTATCCCGAATACACCGGTACAATCACACAGGAAATCTTGAAATCCGATCAGCAGCTCGGAATTCAGCAAATCGAAAACGCACTGGGCAAAATCGGCATTGGTATGACCGAGCCGCTTGGCTTCAACAACACTTACGCACTGGTGATGCGGCGCGATCGTGCGGAGCAACTCGGAATCCGCGCGATAAGCGATTTGCAAAAACATCCGGAGCTAAGAATCGGCCTCACTCATGAATTTTTAGATCGGCGTGATGGATGGCGGCCGCTCGCGATGGAATATCAACTGAATCCGCGCAGCGTGATTGGAATCGACCACGCGCTTGGTTATGCCGCACTCCAGAACGGCTCGATCGACGTGAAGGACGCGTACTCAACCGACGCTAAGATTGCCGAGTTCAATCTCGTTGCGCTCAAAGACGATCGGAAATTCTTTCCCCGCTATGATTCGGTATTTCTGTTTCGATCTTCGCTGCCGATCTCGGCAATCGCAGCACTTCGAAAGCTGGAAGAAACAATTGATGAGGAAAAAATGATTCGCCTGAACGCTGAAGCGGAGAGCACGAAAAATTACGCGCGCGCGGCGAACTTGTATTTCGAACACGGCGCAGGATCGACAATCACCTTTGTGGGCGAATCGTTAGCGCACAAACTCGCGCGCTGGACATTGCGTCATCTCGAGCTCGCCGGATTTTCGTTGCTGCTGTCTGTGCTTATCGGAATTCCGCTCGGGATTTTTGCGAGCCGCGGTGGTGCAACTGGTCACGTGATCCTCGGCTTCACTGGGATCGTGCAAACCATTCCGTCACTTGCGTTGCTTGCGTTGCTTGTGCCGCTGCCATTTTTCGGAATCAGCGCGCGCACGGCCGTGGCAGCGCTGTTTCTTTACGGATTGTTGCCGATCGTGCGCAACACGGCGACCGGTTTGCAGGATATTGCGCAGCCGATTCGGGATTCCGCAATCGCGCTTGGACTCGAGCCCGGGGCGCGTCTGCATAAAATCTACTTGCCGATCGCCTCACGCTCGATTTTGGGCGGAATCAAGACCAGCGCGGTAATCACTGTCGGTACGGCGACGCTCGCCGCCTTGATTGGTGCCGGCGGGCTCGGCGAGCCGATTTTGAGCGGCCTTAATTTGAATGATCACGCGACCATTCTGCAGGGAGCGATTCCGGCAGCGGTCCTGGCGCTGGTTGTGCAATGGTTTTTTGATTTTCTTGATCGCGTTTTGATTCCAAAAGGTCTGCGATTGTAGAGCAGCGCGAGTATCTCGCTTGCGTTTCGCGTTGAGTCGCAAGCTGGGGAGCTTGCGCTACATTTTCGGATGCCCATCGCATCGATCAATCCGGCCACCGGCGAAAGGCTCAAGGAGTTTTCGGCGTTCACTGAATTGGAAATCGAAAAACGACTCCAGCAAGCCGAGCGCGCGTTTGACCACCATCGTCGCGAACCTTTTCCGAAGCGCGCGCTGCTGCTGACGGCGGCGGCATCGTTGCTCGAGCAGGAGAAGAAAAATTTCGCGCGCACGATCACGCTCGAAATGGGAAAATTGTTCGGCACGGCTCTCGAGGAAGTGGAAAAGTGCGCGCGGGGCTGCCGTTTCTACGCCGAAAATGCCGAGCGATTCCTGGAGGACGAGCCCGCGCTAACCGCCGCCGCGCGTAGCTACGTCCATTACGAACCGCTCGGACCAGTCCTCGCCGTCATGCCCTGGAATTTTCCTTTCTGGCAGGTTTTCCGATTCGCCGCGCCGGCGTTGATGGCGGGCAATGTCGGCTTGCTCAAGCACGCCGCCAACGTGCCGCAATGCGCGCTCGCGATTGAAGAGATCTTTTGCCGCGCCGGATTCGATGAAGGCGTTTTTCAAACGCTGCTCATCGAATCCAAGCAGGTCGAAAAGGTGATTGTCGATCCACGCGTGAAGGCGGTCACCCTTACAGGCAGCGAGAGCGCAGGCAGTGCAGTTGCAAGCAGCGCGGCGCGCGAAATCAAAAAGGCGGTCCTCGAGCTTGGCGGCAGCGACGCATTTATCGTGATGCCAAGCGCGGATTTTGAAAGCGCTCTTAGCACTGCGGTCAAAGCGCGCACAATCAATAGCGGGCAATCGTGCATCGCAGCCAAGCGCTTTTTTATTGCGGACCAAGTTTACGACAACTTCGTTCGGCAATTCGTCGAGAAAATGCGCGTCTTGAGAATCGGCGACCCGTTTGACGAAACGACTGAGATCGGCCCGCTCGCGACCGAGCAAATTTTGAACGGTGTGCACGAGCAAGTTCAGAAATCAATTGCGATGGGCGCAAAATTGTTGACCGGTGGAAATCGAATTCACGGGCCCGGACTTTTTTACGAGCCGACCGTACTTGTCGATGTACCGAAAGAATCGCCGGCTTATCGCGAGGAAGTTTTCGGCCCAGTCGCATCAATCTTCCGCGTGCGCGACGCAGCGGAGGCGATCGAGACTGCAAACGACAGCTCATTCGGCTTGGGAGCGAGTGCCTGGACGAATGAGCGCGACGAACAGGAATTGTTCGCTTCGGAGCTGGAATCGGGAATGGTTTTCATAAACGCCATGGTGGCATCCGATCCGCGCCTGCCGTTTGGCGGCGCGAAACGATCCGGCTTCGGCCGCGAGCTTGGTGCACACGGCATCCGTGAGTTCACAAACATTAAGACGATCTGGATTTCCTGAGGCCAGGAGCGAAATTCGATTGTCGATCCAACGACATGTCGATCTTGCGTTCGAGCGTCATCCCAAGTCGCAGAGACGACGAGGGATCTCACGCGCCGTGAATCGTCACGCAAACGATCGTTCGAGTGAAAACCGCCGCATTAACCGTGTGAAACTACGCGACGCTCAAAATGATTGCCGTCTCCAAAAAATAAAGACCAGCCGCGACCGGCGCGCGTCGGCCCCGAAAAATTGTATCGGAAACATATCCTGAGATGAGCGAACCCAAAGAAGCGACGAACGGAATCAAAATCCGAGAAACTGAAATCGCGGCCACGACTCTGCAAGCCGTGCGTCCGCGCCTTACAAGGCGCGGCTACAGCAATTCCAATTGCGTAGTCGATCTCCGAAACGAAGCGACAGAAAGCTGCGGGCGTTTCCCGATTCCGGCTCTGTGGCAACTGACTTCAAAAAGGGATGCGGTCTGTTCTGCAAAAATTCCATCTCCTGTCATGCGCGTGTGCCATCTCGAATTATTTAGCCGACCATTGCCGCGCAGGTCGCGGATTCGCCCGAGAACCTTTTCCTTCCGTTCGGGAAAATGTTCTTCCAACCAATGCTCGAAAAGCGGCGCAACAGCCCACGGCAAGCGGATAATTGTGTAGCCGGCGAATTGCGCGCCGGCTCCCGCGCAGGCCTCGAGAATTCTGGGCACCTCGTGGTCAGTTAGGCCGGGAATGACCGGCGCGACCATTACGCCCACTGGAACTCCCGCGGCGCGAAGTTGTCTGATCGCACCGAGGCGGGCTTCAGGCGCAGAGGTGCGCGGCTCGAGCACGCGTTGCAATTTGGAATCCATCGACGTAACGGAAATATTAACCGCGGCCGCACTGTAACTTGCCAGCTCACGCAAAAGGTCGACATCGCGCGCGACAAGACGGTTCTTTGTGATTATCGCAACCGGGTTTCGAAATTTCGCGAGCACTTCGAGACAACCGCGAGTGATTCGCAATTTCTTCTCGATAGGCTGATAGGGATCGGTCACGCCGCTCATCACCAGCACTTGCGGCTTCCAGCGCGGCGATTCCAATTCCGCGCACAAAAGTGCCGGCGCATCGGTTTTCACCATGATCTTGCTCTCGAAATCGAGACCGGCCGACAGCCCGAGATACTCATGAGTCGGCCGCGCATAGCAGTAGATGCAACCGTGCTCACACCCGCGATATGGATTCAGACTCGTTTCGAAACCGACATCGGGACTGTTGTTGCGCGTAATGATTGATTTCGAATGGTCGCGGAAGAATTGCGTCTCGCGGCGCGGCTGTTCCCCATCGTCGTCCTGATCGATTTGAGTAACATCGACATGAAGTTTCTCGAAACGGTTCGCCGGACTCCACGAAGCGCCGCGACCATGAATTGGCGCACGACTCTGAGGAGTCTCATTTACGATGGGCCGAAACTTTTTTTGGCTTCCGGCCTTCATGTACTAAGTTCGCATGAACATATCACGATGTCGAACGCATTCTCCCATTGCTCGAGCGATCCAAACTCCAGTTCGGCTGCGTGATTTGACTTGGAGTGTTGACGTAATGGAGTAAGAAGTTTCCGCGCCACAATGCGAAGCCCTTCCGGAGGGGTGGCAGAGTGGTCGATTGCGCCGGTCTTGAAAACCGGAAGGCCGAAAGGCCTCGTGAGTTCGAATCTCACCCCCTCCGCCAATTTAGTGTTCGATGTTCGATGTTTCGCCAGAGAAGTCGTACGACGAGAACGGCGCAGATAATCCCAAGCACCACCGCGCACACCACGTCGGACAAATAATGCGCCGCGACGTACATTCGGGAGACGCCAATCAAGATTGGAATCGGCACGCCGATCAGACCGATTCGCCAGTTTGCCAGAAATAAGACGGCAAAGAACGCGGTCGAGGCGGCAACGTGTCCCGACGGAAAGGCATGAAACTTTGAGCTGAAGCGCGGTCCGTTCCAGACCTCCTCCGTTTTCACTGAAGGTCGCGCACGGCCTGTGGAAATCTTAATCACGCGACCGGCCAACCCAGCGATGGCCAGAGCGATCAACATCGACAAGAAGATGCGCGTCCATTTTTTATTGCCGCGCCACCAGGCGATCCCAGTCAATATAACTCCGAGCGCGAAATGTTCCGGCCAATCACCGAGCCGGCTCACGTTACGCATCAAATTATATCCCACTCGGTTTTGATGGTGCGCAATGAAATACCGCGCGGCTTCATCGAGGTAAAAAGCGACTCCAATGACGACCGCGGCAATCACTAAGCCGATGAGCCAGTAAAAAACAGTTCTGCGGTTCACAAATAAGTTCCCGTCAGATTTGGTGGGCGCTATTTTGAGCCCGCACTTGAAATCCGCAACTCCGATCAATCGCGAGCACGCGTCAAATGCCGGTGTCCGCAATTACGCGCTGGTGTTTTTCGGCTGTACTCTTTTTCATCTCGCCGGCACTTGGAGCTTGCCGTTGATCGACCGCGATGAGCCGCGCTTCGCCGAAGCTTCGCGCGAAATGATTGAGCGAGGCGATTACATCGTCCCGCATTTCAATAACCAATTTCGCCTCGACAAACCACCCCTTGCCTATTGGGCGCAAGTCGCCAGTTTTGCAATCTTCGGCCAAAACGATTTCGCGGCGCGCTTTCCATCGACAATCGCGGCCGCGCTGGTTGCGTTGTCGATCTTCGCCTGGGGAGCACGCATCGGCGACAGTCACGTCGGTTTGCGGGCGGCGATCATTTTTACCCTTTCACTACAAACATTTCTGCACGCCAAAGCCGCCGTCGCGGACATGTGGTTGGTTTTGTTTGTGACGATTGCGCATTGGGCCGGACACGAGCTGATTCAACGCCCAAGGCTCAATGTCCAACATTTAACGTCCAATTCAGAGGAACATCAAACATCAAACATCAAACATCAAACATTCGGTTTTTGGTGGGCTTTTTATCTGTCCCTCTCGTTCGGTTTTCTCGCGAAGGGACCGATCGCGTGGGCGCCGCTGTTGACGGTTGGATCGACAATCTTCTTTGCACGGGATTTACGACTCGGCCAGCGCTTCAAATTTGTGCGGGGCAGTTTGCTTGCGCTCGGAATCGTCGCACTTTGGGGAATCCCCGCTCTCATTCGTACACACGGAGAATTTTTCGCCGTCGGAATTGGTCGACACGTGATTAGGCGTTCGTTTGGCGCAATGGAAGGCCACGGCGCAAATTCGTTAGGCGCGTATCTGCTTCTTCTCCCGTTCTATTTCGTGACCGTCTTCGTCAGCTTTTTTCCATGGTCGATCAAATTTCCATGGCTAACGCGCAACTTGCTGAGAAAGAAACAGGCTGGTGTGACCGATCCCAGTTACAGCGGCCGTGATGAGATCGACAATTACCTTCTGGCGGGCGCGGCGATCATTTTCATTATCTTTTCATTAATCAAGACGAAGTTGCCGCACTATACGCTGCCTGCTTTTCCGCTGATAGCGCTGTTGCTCGCGCGGCATTGGGTAGAGCCAGGAACAACAATCTTCAAAGCAATTACAGTCACAACAGCGTGTTTCTGGATTTCAATCGCGCTGATTGTTCCGCCGTTAGTTGCGCGATCATTCCCCGCATATGCACTCTTCCAGCAATCGCGCAGTTCCTTGCGACCGGAAATGGAATTCGGCGCGGTCGATTACCAAGAGCCGAGCCTCGTTTGGTACTTTCGGTCGCGAATCAGAGGATGGATGACGCCACTGCGCGCGACAGACGCGGCCGCATTCATGCAAACAAGGGGACCACGGTTTCTAATTTTGCCGACGGAGACGGCAGCGAATCTTTTTCGGAACGCACCTGGCGATTGGAAAACATTCTCCATCCACGGTTTCAATATTGCGAAGGGAAAACAGGTCGATCTTACCCTGCTGCAAAAGCAGGAGTGAGCCATTTGACGATTTAACGATTTAACGTTGTAACGATTTTCAAATGATCACCTTTCTCTACGGCAAACTGGAGAGCGCGTTGCCGACGCAGGCGGTCGTCGATGTGAACGGCGTCGGTTACGAAGTTTTCATTCCGCTTTCGAGTTACGACAAGCTGCCTCCGGTCGGTCAACCGATCCGCATTCTCACCCATCTGGCCGTCCGCGAGGACGCGCACGTGCTTTACGGATTCATGACCGCGGCCGAACGCGATCTGTTTCGATTACTGGTCAATCACGTGAGCGGGATCGGGCCGAAGCTAGCGCTTTCGGTTTTGAGCGGAATGAGCGTGGCAAATTTCAAAGCCGCCGTCGTGAATTCCGACACCGCCGCGATTTCGAAAATCAGCGGCCTTGGGAAAAAAACGGCCGAGCGCATTGTTCTCGAATTGAAAGATAAACTCGGCGTGGCCGCTGCCTGGGAAGCAGCCACGGCCGCACATGCGCCCACGCCTGAGCAGGAGCAAGCGAACGAAGCTGTCCTAGCGTTGATCGCGCTCGGTTACAAGCAAGTTGAAGCACACAAGATCATCCGCGAACTGCAACAAGGAGGCGAGGCGAAATCGGTAGAGGAACTGGTCAAACTTGCGCTGAAGAAGATGGCCGCAGGTAGGTGAGCAGCAAACGCCGAAACGCCCAACATCCAACATCGAATGTCGAATTCAGAGTCTGCATTGAGCGTTGGACGTTGGGCGTTGGGCGTTGGACGTTAGGTCAAAATGGTGGCGACCATCGAAGATAGACAAGAAGCGATCCGCGCCGCTTTCCCAAAGGAGGGTCTCTTTGCGGAAAAGGATTGGCTGCTTTCGCCGGATGCGTTTCCGATTGACAAAAAGTTCCTCGCCGAGCTGGAGCAGCTCGGTCATCGCCTCTTCGTTTTTCAGCGCGCGTGCAATCAGCTCTACCAACTGAGCATCAGGGGTAAGCAGCCCGAGTGGGTTGCGCGTTATCTCGACGCGGGCAAACCGCAAGAGCTGATCGAATTTTCGCGGCGAAAAGAAATTCGTGACGATCTACCGCGCGTCATTCGCCCCGATCTCATTCTCGCCGACGAGGGTTACATCATCGCCGAAGTCGATTCAGTACCGGGCGGCATCGGCTTAACCGCGTGGCTGAATCAGACGTATTCGACGTTCGACAAAGAGATCATCGGTGGCGCAGAGGGAATGCTGGATGGATTTGAAAGTGTTCTGCCAAATGGCGGCGATATCGTCATTTCACAGGAGGCGGCGACATACCGGCCAGAGATGGAATGGTTGGCCGCGCAACTGGGCCGAAAGATATTGGATGCTGGTTCTGGTCGCATGCCGGAACGAGCCGGGGTCAGCGACCCCAGCTACAGCTGGCGCGTCGTTGCGGCGGAAAATTATGAGCCACGGGACACCCGCGCCGTTTATCGCTTCTTTGAGCTGTTCGATCTGCCGAACATTCCGCAGATCGACAACGCACTGCGCGCGAATGCGGAGGGACGCATCACAATTACTCCGCCGATCAAGCCGTACCTCGAAGAGAAAATGTGGTTCGCGCTGTTTTGGTTGAAGCCGCTGCACGAGTTTTGGCGGCGCGAGCTTGGCGACAAATATTTCATTAAGCTACAGGAAGTCATCCCCTACTCCTGGCTGCTCGATCCGACGCCCTTGCCGCAACATGCGGTGATCCCGCGTCTGGAAATTCACGATTGGCACGAAGCGGCCAAGTTCAGCCAGAAAGATCGAGAATTACTTTTGAAGGTGAGCGGATTTTCACCGCTCGGCTGGGGCAGCCGCGGCATCGCGCTCGGCTCCGACCTCGCGCATGCCGAATGGGAGCGCAGGATCGAGCATGCACTAGCGACCTTCGAGTCGTCGCCCACGATCATGCAGCGCTTTCACAAAGGCCGACTCTTTGAACATCAGTATTGGGATCAAGGTGCCAGCGAATTGAAAACGATGAAGGGCCGAGTTCGTCTTTGCCCTTACTATTTCGTCGAAGGCGATCGGGTGAAATTGCGCGGCGCGCTCGCGACAATCGCTCCAGCTGACAAAAAATTTCTGCATGGTATGCGTGACGCGATTTTGGTTCCATCCAAGGCGCAGTAAGAGAGCAATTGGAAAAATGTACTGCGAATTCAGCCTCGTTGTGGTTAAGCCGCAATGCTTCTGGCGAAAATACTTCTCCCCGGATTACGAGTGTCGGTAGCCGCAGTTGCACTTTTGGCAAACCGCCTGTTTAGCAGCTCTCCGCGATGAGTGGAAGCGGTTACGAGCGGGCCACGACGTTGATCTTTGCTGTTTGTCGGTTCCAACGCTTTCGAAGCTTATCTCATCTATTCGTTGAGCATTTCTTGACTGAGGCCCTTTGCGCTTAGGAAACTCTTCGCGCGAGAGACTGACAGGATGGCAATTGACGAAATTATTGAGTCGTACGTGCCGGCCCGGCTAGATCGAATGCCGTGGAGTCGGTGGCATTGGCTGATCGTGATCTCGCTCGGCGCGACCTGGATTCTCGATGGCCTCGAAGTCACATTGGCCGGTTCGTTAGGCGGAATTTTAACACGCCATGAGACGCTCGGCTTGACTGACACTGAGGTCGGCGCGAGCGCGACTTGCTATCTTGCGGGTGCGGTGATCGGTGCGTTGCTTTTTGGTTACGGAACGGACCGGTTCGGTCGAAAGAAGCTGTTTTTCATCACGGTCGCGGTGTATCTCATCGGCACGGCGCTGTCCGCGTTTTCATGGAGTTTTGCGAGCTACGCTGCTTTTCGCGCGTTGACGGGCGCGGGCATCGGCGGCGAATACGCGGCGATTAATTCGGCGATCGACGAACTGATTCCGGCACGCGTGCGCGGCCAAGTGGACTTGATGATTAACGGCTCCTACTGGGTTGGGGCAGCGCTCGGTTCGGGCGCGACGATTGTGCTGCTCGATCCGCGACGGCTGCCGATTTGGCTGGGTTGGCGTTGCGCATTCGGGATCGGCGCGACGCTCGGGCTCATCGTGATTTTCTTTCGTCGATGGGTTCCTGAGAGTCCGCGCTGGTTGATGATTCACGGACGAAACGATGAGGCGGAACACATTGTTTCTGATGTCGAAGCCAAGATCGCTGCGGAGCGGAGTAATGGAGTGAAGGAGGATTGGAGCGACGCGCTTCCCACCCGGATTCGGACGCGGACCCATACACCGTGGCGAGAAATTTGGGATGCGATCATGCACGAACATCGGCGGCGGTCCTTCCTGGGCTTTGTCCTGATGCTGACGCAGGCTTTTTTCTACAACGCTATCTTTTTCACATACGCGCTCGTTTTGATGCGATTTTACGGCGTTCCGGAACGCAGCGTAGGCGGGTACCTATTACCGTTCGCGCTTGGAAATGTGCTTGGGCCGTTGCTACTCGGTCATTTGTTCGACACGATCGGCCGTAAACAAATGATCGCTACGACTTACGGAGCCGCCGGAATTTTGCTCGCGCTGACGGGCTGGCTTTTTCATGCGGGATTGCTGACCGCGCAAACGCAAACGCTGGCGTGGACGGTCATTTTCTTCATCGCCTCAGCCGCGGCAAGCTCGGCCTACCTCACAGTGAGCGAAATTTTTCCGTTGGAGATTCGCGCGCT
>Ga0209526_10001579_pt1 | contig 15349 bp, 12 predicted proteins | sample JacPinW_OM2H0_M1_FD_188566 | JGI IMG/M metagenome (GOLD analysis project Ga0209526, IMG submission 188566) | Forest soil microbial communities from Algoma, Ontario, Canada - Jack Pine, Ontario site 1_JW_OM2H0_M1 (SPAdes) (version 2) | ecosystem: Environmental > Terrestrial > Soil > Boreal... | reverse complement strand
CATTCAGGAGGCTGTACAGGACTAGTTGAATCCAGCGATCAGTTCAGTGCTGGAGCATGTCCGGTCAGCCAGCCGCGGATGCGAGGGGCGCCGGAGCCGTGGCTTCCTAGCCATTGCCGTAAGCGAGCAAGGCCGAGCCGCTGCTGGCAAACAATTCTTCGTCGTCGTCAGAAACCAGACCGCAGACGTCCAGTCGAGTCTGGTCATCCAGTAAGACACCCCGCTTTTCTCTGCCCGCTTCCCCAAATCGCATAAGTTTCATGATGAATGATAGAACCACATCGTCGGCTGCCCCTGTGGCCCGGATCCCGGCGTTTCAAATTGCAAGACGCCAATGTCGTGAGTCGATCTGAGCATCTTAGCGTCCCGCAAGTTTTCGAGCGTAACTTCGATTCTACTTGCTTCCATCGTCTGGGCGGCCTCCATGCCGAGTACACTGCGCCTATGGTCTTCGTAAGAGTGTAGGCTGTGGGATCGTTGATGTTGATGCCATTCAACACCGGGAACTTTGGAGTGGAGGGGGTAGTGGTATCGATGCCAAACGCCACATTGGAAGGGCTGCTGAGTACACCTTGTTCGACTTGTCTTGAGTTGAAAACCTGAAGATTAAGTGCGACTTCGGTGTATGTGCACGAAAATGTCCCAATGCCGACGGCAGGATGTGCTCGGCTGCGATGCACAGCGAGTTGTTGCCGGAGCACGAGATTCTCCAACACAAGATTCCCACGGCTACGGAAGAGGCAAATCAGTGATCCGATCCACAGGAAAAGGAGGCTGAACATGTCAAGGAGTTATATCAGATCAACAATTGGAAATATTGTTGTAAGCTGTTGATTCTGGGGTCGGCCAGAGTTTTGGCGAGGGACAACACCTTCCTCTTGTGGCCTACAAAAAGAAGAGCGTCCGGCGATAGGTCCAGATTTTGTACCATTACAAAAGGCGAGTTTTCGATTGCTGTAAGCCATGCAGCGTTAATGCGCCGCACCATACAGCAAGAATGATCCAAAGGAGCGACGTCCCCATGTTTGCAGCGTTTGCATTTGCCCGAAGTTGCCGGGTTGTAAGTTTGGTTCTTGTGCTTTCACTCGTGACCATCTGCGGCGTGGCTCAAGAGCCTGCAGGCAAGCCGCAAGGCCGCAACCCTCCAGATACAGCGAAGCCGGCTTCGTCCGCCGCACATTCCTCCGCCGTACATTCGCCCTCAGCATATGCGCCCGACTCCCATACTTCCGCGACTCCTGACATTCTGCGCCAGATGAATAGTGCCCTGGAAGAATTGGCCGCCAGGGTCTCTCCTGCTGTGGTACAGATTCAAACAACCGGATACGGACCACTGACAGAAAGCCAACGGGGCCAGACCGCGCTGATCGTCCGCCAGCACGCTGTGGGTTCTGGCGTGATCGTGGACTCAAACGGATACATCATGACCAATGCCCATGTGGTGGAAAGATCGCAACGCATTCGGGTGGCGCTGCCGATGTCCTCGTCTGCCTCTCCAACGAACCTGCCTGCAGGCCGGCGCCCGCTGTTTGATGCCAAGGTTCTGGGGATTCACAAGGAGAGCGATCTCGCCCTGCTTAAGATTGACCAAACCAACTTGCCCACCCTGTCGCTGGAAGATGCGCAACATCTCCACGTGGGGCAACTGGTGTTGGCGGTCGGCAGTCCCGAGGGGTTGCAGAGTTCGGTCACGATGGGCGTAATCAGCGCGGTGGCGCGTCAGGCCGATCCTACAAAATCTTTGAACTACGTCCAAACCGACGCTCCCATTAACCCCGGCAATAGCGGGGGCCCGCTTGTGGATATGAATGGCGCGGTGGTCGGAATCAATACTTTCATCCTGACCCAGAGTGGGGGCAGCGAAGGACTGGGCTTTGCCATCCCGGCGCGCGTGGTGAATTTCGTCTATCACAGCCTGCGCAAGTATGGACATGTGCACCGCATCGAGATCGGCGCCGGGGCCCAGGAGATCACGCCGACTCTGGCCGAGGGCCTTGGACTGGCGCAGTCTTGGGGAGTGATCGTGGACGACGTATTGCCTGACGGGCCTGCTGCTTCCGCCGGCGTGAATGTGCAGGACATTGTGCTCACTGCCGACGATCGGCCCATTGAGACCATGTCGGCACTTACCGCCGTTACTTATCTCCATAACCCCGATCGCCCGTTGAAGATTGAAATTCTGCGGGGTAAGGAGAAGAAGATTCTCTACGTCCCGGCAGTCGAAAAGCACGACCAGATGGACCTGCTGATGGACACGACCGATCCTGACAAAAGCCTGGTTCCCCAATTAGGCGTCCTGGCCGTGGACCTCACCGATCAGCTTCGTGCTGCGGTCGGAACGCTCCGTATTTCGAGCGGAGTGCTGGTGGTGGGCCGCGCCGCTGATCTCATTGTGTCCGAAAGCGGTCTTCAGACTGGGGACATCATCCACTCACTCAACCGCAAGCCGATCGATTCCGTGGACACCCTGCGCAGCGCGGTCCGCGACCTTAAACCCGGCACCGCCGTGGTTCTTCAGATCGAGCGTGATAGCGGCTTGCAGTATTTGGCATTTGAAATGGAATAGGGATATTCCCGCGGATCACACGGATTTTTCAGAGGGGAAAATCCAATACAAGAGGGAACCGATTCTGGTTTATGGGCTGCTGGGTTCCTCAGCTGTATAACCCGATTGCCGCTCTCGAAATGACGACACCCCCAATGAATTAGGGCTTCTGCAGCCCTATTCGCGTTTGCGCCTGGGCTCGCATGAGCTTCGACTGTTCGGGCATGAAAAGCAAAGTGCCCGTCATTGCCTGGTCGACCTGCTTGCGTTCCCATTGCCGCTGCATGATTCCCGCGACGGAGTGGCTGTTCGGGCCAAGCAACAAATGACCGATTTCGTGGGCTATGACGCAACCCAGAATTATGGGAGCTTCGAATTCGGCGTCGTCACTCTTCGCGAGACGCACCGCAGATGCGTAGTAGACACTGGCGAGAACCGGATGGACGGTGAAACCGAAGACCGTGTCTTGGAACTTATTCTGGATGGGCGCAGGAAGTATGCGCAGCCTGATCTCGGTAGCCTCGGGCGCTTTCTGGCAGGGTCCTTGCGGCTCAGCGGCGGACGGCACCATCGAACATTCCAACCAGACTGCTCGCAAGCCGGCCTCGCCGAGGATTCGGCCGGCCTCGTGTTCAGCCGCGGCTAGAACGGCGGGCGAGGCTTGGGAGTAGTTGTCAACCTGGACTGTGATGGTGAGGCCCGGGTCTGCGACGTCGGCGAGCGCAGTTTCGGGGAACTTGAATCCAATGATGCCAACCAAACCCACCACGGCCCCGAAGCTCAACCAAGACAAAAGCGGCCGCGGCTTGCGTCTCCGGAATTCGGCGGTCGCTAAATTCAGGTCACCGATCCTTGATTTCATGTCGTCCCCCTCCGCGCGGGTGGCGCGGTGAGGGTGACGTTGGCCTTCAGGTGCAGCTACCTCAATGCATGGGAACTCTATTGAGAGTCAGTGGGAGGTCGAAAGAAAGTCAGCTGCTAACCCGCTTGAATTAATGGAGTTGGAGGATCGGATCAGCCGATGGAAATACGCTCGGCGCCAGCTTGTTTAAATGTCATTCGGTGCTAGACTGGCCGCACTTGAGGCGAACGTCTGTGAAAGAAGCCGTCCATTCCCCTCGGTTAGTCCGGTTCGGGACCTTCGAAGTTGACCTTCAAGCGGGAGAATTGCGCAAGGGCGGGCTGAAGCTGAAGCTTACGGGCCAGCCCTTTCAGGTTCTCGGCATCCTGCTGGAGTGCCCAGGCGAGGTGGTGACCCGGGAGGAATTGCAGAAACGGCTGTGGCCGGACACTTTTGTCGATGTCGATCACAACCTGAATACAGCCATTAACAAGATTCGCGAGTCGCTGGGCGACTCGGCGGAAAGCCCGCGCTTCGTCGAAACCCTGCCACGTCTCGGCTATCGCTTTATCGGGTCGGTGAACGGCTTGGAGCAGACTCGTGCAGCAGAAGCGAAGACAACTCGCGGCACGGGAGCGGTAACTCGGCTTCCCACTCTTGGGGCCCTGGCGGTTCTCGCAATAGCGGCGGTGCTGGTGGGACTGAATGTACACGGTTGGCGCGACCGGCTGTTCATGCGGTCGCTAAAACCGCAGATTCAAGCGTTAGCTGTGCTGCCATTGACCAATCTGTCGGGCGACGCTGAACAGGAATATTTCGCCGATGGCATGACCGAAAGTTTGATTACGGAACTGGGAAAGATCAGCACCCCCCGCGTGATCTCGCGCCAGTCCGTGATGCAGTACAAGGCCAGCAAGAAGTCGCTACGAGAGATCGCCGGGGAACTGAAAGTGGACGCCGTACTGGAGGGTACGGTCGTACGCTCCGAGGACCGGGTGCGGGTGACGATACACTTGTCTCAAGCCTTCCCCGAGCGCCAGTTATGGTCCCAAGAATACGATCGCAGCATTCGCGATGTTTTGAGTCTGCAAGGCGAGATTGCACGCGCCATCACCGACGAAATCCAGGTCAAGCTGGCGCCGGAAGAGCGGACTCGCCTTGCGATCAGTCGCTCCGCGAACCCGGAAGCGCAGGATAATTACCTTCACGGCCTGTATCTCGCCCCCCCTGGCAAAAGCGAATCTGATACCCAAAAGGCGATAGCTCACTTCAAAAGGGCCATCGAGAAGGATCCAACTTTTGCGCCGGCCTACGCGGAGCTCGCGATGGCCTACTTTTGGCTTGGAAACCCAGAGCAGGGAGGCCCTTCTGCAAGGGAGACTATGCCGCAGGCAAGCGCGGCTGTCACAAAAGCACTGCAACTTGATCCTTCGCTTGCGCGTGCGCACCTAGCTCTTGGGTTGATTCTGTTGAATTCTGAATGGAACTGGTCGGGGGCCGAGAACCAGTACCGGATCGCCCTGAAGCTGAATCCCAATTGTGGCGATTGTCATTTTGAGTACGGCGTTCTGCTGGCAGGCTTGGGCCGAAACGACGAGGCCATCGCGCAGACCAACCAAGCGATTGAATTGGACCCACTCAGCAAGGTTTATCGAAATTGGTTGGCCACGATCGCCTTTTTTTCACGCCAGTATGACCTTTCCATTAGGCTGTTTCAGAATTTGAGTGACGAAGGGTCTTTGAGCGTCGGCTTGTGCTACGCACAGAAAAAGATGTACCCCGAGGCAATCGCTAATTCCGAAAAGGGTATAGCCCGAACCGGGCTGCCAGCAGAGAGCCTCGGGTTGTTGGCGCTAGTGTATGGGCTTGCCGGAAGAAAAAGCGAGACACAGAAGATAATCGGTGAGTTGGAGGAAAGGTCTCGTCATCATTATGTTTTCCCGAGTGTGTTTGCGTATGCATACTTAGGTTTAGGTGACAAAGATCAGGCACTTACGTTCCTGGAGCGAGCCTACGAAGAACAAGACCCAGCGTTGTTTTATTTGAAGGTGTGGCCAACCCTGGATCCCCTGCGATCTGAACCTCGGTTTCAAGCCTTGCTGCGGCGCGTGAACTTCCCCCCGTAGATGTAGCGCGCCCAAATGGTCCGCCCTTTCCAGTCGGCTATCCTTCCGCACCCGCGTCTCCGGAGACAAGTAACTGAATATCTGGTTCTGCTGATGATCTACTCCCCGCATGCCTCTTCGTACCATAGGTCTTTGTGGATTAGAAGTAGTTTTTCGGCAGCCTGCTAGTCTAGCCTAGTGGTTAAAATAAGCCACTTGAGCAGGATTACGCGAATGCTGAAATGAGGGCTGTTCGGGGCCTACGGAGCGGGTGAGGTCACCCCGCAAGATGACAATTACGAAGATGATCACTCCTCGGAAGCTCTCGCGGGGGAAGGGAGATTCGCTTTGCGACCAGGAGCGGGTAGTTCTCGGAAAAGAACCTGTATCGTCGGTGCACTCTCAACGGCCGTCCTCGTAGGAGAGGTTCTGTTGGCCTTGCCGGTGAAGGGACTGGAGAAGCTCGTCTCCAATCCGGTTGCTGGAAACTCGGCAGCGATCAAAGAGGGGGCCTCGCTTTTCCGTGCCAACTGTTCGCCTTGCCACGGGCTGAATGCGCGAGGTGGCGGCAGGGGACCAGATCTCACCGCTAACCGGTGGGTTCACGGTTCGAGCGACACGGATATCTTCCGCACCATTACCCACGGGTTGCCCGGAACAGAAATGCCGGCAAACGGGTTCGAGGACTCTGAAACCTGGGCCATTATCGCCTACCTTCGCTCCTTTGCTCCTCCGAAGCGCCACGCCGCCTCCGGCGACCGCGAGAAGGGCGAGAAGATCTTCTCGGAAAGTGGCTGTTCCCGTTGCCACATGGTTAAAGGACGCGGCGGCCTGCTTGGACCTGACTTGTCACGCGTGGGCGCGTCACGCCCGGTTTCCTATCTCATCGAATCCATTCGCGAACCCGACAAGGAATTGAGCACGGGCATGCTGGACCCCAACAACCATTACGGCCTGCCGCTGGTTTATGACACCGTGACCGTGGTCACGGCCGGCGGGCAGAGAATAACCGGTGTGGCCAAGAACGAGGATACTTTCTCCATCCAATTGCTTGATACAGACCAGCATCTTAAGTTCTTCCTGAAAAAAGATCTGAAGGAAGTAATTCGCGAGCGAAAGTCCCTGATGCCGGCCTACTCGGAGGAGATGGTAAGCCCTGAGGAGCTTCAGGACCTGGTCGCCTATCTGGAAAGTCTGCGAGGCGACTGAGGAATCATTTTTGGAATCTCACGACCGCCCCGCTTAGCTGACGGAGTGCAACAAGAAAGGCTTGATGAAGAAGACTGTGCTTCTGCTGGGACTTCTGCTGGGTGCATGGACAAGCGCCCAATCACAAGTGAGCTACGAGCGCCTGGTCGGCGCCGCCCGTGAGCCCCAGAACTGGCTCACTTACTCCGGTCGCTACTCCGGCTGGCGCTACAGTTCGCTGGACCAGATCAATACCGGCAGTGCTTCCCATCTTGCGATGCTGTGGGCGTTCCAGGTTGCCGACCTTGGTCAATTCGAGACTACGCCCATCGTGGTGGACGGCGTGCTGTATGGAACCGGACAGAATGACCGCGCCTTCGCGCTGGATGCACGTACCGGACGGGCCATCTGGCGCTACCAAAGGAATCTGCCTGAAAAGCTTCAGCCCTGCTGCGGCATGGTGAACCGTGGCTTCGCGGTTCTCGGCGACAGGCTCTTCATGGCGACCCTGGATGCCCACGTGATCGCCTTGGACACCAAGACCGGCAATGTGGTTTGGGACGTAATGGCCGCTGATTACCACCAGGCTTACACCTTCACGGTGGCACCTCTTGTCGTGAAGAACGAAGTGATTGTAGGCGTATCCGGTGGCGAGTATGGAATTCGCGGTTTTGTTGACGCCTACAGCACGGCCACTGGCCGGCGGTTATGGCGATTTGAGACCGTGGCAGGTCCCGGCCAGCCCGGGCATGAAACGTGGGCCGGCGACTCGTGGAAAACCGGCGGCGCTCCGGCCTGGATCACAGGGTCCTACGATCCGGAGCTGAACCTAATCTTCTGGCCCACGGGGAACCCTTCGCCTAGCAACTATGGTGACGATCGGCATGGCGATAATCTCTACAGCAATTGCATGCTGGCGCTCGACGCCGACACCGGAAGACTGAAATGGTACTTTCAATTCACACCGCATGATTTGTACGACTATGACGCTACCCAGATCCCTGTGCTGATCGACGCAGACTGGGATGGCCAGTCCCGCAAACTGCTCATCCAAGCGAATCGCAATGGATTCCTTTACGTACTCGACCGGACCGATGGGAAGTTTCTTTCGGCCAAGCGTTTCGGGCGCTTAACTTGGGCCAAGGAGATCGGGCCCGACGGCAAGCCCATCGTAAACAAGGACGCTGTTCCGAACGCAACCGGAACTGAGGTCTGTCCGGGCGCACTGGGGCTCACGAACTGGTTTTCGCCGTCCTATAATCCCGACACGAGACTGCTTTACGTGGCCACTTCAACCGAGTGCGATATTTTCACCAGTGCGCCGCAGCCGTATCGTGCGGGGCACGACTTTCTGGGAAGCGTGTACGTTCCCGACCCAATCAGGAGACCTTCGGGCGCGCTCAAGGCTCTCGACCCCTTTACTGGAATAGAGAAATGGGAGTTCAAGTACTTCAGCAGTCCAAACGGTGGAGCACTGTCAACCGCTGGTGGCGTCGTCTTTGCCGGCGAATCGGATGGTAATTTCATCGCCCTCGATGCACGGACCGGCCGAGACCTGTGGCACGTGCAACTGGGCGCCGCCATCTACTCCACGGCGATCACCTATCAACTGGACGGTCAGCAATTCGTCGTCATTCCAGCAGGCTCAACACTTTTCGCTTTTGCCATTTTTCAACAATGAGCTCAACGAGTAGGGTGTGTCTTGGGAAATCGATAAATTGAAAGTTCGGCACGAAGAATGCTACGGATGCAATCTAGACGACATAGATTTGACCAAAACCAAAGAACACGTTTCCTGCCGCTGGAGTTGATGTGCATTGCCCGATCAAATGATCCTACATTGGCGAAGCAACAAGCTCACACGTATGCATATACCAAGTGGCATGCTAGAGGTAGACGCCGAAGACTGCACTTGTCGGGTCCAGTTTGCAAACAGTGCTAATCTGGCGAACTCTCACGAATAAGTTGCTGGTACACTTCGCGAGCACGGTCGTACGCTCTTTTGGCCTCTCCGATCTCTGCTGGTGAAATGCGGACTGACTTCTGGCTCCAGCACTGGTTGACTCCCTTGAGGGCCCATTCCGCGCTCCGGCGTGAAGCACGAATCGGCTTCCCATCCACGATTACGAAAACGGGATTGGTATGAGCAGCAGGAATTACGCGCGCGGCCACCCAACTGCTGGTTGTGATGGGGACCTCAAATTTTATTTCCCTTGACTTACCATCAGCAAGCAATTTTTGGGAAGAGACCGGCTTGCCATTGACAATGATTTCAACCGCTACTTCACGGCTGTCCCCAATACGCGCCCGCTCGACGTCCCAATATGGTTTCTCATCGTAGGGCAACTGCTGCAGGGATTGGGCTGGATGTTCTGGCAGATACGCCGCTGCCATCAGAGATACCGTAACCTTAGACCCGGTAGGTAATTGAAGCTCACTGTTTCCATCGCCGACGTGCACGCCTCCGACAGTAAAGTTCATCAGATGTGTCTTGCCATCGGACACATAGCTGCGCCCAGCCTTTAAAGCGCCCAGCCAGCCGCTATAGCTGACGGGTCCAGGTGAAGAGGCATAAGTTCGGCCCATACCAACGCGGCTGTCGTAAATACACGGAAAGTCAGTCTCGCCGGCGATTCTCGTGCGGAATCCCAAGTTTAAAGTGTGGTACCAGATGTTGAGTTCCCAGACGTAAGGGGTATCTACGGCCGAGATGAAATCCACGGCGTTGGGGAGCGTGACGTCAACGATGTATTCGTTGGCCCCGATTCCATCAAATCCCGGTACCTCATAGTTTGGAAGTTCAGTGCCTTGGACCGCCAGGCCCCAGCCGGAGTGAGCAAAGCCGACGACCGCTCCCTGCTCCGTTGCCCAGCGAAGAATTGGCAGGTCCCAGGTTGGCCAGTCGGTTAGCCGCTTGGTCCCGGGATAGTCCTGATTTCTGAGATTAAGAAGTACGATGTGACCGGCATGGCTTGAGGGGAAGCCCGAGACTTCAAGATCATAGTGCATGAGCTGGCGTGGAGTGGATAGGGGATTGTCATGTCCCGAGAAAAACTGCTTCTGGTAGTAGTAGTCGGGGCCCCACGTCAGCACCGAACTGATATTCACGCGCTCGCCACGAATCTGGCGCATCATGTCGTCTGGCAGTACGCCTTCGGCTGGATTCTGGTAGTGCCTGCAGCCCGCCGCATGAATATGGTGGTCCCCCGAATACCAACCGTATTCCGCGGGATCGATCCATCGCTCCAGTTGGAATTCGACTTGCGACGGGCCCTTCGCACCGACCGTCAAATCCTTTTGCCGAGTCAGGTATTCAGGGCCGCCGGTGTAGGTTATGGTGTACTGCCCCTCGGGAAGGCGCAAGATTTCTCCGTCCGCGCGGTAAACCTGCGGCTGAAAGAAGAAATCGGGCGCCAGGCGCTTGGCAGGGTTGGGATAAAGCCGGTTTAGCCTGTCACGAATCACAAACGAAGCCATCGCGGGCTCACCGTTCTCGTCTCTCACGCGGAAAGTTACCGGATGGGCGGGGCGAGCAGTGAAGAGAACAGTCATGTCGTTGCGAAAACCGATATCCTGAGTTCCCTGACCCACATTGAAGCTGATGATGGCCGATCTCTGGCCGGCGTCGCGACTGTAAATGACAAGGATTTGGTATTCAACGGCCAGACTCGACAAACGTGGGAGCATGGGAGGATTCTGATATAGCGAAATGCTGGCCCACGAGGCAGCTGGCAGCGGATATAGAGAAACATCAGCCCAGCGATCGGCAGCCTGTCGCGGTGTCAGTTCCATGGCTGGCTGCGGCGAACCTGTCGATTGTATGTACACGTCACCCGAATTTGGACTCTCCACCTTGAGCTGCGCCGTTACCCCCGCGTCATTGAGCACCTTAACCAGAAACAGCCGGGTTCCAGCCTCGACCAGTTCCGGCTGGGCGGGGCCGGCCTCAACTTTCACGCGACTTTCCGCGTTGATCTGCACCACGGCCAAAACGTGGGGGTCCAGAATGCTCTGCAAGCGCTCAACCGCCTGCAACTCGCTCGGTTCAGCCACAGCTTCCTCAATCCTCGATATTTCTTCCGCCGCTAGGGGTTGGCCGAGATACGCGAGAGCGTTTTCGATCTGGTGGGCCTGCTGCGCCAGAGGTTGCAGTGGAACAAGGAGAGCCATGGTGCCATGCTCGGATGCTTGCACGCTGCTGAGCAAAGCTAGGGCTGCGATGACAACTGAGGCCAGTATGATTCGGATCATAGATTCTCCAACATTTGCCAACGACTAGCGGCGGCTCCCATAGAATCTCTATCACGCCGCAATCGCGATGCGCCAAAGACCAGTCCTGATTCGCCATTGACTGCAGCGTTTCCGACCGTAAGGTATGCGTCACACGATGTGGATTGTGCCTACCGAAAACTCCGTCTGGTTCCTCCGAGGCCCACAATGTAGGCTTTTTCGCAGACTGCGCTGCGAAAAAGTGGCCCCTGCCGGGGCAGTTGCCAACTAGAGTGTGTGTGCCTCTCGAAAACCCCGATCTGTATAAGAGGATGGGAATTATACTTCTTTCCCCCGATGCTCATTTTTCTGGCGACACTCTTCGCCACTCTGTCTGCGATCCTGCGTTCGCGCGCTCCACACCCGGGACAGCCAGACCCAGAGGAGGCGGTCCACGGGAGTCAACGTGAGGTGTTTTCTCGCGGAACGCTGAAGCACGCCGATTTGGTGGCGTAGAACCAGGTTCTCCAGCTGGAGGGCAGCGCGACCGGAAGATCGAGGACAAAGTGGCGAAGAGTGTCGTGAGAGGAATCAGCATCGGAGGAGAGAACTACGAAAGAAGTATAATTCCCGTCCGCTCAGACATTTCGAGGTTTTCGAGAGGCACAAGGTAAAGAGTTTGAGCACAGCTGTATCGAACAACCGGCTAGAGCCGGCACAACATACTGCTGCCAAAGTGGCCGGCTTCCTTTACCTGTTCACGATCATTACAGCGAACTTTGCGGAGTTCTACGCGCGCGGTCGACTGATCGTAAGCGGCGATGCCGTGCAAACAGCGAGGAATATTGCGGCGTCTGAACGGCTTTGTCGCCTCGGCACTGTCAGCAATCTGATCACGTTCGCGAGTGTTGTCATATTGCTATTGGCTCTCTACGTTGTACGCAAGCCCATCAACAAGAACGTGGCCTTACTTGCGGCGTTCTGGCGGCTCGCCGAATGCGCCATTTTTGCGCTCATCACCTTGAATGATTTTGTGGCTTTGCGGCTGCTGAGTGGAGCCGATTACTTGCGAGCGTTTGACACTCGGCAGTTGCAGGCACTAGCGTACATGTTTGTCGGCGTCCACGACGCGGGATATCTCATCGGACTGGTGTTCTTCGGACTGGGGTCGACCGTGTTCGCCTACCTGTGGTTCAAGTCGCGCTACATCCCTCGAGCGCTGGCCGCTTGGGGAATCTTCTCGTCGTTGGTGGTGGTAGTCGTCACTTTGGCCATCATGGTGTTCCCCAGTTTGGCGAACGTCGTGGTACCAGTCTACTTTGCGCCGATTTTTATCTTCGAAGTCGGTAGGTTTTTGGCTGCTCGTTAAGGGAATAAAAGGACGGTTATCGAGTAACGACCGCTACTGGGCCAGCGCAGCGAGGGAATGCAAATGAAGGCCGCCGTCTACAGCAGATACGGGCCTCCGGATGTCGTCCAAATCGCGGACGTCGAGAAGCCGGTTCCCAAGGACGATGAAGTTTTGATAAGAGTTCGCGCGGCGGCCGTCAATCCATATGACTGGCACTTCATGAGAGGCGAGCCGTATCCCGTTCGCATAGCGGCCGGAGGGCTGCGTAAACCAAAGGACTCACGACTCGGCGCTGATGTGGCCGGCCAGGCGGAAGCGATTGGCAGGAACGTAACTCAATTCAAACCAGGCGACGCGGTGTTCGGCTCGTGCAAAGGGGCATTTGCGGAGTATGCGTGTACTTCCGAGTCGAAATTGGTCATGAAGCCGGATAGCATGACCTTTGAGCAAGCGGCTTCTGTACCCATTGCGGCATTCACCGCATTGCAGGGTCTGCGCGACAAGGGACACATTCAGCCGGGGCACGCGGTATTGATTAACGGTGCGGCGGGGGGCGTGGGTACGTTCGCTGTGCAGATCGCCAAGTCGTTCGGCGCAAAGGTGACCGGCGTATGCAGTACGAGGAATGTGGAAATGGTCCGATCCATCGGCGCGGATCGCGCGATTGATTACACGCAAGAGGATTTCACCAAAAGCGGACAACATTACGACCTGATTTTGGACTGCGTTGGGAACCACTCGTTCTCAGCATGCCGGCGCGTCTTGAATCCCAAGGGGATATACGTCGGGGCGGGAGGAACGAGCGATAACTGGATGATCGGTCCTCTGACTCGTTCGATCAAAGCGCTTGTGTTGTCATGGTTCGTGAGCCAGAAGCCGGTCATGGTTCTGGCGAAACCGAGCAAGGAAGACCTGGCTATCATGGGCGAGCTGATGGCGACCGGAAAAGTAACACCAGTCATCGACAAGCGTTACAGCTTGAGTCAGGTCCCTGAGGCTATCCGCTATCTGGAAGCAGGACACGCCCGAGGAAAAGTCGTAATAACCCTCGAACGTAGTAACGACCCTTAGCAAGACGATTCGACAGACCGCTATTCATAACGGCAGGTGAGCCTGCTCGTTCGCGGTCCAAAGTCGCCGAGGCTGCAAACTGCTCCGTGCATCCAACTGGCCAGGCCCTCTGGCGAGTCGGACTACTGGAGGCTGACCGCCCCCTGCTCCTCGCTCTTGACAATCCCCTAATTGTGGTTCGCGAAAATGTTCATCGCAGGCGCGGAGCCTAAGAATCATCGAAGTTCACTTGGATGGGAGCTTACGAAGACAAGGCATGTAACGCTGTTAGGCGTAAAGCGGATCAAGAATCCGTCGGACGGAGTTTTTGCGCGCCACAACAGGCGTTGCTCAAGCAAGTCGAGTGTTGGGAAACACCCCACGATGCTCGCTGCCAAATCGTCGAGATTCACTCTTCCCGTCGTGGTCACGTTGCTTAACTCATCCCAGGACAGTCACTCGCTCTCACCATGTGAGACGGTTGAATCGATTTAGATAGAATGCAAGATCGGCAAGTTTGTCGAAGAGCAAAAGGACCCCAACACTGACAAGCATAACTCCGGCAAATCGCTCCACCCAAAGCAAGTGCCGACGCAATCTCTGATACAGCGACACGAACCGGCTGATGCTGAGGGCCACGATGACAAACGGGATAGCGAGCCCTGCGGAGTAGACAGCCAGGAGCCCGGTTCCCTGCCACACGGACTCCCGCGTTGCGGCCATCATCAGCATAGCGGCCAATACAGGACCGGCACACGGGGTCCAGCCAAAGGCGAACGCCAGTCCGAGCAAGAAGGAGCGCAACTTGCCTCGCCGTATTTCGCGCTGAAATCGCATGTCGCGATTCATAAATTTGAATGGAAGCAACCGCAAAAGAACCAGCCCAAAAAACACTATGCCGGCCCCTGCCAGACGGTTTAGCCATTCACGGTGGGCCGATAGGAAACGTCCAACCGCGCCCGCTGAAGCCCCCAGAGATATGAACAGGATCGAAAAACCGATCACGAAGAGAAAAGCATTGACGAGGATCGTCCGCCAATGCCATGTACTGTCCTCCTGCAACTGTTCCGCACTGAGGCCAGTCATCGTTCCAACAAATCCTGGCACCAGCGGCAGCACGCATGGCGACAGGAAAGAAATAATCCCCGCCAGAAATGCAGTTGTGTATGTCAGCTCCATCGCCTGCTCCGCGAGTTCAATGCGCGACAGCCGTTTTGTTATTTGCAGCTAGAAGTTTCTGGATCTCATCCGCAAACTTCCGGCCATCCAGACGACGTGCACAGTCCATTCCATCTCCTCCCTGGTGCATCCATCCCGTCGGCGCGGGAGCGCGGTCCTCCCAGCGAACATCAGCGCTAAATGCCAGGTACACATCCCAGGCAGGGCCGTGGTAAGGAATGTTCAGAATTGGCGAGTACTGTTTACCGGAGAACCCGTTCGGATCCGAATATATTCCGAGAGCAATCGCTTCAGATGGCGTTCATTCACCGCGACAATGTGGTCCAGTAGGTCTCGTCGGCAGCTTTCTACCCAACGCTCCGCCACACCGTTTTGCCAGGGGCTCTCGAAGGAGGTGCACAGGTCTTATCTTCATGGATCGAACGGCCCGGGGGTCGGGATAGGACCGAGGCGCGTACCCTTGGTCATCAAGACAAAGTCACGTTTCCTCGGCCCCCCCTGCAATCCCGGAAGGTCGGATTTCCCGATTCCGGTTTTGACCTTGGCTTTTCCCCAAAAGGCCTTTCCGAGACGGGTGAAGCTTAAGCGTTCGCTACGCATACACCCCAACCATTTCGGTTTACCTTTCGACTCGTCCCACAAAATCATGGCTCCTCCGACTTACGTCGTTGGCCATACTGGGACCGCCAAGTGCCCAGAGCTCCTTTGCCTGGCACAAGCGTTACTGGTGCCTGAGTGGCGTTCAACACCACCTCGAAGGGCGTTACCCCTTCTTCATCGCTCCTACGAGCTCATGCGCCAAACCAGCTCCCTCCTCCGGAATTCGTGTATCCACACTTATTTCCAGAGGTCCTTGCAGGTTGCTGCGAGCCCCTGCTGGG
>Ga0209526_10001578_pt1 | contig 15352 bp, 11 predicted proteins | sample JacPinW_OM2H0_M1_FD_188566 | JGI IMG/M metagenome (GOLD analysis project Ga0209526, IMG submission 188566) | Forest soil microbial communities from Algoma, Ontario, Canada - Jack Pine, Ontario site 1_JW_OM2H0_M1 (SPAdes) (version 2) | ecosystem: Environmental > Terrestrial > Soil > Boreal... | reverse complement strand
CTCTGTGGTGAATACTGCCCGCCACTCACCACTTGCCGTCCCACGCCGCCGCCGCAATCTCCCCCAAAGCCTGCCCGGCCACCTTTTGCGCCAAATCCGGATCCGCCCCCAGCGACGTATGATTCACATACGCCGCAAACGCCAGCGTCTTCCCGCTCTTGGTTTGCACATACCCCGCCAGCCCCTTCCCATTCAACATCACTCTTCCGTTCAATCGATCCTCGCTATCAAATGTTCCGGTCTTCGCAAACACATGCCCCGCCGCCGGATCCTCCACCTGAATCTTTGCCAGCGTTCCATCCTTCCCCAAAATCGGCAGCGCTTTGAAAAACAAATCAAAATCCGGCCTAGTCTTCCAATACGCAAGGTAATGACAAATGAAATCCGGCGAAAACAAATCCGCCCAATCTCCCCCCGCCCCATCTCCCTGCGCAGCCCCTGTCAAATCCAGCATCGCCTCCTTCAAAAACAAGCGCTCCACCTGGAATCCGCCGCGCAGAGGATCCTTCGAATCCTTCGCCACCAAAAGCCCCAGCAGATACGGCCCCATCCCCGCGTGCAAATTCTGGCTCACTTTCAGTGTCACCTTCACTTCTTCCGCCAGTGGAGGAGACACATGCTCTGCCACCACATTCTCCTCGGTGTAATATTTCTTCCACGCTGCAAAATCCGGCTGCAATTCCGCCGCCCTCTTCGGCTTGAGCGCAATCCCCGCCCCTCCCAGCGCATCCTTCAACGCCGCCGAAGCAAACTGCGTCGGCGATTCCACCGCATACGCCCCCGTTTGCGGTTTCATTCCCACTGGAATATTTCCCCGCAACTTCACCGTATACGATCCATCCTCATTCACCGCCGCTTTTGAAGGCTCCAGCTCCAGCTTCGACTCCGCGGTTCCCGTCTGCACCTCACTCACAAAATGTACATACGAAGTCTCCGGAGAAACATGCAACTCCACCGTGTCCCGCGGCTTTGCCCCGGGCTTGACCACCAGATCCACCACATTGTCATTCACCACGATCGACGAAATCACCACGCCCGTTCCGCCCTCGTGCTCTCCATCCGGCAGCAGGGAAGCGTCCACATAGACGTTTCCCTCAATTTTCTTAATCCCGTGCGCCTTCACCTGCGCCGCAAACTCCTTGATCACTCCCAGCGGATCGCCCGCTACCGCCGGCCCGTTATACGAATGATCCTCATCCACAAACGACAGCGTCCCATCCGGCTGAATCCGATTCGACAAATTCGGGTCCCCGCTTGCCACCAGTATCAAATCGCCCTTCAACGTCCCATTCTTCTCAATCGGTCTTGTCCGATAAATCCTCGTATGAAAACGGTATTCACCGCCCAGCTTAGCCAGCACCGTTCCTTCCGTTAACAATTTCGTCGTGGAGGCCGGCACAAACAATTTGTCCGCATTCACCGCGTACAAAGTCGTTCCCGCTTCCAAATCGTAAAACTCAATCCCAAAATTCGAATGCGCAAACTCCGGCCGCCCCATCACCTTCTGCACCCGTGCCTCTACGGTCTCCGTCGTCTGCGCCACCGCAGTGTCCCGCGTCCCACACAGCAGCACCACCACCCACGCCACCCGTGTCCACTGTTTCACAGGGGCTTCTCCTCCGTCTTTCCAGGGGCCGTCGCCCGCTCCGATTTTCCGACTTTGTCAAACGTCACATTCAAGATCGGGTATTTCTTCCAATCCTTGTAATCGAAATGCCACCACTCGTTTTCGTTCACGGTGAACCCCTCCGATTCCATCGCCTTCCTCAGCAAATCCCTCTGCCACCTCTGCAACCACGTTCCTCCCGGAAAATTCGGAAACGAGCGCTCGGACATTTCGTCGTACAATCCTGGCATCTCCACGGTGGCGCCACTTGCCAGGTCATACAGCGTCAAATCCACCGCACAACCGCGATTATGCTTCGAGCCCTTCTGGGGATCTGCCACAAAAATATGTCCCTCCACCGGCGTTGCATCCCAAAATATCTTCGTCACATACCACGGCCGGTACGCATCATGAATCAGCAATCCATATCCCATCGGCTTCAGTTTCTGCAACACCCTTACCAGGTTTTCCGCCGCCGGCTTCTGCAAATACATGTGCGCACCGTGCTCATACACGGGCGTGCTCAGAAAGTTGTTCACGCTGGCGTACCGTACGTCCAGATGAAAGCCAGGGTCCAACGCAGTCAATTCCAACAGCTCCGTTTTTCGAAACGGTCCCTTCTCCACCGGAGGTTTCGCCGCCAACGCCTCCGCTCTCAATTTCTCCAATGGCTTCACCGCCGTCACATGATAGAAACTCGTCGGATCCGACCCTGTATCCGCCCGCACATATCGCCCCAAGTCATGTGACAAATTCAGCGCAACAACTTTCCCGCTCCCATCCCGCTCCACGGTCACGTGGATTTCATAGTTGCGCGTGAGTTTCATGCGCCATTTACCGTCTGGCTGTAATTCCAACGCGCCGCCAAAACCCGGCCCGCCCTGCATCCTCAACGCTTGGACCCACTCCAGCAAAATGATCTGCTTGTTCTCGCCATTCCTATAAATCCCTACCAGCTCTTTCAACTCTTTCGGCGCATCCTGCGGTTTCCTTCCCGGTGACAGTCCCTCACGCCAGTCCAGGACTTTTTTCGCGTTTACCTTGGCCGCAGTGCTTGAGTCCCTAGTCGCCGGCGCCACACCGCTTGGCCCGCTGCCCGTCGGTGCGGTTCTCTGCGCGTGCGCATTGGCCCCACAAACGCAAATCCCCGCAATCCACGCCAATACAAATCTTCCTCGCATCACTCTCCTGTTGACCTTTTCCCGCTCCAGCCTGCGGCATCATATCTAATTCCGAGCCCTCTTCTGCTTAGGTACTCCATTTTTCCTTCTTTCGTTTCTCCGGGCTCTCTCCGGTCCTCGGTGGTGAAACTCCCTCTTCCCATTGCTTCACCCTTTCGCCTATGGTAGCGTCGCCCCAATGGCGGTACAGGGACTCGTGCCGCACCAAAATGGGGGGCAGGTGCTTTTCGATTGTCTGCTGAAGTTCTAAAACTAAACGCCCGCAACGCTGACTTGCGCGCCATCCGCTACGCCGCCCAATGGATCCAACGCGGCTCCGTTGTCGCTATTCCTACGGACACCCTCTACGCCCTTGCCGCCGACCCCGTCAATCTCTCCGCGGTAGATGCCATCTTCCGCGTCAAAGTTCGCGCCGAATCCCGCGCTCTCACCATCCTCATCAATTCCATGAACCAGGCCATGGAAGTCTCTCGAGAACTCCCCGACAATTTCTTCCGCCTCGCAGAAGCCTGCTGGCCCGGCCCGCTCTCCATCGTTGTCGAGGCCTCCAACCGTCTCCCGCTCAAAGTGACGGCCAACACCCGCCGGATCGCCCTCCGCTGGCCCAAATGCGAAATCGCTCAGAAACTCGTTACTGAACTCGGCCTGCCTCTGGCCTGCACCAGCGCCAATAAATCCGGTTCGCCCACATGCGCTACCGGCGAAGAAGTCTTCAATCAACTCGGCGATCGCATCCCGCTAATCCTGGATTCCGGGCAAACCCATGGCATCTTGCCCTCCACTATCGTCGAACTCCGCGGCGATCATTGGTGCATCGGCCGCGAAGGCGCCATCCCCTCCGACGACATCCGCGCCGTTCTCGACCCCAACGCCGGCTTCGGCCCCATCCATTCCCTCCCCGCCTAACTTCTGCGCTGGTCTGCGCCCGCTCTGCTAACTCTGTGATGAAAACTCTTTCTTACCTCTGCATCAAAAACCCATACTCACCCGTAGGCGTCAGCTCAATCTCCCCCAACTCCTTCCGGTGCACCGACACCACATCTACATACCACAGCGACACATACGGCACATCCTCCGCCACAATCTTTTGCACCTCGCTACTCAACTCTTTTCTCTTCTCCCGATCCATCTCCCCGGCAATAGCTGCAGTCAATTCATCCACCCGCGCATTCCGGTAATGCCCGCGGTTCGCCCCATCCGGTGGAAACCTCTTCGATGAAAACACCAATCCCAGCACATCCGGGTCCGTATTCGCGCCCACCCAATTCGAATAACTCAGCTGAAAATTTCCCTTAGCCAAATCCGCAAAAAGCGTAGCAGCTTCCAGCGGCCGCACCTCCAACTCCACGCCCACCTTCTTCCACTGATCCTGCAGCACCGCCCCAATCAACCGCGCCTGCTCTTGCGTGGAAACTTTCAACGTTACGTGAAACCGCACGCCATTCATACCGCGCGGAAATCCCCCGGCATCCAGGAGCTTTTCCGCCTGCCCCGGATCATATCCATAGCGTCGCACCTCTCCTTCGTACGCCCAATGATTTGGCGGCAAAATCCCGCTAGCCAGTTGCGCCTCGCCACGCAACAAATACTTCACCAGCGATTCCCGGTCCGTCGCATACGCCAGCGCCTGCCGCACCTCCCGATGCATCAACACCGAGTCCTCAAAATTTATTCCCAGATACCCGTAATTCGACCCTTGCCGCTCGCCCACCAGCAAATCCTTCTGCTTCGCTAGCACCGGAATCATGTCCGGCGAAAGGGAACTCATCTCCACATCCGCCGAACCCTTGCGCAACTCCAGCGCCCGCACAATCGCATCGGGCACAATCCGAAACGTCACCTTCAGGATCCTTGGAGCTGTCTTGGTAGCGCTGCCCTCTGGCCGGCCATCCTCTCTGTCCTTGAAATACTCCGCATTCCTCTCGAGCACCACACTGTCATCCTGCGCCTGGCTAACAAATCGAAACGCCCCGCTCCCAATCAACCGCCTTGCAAAATCCGCGCCCGATCCCGCCGGCACAATTCCCACCACCCCGCGAATCGTATTCAGCGGAAAGGCCGCCGACGGCTCTTTCAAATGAAAAATCACCGTAGCCGCATCCGGCGCATCCACCCGCGACACCATACGAAACGCCCCGCGCTTCGGCGAACGGTTCGCCGCATCCATCATGTATTCAAACGTAGCCTTCACGTCCGCAGCCGTCACCGGCCGCTGATCATGAAATTTCACTCCCGGCCGCAAATGAAAAACATACGTCAAAGGATCGGGCGTCTCCCAACTCTCCGCCAAATCCCCGTGCAAATTCATCTCCGCATCGCGCTCCAGCAACCCATCAAAGATCAACGCCACAATCCTCTGCGACTGTCCATCGGTAGCAAACCGCGGATCCAGATTCGCCGGATTCGTATCAATCACGAACAGCACTTCCCCCGACTTTCTTCTACCGCTCCCGCACCCCCACATCACTGCGCACACTAAGGCCCACGTCATCGCACGCGCGATCGTCCGCGTGTTCCGTCGTAGCGGCCGATCTCTAGATCGGTCACTCTTGGGTTTCGCTTGCCTTTGTAGGGGCGGCTTTAGGTTGCCCTGTTGGGGTGCTCTTTTCCGCCTTAGGGGCGCAGCGATGCTGCACCCCATGTCCGCGCGATCCATTGATCTTGCACCGCCACCTTCTTGGGTTCCTATTGTCATGCCGACCGGAGCAGCGTTGCAATTAGCCGCTGCGCAGTGGCGGGATCGCGGCACGATTTCATCCACACCCCAGATCCAAGTTCCGCTCTCCTGGGTCCCACTCTGCTTCATCTATTTTTCCTCTGTGCTCTGCCTGTCCTCTGTGGTGAAATTTATTTTTCTTCTCGGTCTCCGATCCCTCAGCGGTCCTTCTGTTAACTCTGCGGTGAAATCCTTTTCTTCCTTACTCACGACCAACAAATCTTCCCCAAACTCACCGCCCGCCGTGCCCCTGTCGCCGACGGCACATTCCCCGGCCTCCGCATCCACGTCTCATACGCCAACAACGCAAACGCGTACGCCTCCTTCGCCTCCGGTGCCACTCCCAGCTCCGAAAGCGGCCGCACATTTACCGGCGCCAACGCCGCCGCCAACTGCGCCATCACCAACGGATTCTTCGCTCCGCCCCCGGAAACCAGCACCTCGCCTACCTGCACTTGCGGCAACACAAACCTATTCAACCCATCCACCACACTCAGCGCCGTAAATACCGTCGCCGTCCGCACCAGATCTTCCGGCCGCGCCCGAAATTTCTTTCCCAGCTTCACCAACCGCTCCAAAAACTCCCGCCCGTAATATTCTCTGCCGGTCGACTTTGGCGGCTTCACCTTCAAATAAGGATCCCGCAACAACTTCTCCAAAATCCCCGCAACGCACGCCCCCCGCAAAGCCATCCGCGCATTCTCATCAAACCTTTTCCTCCCCTTCGTAAATTGCGCCATCAGAGCATCGATCACCATATTCGCCGGCCCGGTGTCAAACGCCACAATCCCCCCAGATACACTGCGCTCTCGGCCTGCCGGCAGCACCGTCAAATTCGCGATCCCTCCAAGGTTCAAAAGCACGCGCCCCACTCTCTCATCCGCAAACAGAACCCAATCCGCAAACGGCACCAGCGGTGCTCCCTGTCCTCCCGCCGCCACATCCGCTACCCGAAAATCTCCAATCGTCGTGATCCCCGTGTGCTCCGCAATCACTGCCGGTTCCCCAATCTGCAAAGTAGAAGCCGTCTTCCTCCCAAGAAAGGGAACTGGCCTTCCTTGATGAAACACCGTCTGTCCATGGCTCCCAATCAAACCAACCTGCTCCGGTTTCACTCCAAATTTTCCGCACGCCTTTAGCACTGCCGCCGCAAACTCCTCCCCAAGTCGAAAATTCAACTGGCTCAACTCTCCCGCCGTAATCCTCGCGCCCTCGCCGACTCGCAACACCTCAGCTCTCACTGCCTTAGCCATCGGCACAGTCGCATGCCCCACCAACTCCCTTCGCAGCCCGCCTTCTTTGATTTGCGGGGGCGCGCCCTCCTGGGTTTTTCTTCCGCCTCTCTCATCTCCGTGACCGCTATGTTCCTCCCTCGGTGTTAACCAGCTCTCTCCTCGTCCTGTTTCTTCGTCCACGCGCGCCAACGCCACCTCGATCCCATCCGCCGATGTCCCGCTCATCACGCCAATCACCAGCATTGCCATCTCTCCAAACTGACTGCCCAAAAATGCAGGGGTCCAGCACTGTTTACAGTGAGCTACGAAGTGCTGGACCCCATCTCGGCAACCATCGTCGGTCGTGTCTTCGCGTCATTCCCGCCAATCGTGCTTCACCGAATCTGCTTCCGCTCCAACAGGCATCGCTGATCTTGGTCCTCAAGATATCCGAGGATGTCCGGCAAACGAGACAGGAACGTTCCCATCGCGCGCTCGACAATTTCGTCCAGGGCCTGGGGCAAAGGCAAACGTTTCGCGTCAAGCTTACTCGATGCGGAAATGCAGTAACGCGTCTCGGGCGCTCCCTTTTCACGCAAAATGCGCGAGATAACTTTTGGATTCTGTGAGCGAGGAGCAATCTCAATGAAATGTGCAAATTCCCCTAAAGACATCGGTTCTCCGCTTAGGCTTCATAACCGAAGCCTTTAGCGAACCTCTTTCATGGTCCTTCGATGATCCTTGACTGAACAGGTGGCTTTCACCTTCATAAGATTTGCTTTTTCAATTCTGCTAGAAGATTTAGCGCCTCCAACGGCTTAAGCTCATCCAGATTCGCCCCCTTCAACTTCTCCAAAACTTCGCGGTCCAGCGCGGTAAACAACACATCCTGGTTCGCATTCCCATTTCCATTCACCGCCGCGCCCGGCGTCAGCGTTTCGCTCAACTCATGCTCGCTCTGCTCATGCTTCCGCAGCACCACTCGCGCCCGCTCCACCACGCTCTTCGGCAATCCCGCCAGCCGCGCCACTTCAATCCCATAACTCTTGTTCGCACTACCCGGCTCCACCTTCCGCAAAAAAATAATCTCGTTCGGCGTCTCTTTCACGCTCACATGAATATTTTTCACCGCTGGCAGCAACTCTGCCAGCTCCGTCAACTCATGATAGTGCGTAGCAAATAACGTCCGTGCCCGCGTAGTCTTTTGCAAATGCTCCACCACCGCCCAAGCGATCGACAACCCATCAAAAGTAGCCGTCCCGCGGCCCACTTCATCCAGCAGCACCAGACTCGACGGCGTAGCATGATTCAAAATCGCCGCCACCTCGCTCATCTCCACCAAAAAAGTCGACCGCCCCCGCGCCAAATTGTCGCTAGCCCCAATCCGCGTAAAAATCCGATCGGTCATCGGCAATTTCGCTTGCCGCGCCGGCACATAACTCCCCATCTGCGCCATCAACACAATTAACGCCGCCTGCCGCAAATAGGTCGACTTCCCGCCCATATTCGGCCCGGTAATTAACAACAACTGCTGCCGCCCGGGCTCGAAGCACAAATCATTTGGCACAAAACGCTCACCCTTCTGCTTCAGCAACTCTTCAATCACCGGGTGCCGCCCGCCAATAATGAGCAACTCACCTATGCCGTTAAATTCCGGCCGAACATAACTCCGATCCGCCGCCAATTTTGCAAACGTAGCCAACACATCCAGCTTCGCCACCGCCGCCGCCGTCCTCCGCAGCCGCCCAGCCTTCCCCGCAATCCCCGAGCGTAAGTCCACAAACAATTGCCGCTCGATGTCCAGAATCCGCTCGTCCGCCGCCAGAATCTTCCGCTCGTATTCCTTCAACTCCGTTGAGGTAAACCGCTCCGCATTCACCAGTGTCTGCTTCCGCTCGAAATCCGCAGGCGCAAGATGCAGATTCGCCTTCGAAATCTCAATGTAATACCCAAAAACCTGATTGAACCGGATCTTCAGCGAATTGATCCCCGTCCGCTTCCGCTCTCGTTCCTCCATCGATGCAATAATCTGCTTGCTGTGCTGGCTCAAATCCCGCAGCTCATCCAGCTCCGCGTTGTAGCCCGCCTTGATCATCCCCGGATCGTTCGCTGTGGCTGGAGGCTCCTCGGCAATCGCCTTCTCCAGCCGCTCGCGCACATCCGCCAACTCATCAATCTCGTCGTACAGCGCCCGCAGCAAATCGCTCCCGCCCGTTGCCGGCGGAGTAACAAAATTCTTCAGCAAGGGAAGTTGCGCCAGCGATTTTCGCAGCGCCAGCAATTCTCTCGGCGAAGCCAGTCCCAAAGTAATCCGGCTAGTCAGCCGCTCCAAATCCTGAATCCCGCGCAACTCTTTCCGAATCTCCCCGCGCACCACTGTCTGCTTCAACAACTGCGCCACCGCGCTCAATCTATCTTCAACCGCATCCAGCAAAATCAGCGGCCGCAAAATCCAGGCCCGCAGCAGCCGCGCGCCCATTCCTGTCACCGTCGCATCCAGCGCCGCGATCAGCGTCGTCGGGCCAATGTTCTTCGCCTCTTCCGTAAAAATGGTCGACAGCAGTTCCAGATTCCGCACCGTCACCGGGTCCAGCACTAGCGCATCGCGCTGCTCGTAATATCGAATCCGGTCCAAATGTTGCAGCGCTTCCACGCTCGGCGCACCGTCCCCGCGCGCAGCGTTCTCCCGCAAGTAATGCACAATCGCGCCCGCCGCGCACATCGCCTGCCCCTTCTCGTCCAGTCCAAACCCCGTCAACTCCGCCACGCCAAACTGTTCCCGCAAAATCCGTTCCGCGTAATCGCGCTGGAAAACCCATTCCTCCACACGAGTTTCCACGCCACCCGCGCCCTCCAGCAGGGAAGTCTTCGCGGTCTCAAACAATTGCTGCGGCCGCGGCAGCAGCGTCTCCCGAGGACGCAAAAGCAATAATTCGTCCCGCAGCATTTCCTCTGCCCGCGCTCCCGAAAATTCCGTAGCCAAAAATTCCCCGGTAGACAAATCCACCAGCGCCAATCCCAGCGTCACCTTCGCCGTATCCTGCGCCACCGCCGCCAAAAAGTTATTTTCCCGGGCGTCCAGCACCGCCACATCCGTCGCCGTCCCCGGCGTAATCACCCGCGAAACTTCCCGCCGCACCAGTTTTTTGCCTGGCCCCGGCTGCTCCATCTGCTCGCAGATCGCCACTTTGAATCCCGCTCGAATCAGCTTAGCAATGTATCCGTCCGCCGCGTGGTACGGCACCCCGCACATCGGAATCGGCTGCCCCTTCTCCCGGTTTCGCGAAGTCAGCGTAATCTGCAGCTCCCGGGCCGCGATCATCGCATCCTCATAAAACAATTCGTAAAAGTCCCCCAACCGAAACAGCAGCAACGCATGCGGGTACCGCGCCTTCACGGCGTTATACTGCTGCATCAAAGGTGTAGTTGCCTCACTCATCGATGGTCTTCTTCATCTCGGCCGCTCTTGGACTTCTCATGCATTTGTAGGGACCGCCCCCTGAGGCGGTTCGCATTTGGGTTAGCCGTTCCTTATTCTGTCATTCCGACCGGAGTGCCGCGCCTTCTGCGGCACGCAATGGAGGGATCATGGCAACATCTACCCTCACCACCATCCAAATCTCCTAGAATCCTTCTTGCCCTGTGCTCTTTGTGTCCTCTGTGGTGAAAAATCCTCACTCTCCGATCCCCATCTCCCGCAACAAAAACGCATAATCAAACGCAATCTCCTTCAAATAATCGTATCTACCGCTCGCTCCCCCATGCCCTGCCCCCATATTCGTTTTCAACACCAACGTATTCCCATCCGTCTTCACCGTCCGCATCTTCGCGACATACTTCGCCGGCTCCCAAAACATCACCTGGCTATCATTCAACCCGGCCTTCACCAGCATCGCCGGATACTCTTTTCTATCCAAATTCGTGTACGGGCAATATCCCTTAATATAAAAATAATCTTCTTCCTTCCGCGGATCGCCCCACTCCTCATACTCGCCCACCGTCAACGGCAGCGTCGGGTCCAGCATTGTGTTCAACACATCCACGAACGGCACCTGGCTCACCACTGCGTGAAACAATTCCGGCCGCAAATTGCAAACCGCGCCCATCAACAGCCCCCCTGCGCTCCCTCCCTGAATCGCCAGTTTCTCCCTCGACGTATACCAATTTGCAAGCAAATACTCGGCGGAAGCAATAAAATCTGTAAACGTATTCATCTTCATCCGCATGCGTCCGGCGTCATGCCAAGGTTTCCCCAACTCTCCGCCGCCGCGCACATGCGCAATCACAAAAATAAATCCCCGGTCCAGCAAGCTCAGCCGGTTCGAACTAAACGCCACCGGCATCGACAATCCATAGCTCCCATACCCGTACAGCAACAGCGGCGCCTTCCCATCCCGCAGCGTATTCTGCCGGTACACCACTGAAAGCGGAATCCGCATCCCATCTGCCGCGGTAGCGTGCAATCGCTCGCTCTTATATAGATGTTGATGGTATCCGCCGAGCACCGGTTGCTGCTTCCGCAAAAATCTCTCGCCCGTAGCTAGATCAAAGTCATACACCGACCTCGGCGTCACCAACGATTCGTAGTGATACCGCATGTGCCGGGTAGAAAACTCCGGATTTGCGTTCGTTCCCGCGTTGTATGCCGGCTCCGCAAAGTCCATCCGCCAAGAAGCCGCCATTGCTGAGGGAGCCTCCCGCATCAAATCCACAATCCGCAAATGTGGCAATCCATCCTCACGCTCCGTCAAAACCAGATGCGTCCGAAACGCTTCGCAAGCGGACAGCATCACTCCCGGCCGGTTGGGAATCACCTCAAGCCAATTTTCCTTTTTGGGATCGCCGGTCGGCGCAGTCATCAACCGATACGTCCGTCCGGCATTATTCGTCCGAATAAAAAATATTCCTCCCGCCGGATCCGCCGCGCTGCCCGGATGATGATCCACGTAATACTCATGCTCCTCTTCCCGCGGCTCGATCAGCTGAAATTTCCCGTCCGCCTCATCCGCCCGCAAATACCGCACTTCGCTAGTAGTATGGCTATTCAGCACCAGCAACAAATACGCCCCACTCCGCGTCCGCTCCACATCCATCCGAAACCGCTCGTCCTTCTCCTCATACAAAAGCTCATCACCCGCATACCCCTGCCGGTGCGAATCCCCCGTCTTTTGTGGCGGCGCGGCACTGTTTACTCTGGGCTCCGAAGCGCTGCGCCCCATGTCCACAAGATCGCCGGAGCTTGCCCCGCCGTCCTCCTGGATTTCTCGGCGCTCTCCGTGTTCCGCGCGGTGAAAGTCTTCTTCGGCTTTCTTCAGCTCTTGGACTCCGGAACGCTCGACTGTCAACTGTAGACTGTCGCCTTCCTTTCCTCGCAATCGATGCCGATACACCTGATGCGACCTCTTGGAAACCTCATCCTCCACCACATAAAAAATCGTCCGGTTATCTTTCGCCCAAGCCGCGCTAGTCACCCTCTCCGCACGAAAGGGAACTAACTCCCCAGTCCGCAAACTCTTGATCTCCAGCGTATATTGCCGGTAACCGGTCGTATCCGTCGCATACGCCAGCAGTTCGTTGTCGTCGCTCACTTCAAAAATCCCTAGCCCCAGAAAAGTCTTCCCCTCCGCCAGCAAATTCAAATCCAGCAGCACCTGTTCCGAGTTTTCTTCCCTGTGGTCCTCGTATTTTGCTTCGAGCAGCCTTTCATCCGCAGCCGCTCGTACATCCCTCAGGCGCCGCTCGTGCGCCTCAAGGCTTTCTCCGATCCGAAGCTGTGAACTTTCAACTGTCGGCTGTGAACTCTTCTCCCTCTTCCGGCAATAAATCGCGTACTGCTTTCCCTCTTCTGTCCGCGTGTAATACGAATATCCCCGCAGCAAATAGGGCACGCTCAAGTCTGTCTGCAAAATCCGCCCCAGCATCTCCTGATAAAGCTTCTCTTGCAGCGCCACCGTCTCACTCATCACTCGGTCCGCGTACGCATTCTCTTCATTCAAATAAGCAATCACCCGCGGATCATTTTTATCCCGCAGCCAAGCATAATGATCCATCCTTCGATCACCGTGGATCACGTGCTCCACCGGTTCGCGCAACGCCGCCGGTTCCTTCAATGCCCCTCCGCCCTCGCCCTCAGGCGACATAGACGCCGCCGTCCCTTTGTACTCAGGTGCCATACTCTCTCTCTCGTGTTCGTCCGCAGGCCTCATCGGACGCTCGCACATTCTTTTCCCGAGCCGCTATCCTAACCGAACTTCCCACCCGCGCCAATCCATCCTTGCCATCCGCTCTTCTCTCTGCTCTCCGGTCCCCTGGAGTGAATATTCTTCTTCTCTGTCATTCTCCGCTATCTCTGCGGCTGCTCTGTTCTCTCTGCGGTAATCTTTCTTTTTGCATTGCTGGGGTTCCCGCCTAAACTACCCCCATGCCTCAGGAAACCGAGATCAAGCTGCCCATTTCCAACCCCAAATCCTTTCTCCGCTCCCTAAAACGCCTCGGTGCCATCCCTGTCGATCCCAAGTCCCCCCGCGTGCACGAAATGAATCTACTCTTCGACACCCCCGATGGCGGCCTCGCCAAGCACGGTCAACTCCTCCGCATCCGCACCGAAACCCCCGCGCCTCCCAAAAAATCCCCACGCAAAGCCCCATCGCGCTATCTCCTCACCTTCAAATCTCCGCCCGAATCGCTGGCCATTCACACGCCTATGCGCCACGGTCGTCACAAAGTCCGCGAAGAGACCGAACTCGTTCTAACCGATGCCCCCGCCCTGCAAAAAATCTTCGAAGGGCTCGGTCTCCACGGCTGGTTCCGCTACGAAAAATTTCGCAGCACGTATAAACTCCCCTCCCGCCACAAATGGGCCACTGGCCTCCTTATTGAACTGGACGAAACTCCCATAGGCACATTCGTGGAACTGGAAGGCCTTCCCTCCGCCATTGATCGCGCCGCCACCGAACTGGGTTTCTCCCCGCGTGATTTCATCACCAAAAACTACCTGGTCCTCTACCTCGATGACTGCCGCCGTCGCAACCAAACCCCCAGCCACATGCTCTTCCCCCTGCACTCCTAATCCTCCCATCTTCCTGTGTGCTCTCCTTATCCTGGTGGTGAACCTTCTTTTTCTCCTCTTCATCTTCTCCGCGAACTCTGCGGCCCGCAGCGTCTTCTGCGGTGGTCCCTTTTTTTGCCCCTTCATTCTCAACCCTTGAACTCTTCCGCAATTTTTTCTCCAAAATCGTCGTTCTTGTGTTGACTTTGTTTCACTCCAGGTTTATTCCTACTTTCGGAGTGAATTTTTCCGCATGAGCGCGTCCAGCGAACTCGAACCTCACCCTAGTTGCCTCAGGGAAGGCTGCAGCCACTCGACCGCTTGGCCCCCGGCACTTTCGGGTAATGCCCAGCCCCGTGGAATCGTCCAGCAAGCTTCCACTTTGCTCGGCCTCGCCGCACTTGCCGCCGTGCTACACGGAGGTTCCTCCGCCGGCTGAGGTTTTCAGACTCTTCGGGTTCATTCCGCCCGCAGCCGGTAAGCCGGTTCGCGGGCTTTCTTTTGTCCTGTCCTTGTAGGCGTCGGGCTTTAGCCCGGCACCTCTCGGGTTACTCCGGCTTTTGTAGTGGCCGGTCTTTAGATTCGGCCAGCCTCGGTTCCAGTCTCGTTCTCGGAGCTACACGGGCGGGTTCCTCGCGCCCTACGTTTCTGTCATCCCGCGCGAAGGTCTGCGCTTGTTGCAGATCGCAGCGCGGGGTTCGCGTCCCGCGTGCTTCACCGGGACCGAGGGATGTGACAAGGATTCCAGGTAGCCCACCTCGTTGCGTGGGAGTGGCCCTTGGGTTTCGGCTTTGGCCCGTCCCATGCTCAACAAAACCTCCGCGGTTCACCCCCGCGAGAAAGGATCAAATGCTCTTCGCCACCGAACTCATGGGTTCCGCCGTGTACGACCCGCAATCCCAATTCGTCGGCCGTGTGCGCGAATTCTTCCTCGAACCCGCCGACCAGCCCAATCGTGTTTCGCATTACCTCATCTCCCGCGGGCGCTTCCAACCACTCGTCGCGCGCTATGACCAGGTCGAAAAAGTCGCCCCGGGCCGCATCGATCTGAACGTTTCCGAGCGCGCCCTGGATGCCTACCATCCCAACGAAGCCTGGCTCGCCGTCCGCAAGGATCTCCTCGATCAGCAAATCATCGACACCGAAGGTCGCAAAGTCGTCCGCGTTAACGACGTCGATCTCTCCGAACTTCGCGCCAACAATCATGTCGAACTCCGCATCGCCCAGGTAGATGTCGGCCTGCCAGGCGCAGTTCGCCGCCTCCTCCAAGGCGTGGCACCCTCCGCGCTAGTCCGCAAATTTCAAACCAAACTCCCACAGCGTTCCATCCGTTGGGAATTCGTCAATCTCATCGAGCCCGATCCACTGCGCCGCGTAAAACTCCGCATCACCCACGAAAAACTCGAAGATCTCCACCCTGCCGATCTCGCCGAGATGATGGAAGAACTCTCGCCCGCCGAGCGCCAGGGCATCATCGCCTCGCTCGACGAAGAAACCGCCGCCGCCGTCCTGGCAGAACTCGACCAGCGCCTGACCACCCAAATCGTCGAAAAGCTTGATCCCGAAAAAGCCGCCGACATCCTCGAA
>Ga0209526_10001577_pt1 | contig 15357 bp, 15 predicted proteins | sample JacPinW_OM2H0_M1_FD_188566 | JGI IMG/M metagenome (GOLD analysis project Ga0209526, IMG submission 188566) | Forest soil microbial communities from Algoma, Ontario, Canada - Jack Pine, Ontario site 1_JW_OM2H0_M1 (SPAdes) (version 2) | ecosystem: Environmental > Terrestrial > Soil > Boreal... | reverse complement strand
CTTCACCAACTGGCGGGTGAGGTTGTCGTACCAGGGGCTCTGCCCGTACTCGATGAGCTGTGCAATCGGACTGCGCTTGGTGGCCATCACGTACCTTCTTGTCTCTGTTGTTGTGCGGCGAGGAGCTCGAGCGCTCGGGCGGCGACGTTCTCGGGGGTGAAACCCAGCTCTGTGAGCACGACCTTCCCCGGCGCCGACGCGCCGAACCGGTCGATGCTCACCGACGCGTCGGCGTATCGCTCCCAGCCGAGCGACGTCCCCGCCTCGACGGCAAGCTTCGGCGCCCGCGGTGGCAAGACCGCGTGGCGCCGGTCGGACGGCTGTTCCGCGAACAGCTCCCAGCAGGGCATGGAGACGACCCGCACCGAGAGCCCACGCGCTTCGAGGAGCTCGCGCGCGCCGACGCAGACCGAGACCTCGGAACCGGTGCCGATCAGCACGAGGTCGAGGCTTCCGGGATTCTCGTCCACGAGCGTGTACGCGCCCGCGGCGACGCCCGCAGCGGCTCGTTCGGCGGTGCCGTCGAGGACGGGAAGGCCTTGCCGGCTGAGCACCATCGCGGTCGGACCGTTGCCGTCGATGTGGATCCGCCACGCCTGCGCGACCTCGTTGGCATCGGCCGGGCGGATCACACGCAGTCGCGGGATGGCGCGTAACGACATGATGTGCTCGATCGGCTGGTGGGTCGGACCGTCCTCACCGAGACCCACGGAGTCGTGGGTCCAGACGAACGCCACCTTGGCTTCGGAGAGGGCGGCGAGCCGCACCGCAGGACGCTCGTAGTCGGAGAACACGAGGAAGGTCCCGCCGAGCGGCAGTGTGCCGCCCGTGAGCGCCATGCCGTTCATGACCGAGCCCATGCCGTGCTCGCGGACACCGAAGTGGAGCTGCCGGCCTGCAAATTGGTGACGCTCGATCACGCCGACGTTCTCGAGCTTCGTGCCGGTGTTGCCGGTGAGGTCGGCACCACCCCCGATCAGGCCGGGCACGACGTCGAGGATGGAGTTGAGGACCTTCCCCGACGCGACGCGGGTAGCCAGCTGCTCGCCCGGTGACCACGTCGGCAGCTTCGCCTCCCAACCCGCGCGACCCTTCTGGGCCAGGCACAGCTCGTAGTCGTCGGCGAGCTCGGGCGCGCGTCGGTGGAACTCGCTTCGGCGCTTCTCCCACGCCTCGCGGTGGGCCCGACCCCGCGCGCCGGCCTCGCGGTAGAGCTCGAGCACATCGTCGGGAACCCAGAACTCCTGGTCCACGGGGAGGCCGAGGATCTGCTTCACGACGCGCACCTCGTCCTCGCCGAGCGGATCACCGTGAGCGCGCGCGGTGTCCTGGACCTTCGGTGAGGGATACCCGATGTGGCTCCGCAGCACGAGCAGGCTCGGTCGTTCCTCTTCGGCGATCCCCGCGCGCAGCCCTTGCTCGAGCGCGTCGAGATCGTTGGCGGCGTCGCCGAGCTCGACGACGTGCCATCCGTACGCCTCGAATCGCTTCGGGACGTCGTCGGTGTACGCGAGCTCGGTCGGGCCGTCGATCGAGATGTGGTTGTCGTCGTAGACGTACACGAGGCGGCCGAGGCCGAGGTGACCGGCAAGTGACGCGGCCTCGTGGCTGACGCCCTCCTCGAGGTCGCCGTCGCCGCAGATGACGAACACCCGGTGGTCACAGACCTCGGGGCCGAACCGCTGACGCAGGTGACCCTCGGAGATCCCGATACCCACGCCGTTGGCGAACCCCTGACCCAGGGGTCCGGTGGTCACCTCGATGCCGGGGAGCTCGTGACGCTCCGGGTGGCCCGGGGTCCGCGAGCCCCACTGGCGGAAGCGCCTGAGGTCGTCGAGCTCGAGGCCGTACCCGGTGAGGTAGAGCATGGCGTACAGCAACATCGACGCATGGCCGTTCGACAGCACGAACCGGTCGCGGTCGGGCCACTCGGGGTCGGTCGCGTCGTAGCGCATCACCCGGGTCCACAGCACGTGGGCGAGCGGCGCGAGCGCCATCGGCGTGCCCGGGTGACCCGAGTTCGCCTTCTGGACCGCGTCCATCGCCAGCCCACGGATGACGTTGATCGCTTTCGACTCGAGCTCAGACGGCATGAGCGCGCCCCTTTCTCCGCGAGGCCAGCCTAGACAGGACGGTGTCGGACCCGAGGAAGCGCCGGGAGCTCGCGGCGCCGTCGCGTCACTCGGGGAACAGCGCCAGGCTCGCGGTGAACCCGTGGAGGAAGTTCTGCCCCCCGACGGGCCCGATCTCACCCGCGCAGAACGCACCGGCGACGGGGATGGGCCCGAGGAGCTTCTCGACCACGCCGGCGTCGTGGTCGGCGACGCCGAAGAGGTGCCGGCCCCGACCGTTGCAGGTGAACAGCAGCGCGGCCCGGGCGTCGACACCCGTGAGCAGTGCGTGGAGATCCTCGTCGGCGGCGTCGGCATCGCGTACGTGGAACTGCAAGGTCTGGCCCAAGGCCACGGTGTCGCCGACGGCGAGCGCGCCGGTCGATTCTTCGGCGCCCATCACGTTGCGCACGAGGAAATCACCGCGCTCGAAGTCGACCTTGTGCTCGTCGACGACGATCCCGACATGGAGCCCGCGCTGCATCAACGCACGCTCGTCGTCGCTGGCTTCCGCGGCGAGCTCGCGGAGACGTTCGAGCGCAGGTTGGCCACCGAGCTCGTAGACGAGGTTGCCCTCGGCGCGTGTGACGGTGAACGGGCGACCGATCGGACGGCAACCCTGCGAGACGACCGTGCGCACATCGACCGCGGCGTCGAGGAACACTCCGACCGCACCTTCCGTGACAACGTCGTCGTCGAGGACGAGCCGGTTGCCGCCGGGGCCTCGCGCCGCGGACGCGAGCCCACCGAGCACCCGGAGCCCGGGCATGTCGTCGTTGAGGCGGCCGAGAAAGGCGTCGACGGGGAACGTGAACGGATCGGCGAGCAACAGCAACGTGCGGCCGTCGACGCTGACGTCGGGCCACCCCACGACGGCCGCTCCGTCGGGTGTCTCGACCATGCGCAGCGACACCGGCGTGAGCGCGGCGTCGTCGAAGCGGGCGGCCCACACCGCCACGGCCGGAGCATCCTCGACCTCGCGGGGGCCGGCGATGATCGACACCGCGGTCACACCGACCATGACCTCGGGCTCGAGCAGCCGGCGCAGCGCGGAGGCGATGTCCTCGAAGGTGCCGACGTGATGCGGTGACGCGAAGCACACGAGCAGATCCGGACGCTCGCCGTCGAAACGCTCGAGCACCTCACCCGCGACCTCACCCACAGCGGAGGTGGCGAGTGGATGTTGCGACAACGCGGCCGCGTATTGACTCACTCTGCGAGCGTACCGGCGGAATCGGCCGAATCGGCCGAGAAGATCACGACGTCGACGGTTTTCGGGCCGTGCACACCGAACGTCGTGCGCATCTCGAGGTCGGAGGTCCGGCTGGGGCCCCCGACCCACGACACCGCGCTCGGAAGCGGCCCGGCCGCGAACCGTGCGATCGCGTCGGCGAGCTCGTCGACCACGTCCGCGACCCGCACGATGCAGATGTGCGCGGCCGGCACGAGACTCGTCGCGCGTGGGCAGCCCGGGCCGGCCACCATGGCGAGGGTGCCGGTCGCGGCGACCGCGACCGCGCAACTGGTGACGCCGACCGCGGCGCCGGGAAGGCGGTCGTGCCAGTCGGGGTCGTCGGGGTGGAGCAAGTGGGCGCCCAGTGCTCCGAGCCTCGAGTCGAGCTCCAGCGCGGCGACGCCCGCGTCGCGAGTGGGCAACGCGATCGGGCCTCCCGCGGCGCGCGACATCGCCACTTCGGCCACGCGCGTCGCCGCTGCGTCCGAAGTCAACGGTCCGTCGACACCGCAGCGGTTCACGATCAGCGCCTCACGCAGGCGCTCGACCGACGGCGGCGGCGCAGTCACCAACGTTCGTCGCCCCGCTCGCGCGCCGCCCACCGGTCGCGGAACGAGCGCGGCGCCGGCAGGGGCAGATCGCGCGAACGCGTCCAGCCCGTGACGCCCGGCATTGTGGTCGACCAACGTCGCCCCGGTGCGAGCGTGCGCACCGCAACCCGAGCCGCGGCGGTGCTGATCCGATAGCCGGAGGGTGCGGCCCAGACGCGCGCCCACACCGCGAACATGATTGAGCGCACGGACGGGGGACGGGGCGGGGGAGTGACGACAGGTGCTCGCGCGAGCGGCCAGGGGTAGCCCTCACCCGGACGCTCACGTCGTGCGACGCCGCCCTCGGGGGGAGGCGGCGCCGACCCCCGCGCCCCGACGAGCGCGCCGGTGCCGCGCAGATCGGCACGCAGGCGGACCAGGAGGTCGGCGAGCGGGATCTCGACCGGACAGGCCTCGGTGCAAGCGCCACAGAGGGTCGACGCCCCGGGCAGGTCGCGGCCGTTGGAACCGCGACTCAGCAACGGAGTGAGCACCTTGCCCATGGGGCCGCTGTACACCGCGTCGTACGCGTGGCCCGACACCCGGCGGTACACCGGACACACGTTGAGGCACGCACCGCAGCGGATACAGGCCAGCATCTCCTCGTAGGGCGTACCGAGCAGCGCGCGCCGGTTGTTGTCGAGCAGGACGACGTGCAGGGATTCGGGTCCGTCGACCTCACCTTCACGGCGCGGGCCCGTGATCATCGAGAGGTAGTTGGTGAGGCGCTGCCCGGTAGCGGTCATGGTGAGCAACGGCAGCAACGTCGCGACGTCGGTGAAGCGAGGCACGATCTTCTCGATGGGCACCACGGCCACGTGCACGCGGGGGAGCGTGGTGCACAATCGGCCGTTCCCCTCGTTCGTGACGAGGACGATCGTGCCCGTGTCCGCGGCGACGAAATTCGCGCCCGTCACACCCATGTCACCGGCGATGAACTCGTCGCGCAGACGCTTCCGCGCCCACTGGGTAATTGCCTCGCGGTCCTCCTCGATGGCGTCGCCGGAGACCTTCACCAGCACGTCACGGATCTGACCGAGGGTCTTGTGGATCGCGGGCGTGATCATGTGCGAGGGCCGCTCCGCGGCGACCTGCACGATGTACTCGCCGAGGTCGGTCTCGACGCTCCGAATGCCGGCCGACTCGAAGGCCTGGTTGAGCTCGATCTCCTCCGAAGCCATCGACTTCGACTTCACGACGGTGCGCACACCCTCCGCGTGCGCGATGCCGACGATGATGCGACGCGCGTCGTGCGCCGTGGCCGCATGGTGCACGATCACACCGAGGCTCTCCAGCGTCGACGTCACCCGGCGGAGCCAGGAGTCGAGGTCGGCGAGCACCTCCCGACGGATCGCGGCGGCGCGATCCTTCAGGTCGCCGTGATCGTGCGCGACATCGCGAGCGGTGAAGAGACGTTGACCCAGATTCCCCAGGGCGCGCTGCAGCTCCGGATCGGCAACCGCGTGGCGAGCCCGTTCCTCGAAGTTCCGACCGGGAGTGACGATGTTGTCGCGCTCGCGGACGCTCACGGGGCAGTCCCGGCCGGTAACGGCACAGGGAGGCCGCGGGCGAGCAACACGGCATAGTGCACCGGCTCGGGACCGGTGTGCGTGCGACGCCGCCGTCCCTCCAGGTGTGCGAGGCACGCGCCGTCGCTGCTGACGAGGTAGTCGACACCGGTCTCCGCGGCATGGGTCAGCTTGTCGTCGGCGAGCGGAGCCGACACCGCGCCGTGCTCCACCGCGAACGTCCCCCCGAAGCCACAACAGGTCTCGGGCTCCACCATCTCGACGATGGTTGCGCCCGACGCTTCGAGCAGCAGGCGCGGCGCCGCCTTGACACCGAGATTGCGGAGGCCGTGACAGGCGTCGTGCACGGTGACCGCGGCGTCGACGCGGGCACCGAGGTCGGTGCAGCCGAGGACGTCGACCAGGTACTGGGCCAGCTCGTACGTCTTGCCCGCGACCGCACGAGCGCGCTCACGATCGAAGGGGTCGACCAGACGGTCGTACCAGTGATGCACCATCGCCGCGCACGAGCCCGACGGGGCGACGATCGCGTCGCTGCCCTCGAACGTGTCGAGGAAGTGGCGAGCGAGCACCGCGGCTGCCTCCGGCTCGCCCGCGCTGAGCGCCGGCTGTCCGCAACACGACTGTGCGGCGGGAAAGTCGACCGTGCATCCTGCCGCCTCGAGCAGTCGCACCGTGGCCACACCCGTCTCGGGCATGACCTGATCGACGACGCACGTGGCGAAGAGTGAGACGCGCGCCGCTTCGCTCATGTCCAGACCTCGGGGCCGCGGAGCTGCACGCCCTCGATCCATACCGCCCGCACGGCGAGCGTCGTGGGCTCGAGCGCCACGAGATCCGCCCGCCCGCCGAGGCCGCAGTCACCGAAGTCGTCCGTGTGGAGCACACGAGCCGGGACCGACGACGCCATCTCCAGCGCGCGCACCAGCGGCACACCGATGGCTACGAGGTTGCGGACCGCCCCGTCCATGGTGAGCAGCGACCCGGCCAGCGTGCCGTCGGCAAGCCTCGCGGCGCCGTCGCCCTCCGACAGGGCGATGCCGCCGACCGCACCCGATTCGACGGCCACCGCGTCCGTGATGAGCGCGATGTTCCGCTTGCACGCGATCGCGAGGCGGAGGGCGACGGGATGCACGTGGACCAGGTCGGCGATCAGCGTCGGCGTGAGCCGGTCGTCGTCGAGCGCGGCGCCGACGAGGCCGGGCTCGCGGTGGTGCAACGGCGACATGGCGTTGAACAGATGGGTGACGCCGCGCGCGCCGGCGTCGGCTGCCGCGATCGCTTCGTCGTACGTCGCGGTGGAATGCCCGAGGGACACGACGACGCCCCGCGAAACGAGCAGCCTCGTTGCGGCAAGGTTGTGGTCGGCCTCGGGGGCCAGCGTGACGATGCGCACAATGTCGGGATCGCCGTCGAGCAGCGCCGACAACCATTCGGGTTGGGCCTCGCGAAGCAGCTCAGGCGGATGCGCACCCGGCGCGCCACCAAGGAACGGCCCCTCGAGGTGGGCGCCGGCGATCGCGGGGAGTCCCCGTTGGGCCGCGTCGGCGCGCGCGGCCGCGATGCGCTCGAGTGTCGGCCCGTAGGTGCCCAGCGGAGAGCTCACGATCGTGGGGCAGTAGCTGGTGACACCATGGCCCAGGAGGAGGCGGCCGGCCCGCCGCCATCCGTCGGGGTCGGCCGCGGCGAAGTCGACGTCGGCTATGCCGTTGACCTGGAGGTCGACGAAACCGGGGGCGAGCACCACACCGTCGAGGTGCAACGCACCCTTGGCGGTGCCCGGGCCGGCGTCGACCACCCGGCCTCGCTCCAGCGCCAGCCAACCGGGCTCGTGCAACGCCACACCGTCGCGGTCGGGAACCGCCACGGTGGCCGCCGCGAGCACGCCGGTCATGTCAGCGAGCTTCGCGTGACAGTGCGAGGCGCAGCCGGACGAGCCCGAAGAGCGTGCGGGGCACCCGGCGCATGATCGAGGTACGCGAGGGCCGCCGCTCCACGACGGTGACCGGGATCTCCTCGACCCGCATTCCAGCTCGCTCGGCCCGGATGACCAGCTCGGTGTCGAAGAGGTCGGGCCCGGCACGGCACCGCTCGGCAAAGTCCAGGAGCGGTCGCCGTCGGAGCACCTTCATGCCGTGGGTGTCGGAGGCGCGGATGCGGAAGATCATGCGCAGGATCCCGTCGAACACCGCGGTAGCCAGCCGCCGGAGCGGCGCGCGCTCGTCGCGGGCGCCGACGGCGCGCTTCGAGGCCACGACGATGGTGATCGTCTCCCCGTCCTCCGAAGACTCGAGGAGACCGAGCGCCTGCTTCAGGAAGTGGAGGTCGTAGTAGTCGACGTCGAAGGTCACGACGACGTCGCCGTTCGCGCCCAGCAAACCGGAGCGCAGTGCGTCGCCGTAATTGGCCTGGCGGAGATGCTGCACCCGCACCTCGGGGAGGCCGCGCTCCAGCGAGGAGGCGATCGACCGCGTGTCGTCGGTCGAGCCGTTCTCGACCACGAGCACCTCGAACTCGATTCCCCACCCACGGATGCCGTTGACGATGTCGCGCACACTGGGCGCGAGCAGCGCCTGCTCGTTGTAGGCCGGCATCACCACCGACAGCATCACGCCTCGAATTCGATCAGCTCGCCGCGCCCGTGGTGCGACCACGGCTCGCCGGAGAAGCCGTTGACGATCCCGCGTCGCGGGGCAGGCCGAGCCACTTCGGTAGGCTACCGGCGCCTCGCGCCCAGAGGCTCGCGGAGCGTGAGCGGGCGCGGCACGGAGTGTGCCGGCCCGAGGACAGGAGCGTGCATGAGCTCACGCCATGGCAAGGAGAGGTCGATGGTTCCGGCGGGTTGCCCGAGCCCCGCGGGCCTGCCCGGTCATCCGGGTCTGGGCGACGGCGGCGCGTGAGTCGCACGCCCGATCCGCTGAGCCTGCACGCCGCCGCGCGCGGCGATGGCGCCGCGGTCGTCGTCGACGGCTTCGGTGGCGCCCGGCCGTCGACCACCACCTTCAGCGAGCTCAACCGCGACGTCAACCGCCTTGCACACGCGATGCGGGCCCTCGACGTCGCCCCCGGCGAACGGGTGGTGTGGTGCGGTCCGAACTCGCTCGAGGTGCTCACCACCATTCACGCGGCGCGCAAGCACGGAGTCGTCGCGGTGCCGCTGTCATATCGATTCAATGGCGACGAGATGGCGTACGTCATCGACAACTCCGATGCGGTGCTCGTCGTGACCGACAGCGAGCAGGCCGGCACGATCGCGTCGGTCCGCGACCGGTGCCCCAAGGTTCGGGAGATCATCGTCTTCGACTCGCTGGTCGATCCGCCCCCGACACCCGACGGGAGCCTGCACTGGGATGAGCTGCTCTCCGGGCAGCCCGACACCGAGCCCGAGCCGCCGGACGCGTCGGAAGTCGGGGCCCAGATGCTGTACACCTCGGGCACCACGGGGAAGCCGAAGGGCGCGCTGCGCACCACGAGCGACCGCTCGATCGTCTTCGCGCTGCTCGGCGAGCTCGGTCTGCCCCAGCCCGACGACGTCCACCTCACCACCGGGCCGCTCTACCACTCGGGGCCGCTCGCGTTCGCGTCCCTTGCCCACACGTTGGGTGCACCCGTCGTCGTGCTCCGGCGGTTCGATCCCCACGCGTGGTTACGCCTCGTCGCCGAACACCGCGTCACCAACACCTTCTCCGCACCGACGCAGCTGAAGCGGATCGTCGCCCTGCCCGACGACGAGCTGGCCACCGCCGACCTCTCCTCGATGCGCTGCCTCATCGCCAACGCGGCACCGGTGCCGTATCCGTTGAAGCAGGAGATCGTGGCCAAGCTGGGCGACGGGTTCCTGTTCGAGGTGTACGGCTCGACGGAGCTCGGGATCGTCACGGTGCTCAAGCCGGCCGACCAGTTGCGGAAGCCGGGCTCATGCGGCCAAACCTACGGCGGCGTGGGTGTGAGGATCGTGAAAGACGACGGCGCCGACGCCGCGATCAGTGAGCCCGGTGAGCTCTTCATCTCCACCGGCCTCGCGATGGACGGCTACCACCAAACCGACGAACAGCTCACCGAGCTCGGACCGGAGTGGAAGTCGGTGGGCGACGTCGCCTACGCCGACGACGAGGGCTTCCTCTTCATCTGCGACCGCAAGAAGGACATGATCATCTCGGGTGGTGTGAACATCTACCCGGCCGAGATCGAGGCCGTGCTGCACGGTCACCCGGCCGTCTTCGACGCGGCTGTGTTCGGGATCCCCGACGACGAGTGGGGCGAGAGCGTGTACGCGATCGTGCAGTCCCGACCCGGAGTCGACATCGATCTGGGCGAGCTGCGCGCCTTCGTCGACGCGCGTGTCGCGGGATACAAGCGACCGCGCTCCTACGAGGTCCGCACCGAGCTCCCGCGCACTGATGCCGGAAAGCTGCTCAAGCGCGTGCTTCGCGACGAGTTCTGGCGAGACCGTACGACCCGGGTGTGACCACACTCTCGGAAGCCCGATCGAAGCAACTGCTCGCTCGGTACGGGATGCCCGTGCTCGACGAGCGCACCGCGTCCGACGTCGAAGGTGCGGTCACGGCCGCGGAGCAGATCGGCTTTCCGGTGGTCGTGAAGCTCTGCGGCGACCAGATCGCGCACAAGACGGAACGCGGCCTGGTGCGCTTGGGTCTCCGGGATTCCGGCGCGGTGCGCGACGCGAGCGCGCAGCTCCTGGGCGCGGCCGGCCCCGACGACGGAGCCGTGGAGCTGTTGGTGGCGCCGATGGTGCGCGCCACCCGGGAGCTGATCGCGGGTGTGCACGCCGACTCGCAGTTCGGCCCCTGCGTCATGCTCGGAGTCGGCGGCGTGCTGGCCGAGGCGCTCGCCGACGTCACGTTCCGACTGGTCCCACTCGACCCGATCGACGCGGACGAGATGCTCGACGACCTCGCAACGGGTTCGTTGCTGGGGGAGTTCAGGGGTGAGCCGGCCGTCGACCGACGGGCCATGGCGGCGGTCCTGCTCGCGCTGTCGCGGGTCGCCGAGACCGAACCAGACGTTCGCTCGATCGACGTCAACCCGTTGATGATCGTCGACGGTCGCCCGGTGGCGGTCGACGCGCTCGTCGAGGTCGCCGAGGTGGGCGAGTGAGAAGCGGCTTCGACGCGTTGTTCGACCCACGGGGTGTGCTCGTCGCGGGTGCGTCGAGCCACCCCGGGAAGTTCGGCTTCGTCGCGCTGCACAACATCCTGGCGTCGGGATACCCGGGCCGGGTCTTCGCGACGAACCTCGAAGGCGGCGAGATCCTCGGTCTGCCCGTCGCCCGAAGTGTCGACGACCTGCCTGCCGGCGAGATCGACCTCGTGTTCGTGTGCACCCCACCGGGAGCGAATCACACGTTGCTCGAGGCGTGTGCACGGAAGGGCGTACGCGCCGCGTTCCTGACGACGGCGGGATACGGAGAGGCAGGGCCGGAGGGCCGTCGCGCCGAGGCCGAGCTGGTGGCGCTCGCCGAGCGCCTCGGGATCCTGCTCGCAGGACCGAACGGGCAGGGTGTGGTGTCGACGCCGTCCTCGTTGTGCGCACAGATCGTCGCGCCGTACCCGCCTCGGGGTCGGATCGCTGTCGCGAGCCAATCGGGCAATTTCGTGTCGTCGTTCCAGAACTACGCGATGCAGAGCGGGATCGGGATCAGCCGGGCCGTGTCGGCCGGGAACGCGGCCGCGGTCGGGATCGCCGACTACCTCGACTACTACGCCGACGATCCCGAGACCGCGGTGTCACTGGCCTACCTCGAGGGCGTCGGTGAGGGGCGCGAGCTCTTCACCCGGCTGCGAACCGTCACGAAGCGCAAGCCGCTCGTCGTCCTGAAGGGCGGTACCACGGCGGGAGGGCAGCGCGCCGCGGCCTCCCACACGGGCTCGCTGGCGTCGGACTTCAAGGTGTTCGACGGCGCGTGCCGACAGGCCGGGGTGACACGCGCCGCGACCGTCGAGGAGGCCTTCGAGGCCGCGGCCACGTTCGCCACCCAGCCGCTCCCGAAGGGGCCCCGGGTCGCCGTGGTGACGACCGCCGGCGGGTGGGGGGTCGTGACCGCCGACGCCATCGCGCGCTCCGAGCTCGAGCTGGTGGAGCTCCCCGACGACCTCCGGGCCGCGATCGACGAGAAGCTTCCCCCGCGCTGGAGCCGGAACAACCCGATCGACCTCGCGGGTGGGGAAACCAGAGACACGATCCCCGAGGTGCTGGAGATGGTGGCCGCGCACGCCGGCGTCGACGCGGTCGTCTATCTGGGGCTCGGCATCCAGTCGAACCAGGCCGCGATGATGCGCGGGGGTCCCTTCTATCCCGGGCACGGGCTCGAGCGGATCGTTGCGTACCACGAGCGTCAGGACGCGCGGTTCGCGCACGCGGCTGCCGACGTCTCGAACGCCACCGGCAAACCGGTTCTGACCGCAACGGAGCTCGCAATCGCGTCGCCGGACAACGCCGGGCCCCGTACGGTTCGTCAGACCGGACGGCTCTGCTACTCGGCGTCGACACGCGCGGTCACCGCGCTCGAGCACCTCTGGCGACACGCGCGCTGGCGACGCCGGCGCGGGCTCGAGTGACTCCGCGCCGGATCACGCTCGCGGTGGCGCTCGCGTCTTTGATCGCCGCCGCTGCGTGTCTGACCGTCTCGCTCCGTAGCGGTCCACCGGCGGAGCGTTCGGCACACGCTGCGATCCGTGTGGTCACGCCGTTGTTGTCGGTTCGGCGGGTTCCCGAGATCGTGCGCGACGACGTCGCGACGGCGCGGCTCCAACAAGCGCTGGCCCTCACCGTCGGTAACACCCACGCGTGTCTGGCCGTCGACGGGCCCACCGGGCGCCTTTCGTCCATCAACGCCGACATTCCGCTCGCACCTGCTTCCACGGAGAAGCTCCTGACCGCGGCGGCGGCGCTCGCCGCGTTCGGACCCGACTACCGGTTCCGCACCACGGTGTACGCGCCGGCCGCCCCGCGCGCCCACGCGGTCGACCGGCTGTGGTTCGTCGGCAGCGGCGACCCCGTGCTGTCCACGCCGGGGTACGCGGCGGCCCTCGCCCGTGCCCCTCTCACTCGGGGCAGCGTCACGACGCCAATCGGCTCGCTCGTCGACGCCATCGTCGCAGCCGGCGTCACCGCCGTACCCAACGGCATCATCGGTGACGACCATCTCTTCGACACGTCGCGTCAGCTCGCGATCTGGCCCCCCCGCTTCGTCGTCAATGGCGAGGTCGGACCACTCGGCGCGCTCACGGTGGACGACGGGTTCGTGCAGCCGATCGGGACACGCGCCGACGACCCCGCCGTCAACGCCGCGGCGGTGTTGAAGAATCTGCTGACCGCCCGGGGGGTGGACGTCGGCCCAGTCGGCCACGCGACGGCGCCGAAGAGCGCGGTCGCGATCGCTTCCGTGTCGTCACCACCGCTGCACGACATCGTCGCGTCCATGCTGTCGTCGAGCGACAATCTCACCGCGGAGCTGCTCTTGCGCCTGCTCGGCACCACGGTCGCGTCACCGGGAACGACGCAGGCGGGCGTGAACGTCGTGATCGACCGGCTGCGTTCGCTCGGGGTCGACACTGCGGCCCTGAACGTGCTCGACGGCTCCGGTCTGAGTCCTGACGACCGGGTCACGTGCAACGCCCTGCTCGCCGTGCTCGAGAAGGGCGACGGCGCGCGGTACCGCGCCCTTGTCGACGGGCTGCCGGTAGCGGGGGAGCGGGGCACGCTCGCCGACCGCTTCGTCGGCACACCGCTCGCCGGGCACCTGCGCGCCAAGACGGGCTCGCTCGACGGCGTCACCGGACTCGTGGGCGCGCTCGACGTGCATGTGCCGCTTCGCTTCGCGTACGTCGGAAACGGCAACTTCGCCGACGCCGTAGGCGTGGCGATGCGGGAGAAGATCGCAACCGTGCTCGCGGCGTATCCGGATGTGAGGTTGGCGGCGGAGATCGTTCCGCCGCCCGGGCCTCCCGCAGCCGGGCGCTCGTGACTGTCGGTGTCCCTCGAACCACAGCGCCTGGAAAAGCTTGCATCCCCCACGGAAGGCCGACGAGACTCGCCCGGATGCCCGAGGGAAGACCGCTGCCCCAGGTCGCGTCCGAGCTCTCGGAGCTGGTCGTCGGCTACTTCAAGCAGGAGACCCTCGACCCCCTCAAGCAACTCGGGCGCTTCGTCGCGTTCGGGATCGTCGGCGCGTTCCTGCTCGGCTGCGGCGTGATCCTGCTGTCCGTGAGCGCGCTGCGGGCGCTCCAGACCGAGACGGGTGACACGTTCGCGGGGAATTGGAGCTGGGCCCCGTACCTGATCGTCACGGCCGCGTTGCTGCTAGGCGGGGCTCTCACCTGGATGGCCCGGGCCCGGCGAGGGGCAATGAGGTGAGCGCCACCACCACCGACAAACGGATCACGAAGGCCGACATCGAGGCCAAGCTCGAGGAGCTGCGCGGCGGTGTCGACGCGGGTGTCGATCAAGCCCGCAACATCAGCAAGGCCGTCGCGGCCGTCGCGGTCGGTGCGATCGTCGTAGTCGCCTTCCTCTACGGGCGGCGGCGAGGGCGCAAGCGGCAGACGATCGTCGAGATCCGGAGGGTCTGACGTGCCCTCGGTGCTGCGAACTCTGGCCCGCAACGGGCTGCGCCGCGGCCTCCTTGAAGGTCGGCGCGGCTGGCTGATGATCGGTGTCACCGCGACCGGCCTGCGTCTCCTGGGTCGCCTGACGTCGCGCAAGCCCGAGGTCGTGTACCGCACCGAGCTGACGCCTGGCGAACGCCTCGAGATACGCGCGGTCCCGCCCGCGGAGACGTGACCACCTGCCGCTGAGGACGCCGACGCTCCGGGCCCGCCGGTACCCTGTCGACGATGAAGGTTGTGTTGCGCAACCCGCGGCGCGAGGTCGACGTGAGCGGTCCGACGACGGTCAACGCGCTGCTCGGCCGGCTCGAGATCAATCCTGAGTCCGTCCTCGTCATCTGCGGCGACACGCTCGTCACGCGCGACGCCGAGCTCACCGACACCGACACCGTGGAGATCCGTCCGGTGATCTCGGGCGGAGCGACGCCGTGAAGTGCCGGCGGTGCCGGGCCCCGGCCGTCGTCGACGTGCGCCGTCACAACGCGGCGTTCTGTCGTGACTGCTTCCTGCACCACGTTCAAGAGCAGGTGCGCCGCGGCATCGACGACCACGAGATGTTGGAGCCCGACGACCGGTTGCTCGTCGCGGTTTCGGGCGGCAAGGACTCGCTCGCGGCGTGGGACATCCTGCGGGGGCTGGGTTACGACGCCGACGGTCTCTATCTGGGGCTGGGCATCGGGCCGTACTCGGAGGAGTCGGCCCGCTACGCCCAGGAGTTCGCGTCCGCGCGCGAGCTGACCCTCCACACCGTCGACCTCGCGAGCGACTACGGATACGACGTGCCTGGCGCGGCGGTCGCGACGCGGCGCGCGCCGTGCGGCGCGTGCGGGCTGTCGAAGCGACATCTCTTCAACCAGGTCGCGCTCGATCGGGGCTACGACGCCGTCGTCACCGGCCACAACCTCGACGACGAGGCCGCGGTCCTGCTCGGGAACGTGCTGCGCTGGGAGAGCGGATACCTCGGTCGTCAGTATCCCGTGCTGCCCGCCTCGGAGGGATTCGTTCGCAAGGTCAAGCCACTCATACGTCTCGGTGAGCGTGAGACCGCTGCGTACTGCGTCCTCAGCGGCATCGACTACATCGTCGAGGAATGCCCGATGGCGGCGGGCAACCGTCATCTCGGGTACAAGGAGCTGCTGAACGACCTCGAGGACCGCTCGCCGGGTTCGAAGGCCGCATTCCTCTTCGGGTTCTTCGAGCGGGCGCATCTGCGGTTCGCACCCGAGGCGCTCGAGGAACGAGCCGACCTGCGCCCGTGCCGCGAGT